>Ga0105047_10003436_pt1 | contig 27912 bp, 27 predicted proteins | sample MAT04_FD_78384 | JGI IMG/M metagenome (GOLD analysis project Ga0105047, IMG submission 78384) | Freshwater microbial communities from Lake Fryxell liftoff mats and glacier meltwater in Antarctica - MAT-04 (megahit assembly) | ecosystem: Environmental > Aquatic > Freshwater > Ice > Liftoff... | reverse complement strand
GCCGTCGGGGTTGCTGACTCCGTGGGGGGCGAAGCAGACGGCCGAATCGAGGGTTGCGCCGCGGATGAGGCCCATGTCGCGCATTTTGTCGAGTTCCTGTTCGAAGCCGAAGGTGCGGGCGGGGGCGATGTCGCGGGCGTAGTTTTCGGGGGTGACCCGCATTTGTAGGCTCTGATGGCCCACCTGGGGGTGAGGGAAGTAGACGTTGCAGGTGAGGCGGAAGTGGTCAGCCGGTTCGATGCGGATGCATTTACCAGCGCCTTCGACTTGGACATGTTTGCGGATGCGGAGGTAGCGACGGCGTTTGCGCAGGACTTTGCGGCCAGCTTCCTGCAGAAGGCTGACGAAGGGGGCACCGCTGCCATCGAGGATGGGGACTTCGAGGTTGTCGATTTCGATGGAGGCGTTGTCGATGCCCATGCTGTAGAAGACGCTCAGCAAGTGTTCGGTAGTGGAGATGAGGACGCCTTGGCGCATGAGGCTGGTGGCGTAGCTGACGCGCTGGACGTATTGCCAACTAGCGGGGATCTGGAAACGGTCGAGGTCAGTGCGGGTGAAGATGATGCCGGTGCCGGCAGGGGCGGGAAGGATGCGGATGGAGACCGGGACGCCGCTGTGGAGGCCGATGCCTTTGGCTTGGACTAGGCGTTGGATTGTGGTTTCAAAAACGGGTGTTTCGAAAGCAGGCATCAGTACTCAGGCACTACGCTACCAATTTTCATAGGCTGTGGCAAGTGGCGTCTTTTCAATTGTTTGGAAAAGGCAAAGTGTGGCGATGTTGCAACAAGTTGATCGGTGAAGTGTTGCGATTCCGACATGGCACGGGTGGGCGGGCGTATAATATGGGAGCCTTATGCCAGCCCGACTCTTCCTGATTGATTCTTTTAACTTTATCTTCCGGGCGTACTACGCGCGGGCGCGAAGTGCGGCGCCGCCGATGCGGACGGCGGCGGGGGTTCCGACCGAAGCTGTGTATATATTCCACAATATGGTGCGTCGGCTGATGAATCAGTATCAGCCGGAGTATTTGGCGGCGGTGTTTGAGAGTGAAGGGCCAACGTTGCGGGAACAGGAGTTTGCGGCGTACAAGGCGAACCGGGACGAAACGCCTCCGGATTTGCTGGCGCAGATTCCGTGGGTGCGGAAGACCTTGACGGCGATGGGGGTGCCGGTGATTGAGAGCGCCGGTTATGAGGCGGACGATGTGATCGGGACGTTGGCCAAGAAGGCGTCCTCGATGGACGTGGTGATCGTTTCGAGCGATAAGGACATGCTGCAGTTGGTGGATGAGCGGGTGCGGGTGCTGAATCCGATGAAAGACGACATTCTTTACGATGCGGAGAGTGTGCGGGCCTACATGGGGGTAGCGCCGTCGCAAGTGAGGGATCTGCTAGCGCTGAAGGGGGATGCGGTCGATAACATTCCGGGGGCGCCTGGGATTGGGGATAAGGGCGCGAAGGACTTGATTTTGCGCTTCGGATCGGTGGAGGAAGCGCTGGCGCGGGCGGCGGAGGTGGAGAAGAAGACGTACCGGGAGAGCCTGCAGAATCACGGGGAGCAGATTCGGCTGAGCAAGCGACTGGCGACGATTGAGGAGAATATTGCGCTCGATTTGGAGATTGAGCAGTTGGTGAGTGCGCCGGCGAATTTGGGGGAGTTGCGGGAGATTTACCGGCAGCTGGAGTTTTTCAGCTTGTTGGCGCAGACGGGTCCTGCGGAGAGCGATACGCCGGGGCCGGTGGAGGACTTTGGGGTGTTGTTGACGGCGGAGGAGGGGCGGGAGTGGCTGGCGACTTTGCCGGCGGGGGCGGCGGTGGGTTTGGCGATGGGTGGCGAGACGGCGGCGGTTTGCGCGTCCTTGGGCGTGGCGAGATCGTTTCCGGCTTTGGCGTTGGACGCCCTGGGCGAGCGGCCGGTGGTGATGCATAACTGGAAGTCAACGGCTTGGGGAGAGGTCGGGCGGGTGCACGATGTGATGCTGACGGGTTTTTTGCTGTTGGCGGATCCGGGGGATGTGGATTTGGCGGCGCTGGCGGAGCGGTTTTTGGGGCGGAAGTTGGGGGGCTCCTATGAGGCGCATGCGGCGGCTTTGCTCGAGTTGGGTGGGAGGCTGGACGCGATGCTGGAGGACAAGCCGGGGCTGCGTCATTTGTATGCGGAACTGGATCGGCCGTTCCTGCCGGTTTTGTTGGGGATGGAGCGCGAGGGGATCGCGGTAGATCGGGGGATGTTGGGCGCTTTGTCGGCGCGGATGGACGAGGCGTTGGGCGGGTTGACGAAGGAGATCCATGCTTTGGGGGGGCGGGAATTCAACATCAATTCGCCGCAACAATTGGGCAAGATTTTGTTTGAGGAACTGAATCTGCCGGCACCGTTTAAGACGGGGAAGGGGAAAGTGATTTCGACGGCGGCGGAGGTGCTGGAAGGGCTGGCTGAGGAGCACCGGATTGCACGGTTAGTACTCGAGTATCGGCAGGTGAGTAAGTTGAAGGGCACGTACGTCGATGCGTTGCCCCAGTTACTCGATGCGGAGGGGCGGGTGCATACGACTTTTAATCCGACGGGGGCGGCGACGGGGCGGTTGTCATCGAATAATCCGAACTTACAGAATATTCCGATCCGGACGGAGTTAGGGCGGGAGATTCGGGCGGCTTTTGTGCCGCGGCCGGGGTGGACGCTGGTGAAGGTGGATTACTCGCAAATTGAGTTGCGGCTGTTGGCGCATTTTTCGGGGGATGCGGTGTTGACCGAATCGTTTGTGCGGGGCGAGGATATTCATACGCGGACGGCGGCCGAAGTATTTGGGGTGCCGCCGTTGATGGTGACGCCGGAGTTACGGCGGAATGCGAAGGCGGTGAATTTCGGGATTGTTTATGGTCAGACGGCGTTTGGCTTGGCGGCGGCATTGGGGATCTCGCGGGGCGAAGCCGATACTTATATTAAGAGTTACTTTGCGCGCTATGCGGGGGTGAAGCGCCATATCGAGCGGACGATCGCGGAGGTGCGGAAGACGGGGTATGCGGAGACATTGTTTGGGCGCCGGCGGCCGATTCCGGATATGTCGAGCAAGAATCCGAATGCGCGGGGTTTTGCGGAGCGGACGGCGGTGAATACGCCATTACAGGGCACAGCGGCGGATTTGATTAAGAAGGCGATGATTGCGATCGACCGGCAGTTTCGGGAGGAGGGGTGGCAGGCGCGGTTGTTATTGCAGGTGCATGACGAGTTAGTGCTGGAGTGTCCGGTTGAGGAGGCGGGGCGGTTGGCGCGGGTGGTGAAGCAGGCGATGGAGGGCGTGCATAAGTTGAATGTGCCGTTGATCGCGGATGTGAGCGCGGGGGCGAATTGGCGGGATGCGAAGTAGGCTGGAGGGTGAAGGTCGAATTTCTGGGCCGGGAACAACGCTGCGCTGTCAGGGGTCCATGTCCGGGGGAACTTCACTTGACAAGAACGATTCCACCGCGAATAGCCATGGCCCTTTCAGGCATCGTCGTAACTTTGCTTTTCGGCGGTATTGGCGTCTTATTGACTATTCTGCTCTGGCTCGCAATTGGGACGCGGCTGAATAATAGATTGGCGCGAGAAGCGATCGTCGGCCTTTCACTTTTCTTTGGTGTGACGTTTCTGGCCACCGTCGCCCCACTGGGTTACACCGGATTTGTTCCTATCGGTCTTCTAACGTGGTTGTTCTTCGGGTTGTGGCTGAGATCAGAGAAAACCGATCTCTCACCTGCCAACCGTCGGCCTGGGGAACTTGAGTAAGAGTTTCGCAATAAATGCAGGATGTTCTTTGGCGAAAGTGACCCGCCGCTTACGCGGCGGGCTAATAGGTTCGTCGCTGAATATCAATCGGGATTAGTGGGCGCCGGTGACGAGGTAGTTGAGGTAGACGGAGATCAGAACCACGGCGATGGCGGAGACTCCGACGCCTTTGAGGAGGCGGGCGCGCTTTTCGGGGGTTTGGTTGGGTGAGGAGACGAGGAAGACCATGGTGAGGATGTGGAGGGCGAGGAGGAATTTAATGCCGAACCACATGTGGTAGCCCTTGGGGACGCCGGTGCCGAGGCGGGCGATGAAGTTGTTGACGCCGGTGGTGATGAGCAGGACGATGCCGATGATGGCGGTTTGGCGGGGGAGGGCGGGAGCGGTGACGCCGTTGCTCAAAAGAGCGGCGAGTCCGCCACCGGCGAGGAGCATGGCCATAAGGATGTGGATGCCAAGGACGAGGGAAGAAGGTAACGACATGTCCTACAGTTTTACACTGAAGTATGGCTGTTGACACGATTTTGACGCACGATTATTTTCCGTTGGGGGCATTCCAGTGCAATTGCTCGATTTTGAGCCGGGAGGGACGGGCGGTGGTGATCGACCCGGGGGCGGAGTTTGACGAGATTTTGAGGCGCTTGGACGGGTTGCGGGTGGAGCAGATCCTGTTGACGCATGCGCATATCGACCATGTGGGGGCGGTGGCGGAGTTGAAGCGGCACTTTGGCGTGCCCGTAGCCTTGCATCCGGCCGATCAGGTGACGTATGACCTGTTGCCGCAGCAGGCGGAATGGACACGGATGCCGGCGCCGGAGCCTTTTGCGATTGAGCGGGCGCTGGTGAGCGGGGAGACGCTCGATTGTTTGGGGCAGGAGATGCAGGTACTGTTTACGCCGGGGCATTCGCCGGGGAGTGTGAGCTTTTACCTGCCGGGCGAGGGTAAGGTAATTGCGGGGGATACGCTGTTCCGGGGGTCGATTGGGCGGACGGATTTGCCGGGTGGGGACCATGAGGTGCTGATCCGGTCGATCAAGAAGCGGCTGATGACGTTGCCGGCGGAGACAGAGGTGTATTCGGGGCATGGGGAGATGACGACGATTGGGGCGGAGGCGCGGGGGAATCCTTTTCTGAAGGGAAGGTAAGGGTAGTTCCAGGACGGGTTGGGGAAAGTGAACTTTTGTGCCTGAACTTTTGCCAGGTCGGCAGGGGTGGGGGTCTGGGGTGAATCTGATTAGAATCAAAGATTTGAAGCGGACGATGGGCTAGCCGTACTTGAGGGATACGTCGAGTACTAATGAATTATTGAACCGGGCGATCTATTTGTTCCCTAGGACTCCGCCGATAAGATCCAAAGTACTGGTATGGAACTGATGGCCGGCCTCGACACCCAAATATTCGTGATTTTCCTTGGCGTCATCGTGGCGTTGGGATGCACCCTCGTCGCGTTTCTCGTGGACTTTCTGAAAGGAAAGAATGAGCGACTGCGGGAGCAGGTGCTGGAGATGACGGTGCGGCAGGAGGAGCGGGCGCGGCATCCGCAGATTGCGGTGGATTCCGGGGCGGTGATATCGGCGATCGCGCAGGTGGGGAAGAATTTGGAATTAGTGGTGCGCACGGCGATGAGTGCGCAGGGGAGACTGGTGGAAGAGCCGGAGCCGGAATTGATTTTGTCGACGGAGCCGAAGTATCAGCCGCGGCGGCGGTCTACGGATCTGCCGTTGGCGGAAGCGGTGCTGGTTGCCGAGTTGGTGGAGCCTGCGGCCGAGGTGATGGTGCCCCAGGAGCCGGCAGTGGATCAGGAGCCGGCAGTGGATCAGGACCCGGCAGTGGATCAGGACCCGGCAGTGGATCAGGAGCCGGCGGTGGATCAGGACCCGGCGGTGGTTCAGGAGCCGGCGGTGGTGATGGCCGCGAGCGAGCCCGATTGGCGGCAGGCGACGTGGCACGCCGAACCGGAAGCTACGTTGGTGCCGGAGACGGCGGTTGCAGAGATACTGGTGCCCGAGATGGTGGACGGTGGGGAAGAGCCGACGGTGACGGTGGAGCCGGTGCGGGAGACTTTGCGGAGCTTGTTCGATACTCCAGCCAGTTTGGCCAAGGCGGCGCAGCTCGAAATGCAGCGTCATTTGGATGAGCCGATCGCGGAAGTGGAGGCGCCGATGGTGCCCATAACGCCGATGGAGGAGATTGAGGAAACGGCGACCAGTGCGGGTGAGCCGGTGGTGCGGATTCGGGTGTTGAATAACGGAGTGGCTGCACCGGCGGAAACGGGTCCGGTGGCGGAAGCGGAAGTATTGGCGGAGGTGCCTTGGAAGGCGGCTCCGGTGGCGGAAGTGGCGGTTGAGGAACAGGAAGAGGCCCTACCGGTGATGGCGCCGGTAGATTTCCTGACGGCGGCTGATTTGGGCGAGGCGGTGGCGCCGGAGCCGATCGAGTCCTTCGATAGCTTGATTGCGGCGGTGAATGCCGAGCCGGGCGTGGTTCCCGAAGTGGCGGCGGAGGCAGAGGTGGCAGCCGAAGCGCAGGAGCCAGGCACGTTGATGTTGCCGAGCGGGATGAATGACCGGGCGACGCTCGACTTCCTAAAGCGCGATAAGGCGAGCTTCACCGGGTTGGTCGTGTCGATCGGGATCAATGACTATGAGCGGCTGCAGGAGGCTTCGGGACGTCCGGCGGCGGAGGAATTGGCGAAGAGCGTCAATCAATTGGTGAAGAGCCTGATCACGTCACCGAATGGCAGCGAGTTCTTTGGCTCCCGGTCCGCCGACGATGAATTCATCCTGGTGTTTGCCGAGGAAAGCGGTTCGGTGGCGCAACGGCGCTTGAATGGACTTTCCGAACGGCTGTGGGACTTCCAGTTACGGTCGTTGGGCAACTTCTCGGTGATGTTCAGCTGGGGCGCGACGGAAGCGACCGGCGAGACGTTTGAGGAGGCGGTGGAAGCGGCGAGCGAGCGGATGCGCGAGACGCGGCACAACCGGCGGACGATTTCGATGGACAAGACGCGGCTGAAGAAGGTCGTTAACGGGTAGGGTTAGATTTTTCGGCGAAGAAGGGGCGGCCTGCGGGCTGCCCTTTTTTCCATTGGCGAAGCGTGGTGGTGGGTCGTCTGTGGGGATCGAGGTTGTTAAGGGGCGTTAAGTGCGGAGGGTCCAGTGGTCGTCGATAAATTCGGCGTTTTGGTCGTTCCAGGGGCTGAATTTGGCGCACATCTGGCCGCCGTCGACGAGGAGGGTGGCACCGGTGATGTAGCTGGCGGCGTGGCTGGCGAGGAAGGCGATGGTTTGGGCGACTTCGCCCGGCTCGCCGCCGCGGCCGAGAGGGATGGCGCGGAAATAGTCCTTCAAGGTTTCCGGTTGGGCGAAGTGGGACTGGGTGAGGGGGGTGCGGATGAGGCCGGGGCAGACGGCGTTGACGCGGATGCCGTGGGGGCCGAGTTCATTGGCGGCGGTATGCAGAATGCCGAGGACTCCGGCTTTGCTGGCGTTGTAGGCGATCAGGTCGGCTTCGCCATCGTAGCTGTTGGTGGAGGCGGTGAGCACGATGGAGCCGCGGCGGCGGGGCTTCATGTGGGCGGCGGCGAGTTGGACGGTGCGGAAGACGCCGGTGAGGTTGACGTCGAGGGTGCGGGCGAAGAATTCGTCGGTGGTGTCGGCGAGGGGCATGTTGCGGCCGATGCCGGCGTTAGCGATGACGGCATCGATGGTGTCGAGCCGTTGGAACGCGGCTTCGAGCGTGTGGCGCTGGGTTACGTCGACGGCGGGGAGGTCGAAGACGTGGACGGTGGCGCCGAGGTGGCGGAGGAGGCTGACGGTAGCTGCGCCGATGCCGGAGGCTCCGCCGGTAATGACGATAGTTTGGTTGTCGAAGCGAATCACGCTTCATGATATTATGGAATTTAGGGCTCGTAGCTCAGTTGGTTAGAGCGCTTCCTTGACACGGAAGAGGTCGGATGTTCGAGTCATCTCGAGCCCACCATCCACATTACTACTCCCCCTTCTTGGCCCATTTGCTGGAAATTGAGATCAAACTTCGTCTGACGACTCTGGCGGCTGCGAAACGTTTGCTGGTGCAGCAGGGCTTTGCGGTGACGGTGCCGCGCCACCTTGAACGAAATCTACTGCTCGATACGACCCCGGCGACGCTGCGTCCGGCAGGGCTGGTGCTGCGGGTGCGGCAGGCGAATGGGGAAGCGATCATGACCTTTAAGGGGAAAGGGTCAATCGACGGGCGGCATAAGGTGCGGGAAGAGCTGGAAGTGGGAACGACGAATCTGACTTCGACCTTGGAGATTTTGGGGCGGCTGGGGTATGCGCCGACGTTCCGGTATGACAAGTACCGGACGGTGTTCGCGCGGAGCCGCGAGCGGGGGCAGGCGATGGTGGATGAAACGCCGATCGGGCCGTTTCTGGAGTTGGAAGGGCCGGCGGCTTGGATCGACCGGATGGCGAAACGGCTGGGATTCTGCGAAAACGATTACATTACGACGAGCTATGGGGCACTGTGGAAAGCCCATTTGAAGGCGTCTGGCGCGCCTTTCTCAGACTTTATCTTCCCCCCCCGCCGCAAGGCCTAACGGTTACCCACTAGAATGGGGAGGTGTCAATTGATTCTGCTCTCGCTGACGCTGTAAGCCAACTGAATCGCGTTCGTAGCGAAATCGGCAAAGTGATCGTCGGCCAACAAGACGTGGTGGATGGGGTGGTGATCTGCCTGCTCGCTGGCGGTCATGTGCTGCTGGAAGGGGTGCCCGGCCTGGGGAAGACCACGCTGTTGCGCACGCTGGCGCGGGTGTTGCACCTGAGGTATAGCCGCATCCAGTTCACTCCCGATTTGATGCCGGCCGATATTGTGGGCAGCATGATTGTGGAGACCGACGAGAAGGGCCATAAAAACCTGAGGTTCCAGCACGGGCCGATTTTCTCGCACTTGGTGCTGGCGGACGAGATCAACCGTGCGACGCCGAAGACGCAGTCGGCGCTGTTGGAGGCGATGCAGGAACGCACCGTCACCAGCGGTACGGTGACGCATGAGCTGGAGGCCCCGTTTCTGGTGATGGCGACGCAGAACCCGATCGAAATGGAAGGGACGTATCCGCTGCCGGAGGCGCAGCTCGATCGTTTTCTGATGAAGATTCTGGTGCAGTATCCGACGCGGGCTGATTTGTCCTTGATTGTGGAGCGGACGATTCAGCGCGAGGAGACGGAGCTTTCGGCGCAGGTGGACCGGGAGGGGATTTTGAAGCTGAGAAGGCTGTGCCGGGACGTGCTGGTGGCGTCACATGTGAAGAATTTTGCGGTGGATTTGGTGTTGGCGACGCAGCCGGGCGGGGCGACGACGCATCCGCTGGCGGAGAAGTATATCCGGTATGGCAGTTCACCGCGCGGGGCGCAGGCGCTGGTGGAGTGCGGGCGGGTGCTGGCTCTGATGCAGGGCCGGATGAATCTCAGCAGCGACGATGTGATGGCGGTGGCGGCGAGCGTCTTGCGGCACCGGGTGATTTTGAACTTCGATGCGCATGCCGATGGGCAGACGCCGGAGACGGTGTTGAGCAAGATCATCGAAGGGACGAAAGTAGCTGCTTAGTGCCGGGTTTGCACTAGGAACTAAGGAACAAAAGAGTTGGCCGACGATTTTCAGATTGATCGCGCATTTCTCGAAAAACTTGAGCGCTTGACGATCCGGTGGCGGAAGAGCTTTCCGGGGTTGGTGGGCGGACACAACGCGTCGCGTTTTGCGGGGCCGGGGCAGGAGTTTCTCGACCACCGGAATTTTCATCAGGGCGACGATTTGCGGGCGGTGAACTGGCGGGCTTATATGCGGCTCGACAAGATGTTTCTAAAGATGTTTCAGGTGGAGCCGCGGGTGCCGGTGCGGATGCTATTGGATATCTCGCAGTCGATGACGACGGGGGCGAAGTTCGATTATGCGCGGCGGTTGGCGGCGGCGCTCACGTATGTGGCGTTGGTGCGTCTGGATATGATGTCGATTCAGCCATTTCGCGAAACTCTGGGCGATTCGATCGGCTGCGGGGGCGGGCGGCATCAGTTTGCGCCGGTGGCGAATTATTTGCGGGCATTGCAGCCGGGGGGCAAGACGCATTTTTTTGACATGACGAGGAAATTCATTGCCGAGAATCCGCAGCGTGGATTAGTCATTGTGATTTCGGATTTTCTGGATGATGAGGACTGCGTGAAGCCGTTGCAGTACTTATCGGATTTCGGGCACGAGTTACTGCTCATTCAGTTATGGGCCGATGAAGACCGGACGCCGCCTTGGAGTGGCGAGTTGGCATTGACGCAGGCGGAGACGGGCGAGGAGATGGAGATCAATTTCGACGACGCGGCGCGGGCGGAATATACCAAGGCCTTTGACGATTACGCTTACCAGATTCAGAAACTGGCGATGCGGAATGGCGGGCGTTATGCGGGCATTCCGACGTCGATGCCGGTGGAAGATGCGATTTTCGGACCGGTGATGCGTCCGCCGGAAGGGCTGCGCGGCTAAGTGTTTTTTTTCAACCTCAGTTTGTTTGAGTTTTTGGGTGCCTTTGCCGCCGTGTCGGGCGTGGTGGTGGCGCTATACCTACTCGACCGGTCGAAGCAAAAGCACTTGGTGGCGACTTTTCGTTTCTGGCGTCCGGCGGAAATGCCGACGGAGCGGCGGCAGCGGAAAAAAATTCAACAACCTTGGAGTTTACTGCTGCAGTTACTGAGTTTGTTACTGCTGTTACTGGCGATTGCGCAGTTACGTTGGGGAACGGCGGAGACGGGCGCGCGGGATCATGTGTTGGTGCTGGATACGTCGGCGTGGATGGCGGCACGATCGGTAAATGGTGTGTATATGGATCAGGCGCGGGCGGCGGCGCTGGCTTGGCTGGCCGCGTTGCCGGCGGCGGACCGGGTGATGGTGATCCGGGCGGATGGCGCGGCGTCGCCGGCGACAGCGTTTGAGAGCAAGCGCGAAGTCGTACGGAAGGCGATTGCCGAATCGCAGCCGGGGGCTTCGGCTTTACGGTTGGAGGGCGCGTTGCGTTTGGCGGAGTCCGTCCAGCGGAATCATGCGGTGCGGTCGGGGGAGATTGTGTTTGCGGGGGCGGGGCGGATTCCGGAGACGGAGAATTTCACGTTGCCGGTGCAGGCGGGTCGGCTGCGGTATCTGCCGGTGCGGGGCCGGGTGGACAATGTGGGCATCCGGCGGATTGGCGTGCGGCGGTCGCGGCGCGATGTTGAGTATTGGGATGTACTGGTTTCCGTAAGGAACGATGCCATGGTGCCGAAGTTGGTGCCATTGGAAGTCCGATACGGCGGCGCGGCGGCGGCGGTGCGGCAGTTGACGATGGCGGCCGGGGCGCAGCAGCAGGTGGCGTTTGAGTATCGGACTAAGTCCGGCGGCACGTTTGAGGCGCGAATTTTGTTGAATGACGGTTTTCCGGCCGATAATCGGGCGATTTTGGATTTACCGGCGGACCGGCAGTTGTTAGTGACGGTGGTGACGAATGAGCCGGCATTGCTGGCGCCGGTGCTGACGGCCAATCCGCGCCTGAGGGTGGTGTATCAGTCGCCGGCGCAGTATGCGGCGCCGACGGAGGGCGTGTTGGTGCTGGACCGGTTTACGCCGCCGGTGGCGCCGACGGTGCCATCGCTACAAATTGAGGCGCGCGGCAAGAGCGCGGTGACGCAGGCGAAGTTGACGCGCTGGCATAACGAATCGAATTTAGGGATGGGTTTGCGATCGCAGGACACGGTGCTGGACGCGGCGCAGGTGTATGCGACGTTGCCGGGGGACTTGGTGATTGCGGAGGTGGCGGCGGGTCCGGTGATGTTGGCGCGGCCGGGTGCGGTGCGGACGATCTTGTTGGGCTTTGAGCCGTTGCGGTCGTCATTGAAGTATGAATTGGCGACGCCGTTGTTGTTCGCGAACGCGCTGCGGTGGCTAGCGCCGGAGAGCTTTTTGCGCTGGGAGTTGCAGGCTTCGAGCGTCGGCACGGTGAGTGCGACGGTAGACGAAGGCACGGAAGTGAGCGTGCGCGACGAGCAGGGGCAGGCGTTGCCGTTTACGCGCGAGGGCACTTCGCTCAGATTTTTTGCGGGGTCGCCGGGGACGGTGAAGTTGACGGATGGGCAGCGGGAGAGTGTGTATTCGCTGACGTTGCCGGAGGTGGGGGAGACGGATTGGGTGTGGCCGGGGACCGTGCGGCGCGGAGTGCCGCCGGCGAGTTCGTTTGGGGCTTCGTCGCGGGAACTGTGGTATGGGTTGGCGATGTTGGGGGCGTTGGGTTTAGTGATCGAGTGGCTGTGGTTTGGCTTAGGGCGGCGATCGCTGCCCGGATTGCGGCCTAAAACAGCGGGTGCGGCGGGTGTGGCAAACTTGCCGCTGAGGAAGGCATCATGACCTGGGAACGACCGTGGGTAATTCTGTTTTTGGCCTTGCCGGTGGCGTGGGCGCTGTACCAATGGCGGGCGAGTGCGCTAGTGGCGCAGGGCCGGATGCGGCTGACGATGAAGGCGTTGGCGCTGGCGGCGGTGATCCTGGCGTTGGCGGAGCCGAGGGTGGAGAGTTCGGAATCGAAGTTGGCGGTGGCGGCGTTGGTGGACACGTCGGCGAGCATCAGCGGGGCGGATCTCGAGCGCGCGAACTCGCTGGTGAAGCAGTTGAACGACGAGAGCGGACGGCATGATTTGCGGGTGGTGCCGTTTGCGCGGAGTGCGCGGTCGAGGTTAGCCGGGGAGAAGTCGGCGTTGGCGTTGACGGCGGGGGAAGCGGGGCGGGGGACGGATTTGGAGTCAGCGATTCGGGAAGCGGCGGCGGCGCTGCCGGAGCGGCGGGTGCCGCGGTTGGCGTTGATCAGCGACGGCAAGGAGAATCGCGGGAGTGTGATGCGGGCGGCGTGGCAGATGCGGGGGCTGGGGATTCCGATCGATGTGTTTCCGCTGAAAGGCCGACCGAGGCCGGCATTGCGGTTGACGGGCGTGGGGCTACCGGGGCAGGCCTTTGCGGGCGAGCGGTTTTCTGTCGAGTTGCAGGTGAATTCGCCGCAGAAGACCGAAGCGACGGTGGAGATCATAGCCGAAGGCAAGGTGCTGGGCACCAGCAAAGTCACCCTGGAAGCGGGCGAAAACAACATCCGCGCTGCTGCGGCCTTAACCGAAGCGGGCGCGGTGGATTTGGGCGGCAGCGTGAAGGCGGGCTCGCTGGGTGAGGTGCGTTTTGCGCGGGCAATCACGTTACGGCGACCGCGGCTGTTGTTTTTGTCCCAGGATCCGGTGGGGACGGAGGGCAACATCGCTTCGGCGGCGGCGGCGGCGAAGTTCGATTTCGAACGATCGGAAGATCCCGCGAATGCGCCCTTGGCGGGGCGGCAGGTGGTGGCATTGAACAATGTGGATTTGGAATCGTTGCCCGATGCGCGGAAGGCCGAGCTGGAAAACTTTGTGAAGCAGGGCGGGGGCTTGGTGGTGATTGGCGGCGAACGCAATATCTACATGGAGAAAAAGAAGAATCTGCCGGAGAATGCGCTGGAGCGGAGTTTGCCGGCGAAGTTAGCGCCGCCGCGGTCGCCGGAAGGTACTTGCGTCATCCTGATTGTGGACAAAAGCTCGTCGATGGAAGGGCGCAAGATGGAGTTGGCGCGATTGGCGGCGATTGGCGTCATTGAGAACTTACGGCCCATCGATATGGTGGGCGTGCTGATTTTCGATAATTCGTACTTGTGGGCCGTGCCGATCCGGAAGGCGGAAGACAAGTTACTCATTAAGCGCCTAGTAGCCGGGATTACTCCGGACGGCGGCACGCAGATTGCGCCGGCCTTGAGCGAGGCCTTCCGCAAGGCCGGGCCGGTGAAGGCGACATTTAAGCACATCGTGTTACTCACCGATGGTATCTCCGAAGAAGGCGATTCGATTTCGGTGGCCAAGGAAGCGGCGGCGCAGCGCATTACGATTTCTACCGTGGGTTTGGGACAAGACGTGAATCGGGCGTATCTCGAGAAGGTAGCGTCATTCTCGAAGGGGCGCTCTCACTTTTTGATCGATCCGTCGGGACTGGAGCAGATTCTGTTGCGGGACGTGATGGAGCATACGGGGTCGACGGCGATTGAGCGGTCGGTGTCGCCGGTGATTACGAAGCGGACCGAGATCCTGGAAGGCGTGGGGATGGAGACGGCGCCGGCGCTGAAGGGTTATGTGAAGTTTGAGTCGAAGCCGACGGCGGAGACGATTTTGGCGATCAATACGGGTCCGCAAGGTCAGGACCCGTTGTTGACGCGGTGGCAGTATGGTTTGGGGCGGACGGCGGTTTTTGCTTCGGACGCGAAGAGCCGTTGGGCGGAGGATTGGATTAAGTGGCCAGGTTATGAAAAGCTTTGGATCAACTTATTGCGCGACTTACTGCCGCATGCGAGTGAGGGCGAAGTAAGTACGGAATACGACACCGCGACGGCGACGTTAGCGGTGCATTACCGGTTGGGGCGGGGAATTGCGGAGCCGGGGACGGTGCCGACGATTTATGCGCTGGGCCCGGATAATTTCCGGCAGGCTTTGACTTTGGAGCGGCTGGCGGCGGGGACTTACCGGGGCCAAGTGAAGATTGGCGATTTGCGGGGCTTGTTCCGGTTGCGGCCGCTGGAAGAATCGCGGGCCTTTCCGGAGACGGGCTTTTACCGGGATGAGGAAGAGCTGAATAGTTACGGGGCGAATGAGGAGTTACTGAAGCAGGTGGCGAGTTATACGGGTGGTTTGTATAATCCGGCTCCGGCGGAGGTGTTTCGGGGCGGGGGAAGGTCGATACCGGCGGTGGTGGAGTTGTGGCCATCGATGTTGGGGGCGGCGATTTTGTTGAGCCTGCTGGAACTGCTGCTGCGGAAGTGGCCGGGGCTGGTGCTCTGGCGCGCGGCGCGGGCGTAGGCTATCATCGAGGCCAGATGGAAGGCGATCATCTAGTAACGCAATTGTTGGCTGACGTGGCGGCGGGGAAGAATGGGGCCGCGGAGCAATTGGTGGAGGTGGTGTCCGCGGAGTTGCACCGGTTGGCCCAGGGCTACATGCGGAAGGAACGGGTGGGGCATACGCTGCAGGCGACGGCTCTGGTGAATGAAGCCTAAGTGCGGCTGATTGGGGAGCGGGAAGTGCGGTGGGAGAGCCGGGCGCATTTCTACGTGACGGCGGCGCGGACGATGCGGCGGATATTGATCGACCATGCTGCGGGCGAAGCAGACGGCGAAGCGCGATGGCGGGCAGCCGGTGACGTTGAATGAGGCGCTGCTGACGATGGATGCGCGGGTGGACCGGTCTTCGGAGATGGTGATGATTGACGAGGCACTCCAACGATTGGAGCAACTGGATGCGCGGCAGTGCAAGATTGTGGAGCTGCGTTTTTTTGGCGGGTTGACGGTGGAAGAGACGGCGCAGCTTTGGAGATTTCCGAGAAGACGGTGAAGCGGGATTGGGCGGTGGCGCGGGCGTGGCTGGAAGCGGAACTTAGCGGCGCATAAAGGCGAATAAGTGATGGAGTTCCTGGGGAGTGAGTTCGCGGTAGTGGCCGGGTGCCAGATCGCCGAGCGGGAGGGGGCCGAGGGCGGCGCGGATTAAGCGCAGGGTGGGGTGGCCGACGGCGGCGGTCATGCGGCGGACTTGGCGGTTTTTGCCTTCGGTGAGTATAAGTTCGATCCAGGCGGTGGGGAGGTGGGCACGGTAACGAATGGGCGGGTCTCTTGGCGGTAGCGGAGGTTCTACCGCCAAGAGCCGCACTTGCGCTGTCTGCGTCCGAAAGTCTCGGAGGTTAACTCCGGATGCAAGTTGATACAACGCTTCCTGGGAGGGCAGGCCTTCGATTTGAGCCCAGTAGGTCTTCGCGTGAGCGAAACGCGGATCGGTTAACTGGTGCTGCAACCAACCATCGTCGGTGAGAAGAAGCAGGCCCTCACTATCGCGATCCAAGCGACCGGCGGCGTAGATGCCGGGCACCGGGATAAAGTCTTTCAGGGTTCGGGCCGCGGAGCCGGGCTCCGGGGTGAACTGAGTTAGTACGTTATAGGGTTTGTGAAAAAGTAAATAACGTTTCACTTATCCATTACAGCGCGGCGGACGACGCCGAAGAAGGGCGCGTCGGGAAGAAGTTTCCGGAGGGCGAGGATGGCCTGCGCGTTGGGGGAGTAGCGCAGGCGGGGCGATCCGTCGGTGGCGGCTTCGTAGATGGCGTCAGCGACGAGTTCGGGGCCGGGGGCGGTGTTGAAGGCTTTGGTTAAGCCAGCCATGGCGCGAATGACAAAGTCGAAGTAAACGGGGATACCGCTGGTATCCGCTTGGTCGAGACTGCCGTGGTAAAAGTCAGTTTTGATAGGGCCGGGTTCAATGATCTTGACGCGGATGCCCAACGGAGCGAGTTCATATTGGAGCGATTCAGTGAAGCCTTCAACGGCCCATTTGGTGGCGTGGTAAGCGCTGTAAAGGGGGAAGGCGATACGGCCGCCCACGGAGGCGACGTTGATGAGCACACCGGCCTTACGAGCCCGAAAATGGGGCAGGACGGCGCGGGTGACATTCATGAGGCCAATGACATTGGTGTCGAATTGGCTTTGGATCTGGGCCGGGGTGAGGCATTCGAAGGGCCCGACGAGGCCGTAACCGGCATTGTTGACGACGACGTCGATGCTGCCGTGGAGGGTGATGGCGCGGTCTACGGCGGAGCGGATGGTATCGGGGGCTGTGACGTCGAGCGGTAGTACGGTGACCATGCCGTGTTCGACGAGGCCGGCACCGGCTTCAGGGCGGCGCATGGTGGCGATGACGTTCCAGGCGCGGCGGGCGAATAACTCGGCCGTGGCGCGGCCGATGCCGCTGGAGGCGCCGGTAATGAGAACAGTATCGCTCATCTAGTTAGTCTGATTCCTCTGCCGCTTGGTAAGCTTCACGAATCCTTCGATTAAGGCTTCCGCGGCGAAAACAAATTCCGCGTCGAAGCGGATATTAAAAGCCTGTAAGTCGGGATGCTCGGCTAGCATGTGGCGAATTCGGCTGGGCTTGTTGGCCCGCAGATAAATGCCCATGATGAGGGCCCGTAAGAGCAGTAAGAGACGAATGCCCGAACCGGTGGGAAGGGAGGGAAATCCAGTTTCCAAGGCCCGGCTCGCGGGGGTGAGGTAAGCCAGAGCGCGACGCTCAAAGACGATCACCGCTTTATCCGACGCGCCGCGGTCGAGTAAGGTTTCGACTAAGGGTAGTAAACGAATCAATTCGCGCCGGGTTTGTAAGGTGGATAAGACGGTGGCGGCGACGGCGGGTGGCCGTAAGGGTTTCTTAAGTTCCGAAAAGAGCTGGGCTAATTCGGTTAACCAATTTTCGAGTAACTGGTCGAGTAGGGCCAGGAAGAGTTCTTCCTTGGTTTCGAAGTAGAGGTAGAGCGTCCCTTTGGCGAGACCCAGGCGGGTGGCCAGTTGGGCCATGGTGAACTCTTCAAAGGTGCATTCGCACCAGAGAGCGAGAGCGGCTTCGACGATGGCGCGGCGGCGCTCTTCTTTTTGGGCGGGCTGACGGGCCCGGAGTTTACTGACCACCAGTCATATATTAGCTGACCCAGAGTCAGTTGTCAAGGGGCGACGAGGATCAGGGATAATGAAAGGCCATGAGTAAGCGTCTCCTCATCGCCGGGGCCAGTGGTTCGGTAGGCTTGGCCACGTTACGTGCGGCCAAGGAGGCGGGGTATTGGGTGCGGACGCTGTCGCGGCGGATGACGAATTATCCGCTGCTGGCGCGGTATGCGAACGATGTGGTGCTGGCCGATGCGACGTCGACACTGGCGATGCAGCACATCTTTGAGGACGTCGACATCGTGATCTCGGCGCTGGGGGCGTCAGTGAGCGCGGGGGCGCCGGAGCGGCGATCGTTTAAGGCGGTGGATTTAGCGGCGAATCGTAACTTGCTGACGCTGGCGCAGAAGAGCGGGCGGATTGAGCGTTTCGTTTATGTGTCGGTGCATTTGTCGCCGGGCTACACGCAGACAGCGTATGTGCAGGCGCACGAGGACTTTGTGGATAGCCTGCAGTTGGCGAAGCTGAAGTACACGATTGTGCGGCCAACGGGGATCTTTTCGGCGTTCAGTGAGATGTTGGCTTACGCGCGGTTTGGGTTTCTGCCCGTGGTGGGGGATGGGCAGTCGAAGAGCAATCCGATTCATGAGGAGGATGTGGCGCGGGCGTGTCTGGAGCGGTTGACGGGGGAGAGTTGCCAGATTGACGTGGGCGGGCCGGACATCTACACGCGGCGGGAGATGGCAGAGTTGGCGTTCCGGGTGCAGGAGCGGGAGCCACGGGTGTGGCTGGTGAATCCAACGGTGTTTGGGTGGATGGGTCGATTGGGCGGGATAGGGTCACCGAGGAAGCGGGAGTTGTTTGAGTTTCTGGGGGCGGTATCGACGACGACTTGCGTGGCGCCGTTATATGGGGAGAAGCGGTTGGAGGATTACTTTCGGTCGTTGACGAGTTTGCGGGGGGGAGCGGAGATGCGAAGCTATGGGGGAGAGCGATGAGACACGACTTACTACCGATCCAAACGATTGCGCAGAAACTGAATTTGCCGGGTGAACTGGTGGAGCCGCTGGGGCGGTATGGGGCGAAGGTGCGGCTCGACTTACTCGACCGGGAGGACTTCCCGCGGCGGGGCAAGATGATTCTGGTGACGGCGACGACGCCGACCAAGAGCGGGGAAGGTAAGACGGTGACGGCGATCGGGCTTACCCAGGGCTTGGAGCGGATCGGGAAGCGGGTGATTATTACGTCGCGGGAGCCGTCGTTGGGTCCGGTGTTTGGGATGAAGGGCGGGGCGGCAGGGGGAGGCCAGTCTCAGATTGAGCCAAGTGAGAAGATCAATCTGCACTTTCACGGGGATTTTCATGCGATTACTTCGGCGCATAATTTGCTGGCGGCGCTGATCGATTCGCACTTGTTCCACGGCAATGAGCTTGACCTGGACCCGGCGCAGATTACTTTTCCGCGGACGCTCGATATGAATGACCGGGCGCTGCGGAATTTCACCGCGAGCGTGGGCGGGAAGCGCGACGGGGCGAACCGGGCGACGGGCTTTTTGATTACGGCGGCTTCGGAGGTGATGGCGATTCTGGCGCTGGCGAAGGACCGGGCGGATTTGCGCGCGCGCCTGGGGGCGATCATCGTGGGGATGACGCGGACGGGCGCTCCGGTGCGGGCTGCTCAGCTTGGTGCCGTGGGCGGGATGATGGCGCTGCTGAGCGAGGCGGTGATGCCGAACCTGGTGCAGACGACGGAGGGGACGCCGGCGTTGGTGCATTGCGGGCCGTTCGCCAATATCGCGCATGGCACCAGCAGTGTGATCTCGCAGATGATGGGCTTGCAGCTGGCCGACTACGTGGTGAATGAGTGCGGCTTCGCTTCGGACTTGGGCTGCGAGAAATACATGGATATCGTGATGCCGTCGAGTGGCATCCGGCCGAGCGCGGCGGTGCTGGTGACGACGGTGAAGAGCTTGCGCAGCCAGGGTGAGAACGGCGATATGGAGACGGGGTTCGCGAATCTGCGGAAGCACATTTCGATCCTGCAAGGCTTTGGGCTGCCGACGATTGTGGCGATTAACCGGTTTCCGCAAGATAGCGCCGAGGACTTGGCGCGGTTGCAGGCTTATTGCGTGGAGCAAGGGGCGACTTGCGTTTTTTCGGAGGCTTTCGCGAAGGGTGCCGAAGGGGCGGTGGCTTTAGCGGAGGAGGTCGTGCGGACGATCGAGGCGCACCCGGACGTTGTGCCGCATGGGGTTTATGAGGCGGGGGATGCGCCGGAGGAGAAGGTCCGCAAGGTGGCGACGCGGGTGTATGGGGCTTTGGGCGTGGCGTTTAGCGAGTTGGCTTTGGCGAAACTGGCGCGGTTTGTGGGTTGGGGCTATGGCGCGCTGCCGGTGTGCATTGCGAAGACGCAGTATTCGTTATCGGACAATCCGGCGTTGTTGGGAGCGCCGGAGGGTTGGACGCTGCAGATTACGGACGTGGCCTTGTCGGCGGGGGCGGGATTTTTGGTGGCGATATCGGGCAGTATGATGTTGATGCCGGGGTTGCCGAAAGAGAGCCGGGCGGCGGCGATCGATGTGGATGAGCGGGGCGCGATCATCGGTTTGACCTAGGTTGACGTGCCGAGAGGAAGGTGGGGGCGATCCCAATACCTTAGGCAGCGAGATCCAGAAGGCTGAAGTGGGTGCCGAGTAATCTGAAGTATCTCGGCGACGCCCTCGATGCCGCCATGATCTATGTCCTGGTGCAATTCATCACTCCGCGGAAAAGCCACCGCCGTCGCCGTACTCGCCCGGCTCCTCATGACCGCCCTCGAGTTATTCCAACTCACCCTCATCCCCCAGCATCTCCTTACGAGCCCCTCGCTACCCGTAAGGTTCATCGCAAAGTGAGTGTATACGATACTGAAAGGATGAGAATCGCTTTCTGGCTTTGCTTGGCTCTGACGTTGACCGCGCAACAGGCTTGGCGCGTCGCGACCGATTTGCCTGGGGTTGATTTTCGCGGGTTGACGCCGGCGCAGAAGCAGAAGGTGCTGGTGGCGCTGCGTTTGGCGGATTGCACCTGCGGTTGCCAGATGAAGCTGGCGCAGTGCCGGGTGGAAGATCCGGCTTGTGGGCAGAGTACGACGCTGGCGAAGGTGGCGGTGGCGGCGGCGAAGGCGGGGGAAGATGTGAAGGCGGCTTTGGCGAAGTCGCCGTTGGCGGTGGCGGTGGCGAACCGGAATAAGGTGTTACTCGATCCGGTGAAGATTGAGACGACGGGGGCACCGGCGAAGGGTCCGGCGGACGCGCGAATTACGCTGGTGGAGTTTTCCGACTTTCAATGTCCTTATTGTATCCGCGCGGTGGGGCAATTAGAGGCGGTGCTGAAGGCCTATCCGAAGGATGTGAAGTTAATTTATAAGCAATTTCCTTTGGACAATCACTCGGAGGCGCGGCTGGCGTCGCAGGCGAGTTTGGCGGCGCATGCGCAGGGTAAGTTCTGGTTGTTGCATGACCGCATGTATGCGCGCAGCCGGGAAATTAACCGGGCCAATATTTTAGCTTGGGCGGCGGAGTTCGGTTTGGATATGCCGAAGTTCACGGCGGCGATGGATTCGCCTTTGGTGAACCAGCAGGTGGATCGCGACTTAGCCGAGGGGGCGAAAGTGGGCGTGGAAGGGACGCCGACTTTGTTTATTAATGGGAAGAAGTATCAGGGGGCGCTGGAGCCGTCAGTGTTGATTGCATTGTTGGCGAAGGAATAAGCCTTCTGCTGCGCGCAAAAATGGCGACCGGCGTGAGGAGGTTGTGCAAATCGCTGGGCTAAAGAAAAAGGCCACCCCTTGGGGGATGGCCTCGGTCACGAAACTAGGGCTCGCTTACTTTGCGCCCGGGACTTTCTTGGCCGGAGGAGGGGCCGCCGGCTTGGCCGGAGTTGCCGCGGGAGCAGCGGCCGGGGCCATGGTGGAAGGCGCGCTGGCGTCATAGAGTTTGATGACGTCGGCGGTGATGTCGACGCCGGTGGCGACCCACAAAACGGGCGAGGTCTGCTGATTGCTGACGTCGAGAATGATGGTGAAGCCGTTGTCGCGCGAATACTTGTCGATCACCTGCATGATGCGGCCGCCCAGTTCGTTGAGCAATTTGCCTTGTTCCTGCTGACTTTCGGCCTCGGCGTCTTCGGCCATACGCTGCAAGCTCTTCTTGTTCTGCTCGATGTCGGTGGCTAGCTTGCGCAGCGTGTCGGCGCTGGCGGTGTTGGCGCTCTTGCGCTGCTGGTCTTCCATTTGGGCAACTTGCGCCTGCTTGGCTTCCAGTTCCTTACGCCGGGGCTCAATCTTCGTCTGCAACTGCTGCACGGCCTTCTGGCCGTCCTTGGTGCCGATGATGGCCTGTTGGATGCTGATGGTGCCGACCTTAGCGGCCGGCGCCTGAGCGAAGCCGAGGGCACCCAAACACAAGGCGGCCAACGGCAGGCGGATAACGTTCAATTTCACTCTAAATCTCCTTGTCAATCTTACGACGAGATGGCCCGCCGCGTTCGGACGCCCTAGAACGTCCGGCTGATCGTAAACCGGAACACTCGCGCCCGCTCAAATAGGGGAGAGGCACGCCCGAAAATCGCCACCGACTGGAGGAAGGTGGCTTGATTCGGGAAATAGCTGCGATCGGCGACGATCGGCGGCTGCAAGAATGTTTCGTTACGAAAGGGGTTATAGGCCCAATAGAACCGGAATGGCGCATTCACCACCGGCATCATAATTTGCATTTCGATGCCCGTCGACATCCGCAATTTCTGCGTGGCGAGGGCCAGCGGAATTTTCCGGTCAAATCCCGCCTGGGGGAAAAGGGCGTTCAGTTCGTCAACGCGGCCCTTATTCAGGTTCAACTGCCCGGTGTTCGTCACCCGGTTGACGCCCGTGTCGATAAAAGCTGCCAATACCAATGGCCCGAAGATGGGAATCCGGTACTCAAGGTTATTGAGGATTTGCGTGTCGCCGCCGATAAAGGTTAGCTGATAAGTCGGAATGCGGAGCGTGACCGGCACCGTGATCTCATTGCCGCTCTCGATCACTCGCTGGGTGCGAGCCGAACCGTCGGCGTTTAAGACATTCACCGTGCCTTCCGAAGGCAGGTAGGCAAACGGGCTCACACTCCATATATCGAAGCCGCGGATATCATTCTCGCCACCCATATAAAAGCGCGAGAACGGCGGTGCCGACCGCCCACCGAAGCCCGTAATGTAACGGCCCAGGATGCGCGTGCCGATGACGTGACCCTTCTTAAAGCCCGCCCGGAAATGTTTGTACTCCATCGTCGGGGAAATTTCGTTGACGTTGCCACCCAGGAAAGCGCCCGCGATTTGGGCCGAGATGAACAGACTCTTTCCGCGCGAAGGCGTAACCGGATGGTCGATGGTGTTGAAAGTATAGGACGGCGTAAATCCGCTCGACTTAATACCGGCCAACTGATTCGGGCCGTCGAGACCCTGAAAGTTGATAAACCGAAAGTAAGTTTCCGCGGAAGTCGATTCGGTCCGGATGCTGCTGACGTTATAGGCGTAAGTCAGCGTGAGGCGGGCAAAGCTGCGTTTCAGCACCGTGCTGCCAAACGTCGTGAACCCATAACCGTTCGACACGTAATTCAGGAGGTTATTCGCCCCCAGCGAATTAAACTGAGGAATCAGGTTACGGCCGGAAAGCAGCGAGACTTCGCGACCCTGGTTATAGTTGAAGCGCTGGGTCGACACCGTAAAGCCGACCTGGATCGGCTTATCTAAGAAATACGGCTCAGTAAAGCCGAAGCTCACCGACCGGATCCGGTCGCCAATCTGCGAATCGAGCGATAAAGTCTCGCCCAGGCCGAGGAAGTTATTGGTCGAATAACCGAAGCTAACGAAGCTACCCGCGATGCCCGACACACCGCCCGAAAGCTGCACCGAGTTCTTGCCGCGCTCCTTGACTTTGAGCGTGACATCGACCGTGTTGTTCTTGGTATCGCGGGTAATGGTCGCCGACTCCTGCTCTTTGAGTACCTCGAAGTAACCCAACTGATTCAGCCGCAGTAAGGAGATCTCCCAGAGCCGCGAATTGAATAAGTCGCCTTCGTCGATCAGCACTTCGCGCCGGATCACTTTGTCGCGGGTGGTGGTGTTGCCGGCAAAGTCCAAACGGCGGACGAAGAATTGCTTACCTTCGTCGACGCTGAGCGACAAGTCGATTTTATCGGAGTTCGGCTGGGGTTCAAAGCCCGGCTCCGGCACCATGTCCAGGAAACCGAATTCTCCGTACAGTTTGCGCAATTGCTCCAAGCCCTTTTGCAATTTCTGCGTAGAGAAGACATCGCCCTCACCCATGCCAAAAACGGGCCGAAAGAGCGACTCTGGAGTGCGGAAAAACTTCACGCCGATAAAGTTGATTTTGTTCAGCCGGTAGCGCCGGCCCTCTTCCACCGTAATCGACAGATCGGCGGCTTTGCCGGGCTTGCCCTTCGGCCAGACAATCAGCGGCCGAATTTTGCCGGGCACGGTGTCGCGAATCTTATATGAGGATTCGGTTGCGCGCGCCGCAAAGTAGCCGCGCTCCTGGTAAAACTGCCGGATGCGGTCCTTGTCTTCTTCGAGCTTGCTTGAGTCAAAAGTCTTGGAAAAAAGCTCTTCGGCCACGATTGACTTCGGAATGCCGATGGCCTTTAAATTTTTCATCGCCCGGCGGACAACTTTGTCGCTGAAGACCGTATTGCCTTCGATATCGATGCGGCCGACCTTCACCTTCGGGCCTTCGGTGACCTTAAAGGTCACCTCAAGGGACGAAGGCGGGATCTGCCGCACTTCCGGCGTGACGGTGGCAAACTGCCGGCCGCGCTCCGCCAAGTATTCTTTCAGCACGTTGGCGGCACGCTGCACCTTATTAGGATCGTACTGCGACTCGACCTGGAGGCCGACGCGGCGTTCTTTGAAGCGGTCGAGAATTTCCGAGACCGTGACGGATTTGGCGCCATCGTACTTGATCGACCGCACCACGCGCCGCTCGGTGACTAGCCAGCGCAAAATCCAGCCAGTGGTACCCGCTTCGCGCTCTAGACGCAGGTCATCGAAGCGGCCCGTGTTCCACAGCGCCATAAAGTCGCGGTTTAGGGTTTCGGGTTCGTACTTATCGCCTTTTTTGGTGAAGATGAGCGCCTTGAGGGTGTCCTGAGGCACACGGCGCGCGCCACGAAACTCAATGGACTCAATCACATCTTCGGCGGGAGCCTTCGGCGCTTCCGCAGCGGCGGGGTTCTCCAAAGTCGGCCGTTCAATCGGCACCTGACCTGGCTTAACGGGCGCGGCCGGAGGAGGCGGCACGGGCTTGGGGGGTTCAGCTTGAGGCACAGACTCAAAGGGGTTCTGTTTCTTCTGCGGAGGAGGGGCGGGTTGTCCGCCTGAAGCTGGCGGCGCTTGCGCAAGCAAGATTCCGCAACCTCCATTCACAATGAAAAAGAGCCCAAATGCAATGAGATAAGAGAAAAGTGCGCTCAGGCATGACTGCCTGGAGAACTGCATCAGTAGCTCGGTCCTTTCCTCTCTGCGCCCAACTTAGGACGTCCTAGATCCAAAATTCGTTTCAGCCAGTTTTGGTGTTTCGAGCCGGATCGGCAGACGAAAACGACCCTAACTTCATGGCCCCTAAACCTTACCCGTCAGTGTACCAAGAAGTGGCGTTCGAGCGAACGTAGACGGGACGGAATTACGCCTAAGGCGATTCCGAACAGAACATAGCCCACTAGAACAAAGGTCTGGGTGGAGTAGACGGCCATCATGCCGTTCACCCGTTTCCAGAACCACAACGTGCCGACACTGTACAGAAGCACTCCATAAAGGATACCCATAAATGAGGTGGTAAAGGCGGGCCAAGTGGAGGGACGTAATACCCCATAGAGTGATCCCACCATCCCCCCAATGGCAAAATGAAGCGCCAAACCGGCGAAAGTGCGCCAAACGAAGTCAGGGCGGAGCATTCGGCCGCCGTAAAACGTGGCTGAGAGAAGATTGGGAATCGTCCAGAAGGATTGCCCTTGTAGCCAGCACCCGAGGGCTACCCACAAAAGCATGATGGCGCTCGCCAAAATGCCCGCCTCTAAGCCCGAAAGCGCCCGCAGACCCCAACTGGGGGGGGCCGGACGGGTGACTATGGGCGGCCCATTGGGGGGGGCCGGCGGGGGGAGTGAGGGAATCGGTTCGAGGTCATCCACGGAAAAACGCCTATACTAGCACAGTAACCCAAGCTTCAGCTTCGAAGGAGTCTCCCATTTGAAAAGACGTGTTGTGGTGACCGGCATTGGTGCCGTAAGCCCGAATGGAATTGGACGCGAGGCCTTCTGGCAGGCTACCCTCCGGGGGGAAAGCGGGGTCCGGCCGATTGTTAGGTTCGATGCCTCCGACCTCGCTGTCCGCATCGCTGGACAAGTGGAAGATTTCGACGAGCACGCCTACATCAGCCACAAGGACCGTCCCCATGTTTCCCGTGCGGCCCCCTTTGCCATCGCCGCCGCCGGCGAGGCCCTGACGGACGCCGGGCTCGACACTAAGGGAATGAACCGCGACGAACTCCGGCAGATCGGGGTCGTGGTGGGTTCCGGTGCTGCCAGTTGGGAATTTACGGAGCACCAGTACGAGCTTTACTACACCGGCCGGCAGAAAGAGTGCAGCGTCTACGTCGTCCCTACGTCGACGCCCGGTACCCTGGCTAGCGAAATCTCCATGCGTTACGGACTACGCGGCTATAGCCACCTGCTCTCGAATGGCTGCACGTCGTCCACCGATGCCATCGGCTATGCCTACCGCGCCATCGCCTATGGCCAGATGGACCGGCTGGTGGCCGGCGGCGTCGACACTCCGCTCGCGCCGCTGATCATGCGGGGCTTCATTATCATGCGGATCATGTCGAGCCGCTGGAACGCGGAACCCACGCGCGCGTCGCGGCCGTTTTCGAAGGACCGCGATGGCTTCGTGGTCGCCGAAGGCGCCTGGTTTTTTTTGCTGGAGGAACGCGAACGCGCCATCGCCCGCGGGGCCAATATTTATGGCGAGATCAAAGGCTATGGCTCCACCTGCGAGGCCTTCCACCGCGTTCGCCTCGAAGAGTGCGGCGAAGAGCCTGCCCGCGCCATGGGCTTGGCTTTAGAAGAAGCCGGACTCGCCCCCGAAGCCATCGACTACGTGAGCTACCATGGCACCTCTACCGAGCTCAACGACCGCATCGAGACCAAGGCCGTGCACCTCGCCTTCGGTGAGCACGCGAAGAAACTCCCCGGCTCCGCCCTGAAGAGCATCATCGGCCATCCCCAAGGGGCTTGCGGCGCGGCCGGACTCGCCGCGACTCTGCTGGGCATGCGCGACGGGCAAATGCACGGGACGATCAATCTGGAGTCGCCTGACCCGGAGTGCGACCTCGACTACATCGCGGGCCCTTCGCGAAAAATGCAGGTTGAAAACGCGGTCTGCAACTGCATCGCTTTTGGCAGCAAAAACTCCGCCCTCGTGGTCGGACGATAAATCAGGCTATGGCGACTAGAACATATCACAGTCGGACAATCACACAGCGAAATAGCCCGGCCCCATGCGGGGCCGGGCTTTTACCAAAACGATTCAGCAACGGATGCGCTAGGCAGGCACCGCGTGACGGTTCAAAATCGCCGTCATCTCGTCTTTCAAGCGCAGCTTCAGCTTCTTGAGCTCATGTTCCTGTAGCTCTTCCGCGGAGGAAAGCTCCGCCTTGGCTTCTAGCTCAGCCACTTGCTGCTTGTAGCGTGCATGCTGAGTCGCCAGTTGGGCGAACCCGGCATCCGTTGCCATCAAATGTGCTTTCAAATCTTCCTGTTGCGAAGACATGGTCATAGGGTGGTTCTCCTTGAATTGAGGAATCCACGCCGGGTCGCCTTGAAAATCCAGCGCGCGAACGAGAAAACGAGTTTGGAGTTTTGCCGCGGAACGCGGATACAAGGGCAGGCTCGGTGGGGGGTATTACTGATCATTTTAGCGATCAAGCGGACATCCCAATGGTCCACCGATGGGCCATCAGAAACCTCAGATTATCACTGATACAACTCCATGACAATCCCCCCCTCAGGTGAATTTCCATCTCCAGACGCATAGTAGCCTGGCCGCGTTCCGGTCTGGCGGAACCCCAAACCCTGGTAACAGGCCTGGGCACCCAGGTTTGACTCACGCACCTCTAAAAACCACGCCCCCGGCCACCGGGCCATTGCCTGTTGGAGCAATCGGCGCGCGACCCCCTGCCGCCGTGCCGACTTGGCCACCGCCAGATTCAACACCTCGGCTTCGCCCTCTACCAATCGGCGGGTGGCGAGAAACCCTACGATTTCCCCGGCATGCTCGGCCACGTCCAGTCGATAGGACAAGTAGTCTTCCGCCCGCCAGCTAGGCGCCTCTGGACACTCGGCCTGCACCGCCGCTATGCCTATCAAGTCTCCCGCCGCGCCGTCTCGAATCAGGACTTCTTCCATAATGCCGCCTGCTTTTCTCTCATCGCCTGCCACCCAAAATCCCGTTCCGCAATCTGTCGCCCCTCCGACGCCATTGCCTTGCGTCGTGCTTCATCCGCTAAGAGAGTGAGGATGCCTTCCGCGAACTCCG
>Ga0105047_10003435_pt1 | contig 27913 bp, 15 predicted proteins | sample MAT04_FD_78384 | JGI IMG/M metagenome (GOLD analysis project Ga0105047, IMG submission 78384) | Freshwater microbial communities from Lake Fryxell liftoff mats and glacier meltwater in Antarctica - MAT-04 (megahit assembly) | ecosystem: Environmental > Aquatic > Freshwater > Ice > Liftoff... | reverse complement strand
TCAAAAAACTCTGAAGTTTGTCCAGTGCCTACACGTCCGCTTGCAACAAAGCAATTACCTGCAGCATCATCTACAAAACCTTGCTGAAGACCAATAGATGCTCCTTCATTGACTTCGATGGATAATTCAGATGTATTTTCGAAACAATTCTTAAGATACTCTACACTATTTACTCCTGATGCACTATTACCGTAGGTATTATCATAAAACTTGTTCTGATGGATGTCATTCGTTATATTTAATCCCGAGTCATTGATCCATGTTCCTTCTGGAGAGCCATGAAAATCATTGCCTTCTATATCAAAATCTAACTCTCCCAATGATAAAACTCCTGTTTCAAAAAACTGATTGTTATGGATGTTAAAATCTGTGGCATTGGAGTATGCATCAAGTATTATGATGGAACTACCCACCGATCCACCATAGAACCGATTATTTATAAAGGTACTTCCAGTAAAGTTAGGGAATGTGTTTTCAAAAACTACTTCTCCATTAAAGTCATTACCATCAGCAAATAAAGACGATGTATTAGCTCTGATATCGGCATAGCATTCCGAAAATTGACAGTTTTTTAAATTAAACCCATGATTATTATCCAAATTTATTGCGAAATCTACGTTTGTAAATTGTGCATTTGTACAGCTACTTAATTCTTGCACCCCATAAAGTGGGCCTAATTTGATACCGTATTCACAGTTACGAATGATAGAGTTAGACGAAACTGTAATCTTAGCTCCACCCACATTACTAGTTGTAAAAATTGTTACTTGACCAACAGCATCAATGGCAGTATCTGCATTTTCGATGATACCACCGTTTTTTACTTCTACCAGAGTGGTCGGTTGTGCAAACCACCAAAAACTAAAATCTGCATTAACTTTGACACCTTTCCAATTTGGGCCATTTTGGCAATTAGTCAATTTACCGCCATTTAATATCAGCTTTCCTCCCATTTCTACCAAGATTTCATTCGCCATTTGTATTGTTGCACCTGCATTAATGGTTAATGTTGCATTTGGTTTGATTGTAATATTATTATAAGTTTGATTTTGATTAATCGTCAAGTCAGATGTTACAACCAAATCTTCGCAGGCACAGCTTCCTACTGTGATATTGCCATTTATAAATTCAGAAAAACTTCTGACTCTAGTGTAAACTGATGGCCAATTGCCTAAAGATTGACATCCCCAACTTGTTATTCCAATTAATAAAGGTGCTCCATTGTGTTGAATAGCAGCAGGACCTCCACTATCTCCACCGCCAGCTCCAGATAACCCATTAAAAAAACTAATACAGTTATTAGGAATATTGACTGTACCACCACAATTAGAAAATAATGGCCCTGCAGTTGCGTTTGAAATAATTGGTACTAAAGCGGATCTTAGATTAGCTTCACATCCACCAAACGTTGTAGCTCGTCCCCATCCGGAAATTGACACATCAACACCTGGATTAATAATATTACTTGGTAGCGAAGGTAAATCAATATTGATTGGTTGGACATTATCATTAAAACAAAGAGGTGAACTTAAATGTAAAAGAGCAATGTCGTTGCCAACAGTTGTAAAAATTCCATTCCAACCTGGGTGGATAATTATTTGATCTACAACAATTCTTTGACCAATATTATTTTGTGTCTGGTTTGTAGCTCCAGCATGAACAGTAATATCTGCAGGATTAGTATTCCCATCCACACAATGCGCAGCAGTCACAATCCATCTATTATTTAAAATGGAGCCGCCGCATCCATGTAATCCAGGACAAGATGATCCGACTAATTCTAATGATACTTGGTAGGGAAAATTACTAATATCAGCTGCTTGACCACCAAATATTTGTTGGGAAAAACTCTGACTATTACCGATATTAGTAAAAAGTAAACAAAAAAATAATAAAATCGAAAATTGGTAAAACTTAAAATTTCTCATGATATGAAATTTTTAAACATAAAGTAATAATTATCGGACTTCATAGTTTAGCATCTGAATGAGTCCGTAATTCATTCTGAATGCGATCTGAGTATTTATTTAAGGAGCGAGTCAGCTTGCTCCATCATGAGACTGAATAATCTTTTACCGCTTTCATAAGTCTAAGCATTTTGACCGTGCTGTACCGTCAGCAACTACCGTCGTGGGAATACCCACTTTTGATAGCTGTCAATCTGTTGGGGATTTCTCCTTTACTGGATGACAACTCGTGTATAGACGAACCACAATGTTAATCAAATGCAAATGTCAAGTCGGAAACCAATACAACTAATAAAGTTTCCATAGTTTTGCATCTTAATTAAAAGATTAGTGATCAAAGAAAGAATTTTAAGCAAAGCAGAAGAACTAAGCAGATCTGTGGGGTTTAGGGCTGTCACTATGGATGAATTGGCCAATCAGTTGGGAATTTCCAAAAAAACTATATACCAATATTATGCAGATAAAAATGCATTGGTAGATGATGTAATGGCGGAAGTGATCAATAAATCACAGATTATTTGCCAGAATACTTCAAAAAATGCTGAAAACGCTGTAGATGAAATATTTATGACCATGAAACAAATCAGAAAAGATTTCCTGCATCTGAATCCGATCATTATTCACGATTTACAACGATATTATCCAGATACATTCAACAAATTTCAAGGCCATAAAAACAATTTTATATTTAAACTTATTTACAATAATCTCGTTAATGGTATTTCTCAGGGATATTACCGTCCGGAAATTAATGCAGAAATACTCGCTAAATTCAGATTGGAATCCATGTTACTTGGCTTTAATCAGCAGGTATTTCCTTATGAAAAATATAAACTAATAGATGTGACACATGCTATTCTTGACCATTTTTTATATGGAATTTCAACACCAAAAGGACTAAAATTAATTGAACAATATAAATCAAAACAATAATGCGTCATTTTTCTATTAAAATTCTGATTTTTTTTATTTTTTCCTTCATTTTTTCCTTTCCATCAAATGCACAGGAAATATTTAATCTGAATATTGCACAAGCAGTTGAACTGGGTACACAAAATTCGATAGAACTTAAGAATTTAAATCTAGATTACAACATCCAGTTTCAGAAGAACAGAGAGATTACATCATCTATTTATCCTACCATAGCTGCAACTGGAGGAATTACTTATTATACAAACGTACCACAGATACAGTTTCCATCTTCAGACCAATCAATATATGAGGTTTTGAATAAAGAAGGGGTAAGGGATCAGAATGGTAATGTGATTGACATTGGAAATTCAACATTTTCGGTCAATAACGTTTCATTCATTCAGCCGTGGAATACGCAAATAGGATTATCAGTAAATCAATTGCTATTTCAAGCAGATGTTTTAGTAGGTCTTCAGGCGAGAAAAACAGTTTTGCAATTGAGTCAGGACAATATAAATGTGGCTGGTTACAATCTTAAAGAAAAAATCTATAAAGCCTATTATGCCGTATTGATTATTCAGAAACAATTGGAAGTCCTTATTTCTACAAAACAAAGATTGACATCATTATTGAATGATATGAATCAGATGTATCAAACAGGATTTGCTGAAAAACTGGATGTGGATAAGTTACAGGTAAGTCTCAACAATACAGAATCTGGTCAGAATCAGCTCAACAATGCGCTGAAAATTGGGATGGCTTCATTAAAAAATACTTTGGGAATATCACAAAAAGATTCTCTGGTGCTCATTCAAAATCTGGACGTGAATGCATTAAAAGTTGACTTGATGTCAACCAATGATTTTAATTATGAAAAAAGAAGTGAAATAGCTTTGCTAAACACCGCATTAGAGTTACAGAAATTAGATTTCAAAAGATATAAACTCAGCTACCTCCCTTCTGTAGTAGCTTTTTATCAGTTCCAAAGATCAGGTCAGCGCAACAATAGCTTTGCAGAGTTTACAGGCAAATCATGGTTTTGGTTTAACACAGGTCTGGTGGGACTACAGGTAAATGTTCCCATTTATAGTGGCAATAAAAGAAAATCGCTTATGAATCAGGCTAAATATGCTGGTGAAAAAGTGGAAAACAATATTTTACAATTGAAACAATTTATAGATTTGGAACAGGAAATAGCTAAAACTACCTTAAATAATGCCATCATTAATCTCGATGTTCAAGACAGGAATGTAAAATTAGCAGAGGAAGTCTTTACAAAAACAAAAATTAAATATGAAAACGGGCTGGGTTCCAGTTTTGAAGTAATTCAGGCAGATACAGAACTTCAGAGAGCCCAAGGCAGTTATTTCCAAGCATTGTATGAAGGAATGATCGCCAAAACTAGTTTTGCTAAAGCATTCAACAAACTATAAAAACTTAAAAAAATCAAATCCTTTTTTACCTTCTAAAAAAACAATCATGAACAGATTTTTCATTTTCTATATTATACTGGCTTTTGCCGCTTGTACACCAAGCAACGATAAAAATCAGGAAAAAATTAGTGCGGAATTGATAGCCAAACAAACTGAACTAGCAAATCTTAAAAAACAGCAGGCAGAAATTAGTAGTAAAATTGCTATTGTACAATCTGAAATAGAAGTCCTTGATCCGGAATCTGCTATAAAACCTAAGCTTGTAAGTACAGAAGAACTTTCTACAGAAGGTTTTAATCAATACCTTAACTTACAAGGCATAGTCAAATCCGACAATATTTCCTATGTAGCTCCGCGCAACGGAATAGGAGGATATGTCAAGCAATTGTACATAAAAGAAGGACAGGGTGTAAAAAAAGGCCAACTCGTTTTAAAACTGGACGATAAAGTCCTTCGCGAAAGTATTGAAGCCACAAAAAATCAGTTGAGTTTTGCCACCAATGTTTACAACAAAACCAAATCACTTTGGGATCAGAAAATTGGGACTGAAGTCCAGTTGCTAAGCGCTAAAAACAATGTTGATGCCCTGGAAAAACAAATATCAGTCCAGCAAGAGCAACTCAAAACATACCTTGTTTATGCAGATCAAAGTGGTATAGCTGAGATTGTCAATATTAAAGTAGGAGAATTGTTTTCCGGTGTTTCCGTGGCCGGCCCACAGATTCAGATCATCAATAACAACTCAATGAATGTATCCGTTGATGTACCGGAAAATTATATCAGCAAAATAAAAATCGGGGCTAAAGTTGTTGTAGAAATACCATCAGCTGGTCAATCATTCAATACTACTATTAGCTTAATAAGCCAGTCCATCAATCCATCCACTCGAGGGTTTAAGGCAGAATGTAAGATTCCTTCAGGCATCAACCTAAAACCAAACATGGCAGCAATAGCTAAAATCCTAAACCATAGTACATCAAAAGCCATCGTGATTTCTATTAACATTGTGCAAAGTGATGAAAAAGGTAAATATGTTTTTGTAATGGGTAAAAATGAAATGGGTAAAACAATAGCCGAAAGAAAAACAGTTGTTTTGGGTGCTTTGTACGGAGAAAAAGTAGAAATTTTGTCGGGTATTGTTGCTGGAGATCTTTTAGTGACTAAAGGATTTCAAAATTTGTATGAAGGTCAATTTATTTCAAAATTATGATGTGGTTCTGAAAATTGCAAATCATGCATTTTAAGATAAGCAACAAGCAATAAAAAAATATTTTCAAAATCGAACATCAAGATGAAGCATATAAATTATTTGAAAGATAAATTTAAAGAATTTAAACTGACAAGTTGGTCTGTTGATAATCGTACCGCAATTTATGTGATCACGATCATCATCACCTTATTTGGTTTCAATACTTTTAATACGCTGCCGAAGGAGCAATTCCCTGACATCGTGGTTCCTACCATTTCAGTTTCCACCGTGTACGTAGGTAACTCACCGAAAGACATTGAAAACCTGGTGACAAGACCCATTGAAAAAAAAATCAAAGGGATTACCGGAGCAAAAATCAATAAAATAAATTCAACTTCGCAAACTGATTTCAGTTTAATTGTGGTAGAATTTGATACTGATGTAACGCCTGAAGCGGCTAAACAAAAAGTCAAAGATGCGGTAGATAAAGCGAAAACTGATTTACCTAAAGACCTTACCTCTTTGCCGGATGTTCTGGAGTTCTCCTTCAGCGATATGCCGATCATGTTTGTCAATATTAGCGGTGATTATGATGGTATCAAACTAAAACAATATGCTGAAAAATTGCAGGATCGTTTTGAAGCTCTGCCTGAAATTAATAAAGCAGAATTAGTAGGTGCTCCTGAAAGAGAATTTCAGATTAATGTTGATCCTCTGAAGCTGGAGCAGGCCATGTTAAGTTTTGATGACGTTGCCAATGCCGTTGCTTATGAAAACGTTGATATCAGTGGTGGACAGATAGAAGTGGGAGAAATGAACAGGGCACTTAGATTAAAAGGTCAGATCTCATCCGCCCAAGCCATAGAAAATCTGATCATCAGGACACCGCGCTCCGGCTCTGTATACCTTAGAGATATAGCCACGGTTAAAGACACAGTCAAACAAAAAGAAAGTTATGCCAGACTTAACGGAAAAAATGTCATCACAATAAACATCGTAAAGCGGGCGGGAGAAAACCTGATAGAATGTGCAGGAAAAGTGAAAGACATTGTAGCTGAAATGAAGATTTCAGAGCTTCCGCATGACCTGGATGTGGTGGTAACCGCAGACCAAAGCAAGCAGGCTGCTACATCATTTCACGAGTTGGTAAATACCATTATCATTGGATTTATTCTGGTGTTGGTTATATTAATGTTTTTTATGGGTGTGGTGAATGCATTTTTTGTGGCGCTGAGCGTGCCTTTAAGTGTTTTTGTAGCATTCCTTTTTCTTCCTGCTGCAGACTTAATCGTTGGTACGGATGTTACACTAAACTTCATAGTACTTTTTGCGCTGCTATTTGGGTTGGGGATTATTGTCGATGATGCCATTGTAGTCATTGAAAATACGCACAGGATATATGAAAATGGTAAAGTACCCATACTAAAAGCGGCAAAAGCGGCTGCTGGAGAAGTATTTATTCCGGTATTGGCTGGAACTGCTACAACCATTGCTCCATTTTTTCCATTGTTGTTCTGGAAAGGTATCATTGGTAAATTCATGATTTACTTGCCCACCATGTTGATATTTACGTTATTTGCTTCATTAATTGTAGCCTTTATCATTAATCCTGTTTTTGCAGTCAGTTTTATGAAAAAGGAAGGCAAAGAATTTGAAGATAGAAAATCAGACATTTTCAAAAAATGGTTTTGGTATGCCACCATTGTCATCGGTATAATGCTGCATCTGTTGGGTAGTCATGGCATGGGTAATTTTGCTTTATTCATGGCCCTATTGGCAATAATCAACAGATATTTGCTTAGAGATGCGATTCGTTTCTTTCAAGAAATATTATTACCGGCTATGATGTCATCTTACGAAAAGTTATTAAGGTGGATACTTCATGGATGGAGACCGGTGTTTATGTTTGCATCCGTATTTGTTATGTTGGTGATTTCTTTTTTTCTACTTGTTGTCAGTAAACCGGATTTTCCCTTTTTCCCAAGCGGTCAGCCAAATTTTATTTATGTCTATCTGAAATTACCCGTAGGGACTAAATCTGCAGAGACCAATATAGTACTTACTGAACTAGAAAACAAAGTGTATAAGACCCTTGAAAAGTTAAAACCGGGTGAAGAAAATTCTATTGTCGAAAGTATAATATCCAATGTTGCCGTTAATGCAGCCAATCCAATGGATAATAATCAGAGCGCACAGTCCAATCTCGGGCGAATCCAGGTTTCATTTGTAGAATTTGCGAAACGTCCTTATACCCCTACTGAACCATATTTGGATAGCATAAGGACAGCATTAAAAGGTATTCCGGGGGCACAGATTACTGTAGAACAGGAAGGAGGAGGACCTCCCACTGATCCACCGGTAAATATTGAAATCGCAGGTGACAATTTTGAAGACAATGCCAAAGTGGCTATCGACTTATATAATTTTATAGATACAAATCGCATAGACGGCATTGACAATCTCTCTATGGATGTTGACCTCAAAAATCCTGAAGTTACCTTGATTGTAGATAAAGAAAGGGCTGCTATAGAAGGTATAAGCACTTCACAGGTAGGTATGGCTATCAGAACAGCACTCTTCGGAAGAGAAGTGAGTAAAATTAAAGATGGCGAAGACGAATATGAAATACAATTGAGATATAAAGATCTGGTAAGAAATGATATCAACGAGCTGATTAATATGCGGATTACATTCAGAGATTTTAATTCTGGCAGAATAAAGCAGGTGCCCATCAGTGCCATTACAAAATTTGACTTCACCACTACAACTGGCGGTATAAAACGAAAGGATTTAAAAAGAACCATTCAATTGCAATCAAATATTACCGACCTATCCGCAATTACACAGATCAATCAGGAAGTTGCATTGCGAATCAATGAGTTTAAAAGCCAATATCAATTGCCTGATGGGGTAAGTATAAAACAGAGTGGAGAAAGCGAACAACAAGCTGAAACCAATGCATTTTTAGGTACTGCGCTGATTATTGCACTCGGCATGATCTTTTTGATTTTGGTACTCCAATTTAATTCATTGAGTAAACCATTTATTGTATTGTCGGAAATTCTTTTTTCAATCATTGGCGTTTTCCTTGGATTTGCTATTACGGGTATGACAATGCCAACCATCATGGTTATGGTGGGTATCATCGGGCTTGCCGGTATAGTGATTAAAAATGGTATTCTTCTGATAGAGTTTACGGATGAGTTGCGAAGCAGAGGCATGAAAACCCGTGAAGCCGCCATCCAAGCTGGCAAAATCAGAATTATTCCGGTTTTACTTACAGCAATCGCAACTATCCTTGGTCTTTTCCCTCTAGCCATAGGATTTAACATTGATTTTGAGTCCTTGTTCACCCATTTTGATCCAAAGATATTTATTGGTGGTGATTCTGTAGTGTTTTGGGGGCCACTTGCCTGGACCATTATATTTGGTTTGATATTTTCTTTTTTCCTGACATTGCTTGTGATTCCCAGTATGTATCTGATCTCAGAGCGGCTTAGAAGACCAATGTCAAGATTCTTCGGCACTAAATACATTGCGCTTTTGGGATTTATTGGACCTTTTTTCTTTATTCTTCCCGGTATCATGTATCTGATCAGAAGAATATTTGGAAACAAAGTGTGGGATGGCAGGTATAAATCATAATTAACCTAACTTATTGAGATAAATTTAAACACCCTGATCTTATCATTTGGCCAGGGTGTTTTTATTGTATCATTCTTTTTAATGATGCATAGCAGATTTTATTTCTAAATATGAAATTCAATTAATAAAACACCGTTCTGTAATTTTAAAATACTACTATCTTTGCAAGATGAAATCTATCCTCCATGAAAGTCAGATATTCGGACCTATTAGTCAATTCAGTCAATATGTAGGTAAAGAAACTTTATTGATTGAAAAAAATGAATCTTACCAAAAAAGATCTTTTCGCAATAGATATTCCATTCTAACGTCAAATGGACCAGTCACTTTAAGCATACCACTTAAAAAAGGTAAAAATGCTGGTACTGCTATCACTGATGTAAGGATTTCCTACGACGAAAACTGGGTGGACAAACATTTACATTGCATACGTTCTGCATATGGGAAAAGTCCATATTTTGAGTTTTATTATTATGACGTAGAAAAGATACTAAAGAAGAAACACTCGTATCTATTCCTGTTAAATATGGATACGTTGCATTTTGCAATAAAAAAATTAAAACTTCAACTAACCGTCGAATATACTCATTCATATCAGAAAGATTACTTTAATATATCAGATTTACGAAATATTGAATGGAATTTGTATCAAACTACGATAAAATACACTCAGGTATGGGAAGAAAAGTTTAATTTTACTCCAAATCTAAGCATTCTGGATGTATTATTCTGTGCAGGTCCTGAATCCACATCTGTACTTACAAAAATAAATGCTGCCAATAATTTAATCATCTTAAAATGAAATCTGATGCAGGAAATCAATAAAGAACTTAACTTTAAACTCTCCAGACTGGCCATTTCTGTGGATAAACTGATGGATGTCACCAAAGAAGTCGGACATGAAAAACTTGAGCTTACGCTTGGAGAATTGAGATCTCAATTGGATGCGCCTTTTACATTTGTTATAGTGGGAGAAGTCAAAGCCGGCAAAAGCAGTTTTATCAATGCCCTTCTTGATACAGGCAAAGAAATATGTAAAGTTGCTCCAATGCCGATGACCGATACTATTCAACAAATTGTTTATGGGCCTGAAGAACGAATAGAAGTTATTAATCCATATTTAAAAAAAATATATCAACCTGTAGAAATATTACAGGAAATAGCTATCGTCGATACACCAGGTACGAATACTATCGTGACACATCATCAGGAGATCACAGAAAAGTTTATACCATATTCCGACCTAATCGTATTTGTTTTTGAAGCCAAGAATCCGTATAGACAGTCATCTTGGGAGTTTTTTGATTTTATCAACACAGAATGGCACCGAAAAATCATTTTTGTATTGCAGCAGAAAGATCTTCTTCCGGAAAATGACCTTCAGATCAATTTTGAAGGTGTAGTAGAACATGCAAAAAAGAAAGGAATTGCCGATCCTAAAGTATTTGCCGTATCTGCCAAACTGGAGTTAGACAATTATCACGACATCAGTGGGTTTAAAGCGATAAGAAATTACATATCGGACAATATCACGGGAGGAAAGGCACCGGAACTCAAATTTCAAAATAACGTAAATACATTATTGACCATTTCTGAAAAATTGGATGACAGTATGAAAAACCGCATCCATCAATATGAAGTGGATATAAAATTCAGAGCCGAGATAAGAGAACTCATAGACACCCAACATCAGAAAACAGAAAAACAAATTCATGTTCTGACAGACAATCTACTGGATAGTTATGACAATATCACCAGACAAAAATTAAGTGACTTGGAAGATGGATTATCATTCATAAGTGTAGTAAAAAGGTCCTTCAGTTCTATTTTTGGCAAAGAAAGCAGCCTGAAAGAGTGGCTCACTACTCAAGCCAAAGATTTTGAGTTAAAGCTCAACACCTCACTAAGAGATAAACTTCAGAATGGAATTATTGACGTAGCTGAAAATATTCAAATTATGGGAAAACTTGTAGACAACAAGCTACGTTACTCAGAAACCATACTTAAAAACAACGATGAGATATTTGCGGACATTGCTGAGCGGCGCATCAATGTACTCAGAGATTTACAGCAAAGTTTCGCTCAATTTATGAATACTGCAGAGAATTTTTATGATGACAAAATGGTGTCAGAATCTTCCAAAATGACCCCAAATCTGGCAGCTGGCGGTGGAGTGGCCATTGTGGGAGTTATTCTGGCAGCTGTTGCACAAGGTGCAGTATTTGATATTACAGGAGGAGTGCTCACCGCTGTGGGAGTACTTTTTGCCGGAGTAACACTTGGACTCAACCGTTCTAAAGTAATAAAAAAATTTGAGGAAGAAATAGTGAAAGGACGAGTGAAAATGAAGGATGAAGTATCTGAAAAACTCACTGATTACACTGCCAGGATAAAACATAAGATTGAATCCAATTTTTTTGAATTTGATCAGCTGCTGGATAAGGAAGGGATAACACTAATGCGTGTAAAAAAGGTTCAGAACGAAATCCGCGAAGAACTAAAGGAGATACAAAAGTAAATTTTACTTTCTAGATTCTAAATAAATTAGTTTTTAAAAGAAAATGTCAATATTTTACTTAATTTTCGATCAGCCTTAAAGCTTCCCGTCTTGTCAAGCCTGACAACTGTGGATTGGCATCTACAAATTGGCGTACTGCCAAAGTATCGTATTTATTATATTGGCGCAATGCCCAGCCCTACTCTTTTCGTACAAAAAATTCTTTCGAACTGTCATTTTTAGTACGGCTTCACATAATAAATTCCAATCTGTCTCCTTGCCATACTTCAATCGAAAAATAATTGCAGAGCGCTGTAACTATATATTTTCACTTTCCATCCATCGATAAATATACTTATCTCTAATTAGTTTATTATCTCTGAATATCCGTCCTGCCATGGTAGGGGTAATGCCATCCACAGTATCCCACCATGATTTTGAAATGCTCATATTTTCAAGTTGAAGTAAATCTGCACCAGACATTTTTTTGGCAAATGGGGGTTAGTAAAGCAATAGCACTATACCGCATTTCTATATGTGGGTCCGCCCATAAATACTCTACCAATTGCCACAAATTGTTATCCGGGGCAAACTTACATCTCTTCTTTAATGTCCTTACCAGCTCTTTTCTTTTAGGTGCATTTATTCCATAAAAGTCAAACAAATGTTTCATGTAAGCTTTCATGGAGACGGCCTTTACTTGGTGCGATTGTTCTTGGCACTAGTGTTTTAAATCCTGATAAATCAACTGCGCATTCAACTCAGTCCGTATACATTTCTTCATAGTGGCTTTTATCACAGGATATTATTACTATACCTACAATAATACTTAAAATAATGGAAAAGACGGCACCCACACTATTGGAAATGGCTAGCATACTACCTCCCTTGCCTGAAAGCATAACCCACTTGAAAATGCTGAAAGCAATATTTGCTCCTAACACAATATAGGCAAGTTTGATAGAAAAGTCCTTTTTGATAAGAAGAAATAAGCCGCCTATCAGAAATAAAAGAGAGAAAAATAAGCCAATATAACCTAATCTTATCATCCATTGGATGGTTTCTTCAGGTACATCTAAAAACCCATCAATCATACTTTTCACTTCATTTATGTCTTTTTTTTCTCCATTTAAATCAATTGCGCTGGTGTCAGAGTTCACTTCATCGTTTTCATCTTCTTCTGAAATCGTATCTATCGACATACTGTCAGTAACTACATTCTCACTGGGATTCGTAGCCGATGAATCAGTTTCTTTTTCAATGGATTTATCAATATTACTAATAAATTTATCCTTCATAGCCAGCATTGACCTGATATTGATATATTGTATATCATTTTTAATACCACATCCGCCGATCAACATCATCAGGATGGACACAATTATCGCCCAGGTAGGCGTTTGACTTTTCATAAGACTATATTTAATTTTAACAATACTCATCAAAGATAACGGCTTGTTTACAAAATACAAAACCTAAGTATGTATCTTTACCAAAAATATAGACCAATCCATGCATTTACACAATCAATATATCAAGCTACCGGACGATACTTCGTTATATACTATTTCAAATACAATAAGCCATGCAAGGGCAAATCTCATTTTCCTTCATGGCTATACAGAGCATATTGGCAGATATGGATGGATGATAGAACAACTAAATAATGCCGAAATAAATGTTTTTGCATATGACCATCGGGGATATGGCAAATCAGATGGTACAAGGGCCTATATCAATAGATTCGGGCAATACACGGATGATCTGGATATCTATCTTAAGCAGCTAAAAAAGCCTGAACTGCCCACCTTTCTTATGGGACACAGTATGGGTAGTCTGATCGGAGTTGAATATTTAGCAAGTCATTTGGAGCATCAATTTGCAGGATTTATATCTTCAGCTGGTGCGCTTAAAATAGATGAAAGTATTTCTCCTTTTTTAAGAAATATATCAGGAATTATGAGCAGATTAGCCCCGCATCTTAAAACTATAAAACTAGATCCCAATGCACTCAGTCGTGACCCAAAAGAAGTAGTAAAGTATTTTACTGATCCTGCCGTCTACCATGGAGGTACCAAAGCCAGATTAGGTTTCGAAATGCTGGAAGCAATGAAATCAGCACAAAATATTTTTCCGCATATTAATCTTCCAGTATTAATTATGCACGGATCTAAAGACAGACTTGCAGACCCGTTGGGAAGCCAGTGGATGTATGATAAAATATCTTCCACTGACAAAAAGATAGAATATTTTGAAGGATTGTATCATGAAATCATGCGTGAACCAGAAAAAGAAATTGTTATGCAAGTAGTGACAAACTGGATTCAAGCCAGAATATAAAATTTTAACTACACAGAAAAATGGGATTCACCCGAAAATAGTAATTTTTGATAAGTCTGGCGAATCCAAACCAATAAAGCCAAATATTATAAAAAGTTCATGGCAAGTCAATGCCAAGGAGAGAAAAAGGAATCTTCTTTACTGCCTTAATGCTCTCGACATTCAAAATCACCTTCATGCCCGGGTCAGGTTTTTCTTCAAAATAATAGGTATACACTACATTTGTAGAAGATGAAGATACCGGTGATATTTTTTTGCCTTTGCCATCTTCAAATTCAAATCCCAAAATAGCAGAATTATCCCCACCAACGGCAAAAAAGAGTATTTTTTGTAAATCATCTTCTGAGTAATAAGTCAATCCGTTTACCAGAGAATTAACTTCAGACGCAAAATTTCGTTCAGGTTCAGGCAATTTTTCTATTTCTTCGTATCGTTTCATATAATCCACTTCATTTTTTTTGGACAAGGTCGGCTTATCATAATAAAACACTGAAAAAGCAGCACCTTTTGGCGCAAGGTTGACTTCTGGCTTTTTCATAAAACCACTCAATTTTATTATGCCCCCATTTGCTTCAGTTGGTTTATAAAGGCTTATGGTACCATCTACTGAAATAGAAGTAGCAGATCTTGATGGTTTCAATAACTGTAACGTAATGTTTTCAGATATTGGTTTGTAATCAGGTGCAGTTTGATTTTCAGGGATCAGATTGATGCCTTTATTATCTACAGCACGTTTTACCTCATCGATTTTGTAGTAAGTATAGCTCCTGATTTCGTCCCCGATTGGCTTTACATCTATTTTGCAATAATCCCAAGAACCTGACAATGACCGTAGCTCTTCTATATTAACAACAGAAAGTTTTTGAGACAGAAGAAATGAGGTCGTTGTAAATATGAATACTGAGAAAAATAAAGTTTTCATGGCGCATCATTTAATTTAAAGAAAAATAAACCTTATATTATGCAACAAAAATAAATCTTTTTAAGATATAATTTGTCATTAGAAAATAAAATTCGACATAAATGGTGGATTATTAACAATTACACCATTTTTTCGTATTTATTCTGCTATACCTCTTTAGAATATGTCTATGTATTCAGAAAACCAGACTTTGTTTCAATAAAATAAGTATAGAAAGATAATTGATCGCAAATTTGAATTACGATAAAATTGTAACTTTGGGACTTCATTGGAGTATGTTTAAAATTTCATCATTTGTCTGCAAGCTATAATTTGGGTGAAGCTAAATAACTTTATAAACTATATTTGAAGCTGTAATCTTACTTAACCTGTCTCAATAATTTAAATTTGTTATCATTTATTTCTGATTTAATATTTTTATTTAACTTGATGACCATTCTAACTATTCCTTTTATTTACCAAAGTATTGTAATCCAGAAAATAAATCAGTTTTAAAGACAGATTGTTGTTTTGGTTTTCAACAACCGTCTCTCTTAGATTGTCAAAATATCCATTCCTGTGGTATGCATCAAATCTTGTAATCGCGTTTTTCCATACAACATTAATAAAACTACCTTGTGCTATTTGCCAGGTGTACACCATATCAATATTAAAGTAATTTGCTGTTCGATCATTCGATTTTGGTTCAATTGCATTCTCTTTCAGAGTACCGTCTTCATTTAAAAAAAATAGTTGATCATTGCTTAGTGATCTTACATAATGTCTGCCGACCAGAGTTATTCCCATTCTGTTGGTAAAGTTATATTTTACTCTAAGTGATGTCTCATAGGTGTGAATATCTCTTTTTGCAAATATTGGCTCGTTTCCTTCAAAAGTGGAAAAGCCTACATTATTGTATCTTGGCTGAAAGCTCACTCCCAATCTCAATGATAATTTTTCGCTGGTCCGCCAGTTCTGATAAAAATTAAGGTCCACGGCTGTTCCATCATAAAAGTTAAAGTATCTACGTACAAAAATTTCTGACGTGAATGACAGTTTCCTGGCCCCATTGCTTTCATACCAATATCCTATCAAAGCACTCTCACCCCGTCTGAAAAATCTATTGCTAATTCTTGGCTCATAAAAATCATTTTCATTTGAATTGAAATTAGTATTTAGACCCATCCACGAAAGATTTTTGTGTTGGGCATTGATGTTGACATTTACCCTTGCTACCTGAAACATTGGGTTTTCGATGCCAAAAGGGCTGAGCAGTCTACTATAATTCAGGTTGATATTTGTATTCATATTGTTGCTCCAACCTTTGGGTTCCGGTCTCCTGATTCCCATCCATACTCCCTGGGTCATGTAATTGCTGTTCGTAAAATATCCCAGGTCATTGCTGGTAAATTTTGAATCCGCCAGTTCCTGCCAAATATTGTACCTTATTTTCCCGCTTGTTTTCCCCATGTAAATACTATGGCTATATCCATAGACATCTTTGAAGGTGCCATTATTGATGATCTGGCTGGAAGAAAATTGGCCACCAATATTCCAACTGTTGGTTTTATCATTTAGATCAAACATAAGAGCACTCACATTGGCATCATACGCATCGCCAGAACGAAGCACATTGGTGTTTACTAAACTAATACTAGAATTATATTTCAGAGATTTATTTAACACAAAAACATTATAATTGGTCATTGGGTCAGTAAGCACCTCACGTTGTATACCTGTTTCATTATTTTTAATTACCGCATAGGTATTGTTTGTTACTGCATTTAATACACCTATGCCTAAACCATTTTGTGTTCTACCGGAAATTTTGGTAGCATTGATCAATTTTGTTTCGGCTGGGTTGGAGATGAGCCTTTCATCATCCCCCACTTGGTTGTAAGCATCATAAAAATATATTGGATTACCTCCTATTCTTCTCGAATAAAATAGGTTTCCTTTATTAAATAACTCTGTTCCTTCTGTAAAAAAGGATCTGTTTTCATTAAATCTTACTTCAAATGGCGTGAGATTCAATACTCTGGCATCGCTTTGTACCTGACCGAAATCCGGGATCAGTGTCGCATCCAGTGTGAAAGCCTGATTGATCCCCCATTTCAAATCCAAGCCTCCATTGATTTGATTAGTGTAATTACTGATGGATGGTTGATTGGTAGGATAGTGATTGGAATAAAAAGATAAGTAAGGCGAAAGTTGTAATCTGACGGGTGGTTTAATGTCTTTCAAACCAGTCCAGTAACCTTCCTGGGTGAGAAATCCGTTTACATTTTGATCCACGTGATTCCAAAAAAATTGTTCGCCTGTTTTTTGCCTTTTTCGGGTAACATTCAGACCCCAATCCTGTAAATCTTTTTTAGGGAAACGGATAGATGCAAAAGGAATAAATATCTCAAAACTCCAACCATTTTCATGTATTTTTGTAGCACTTTCCCATACACTATTCCAAGAAAAGTCTTCAGAATCACCGTTTAGATTAGGAGCTTGTTTTGCGTCCCACTGTTCATTGAGCGGGGTTATAAAATATTCGAATGCATTGATATTGTCTTTGTAAGTATCGAAAACGATGCCAACATAATCATTATTTCCAAAACCATCCCGTCCTACTAATTCGGTCGAAATACTATCTTTTGTTCCTTCATGACAGAATCCACCGAAATAAATACCCTGGTTATCATACAAAAGAAAAGCAACGGTTTTGTGTATTTCATGCTCAAGTTGACCCGGGTTAGGCCTGAACTCTACAAACTGATCTAGTAATGTTGCATCTTTCCACTCACCATCGTTGAGTATGCCATCTATTTTTATTGCATTTGTTACTCTTTTTGACTCTACTTTTTTTATTTTAATATTTCCTGCAAGTAAAAAATTAGCAACAATTAAGAAGGAGAAAATGAAAAAAGTTCGCATGGATATTTCTGATTTTTTTAAAGACACATCTATTGATTCAATGGTTGCATCAGCCATTGGTTAAAATTATATCAATAAGTGGGCATGAAATCAAAATTTATATTAAAGGCAGGATAATATCGACCGATTACAGTAGTAAAAGGATATCTTAGTGTAAATAGATTCAGGATGTTAATTTTTTGCTTCTTCCATAGCACTGAAATGGGCAATAATCAATCTGTCCAATCTGTACGCCATACCAGCACAAATCAAAATAAGACTGATGCTGATATAGCCCAAAATATGATAATTATGGATAGCATAGGATGCATCACTAAATGTTATCCATCCGCTAGCCAATGTTGCTAATCCTGACCCTAAAGATTGAACGCAGGAATTGAGACTCATAAAACTTCCTCTGGTTTGGGTGGTGACAGCTTGTGTAGTCATGGCCTGACCGGGTACTGTACGTCCGGTGGCCGTACTGAACCACAAGGAAAAAGTGATTAGCACAATAAAAAGTGGCATAAAAGGCATATTGGTGATGAAGTAGATAAAAATAGTGGAGACCAAAGCTGATACTACAAATACTTGTCTTTTGCCATATCTGTCAGCAAATTTTCCAGTTAATTGAGCGGTAATCATGGCACTAAGACCACCACAAAAATATATCAAGGGAGTATATTCTTGTTTTACACCTACATTATACACCAAATATGGATTGATCAGCGGTATGATGATGAAGTGGCCCATAATCATCAACATGCTGAAGGCCAAAGCAGTCATCTGTGTATCATTTTTGAATATCTGAAAGAAATTATCAACTCGTTGCCTAAGATGCACAGGATTGAGCAGGTGCCCATTTACGTTTGGGATATATTTTATTAAAAAAGGAAACAACAAACTACCTACAACAGCTACCACGATGAAAGGAAAATACCAGTCAAATTTATTTGCTAAAAAAAGCCCGAAAGGAACACCGACCACAGAGGCCAAAGCAAATCCCCCCATCAGCAATCCCATGGCTTGCCCACGTCTTTCGTATGGAATCACATCACCTAAGATGCTGAGTACTTGAGCACCTATCAAACCACCAAAAATACCCGCAATGATCCTAGCCAATAACATTGTAAAATGACCTGTAGCAAAAACACACCCAAAAGTACCTATCAAAAATCCCAGATATGCCCAAAGTAAAAGTTTTTTCCTGTCAAATTTATCAGCAAAAAATATTGCTGTAAAACTACTTACGAATGCCGCAAGAGAATAACCTGAAACGATCACTGCAAATTGTGATGTAGTCAATGACCATTTAGGCATTAGTATGTTGCCCAAAGGCATCATGATCATAAAATCCAGTATATGCGTAAAATTCAATAAAGCCAGTAAAGCAACTAAAATTGTTTCATTTCGTTTCAAGAAAATAATTTTTTGAATGTGTATAACCAAATTTATTTGAAATTACCATAGGTTTTGGTAAATTTAAAATGGCTATTTGATGTAATTAATGGTAAACAACAAAATTTAAAATAAGTTGACACAGTTTTATAATTCTAATATTTTGGCTATTTGACTAAGCCAATCCAATTTTCTTATCCATCCATTAAAAATGAAGCAATAAATAAATCATTCATTTATTTTCATATTAATGACTGTAGAAGCTTCCATTCTGGATCGAGTAAATAAAAAAGCTTTAAGTTCATTTTCAAAACATAAAAAGCAAGCGTTATGATAAGTCAATTAATCTATAATTACCTTTGTACGCTTCTAATGGAACCAATTTTAAAAATACTTCGTTGCTAACTTAATCACCTTAAGGGATACAATAGGGGTTTTTGACTTTTGTTATATGATGTCTAAATTATTTCGTGTTGATACTTAAAGTCTTGATTTAAAATGAATTTATCTACTGTAGTGTAATAATCAATATATGTGTATGGGAGAAGAAAATGCTACAGAAGTAAAACAAAAATCATTGCCTAAGAAAATTTTCAGGGTTACAAGGATATTGGTGACAATCATCATTTTTCTTGGCATCGCCGTTTTTCTACTCATTCAGAACAAATCGTTCCAAAATTATGCTCGAAAAGAAATCGTTTCTTACCTTGAGAAAAAGCTGGAAACAAAAGTAGCTATTCAAAATCTGAGCATTTCATTCCCATCGCTGATTTTACTGGAAGGAATATACGTCGAAGATAAAACCAAAGATACATTGTTGGCAGGCCAATCTTTGGCTGTAGAATTAAGTATATTAAAATTGCTGCAAAGCGAGTTACAGATTTGTGAAGTTAAAGCGACTGGGCTTATTGTTAAAATTAACCGACAACTTCCAGATACAGTATTCAATTACCAGTTTATTATGGATGCTTTTTCTTCAAAAACACCATCGGTAAAAGAAAAGGCACCTATGAAAATGGCCATAGAGCACATTTTGCTTGAAGCAACTCATTTTACATATAATGACGAACTAAAGGGAAATGAAGCATTGGTGTATGTTGGTCATTTTGATACCCATATAGATACATTTGATCCTGGCACATTAAACTTTGATGTACCAAGCATTAAAATAGACGGCATTAATGGATATGTAAACCAGACTTCACCATTGGAAATAGTAACCACTACCAAAAGTGCCGATCCTGTGACTCTCAATCCTAAGACCGTTTTTCTGAAATTTGCCAATCAGCAGACCAGCATTCGTAACTTTGAATTTGATTACAGCAACGAAATATCAGCGTTAAAGACATCATTCAATGGATTATCATTGGACATATTCCCCAAAAATCTGGATATCGCTTCCAATCTAATGGCTTTCAAAAAAATTGAAATGGCAGATGTTAACACAAAGGTTGCTATCCAAAGCAAAAATACTTCTGACCTGATAAAACTGACCAACAGCGATGGTCGCGAAATCATCAGTGAATATCTACCTTGGGAAGTAACTGTGGATGCTATGAAGTTGCACAACAGTCAATTGTTATTTGATGACAATACCAAAGCTGCTATCAGTCCGGGAATGGATTACGGACATCTTGATTTAACGCAACTTAATTTGGAAGCGGATCGTTTTTTTATCCACAAGGATACGATTGCTGCCTTGATTACTCGTGGCAGCATGGTCGATAAAAGTGGTTTTGTATTGAATAGTTTGTACACAGATTTTCAGTTTACCGACAAAGGCATCCGAGCCAGCAAACTGTTGATGAGAACACCGGGGAGCGAGTTGAAGCGAAGTGCTGTAGTACGATATCCGTCCCTGAATGCCATCGCAAGTGATAAGCGGTTGATTGAAATGGATATCATAATGGACCAAAGCAAAATTCAGGTCAAGGATATCCTCTATTTTGCCCCTTTCCTTGCGGGAAAGCCTGGTTTTACTGATCAAGATGACATCTATAACGTACATGGCCGTATGAATGGAACACTCAGAAAGCTCCATTTCCCGAGTATGCAGCTTACGGGTTTTGGTCATACCCAGGCAGATTTTTCCGGTACTTTGACCAATGTCACTGACATAGACCTAGTGGGTATGGACATCGATATTCGCAGTTTAAGTACTACGGCTGTTGATATTCATTTATTGTTACCAATAGGAAGTTTACCTAAAAATATTGCTATACCTGATAAAATGTCCATAAAAGGCATCGTAAAAGGAAATATGACCCGTTTATTTTCTGATTTGACATTGAAAACATCTTTAGGAAATGCTACAGCAAAGGGTACTTTCAGTGATATTAGGAAACCTTCCAAGTCGGCATATGATGTTTTCTTTTCGTTGGATGGCTTGCAGGTAGGAAAACTGATTCGGCAACCGGATAACTTAGGTGCAATTACGGCAGAATTTACCATTACAGGCACTTCTTTTGATCCGAAAACAGCTAAGGCAAATATAGATGGCCTGATAAATCGTTTTGATTATGGAGGATACGTTTACAAAAATATAAATTTAGATGCGCAATTGGACCATATGGCATTCATGACCAATGGAGGCATCATTGATCCCAATATACATCTCACTTTTGAAGCTGAAGGTGATCTTTTAGCCCAAAAGCCTTGCATTATATTTCGTGCCAATGTAGATAGTATCAAAACCTTACCCTTACATTTTACCACGATACCTTTGGTTTACCGAGGTAAGATAGAAAGCTATATACCCGCATTTGATCCCGATACCTTGGTGGGCAATGTATATATTACCCAATCTCTGCTCTTGGCCAAAAATAATAGAATACAATTGGATTCAATATCATTGATCGCCACTTATGAAAAAAATATTCAAAAAATACAACTATATTCAGATTTCGCTCAGGCTTCCATCTCCGGCAAGTATAAAGCAACTCAACTTGGCAATATTTTTTTGAATGCCATGTTGCCATATTACGCCTTAAGACCTGATACTATATCAAATATCACAGACACTTACGATTTTACTATAGCTGCAGATATTAGAGATCATCCTACTTTGAGGGCATTTATACCCGAAATAAACAGAATGGAGCGCATCACCCTGAATGGTACATTTTCTGATCAGAAAGGGTGGAAATCTGAACTTAAAGTTCCTTATCTCGCCTATGGAACTAACATTATTACCGCAATGAATGTTAATGCAGATACAAAAGATGAAGTATTAACCGTAATTGCTGACATCGGAAAAATAACCAGTGGAGATAATATCACCATGACCGGTACACGAATAAATGCGGATATTGCCAATCAGAAAATTGACTTTGGTCTTCGTATTGGCGACAAAGAGAAACTGGATAAATACATTATTCATGGTGGGTTTGAGAAAGGTAAAGACAATGTTTTTTCATTCGCGATCCATCAAGATAGTCTTTTACTGAATTACGATGTTTGGGCCATTCATCCTGAAAACCTGATACGATTCAATTCAGCAATGGTGCAGACAAATAATTTTGATCTGAGCAAAGACCAACAGCATCTCATCATCCAAAATACGGTATCAGGACCGAATAGTCCTGTAGAAGTGATATTTAAAGATTTTAAGTTGGCTACTTTGACAGGCTTTTTTCAGACGGATTCATTATTGGCAGATGGCACCCTTGACGGAACAATTCTACTTAGAGACATTGCCACCCAACCCAATTTTACTACCGATCTTTCGATAAAAAATTTAATGGTCAATAGGGATACCATAGGAGATGTTCATGCTACCATTGACAATACAAAAGCGAATGTTTTTGCCACAAATGTAGCACTTACCGGTCGTGGCAATGATGTTTCTTTGGTTGGAAATTACTATCTGAAGCCTGTTGGCAAAAGTAGTATGGATCTTGTCCTGGATATAAAGTCCCTGCAAATGAGAAGTCTGGAAGGGGCAAGTTTGGGCAATATACGCAGCAGCAAAGGTCATCTGAGCGGAAAAGTAAATATAGGTGGTAATCTGGATTCACCGGACATTAATGGCAATCTTGAATTTTTTCAGACAAGTATGCTAATTACTAAGGTCAATAGTGTATTTAAAGTAGATAACGGACAGATTTTGGCCATTGACAACAAAGGCCTAAGGTTCAACAATTTCACGATAAAAGATGCCGGTAACAACAGATTTACCATCAATGGCAATGCGCTAACAAAAAACTATATCAACTACATTTTTGATTTGAGATTAAAAGCTACTGACTTTCAGGCGCTCAACAGCAGCCGCGCTGACAATCAGGCATTTTACGGCAAGATCATTTTTGATACAGATATGAAAGTCTCAGGAACTGAAAAAGCGCCTGTGATCGACGGTACATTAAAAATAAATGAAGGCACTGAGTTTACCATCGTTTTGCCCCAAAAAGAACCCGGTCTGGTGGCTAGAGACGGTGTGGTCATATTTGTAGACAAAGATGCTCCCGTCAATGATGTACTATTTAATGGCGTTTTGGATAGTTTAAACCAAACTTCTGTATTAGGCATGGATGTTTCAGTAAATATAGAAATAGATAAAAAAGCTGCATTGACCTTGGTCATCGATGAAAGTAATAATGATCATTTGAGCTTGAAAGGTGAAGCCATACTAAATGGCGGCATTGATAAAAGCGGTAAAGTAACCCTGACGGGCACTTATGAACTGGACGAGGGAGCGTATGAAATGTCTTTCAACTTGCTGGAGAGACGCTTTCTTATACAGAAAGGCAGTAAAATCACCTGGACAGGAGAACCTACAGATGGAATCATGAATATCACAGCAGTATATAAAGCCAATACTACCGCGGTAGAACTGGTGCAGGATCAGATCGTGGAAGCCAAAACGGATCTTAGGTACAGACAAAAATTACCTTTTGAGGTACATCTCAGCATGAGCGGACCATTGTTGCAGCCGATCCTCACCTTTGAAATAAAATTACCCAAAGAGAGTTTGATCAGAATAGGCAGCGAGATAGCAGGACAAGTAGAGATGCGATTGCAGCAACTGAACGCGGAGCCGTCAGAACTGAACAAACAAGTCTTTTCTTTGCTGATACTGAATCGTTTTACCTCACAGAATCCTTTTGAAAGTGCGGGCGGAGGCATCAATGCTGAATCTATGGCCAGACAAAGTGTGAGTAAAATACTGACATCACAACTTAATAAACTGGCTGAAGATTTGATATCCGGCGTTGACATTAATTTTGATATTATTTCATCAGAAGATTATACAACCGGAACCATGCAAAATAAAACCGATTTGTCTGTCGGTGTATCGAAAAGATTATTTAATGAGAGACTAAATGTAACCATAGGCACCAATATCGCTTTGGAAGGTGGTCAGCAAAATAATTCTTCGGGAAATCTTGGCGCCATTAATTCGCCCAATGTGAATATTGAATATCTCCTCTCAAAAGATGGCAGATACTTGCTGAGGGCGTACCGACTCAATAAATTCGAAGGTATAGTGGAAGGTTACATCATAGAGACTGGTCTTGGTTTTGTCATGTCGGTAGATTATGACAGGTTCAGGGAGATTTTCGAACGAAGAAAGTCAAACAATAGTTTCGAAAAGGAAATCAAATCATCAGCTTTGCCCGTAAAAAAACCTGATGCGCCGCCAATGAATGAGCCGAATAATAAACAAAGTCCCGTCATGTATAATGAAAAAAAAGATGATGATGAACATTGAAGACGGTAATTATTCAAGATGGTTTCAACTTTCACTATTCCTACTTAGGATGGTTTGTTCTGTTTTTTTATCTGGGTGGAGCAGTATTAAAGCGGGAAGTTCAAAACTACTTCTATATATATTACATGTTTATTTTCAGAAAGGTATGTTTTACAAAATTGTAGTGATTCCTTCAAAAATATTCATAGGGTTTGCCTTGTTAACATTGCTTCTAAACGGTTGCAGCACTACTAAAAACATTCCGGAAAATGATGCTTTATACAAAGGCTCTACCGTAGAAATATCTCAATCGGAAGTATCTTCCAAACATAAAAAAACCCTCACCCGCAACATAAAACAGCTTATAAAACCAAAACCAAATTCAAAAATACTTGGTATGCCTATCAAACTTTGGATGTATAATTTGGGTAGTGAGAAAGGCATTGGAGGTTGGATACGTCGTAAATTTGGGGAAAAACCGGTGTTGTTTAGCCATGTCAATGTGAAAAATACCGAAGAATTGGTGGACAATTATCTTGAAAATCGTGGTTTTTTTCAAGTATTTGTTGCCAGCGAAACAATGGTGGCCAACAAAAAAGCAAAAGTCAGATACGAAGTAAAGACAGGACCTGAGTACAAAATCAGGAATATGGTTTTTCCTACGGATTCTACTGCTTTAGGTGATGCCATCCGTCAAACCATGTCCGGGACGCTTCTTCATGCAGGAGCACCATTTAATCTAGATCTGATTTTGGGAGAGCGTATTAGGATCAATACCATACTTAAAGAGCAAGGATATTATTATTTTCATGACGATTATTTGTTGATTGAGGCAGACAGCACCATCGGAAATAACAGTGCCGATATGTATATGAAAATTAAAAAAGAAACGCCCTCAGAAGCTACACAGGCCTACAAAATTAATGATGTGTTTATTTATTCTGACTATCACCTATCCGAAGCCAAAGAAGACACCTCCATGATGTATGCTGTAAAATACCAGGGCTATTATGTCATTGACTCCGCAGGCTTGTTTAAACCCATAGTTTTTGAATCGAGCATGCAGTTTAAGACAGGTGATTATTATAGCCGGAAGGACCACAACGCCACGCTCAGCCGTTTGATCAATCTTGGCAATTTTAAATTTGTAAAGAACAGGTTTGCCTTAATGTCCGATGATGGAGAGACCAAGTTAAATACATATTATTATCTGACACCACTACCCAAAAAAACCATTCGTGCAGAACTCACCGGTACTTCCAAAACCAATAATCTTGTCGGATCACAGATCACATTGGGATGGAAACACCGCAATACATTTGGAAGTGCTGAACAGTTGAGTATCAATCTTTTTGCTGGAGCTGAATTGCAAATCAATGGTAATTTTTCAAAAACCGCCACATACAGAATCGGAGGTGACATTAGTCTAAGTGTTCCTAGATTTGTAGTCCCACTGGTGAAGATCAAAACAAGAGGCGAATTTGTACCAAGGACCAACTTACTGGTTGGGTATGAACAATTAAACAGACAATTGCTCTATACTTTAAGAAGTATTCGTAGCAATTTCGGTTATCTATGGAAGGAAAGCATAAAAAGCGAACATCAATTGTTTCCGGTTGCAGTAAATTATGTTAAACCACTCAGCATAAGCCAGCTCTATCTGGACAGCATAGTGAATATACCCTCGTTGGCAAGGATTACAGAACAGCAATTTATTTTAGGGTCAACGTACAATTACAATTATAATCAACTGGCGGGCAACACTAAACAAACCGGATTGTATTTTAATGGTTTGGTAGATATAGCCGGCAACATATACGGGTTATTAAGTGGTGCCGACTGGAAATCCAACGACACCAAAAGTCTCTTTGGAACCAGATTTGCCCAATTTTTAAAAACTGAAATTGATGTAAGATATTATCATCAGCTATCATCACGAGGTCAGTGGGCGACGCGTTTGATTGTAGGTGCGGGATATCCTTACGGAAACAACAAAGAACTGCCATTTGTAAAACAGTTTTTTGCAGGTGGAAATAACAGTTTACGTGGTTTCAGGAGCCGCACCATAGGTCCCGGTAGTTACAGATCACCTAATGCCGGCAATAATGCTGCATTGTTTCTACCTGATCAGTCGGGGGACATCAAGCTGGAAATGAATGTTGAATATCGCAGAAAACTTTTTGGCATTGTCGAAGGTGCATTGTTTGCAGATGCGGGCAATGTCTGGTTGGTCAATGAAGATACCAAAAGACCGGGAGCCCAGTTTACGTCCCATTTTTTAAAAGAACTGGCTGTAGATGCCGGATTTGGCATACGTTTTAATTTTACAATACTGATGCTCCGATTTGACTTTGCTTTTCCCCTAAAGGTGCCCTATGCAACTACTCCCCCGGACAAATCTATGGTGATAAATCTTGCCATTGGATATCCTTTTTGATATTCTATATCTGAAATTTTCACAGACAGGTTCATAAATTCTTTTATCGGCCCAAAGTCAAATTATCTCTTTTAAAAATCAAACGTTTACCAATTTTATATTCAAGGTTTGCAAGTGGAATTAAAATTAAAATTTAGAGTGCAAGGTAGCCCCATCCGAAATATGTTATTTTCCGAAAATGATATGTTGTTAATCCAGCTGATAAAAAAGAATATGCTGTGTTCATAACAGCAATTCCCATCAAAGCAGTCCCGAAATTAGTGCTTTCAGCATTGTAACAATAAAAATCATAAACAGCAAACAGGCAAGGAAATAATGCAAGAAAGTATAGCGTTGGTTTAGGAATTCCAAAAACTTCATCAAATTCAACTAAAACGACTCCAAGAAACAAAGCTGATACCACTGCCCCCAATCCGTCTATCAAGAGTAATTTTCCCGGATTAGTAATGCTCTATTTTATCACTCGTTCAAATATCATTTTTTTATTCCTTTTCTTGATTTTTTATACCTTCTAGCATAGAGCTTTTCAGCAATTTGTTCAAAAACCGCCTAATTCTGACAAAAATATCAAGAAGCGAGTGATTTAAGGACGATTTAATTC
>Ga0105047_10003434_pt1 | contig 27915 bp, 20 predicted proteins | sample MAT04_FD_78384 | JGI IMG/M metagenome (GOLD analysis project Ga0105047, IMG submission 78384) | Freshwater microbial communities from Lake Fryxell liftoff mats and glacier meltwater in Antarctica - MAT-04 (megahit assembly) | ecosystem: Environmental > Aquatic > Freshwater > Ice > Liftoff... | reverse complement strand
GGCACTACCGGCTGAGCTGCAGGAGACCGCTCGAGATGGCGCGCTTGCCGTGTTGGTCCAGCACGTCGAAGGCGATGGTGTCGCCCTCGCAGCCGAGCAACCGCACGTCGATGGTGGAGCCCAGTGCGACCATCGAAAAAAAGCGTCCCGCGACACGACGCACATCGCCCAACTGCGCGCCCGCGAGATCGGTGACGATGGACACGGCGCGGCGCCAGCGTGGCGGTGCCGTGCAGAATCGGAGCCGGAAAACCGGCTGCGCGAGCCGCTACCACATCGGTGTGAATTGGGTTCCAGATGCGCGCGCATTCGGAGTAGACGTGTGCGTCGAGCATGCCGACGTGCGACTGCAGCACAGCGATCGGCTCAGCCGCCTCGGTGCGTGTGGTCGCCGGCGTGGCCGGCCACTCGAGCTCGGTGGCCGCTGGGTCACCCTCCAGCTCGACGCCCAGAAACAGCGAGGTGAAGCGGGTGCGCCACACCACCTCGCCACTTGCATCGGTGGCGATGAAGAGCATTTCCTGGCTGGCGCCTGCGGGACGGCGGCCGACCGCCGTGATGTGTGAGCGCACCGACAGTTCCTCCCCGGCCAGCAGCGGCCGGTGGAGCACGAGGTCGTGCGCGACATGGATACCGTGGCGCGCTTCGTCGTGCGTCATGCCCTCCGGCAGAGAGCGATTGGCGACGATCTGCTCCCATTCGGGCGCCACCGAGAACAGCGGGTGCACCGCGAGGTGCGCGTCGGTGGCGTACAGCTCGGGGCGGGCGTCAGGCACGCCGGCAGCGAACGCTATGCACCAGCGCGCATCGGGGCGCACCGTGATGGGGTCGAACGGGTGACCGATTGCAGTGGAGCGGAGCGGCATAGCAGTCCTCGGCTGAGTTGTTGTACGCTGTTCAAGATACTCCGCCGGGCGGAGTGCGAGGGGACGCAAATGGTGGCACCGACCAGTATCCAACCCACACCCACCCACGCCTTCACCGGGCGTGACGTGCCGTGGCTCCTGGCAACACAGGCGACGCGGCGTGGTGCGCACCCGTTCCTGGTCTGGGAGCCGTTCGAGGGCGAAGGAGCCACCTGGAGCTACCAGCAGTTCGCCGACGATGTTGCGCGTGTAGCCTCCGGTCTGGCTGAGCACGGTGTTTGTCAGGGCGACTCGGTGCTGATCCACCTGGGCAACTGCCCCGAGTTCCTGCTCTCCTGGTTCGCCTGCTCGCACCTGGGTGCGGTGGCCGTCACCACCAACACTCGGTCCACCGCCGCCGAACTGGGCTACTTCATCGACAACGGCGGCGCCCGAGCCGTCATCACCCAGCCGTCGCTGGTGCCGGCCGTCGTCGCCTCCGGTGCCTCGCTGCGCCTGCTCGTGTGCACCGCCACCGATCAGGGCGCTGCGGCAGATCCTGCTGCCACCGCAGGCGCCGACTTCCTGCAATTCGACGCGCTCCTCGTCGACGGGGCCGCACCTGCGGCCGTGCACTCCGACGCGCTGGCGCCCAACAGCGTGCAGTACACGTCGGGCACCACCGCCCGTCCGAAAGGCGTGGTCTGGACGCACGCCAATGCGCTGTGGGGTGCGAAGACCGGAGCTGCCCTTTTGGAGTTGGGTGAGCGCGACATCACGCTCATCTTCTTGCCGCTGTTCCACACGAACGCACTCTCGTACTCTCTGCTCAGCACGCTGTGGTCGGGTGGGACGGTCGTCGTGCAGCCTCGCTTCTCCGCCAGTCGTTACTGGGACGCCGTGGTGCGCAACGGGTGCACCTGGACATCGTCCATCCCATTCATGATCTGGGCCTTGATCGAGCAGCCGAAGCCGGCCGAGCACCCTCTGCGCTTCTGGGGGCTCGGCGCCAGCGATGTGGGCATTGTGCACAAGTCCTGGGGCATCCCGACGCTGGGTTGGTTCGGGATGACCGAGACCGTCACGCTGACCATGATCTCTGAGATCAACAAGCCCAACCGCCGCATGGCGATGGGCGTCCCCGTGGCCGGCTATGAGGTGAAGGTCATCGACGACGACGGCAACCCGGTGGCGTTCGGTGACAGCGGCTGGCTCAAGATCCGGGGTACTCCGGGCATCTCGTTGTTCCTCGAGTACCTCGGCAACCCAGAGGCCACCGCTGAAGCCTTCGATGCCGACGGCTGGTTCGACACCGGAGACCTGGTCACTCCGTTCGATGACGGCCACATCCGTTTCGACAATCGCGGCAAGGACATGCTGCGCGTCGGCGCCGAGAATGTGTCGGCTGCCGAGGTCGAGCGAGTGATCGCCACCGTCGCGGGCGTCAAGGAGTGCGCCGTTGTGGGCCGCAAGCACCCGATGCTCGACGAGGTGCCGGTCGTGTTCGTCATCTCGTTCGGCCCCACCGAAGGGCTGGCGGATCGCGTGCTCGCCGCCTGCCAGGCAGAGCTGGCCGAGTTCAAGGTGCCACGCGAGGTGATCATCGTCGACGTGTTCCCTCGTGTGACCTTGGAGAAGGTCGACAAGAAGGTGTTACGCCAGCGCGCCGAACTGGGGAGTGAACAATGACGTACCCGGACCTGAACTCGAACTCGGCGCAGTTGCTGCAGCGCGGGCGAGCGGTGATGCCCGGCGGCAACAGCCGCGTCGGCGTGATGTTCGAGCCGTACCCGCTCTACGCCGTCAGTGGCGCAGGATGCCGGGTGATCGACGCCGACGGCATCGAGCGCATTGACTACATCAACAACTGGTCGTCGCTCATCCACGGGCACGGCAATGCTGCGGTACTCGCGGCGGTCACGGCCCAGGCGCAGCACCTGCTCGCCGTCGGGATGCCCACCGAGGTGGAGATCGAGTTGGCCGAGCTGCTCTGCGGGCGGGTTCTGGGTGTCGAGCAGATTCGCTTCTCCAACTCAGGCTCCGAAGGTGTGCTGATGGCGCTGCGGGCGGCCAAGGCGTACACCGGCCGGGCGAAGATCGCCAAGGCTGAAGGTGCGTACCACGGCAACGTCGACTCGATAGAGATCAGTGTCGCTCCGTCACCCAACGACTGGGGTGATGCCACCGAGCCGGCATCGGTGCCGGCAACCGAGGGGCTCACCGAGGCGGTCGTACTCGACACTGTCGTGTTGCCCTACAACGACGTTGCGGCCAGCCGCGCACTGATCGAACGCCACGCGCACGAACTTGCTGCTGTGATCATCGACCCGGTGGTGTCGCGCATGGGTTTCGTAGAGGCCACACCGCAGTACCTCGAGATGCTGCGCGAGGTCACTGCACGTCACGGCATCGTGTTGATCTTCGACGAGGTGTTCTCGTTCCGCATGGGCTACCACGGGGCGCAAGGCATCGTCGGCATCACCCCGGACCTGACAGCGCTGGGCAAGATCATCGGTGGCGGCCTGCCCGTGGGCGCCACGGGCGGCTCGGCCGAGATCATGGCGGTCTTCGACCAGACCAAGCGGCCGCTACGAGTGGAACACGGCGGTACCTACAATGCCAACCCGATGACCATGGCTGCCGGCCTCGCGTGCATGGAGCAGATGACCCCGGCCGCTTACGACCGGCTCAATGCCCTGGGCGACCGCATGCGCGACGGCCTGCGTGCCGCACTGCACGACGCTGGTCTGCCGGGTGCAGTGCACGGGTGTGCCTCGATGGTCGCATTGATCTTCAATGACACACCGTTCAACAACTACCGCGAACTGCCGCTCCGCCGCCGAGAGGCGGAAATGGTCTACGCGCTGCATCGGTACCTGCTGAACCACGGCGTGCAGATCATTCCCCACGGCATGATGCTGATGTCCACAGCGATGACCACCGACGATGTCGACCACACGCTCGAGCAGGTGCGCGCCGGCATGCGCGAACTGGGGACTGCATGACCACACGCCCGCGGGTCGGCATCACCGGCTTCGCCCATGAGGTCAACGCGCTCGCCGCCCCCATCACTCTTGGCGACGGGCTGCAAGTGGCGGAGACTCCCGGGGGACTGGCCGCGACGTGGGCGGCAGGGCCGCTACTGGCCCGTCTCCGTGCATTGGGCGACGTGGAGATCGTGGAGCTGCCGGTGTGGGAGTTCGGTGCCAGCGGCCCGCTCGATGGGGCGGCCTTTCGTACGATCGTCACCCAGGTGACGGCTGCCCTCCAGGCCGCTGGCGCACTCGATGCCGTGGCTGTGTTGGGTCACGGGGCCGGTTCCAGCACCGACGACCGCGACACCGATGGCACGTTCCTGCGGGCCATCCGCGACCAGGTCGGGCACGGCGTGCCGATCGCGACCGTGCTCGACTTTCACGCCAACCTGTCAGCAGCGATGGTCGACGCGTGTGACGTGATCGTCGGTTACCGCACCAATCCTCACGTCGACATCCACGATCGGCTGGTCGAGTTGGCCGACCATCTGCATCACGCGCTCGCCGGCCGGCGCACCACCATCGCCTGGTGCTCGCTGCCGCTGCTGGTGCCGCAGATCGGTCAGCTCACCGCGCCCGCTGAGCCTTTCGGTCGCGTGGTCGATCACGGTCAGCAGTTGGTCGCCGGCCCGGTGCGCAATGTGTCGGTGTTCGGCGGCTTCTCACTGGGCGACTCCGAGCACTGCGGCACCTCTGTGGCCGTCACCGTCGACTCCAGCCACGAGGCCACAGCGGTGGCGGTCGCACACGAATTGGCCGAGCACCTGTGGTCGCTTCGCGGCGAGTACCGCATCGCCGCCACCCCGCTGGCCCTGGCGGTGGACGAGGCAGTTCGCGCTGCCCGCCGAGAGCGGTCGCCGGTGATTCTTGCTGACGTGGCTGACAACCCCGGCGGCGGCGCCCCCGGCAACAGTACGTTCGTGCTGCGAGCGTTGCTCGATGCCGGCGTGACGGATGCGGTGCTGGGCCTCCAGTGCGACCCGGCCGTGGTCACTGCGGCGTTCGCTGCTGGAGTCGGCACACAGATCGAGATCGAGTTCAACCGCGGCAGCACGCATCCACTCGCACAGCCGCTTCGTTGCCGTGCCGAAGTGCTCGCGCTCACCACCGCCGCACTGGTACCCACTCGCGGTGTGTACGCGGGCAGCACCCGCCACCCCGGCCCCTCGTGCGCGCTGGGCATCGAAGGCGTGCGCGTTGGTGTCTCGTCGCACAAGGTGCAGTGCGCCGACGACGACACGCTGCGCTTCGTGGGACTGGAACCCGAGCTGGCGCGGGTGGTCGTGGTCAAGTCGCGCGGACACTTCCGCGCAGGGTTCGACCACCTCTTCGCCGACGGCCAGATCATCGAGGTCGGTGCTCCAGGCGTGGCCACGGTCGCGCTCGACACCATCGACTGGCAACACCTGCGCCGACCGATATGGCCGCTCGATGAGATCGATGAATGGCAACCGTTGGTCCGGCTGTCGGCGGAGGCCATGTGATGACCGTGCACGTGATCGCCACCGGCGGCACCATCGCGTCGTATTACGACGGTGCCGACTGGACCAGCATTGCTGGAGCGCAGCTCGTCGCCGAGGCCGGCCCGCACCCGTGTGAGGTGGTGGTGGAAGACATCGCCACCGGGCCCAGCTCCAACCTCACGGTCGACGAGATGGTGCGCATCGCGCAACGGGTGCGAGTGCTGTTGGACGACGGCGCACAGGGTGTCGTTGTCACTCATGGCACCGACACCATCGAGCTGACTGCCTTCGTCACCGCGCTGCTGCTGGGCGTGGATGCCACGCGGCAACCGGTGGTGTTCACGGGCTCGATGCGCGTGCACTCGCATGCCGACAGCGACGGCTCGCGCAACGTGCGCGATGCAATCGCCGTAGCTGCCGACCCCGCGGCCATCGGCCGTGAGGTGCTGGTCTGTCTGGAGGGGTCGTTGCACGCCGCCGAGCATGTGGTGAAGGTGAACGCCAACTCCGTGGACGCGTTCACCTCCGCACCGTTCGCTGCGCTGGGCGCCATGGTCAACGGCACTGCCGTGTTCCACAGTGATCCGGCACTTCGCCCGCCGGCAACGGCGGTCGCAGCTGAGGTGCCGCTACTCACGGCCTACCCGGGTATCGACCCGAGCGAGCTCTCCCGCCTGACGCACGGCGTGCGTGCCGTCGTCGTGGAAGCCTTCGGTGACCTGAACGTGCCCCAGCAGCTGTGGGGCCCCATCCACCAGGCGTGGAACGACGGAGTGCTCGTCGTGCTCGCGTCTCGTTCATTCACCGCAACGCGCGATGGAGACGGGTTGGCGCTGCTCGGCGCAGTCGGCGCAGGTGGTCTCACTGCCCAAAAGGCTCGGCTCGCAGTGATGGCCGCACTCGGCACGCACACAGATCGCGACGCAGTGATCCGCTTCTTCCACCAGTTCTCCCTCTCCTACGACGCACTCGACCGGAGCACCTCATGACCACACTCGAACAGCTCGTTGGCGCTGTCGGCGCGCGGCTGCAAGCGCTCGTCGATTCCGAGGCAGCGGTCGAGGGAGCCGCCAGCATCCTGCGCGTCGAGCTACCCCGGCGCGGATTGGTCTGGCAGCACGTTGCCGGTGGCATCACCCGCGGTGGTGAGCCGGCAGCGGTGACCACGCCGTTCCGCATTGCGAGCATCACCAAGCCCTTCACGGCAGCGGTCGTCATGCAGTTGGTGGCCGAGGGAAAGCTGGCGCTCGACGACCTGCTGTCGTCTCGTCTCCCCGCGGACCACCTCGATCTTGTGCCGCGTGTGCACGTGCTCGACGGCGTGTCGTACGGCGAGCGGATCACAATCCGCCAGATGCTTTCGCACGCGAGCGGGCTGTTCGATTACGCGATGTCGCCGAGTTTCGGCCTGGCCATCGGCGCCGACCCCGGACACGTGTGGACGCCTCGAGAAATGGTGGAGGGCGCCATTGCCTGGGGCACCCCTCATTTCCCGCCTGGCGAGGGCTACGGCTATGCCTACAGCGACACCGGCTACGTACTGGCCGGGCTGGTCATCGAGGCGATCGAGGGTCGCCCGCTGCACGAGGCGTACCGCGCTCGCATTCTCGACCCGCTGGGTCTAGGCAATACCTACCTGGAGGGCTTCGAAGCGCACCGCGGCAGCGAGATGGCGCACGCGCACGAAGGTCAGTTCGATGCCGCTCCCATCCACGGTTCTGCCGACTGGGCGGGCGGGGGACTGGTCTCCGACACCGCCGACCTGGCCACCTTCGTGCAGGCGCTGTTGGCTGGTGACATCGTGCCCGAGCCGTACCTCGCAGAGATGCTGGACTGGCAGTTCCGGGCTCTCGACCCGGCGAAACACACGCCCGGATATCTCGGGTATGGGCTTGGCGTCGACGTGCGCGAGAGCAACGGGTTCCTGCTGCGCGGTCACCGCGGCCACTGGGGTGTCCTGATGCACCGCGACCCGCTAATCGGGCTGACCATCACCGGCACCATCAACCAGGCCGACCGCCGACCCGAAGCGTTGATGCACGGCGCCACGGCGGCCATTCGTGAAAGCGGTGTGACCGATGCATGACATAGCCCGCCAACGCCGAGTCGAGCATGGGCTGATGGCTGCCTTGCAGATCGTCGGTCGCCCCGCCGAGCGATACACCTTGGCGGATCGCATGGCCCGCTATGCAGTACCCGGGGTGACCATTGCCGTGGTCGACAACGGCGAAGTCGCGTGGGCTGCCGGCTATGGCACGCTGGGAGCCGGTCGGGGCGCGGTGCTTCCCACCACGCTGTTCCAGGCAGCCTCCATCAGCAAGGCGGTCGCAGCCGTTGGTGTGCTGGCACTGGTGGAGCAGGGTCTCGTCGGTCTCGACGACGACGTCAACAGCCACCTGCGTAGCTGGCGCCTTCCTGACAGCAAATTCACTGCCGGGCGCCCAGTCACCCTGCGCACACTACTTAGCCACACCGCCGGCACCACCGTGCCCGGCTTCCCCGGCTACTCGGCAGGTACACCGTTGCCGTCGGTGGTCGACGTGCTGTCGGGAACGAACGGTGCCAACACACCCGCTGTGGAATCGTTCGCTGTGCCCGGCACCGTCGCCGAGTACTCCGGCGGCGGCACCACTATTGTGCAGCGACTGATCTGCGACGTCACCGGCCGAGAGTTCAGCGAGCTGATGCGCGATCTGGTGCTGGCGCCGTTCGGGATGACCGACAGCGCGTATCAGCAGCCACTCGCCACGGCGCGCCAGGCGTCGGCAGCCAGCGCCCACGGCCCAGACGGCACGCCAGTGGTCGGCAACCATCATGGGTACCCGGAACTGCAGGCCGCCGGCCTGTGGACCACCGCCATCGATCTTGCCAAGTGGGTCATCGGCGTGCAGCAGGTGCTGCGCGGTGAGCGCACCGGGCCGATCTCGCAGGCGATGGCACGCGAGATGGTCATGGGAGTGGGGGTCGGTCCGTTCGGCCTCGGCCCAGAGGTGGCCGGTGCCGGCCGGCTGCGGCGCTTCCTGCACAGCGGCCGCAACGCGGGCTTCTGTACGCTCGTCGACGGGCTGGTGGAACTGCCCACAGGTGCGGCGGTACTGACCAACGGCGACGGTGGCACCACCCTGTGCGGCGAGGTCCGTCTGGCGGTCGCCGACGAGTACGGCTGGGGCGAGATCGGAGCGCCACCCATCGACCCGGCAGCGGTCGACCCGGCGCTGCTGCAGTCGTACGTCGGTCGTTACGTCGGCCCGTTCGACCGGCCGATGAAATTGGAACTTGCCGACGGTGAGCTGTACAGCCCGGCCCCGTACGGCCGCCGCCGGATGTTGGCGTTGAGCGATACCACGTTCCTGGATGAGGAGACCGGTGCCACCCTCGAGATCGCGGTGCAGGACGGTCGTGTTGATCGGATAGCGGTGTTGGTGGATGGTGCGGAACTGATGGCCTTCGTCCCGAAGGAGGACGACCGATGAACGACTGCATCGATCAATCGTGGGCGGAGGCGTTGCCGACGCTGATGGAGTACATCTCGATCCCGGCGCGCTCGCCGATGTTCGACGCCGATTGGGAGCACAGCGGGCACATCGCTCGCGCCGCCGAGATGCTCGCGACGTGGTCGCGATCTCAGCCGATCGAGGGTATGACGGTCGAGCTGATTGCGCCACCGGGGCTGACCCCGGTGCTGTTCATCCAGATTGCGGCCACCCAGCCCGAGTTCGCCGACCGTACCGTCTTGCTGTACGGGCACATGGACAAGCAGCCCGAGATGGAGCCGTGGGCCGAGGGTCTTGGGCCATGGCTGCCCGTGCTGCGCGGCGATCGTCTCTATGGACGCGGTGGTGCCGACGACGGCTACTCGGTGTTCGCTGCGCTGATTGCGATTGCGTCCGTTCAGCAGTCCGGTCGCGATCACGCGAGGTTGGTGCTGCTGATCGAAGCCAGCGAGGAGAGCTCGAGTGTGCACCTGGCGCAGCACCTGGAGACCCTGCTGCCGCGCATCGATGCCGCCGATCTGGTGGTGACACTCGACTCGTTCTGCGAGAGCTACGACCGCCTGTGGACCACCACGTCCACCCGCGGTGTGTGCGGCGGGGTGCTGCAGATCGAGGTGTGCGCCGACGACCCGCACAGCGGCCGCGCCAGCGGCGTGCTGCCCTCCTCGTTCCGCATCCTGCGCGAACTGCTGGCCCGCATCGAAGACGTCGCTACCGGCGAAGTGCTCTTGGCTAGTGCCAACGTGCCGATCCCGGAACACCGTGTGCAAGAAGCCGCAGTCGCCGCCGCAGCCTTCCCGGCGCTGTCGTCGTCGTTCCGCCCGTTGCCGGGCGTGCAACCGATGGCCGCCGACGCACTGGGCGAACTGCTCAACGAGAGCTGGCGCCCGGCGCTGGAGGTCATCGGTATCGACGGCATCCCACCGGTGGCTGACGCCGGCAACGTCTTTCGCTCCCGCCTGGCCGTGAAACTGTCGATTCGCCTTCCACCCACCGCCGATACGCACGCAGTGGGGCGGGAGTTGAAGTCGGTGCTGGAGGCGGACCCGCCGTTCGGTGCCACCATCCGAATGCTCGATGGTGCGCGTGGTCCAGGGTGGGAAGCACCGGAATTCGCGCCGTGGCTGACCCTGGCCACTGACGCGGCCAGTTACGCCCACTTCGGCACGCCGGCGGCGTCGTGCGGGGTAGGTGGCACCATTCCGTTCATGGGGATGCTCGGCGAGTACCTGCCCGCTGCTCAGTTCTTGCTCGTCGGTGTGCTCGGACCCGAGTCCAACGCTCACGGTCCCGACGAGTTCCTGCACCTACCCACCGTTCGGCGAGTGACCGCAGTGGTTGCCGACGTGCTGGTAGCGCACGCGACAGCGGAACGCACATGACGCCCGGCGATGCTGCCCGCGAGGCGAAGGCCGCTGCCGATGCTGCGCAGGTGGTGATCACCCAGGTCGCGAGCCCCGATGAACTCGACGAACTGCGCCACACGATGGAAGCGGTGTGGGGCGCGGAAGTGGTGCCGCCACGCAATGTCCTGCGCGGTATGGCACTTGGCGGCGCTGGCCTGCTTCTGGCGCACCGCGACGCTCTGGCCATCGGGTTCGCGCTGGGGTGGCCTGGCTGGCGTGACGGCCCGCACTTCCACTCTCACCAGGTGGGCGTGCGGCTCACCGCCCGTGGTACCGGCACCGGTCTCGCGCTCAAGCTGGCGCAGCGGGCGCAGTGCCTGCAGCATGGCATCACCGAGATGCGCTGGACCTTCGATCCGCTGCTCGCCGCCAACGCCTCATTCAACCTCGTGCGACTGGGGGCACAGGTCATCGAGTTCCTGCCCAACTGCTACGGCGAGCGCCGCGATGCGTTCAACACCGGCGATGTCACCGACCGGGTGAAGGTCTCGTGGCAGCTCGACAGACCGGTCGGAGGCAGCTGGCTGCCGAGTGTCGGCAGCGATTCGATCGTGGTGCCCGACGGCTATCACCATCTGCGCGCCACGGACCCTGCTGCTGCCGATCGGGTCCGTGCGGATGTCGGACTGGCATTCGCCGACGTGTTCCGGCAACACGGCTCCATCGCCGGACTGTGTCGCGTCGATGACCGCGTCGCCTACCTGATCGAGGCCGCAAAATGAGGCTGGAACATGTCGAACTGGTCCGGGTCGCGATGCCGTTGGTGCGGCCGTTTCGCACCTCGTTCGGTGTGCAGGAGACGCGCGACGTGCTGCTCGTTCACCTGTGGACAAATGTCGGTGAAGGGTGGGGTGAATGTGCTGCCCACGCCGAGCCGTTCTACAACGAGGAGTTCACCGAGTCCACGATGCTGGTCCTCGAGCGCTGGTTGGTGCCAGCGCTCGCCGGGCGCGACGACCTCAGTGGGGCCGTTGTCGTTCCGGCGACGCGCACCGTGAAGGGCTACCGGGCGGCGAAGGCAGGGCTGGAGATGGCGGTGCTCGATGCGCAGTTACGCACTGAGGGTGTGTCGCTCGCGCAGCATCTCGGTGGGACGCGGGACTCGATCGAGGTCGGGGTGTCGGTCGGCATCGCCCCCACCGTCGCAGAACTGGTGGAACAAGTCGCTGGCTATGTCGCCGACGGCTATCGACGGGTGAAGCTGAAGATCATGCCCGGTTGGGACGTGGAACCCCTGCGTGCGGTCCGGTCCGCCTTCCCGTCGCTTGCGCTGCAGGTCGATGCGAACGCCGGCTACGCCGCCAATGCACTCGAGTTGCTGGTGGGGCTCGACGAGTTCGGTCTGTTGATGACGGAGCAGCCATTCGCCGCAGAGGAACTAACGTTGCATGCCGAGCTCGCACGGCGCGCCTCGACGCCTGTGTGCTTGGACGAGTCGATCCTGTCCACGACGCACGCCCTGATGGCACTGGACATGGGTGCCTGCTCGATCGTCAACATCAAGGTAGGCCGCGTCGGCGGCGTGTTGGAGGCCCGTCGTATCCACGATGCGTGCGCTGCGCTTAGCGTGCCGGTGTGGTGCGGCGGCATGTTGGAGACCGGTGTCGGCCGCGCAGCAAACGTGGCGCTCGCCTCGTTGCCCGGCTTCACGTTCCCGGCCGACATCTCGGCCAGCGACCGCTACTGGCAACGCGACATCACCGAGCCGTTCGTGCTCGAAGGTTCTACCATCACAGTGCCCGCCAGGCCCGGCCTCGGCGTGAGCGTGGACACCAGCACCCTGTCGGCGCTGGGGGCAGCGCACATACCGGTACGGATAAATTTTGAGGCGTGATCCGTCGCGCCCCGTCGACCACAGGAGACAACCATGAGTGCAGCACAGCCAGCCCGCAAGCGGGGCGCACGAGCTGAGATACCCATCACCGCCGAAGCCATCGTGGAGGCCGCCTTCCGGTTGATCGACGAGCGTGGCCATGACGGCTTCAGCATGCGTTCGCTTGCCACCGAACTGGGGGTCTTCCCTGCGACGCTCTATTGGCATGTGGGCGATCGGTCGCAGTTGCTCGGCTTGGTCGAGCAACGCTGGATCTCGGAGGTCACCGCTCCCGATCACCTCGACGACTGGCATGAGTGGATGCTGGAACTGGCTCGCCGCTACCGGGCTGCGGCGCATCGTCACCCCAACGTTGCCCGACTGGTCAGCGTCGAACGTGCCCGTAACACCGAGTCGCTCGTCATCCCAGATGCCATTGTCGGCAGGCTCGACGAACTGGGTCTGGGTGCCGACATGGTGCACGCCTACAACGCGCTGATGGGCGCCGTGCAAGGCTTCGTGGTGCTCGAACTTGCGCTCATCGCGGATTCCGGCCCCGAGATCGTCAGTGAGGTGGAACGCGATCTGCGGGCACTGGATCCGCAGCAGTTCCCGAACATCACCCGCAACTTCGACCAGATAGGGAACCGGGCGCTCTCGATTCGTTGGACCGATGCCCAACATCAACCGCTCGATCAATCCTTCGAGTTCCTGGTACAGCTCCTACTCGACGGACTGGCCGCTCAGTTGGCAAAGCTCGCCGAAACATGACCCACGAACTGCTGGACGCTGCCATCGCGCTGCAGCCACGAACGGTGGCGCTACGGCAGCGGCTGCACCAACAGCCCGAGATAGGCCTGCACACGCCGCGAACTCGGGCTGCTGTGCTCGAAGCGCTCGATGGTCTGCCGCTCGACGTCACGCTGCATCACACGTCGTCCGGCATCGCCGCCATGCTGACAGGTGCCCGTCCCGGCCCAACGGTGCTGTTGCGGGGCGACATGGATGCGTTGCCGCTGCAGGAGCACACCGGTGAGTCGTGTTCGTCGCAGATCGACGGCGCGATGCACGCCTGCGGTCACGACGGTCATACCGCCATGCTGGTGAGCGCAGCGCACGTGCTGTCCGGCCGCCGCGGCGATCTGGCCGGGCGAGTGCTGTTCATGTTCCAGCCCGGCGAGGAGAACGGGGACCGCGGCGCGCTGCACATGCTGGACGAAGGCCTGCTCGAGCTCTCGCCGCACGCGGTGGATGGCAGCGACTCGCCTGTCACGGCCGCATACGCCCTACATCTCACGCCGAACGCTCCCACCGGTGTGGTGGTGAGCAGAGCAGGGCCGCTCATGGCGTCCAGCGACCGATTCACCATCACCGTCGTGGGGCGCGGCGGGCATGCCAGCGACCCGTCGCGGGCGCTCGACCCCATCCCGGTCGCGTGCGAGATCGTACAGGCCCTGCAGACCATGGTCACCCGCAGCATCGATGTGTTCGATCCGGGCCTCGTGACCGTCGGCCGCATCTCGGCGGGCACCACCAACAACATCATCCCCGAAACGGCTGTCATCGAGGGCACGTTGCGGGCCGTCAGCAGGTCCACCCGGCAGCGGCTGCACGACGGGTTGCAACGCATCGCCGACGGAGTGGCGGCCGCCCACGGCGCGCAGGCGGAGGTGGACCTGATGCTCGGGTACGGGGTCACGATCAATGATGCTGCGGCCAGCAACACCGCGCTCGCTGTCGCCGCCGACCTGCTCGGTGGCGCACAGACCTTCCGCTTGCCGCACCCCACGATGGGCTCCGAGGACTTCAGCTATGTGATCGACCGGGTGCCCGGGGCCATGTTGTTCCTCGGCTGCACTCCTCACGAGCAGGACTACCTCACCGCTGCCACCAACCACTCGGACCGTGTGGTGCACGACGAGGCCGCCCTGCCGATGGGCGTGGCTCTTCACGTGGCGCTCGCGCTTGAGCACCTCAGCGCGAGCTGATGGTGAGTCGCTCGTATTCATCCACTCTGCCTCGCAGCACGTCGATGCTGCTCCGCCAGAAGTCGATATCGGCGATGTCGATGCCGAACCGAGCGGCCAGCTCTGCAGCCGTGTCCATGCCGGCTCGGGACAGCATCTCGTCGTACTCGCGGCGAAAGGAAACCGCATCGGCGGTATAGCGGGCGAACAGACCCAACCCGAACAGCAGTCCGAACGTGTACTGCCAGTTGTAGTAGTTGCTGGTAAAATAGTGCTGCTTGACGGCCCACATATAGGGGTGAAGGGTCTCGGCGAGCACGGTGTCGCCAAACGCTTGACGCTGCGTGTCGAGCATCACTTCGTTGAGTTCGCTGACGCCGAGCGTGCGTGTGCGGCGCCGTTCGAACACAGCAGTTTCGAAGAGGACCCGCGTGTGGATGTCGACCACCGTTTGGGTAGCACCGCAGAGGTCGGCGTCGAGCAGTGCCAGTCGGTCGGTGCCTGCGGCCTGCTGCAATCCGACGTGCACGAACAGCGTCTCGCAGAAGATGCTCGCCGTTTCTGCCAGCGACATGGGCACGTCGCGCTGCATGGCAGTACGGCGTGCCAGGCGCATGTTGTGGTACGAGTGGCCGAGTTCATGTGCAGTGGTGATGACCTGCTCCAGCGACCCGGTGAACGTGAGGTTGACCAGTGAACGATCGCCGAAGAAAGGCATGCTCGACGCGCCGGTGGCCTTGCCCGGCCGAGGTAGAGCATCGATCCAGCGCTCGTTCACTGCACGGTCCACGATGCCGCTCAGTTCGCCGCCGTAGTGAGCGAAGGCGGTGCGTACCAAATCAAGTCCCTGCTCCCAGGTCCACACGGTGGCCGCGCCGGGCGGCGGAGCCACGAGATCCCACCACGGAAGCCCGTCGGTGTGCCCGTGGTGGGCGGCCTTGGCCGACACGAAGCGTTGGAAGGCCGGCAACGATTCGACCACAGCGGCGGTCATCGCATCGTATGCGCCACGGTCCACGACGTTGCCGAACAGTGCTACGTCGAGCGCCGTCGGCCAACCACGTCGTCGGTTCATCACCAGTGCCTCGCCCTTCACCCCGTTGAGCGCGGCGGCGCACACAGGCGCGACCCGTGGCCAGGCGAGCAGCTCGGCCTGGAACGCGGCCTTGCGCACGGCCTCGTCCGGATGGGTGGCCAGGCTGCGGGCCTCACCCATGGACATGCTGCGTGGACCGTCCGGCAGCGCAACATCGACGATGACCTGTGAAGTAACTGTGTTGTGCAGTTGTGCCCACGCCATCGATCCGGTGGGCGAGAGCTCGGCGGCGAGGTTCTCCTCCTGCTCGCTCATCTGGTGGGTGGCGCGGGTGGCCAGCCGGGAGAGCGGCCCGAAGTGCTCGGCGACCACGGGGTTGTCGGCCGCCAATCCCTCCACCCCGACCGCGGCCAGCCAGGCCGCAAACCGGGCGTTGAGGCCACGCGTGTTGCCGATGAGGGCGCCGATGCGGGCCGCAAATCTTTGTGCGACCTCGTCGGTGCTGTCAGCGCGCGTGTGTGCGCAAACAAACGCCCACAGGGTGCGGCCCAGGTCGTTGGCAACGTTGAGTGCAGTGATCACCTCGGCGGCCGCGATGGCTTGTTGGTTGTGGTCGAGGTACGTGTGGTCGAGCTCCGCCGGGACAGGGATCGCACGAATGCCGTGGCGGTCGAAGAGTTCTGCCAGCGAATTTGCGCTCGCCATCAGCCGCTCGAAGTCGGCCAGGAAATCGGGGGCGTCGAGTCCGGAGTAGAGGTCGGTGACCGACCACGTGGACGGGCCGGCGGTCACGACGCTTCCCCCGGAAGCAGCGCGGCAAGGCCGCGCAGCGCAGCCACGCGGAAGGCAGCCAGGTCGTGTGCAGTGGTGAGCTCTTCGTAGATCACATCGTGTCCTTTGGCAAGCGCCACGTCGCGCAGATGGCGGTTGGCAACTAGATGGCTGACGCCCGGTGACAAGGCCAATGGGGCATCCTCCAGTCGGCCGATCTGTTGGTAGAGCCGAAATCCCTGGGCTGGTTCCGTGGCGAGCCGACGCGCCACCCACTCGGGCTCACCGTCGCGCTCCACGCCGTACCAGAAGCTTCCCGAGATGGAGAGCACGTTGCCGATGACGCCAGGCTGCTCCATGGCCGTGAATGCGGCGGCCAGCCCCCCCAGGCTCGCTCCACCCAGGACCGTTGCTCCGGGGGAATGATCGACGTGATAGCGGGCGCGCAACTCAGGGAGTAACTCGTCGAGCAACATTCGCGCATGTGCGGGGTTGCAACTGAGCTCGTGCACGCGGTGGGCCAGGCCCGTGGAGCCGTGCGGTTCATGGACGAACGCCACCACCGGCGAGGAGATGAGACGCTCAGCGATGGCAGCATCGAGTGCGGCCGGCAGTTCGGCGATGGTGAGCCACGACGGGCCATCCAACAGCACGACGAGGGGGTGTCGGGCGTCGGAGCGCTCGTAGTCCGGTGGGAGGTACACGGTGGTTTGCCGGACGTCGCCAAGGGCGATGGAGGAAAGGTCGAAGGTGTCCAGCGCGCCAGGCGAGCAATGGTGAGGCTGGAACCATGGTGCCGGCACTGCGTCAACTAGGCCGAGGATGGATTCCCATTGCGTGACGTCGGGCTGGAGCCCGAACAGCACCGCCAGCGGCCGGATCAGTTGTGGGTTGTGGGGGTCGGCGAACGACTGCTGCTGCGCTTGGAGCATCACACGCTGCCAGCCGCTGTCGTCGAGTTGCCCGGCGCTCAGGAACGGGTCGTCCAGTACGAAGCGGTAGGTCACGAGCGCGTCGGTAGGACTCTCGACGACGAGCACCCACACTGCTGTCTGGGCGAGGCGTTGCATCGGAACTGCACGTCCATCGTGACTGGCGAGACCGCACTGGAGCGAGACGGAGTCGGCTTCCCCGATCCACACGAAGGTGACCTCGGTCATGCCGTTGGTCAGCTCACGCTGGAGTGGGCCGCCTGAATCCTGCAGCGCTGCTCGCAATTCCACCAGGGCCACGTCGGAGTGTGCTGCAGTGACGAACTCGACAATCTGAGGGTGCACCGGGTCTCCGTTTCCATGACGTCGCCGTCGACTTGTACGCTGTGCAAGAATATCACGATGACAGCACACTGGCCGCCGCTCGCCGAACTCGCCACCCAAGTCCGCTCAGGACAGGTGTCGTCTCGAGAGCTGGTCACCGACGCGCTGACCCGGATCGAACGGGTAGATCCAATGCTGCACGCCTGGGTCGCTGTCGACTCTCGGCGGGCATTGGCCGACGCGGCGAAGATCGACGAGGCGGTCGCAAGCGGAAACGACCCAGGGTTGCTGGCCGGCATTCCGCTCGGGGTCAAGGACCTGGAGGCCGCAATAGGGTTCGTCACCACGAACGGCTCGCAGCTGCATCGTGACGACCCGCCGGCTACCACCGACTCGGTGCTCGTGGCCAGGCTGCGTGCCGCCGGCTGCGTGGTGCTGGGCAAGTTGAATACTCCTGAATTCGGATTCTCGGCCGACACTACTAACGCCGTCGTCGGGTCGACCCACAACCCTTGGGGTTCAGGCCGGTCGCCGGGTGGGTCCTCGGGTGGCTCTGCCTCGGCGCTCGCGAGCGGCATGATCCCAGTGGCCACCGGCGGTGACTCCGGCGGGTCCATCCGAATCCCTGCGGCACTGTGCGGGTTGCCCGGATTCAAGCCAAGCAACGGTCGAGTTCCGGTTGGTGGTCCTACACCTCCGGGAAGCGGGTGGCTCGGCGTGCGCTCGGTCATGGCCACCACCGTGGCTGACACTGTGCATGCTCTACGTGCTGTGGTCGGCCACGACGCCACCGACCTCATCGGCCTCCCCACGCCGCCGGCTGGCTGGCTCGATGGTCTGGGTCCGCAGCTTCCGACCCGCGTGATCTGGTCGCCGGCGCCGGGCTGGCCTGTTGACGACGAGGTCGCCACGGTGTGTGCCGCGGCCATCACCCGAGTTGCAGGTGCCGGCGTCGACGTGATCGAGGTCGACCGCTTCGTCTCCGGGGTCCCACTGCTCGACTACTTCAATGCTGCCACGGTGTTCCAGCAGCGCTTGCACGGCGGTCGTCGCGGCACGCCGGAGTGGGACCTGCTCGACCCAGGTATCCGCAGTCAGGTCGAGCACGCCGGTCGTCATGTCACGGCGGCCGGCTTCGCGATGGCGCTCGACGCGGCACACCTGCACAACTTCGAGCTGGAGACCCTGTTTCGTTCAGCTCCAGTGTTGCTGTGCCCTACGGTCGCAGGGCAGACCGGCAACTGTGCATCCCTGGGAACCGTCAACGGCGAGGAAACCATCTTCTGGGCGCCGTTCACTCAGTTGTTCAACCTCACCAAGCACCCAGCGGGCTCGATGCCGTGCGGCTTCACTCCTGATGGAATGCCAGTGGGCATGCAGATGATCGGTTCACAGCACGACGATCTCACCGTGCTGCAAACGATGATGGCATTCGAGCAGATGTTCGCGAACGAACGTCGGCCGCAGACTTCGGCCTGAGATTTCCTCCGGTCAGATGGCACCCAGGTTGCGGGCCTGGCGCTTTTGGATGTGGTCGCCGATTAGCGTGAGCGACAGCACCGTGAGGAAGAGGGCCCCGCCCGGTACCAACACCGGGTACAGACTTTCCTGCAGCTTGGGTTTCCCTGCGGCGATCATGGCGCCCCAGGTCGGTTGCGGTGGAGCCACCGACAAGTTGAGGTAGGCGAGGCCGCCTTCGGCCACGATGGCCCCTGCGACGGCAACGATCATCATAGAGAGCAGTGTTGGAACGACGTTGGGCAAGATCTCGCGCCTGATGACACGAGCGTTCGTCGCGCCAAGAGACTGCGCGGCCAGCACGAACTCGCGGCTTGCGACGCTGAGGGTGACAGCGCGCACGATTCGTATCGTGGGTCCGAGGTAGATCAGCGCAATGACTACCACGACAGTCGCGAGCCCACGCGACTGTGTGAGCGCAACGATCGAGGCTGCGAGCAACAGTGTGGGGAACGCTGTCAGGACATCGGCGCCGAACAGCGTGACGACTTCCACTCGGCGCTTGAAGTAGCCGGCCAGCAGTCCGACGAGGCCACCCACTAGAGATGAGAGCAGCACCGCCGCAATTCCTACGACGATGGAGACACGTGCCCCGTAGATGGTGCGCGACAGCAGGTCCCGACCGAGTTGGTCGGTGCCCAGCCAGTTATGCGCAGTTGGTATGGACAGCGGCGGCCCCGCTCGGGTGTCGATCGGCTGGTACAACGGCAGGCTGTCGGCGAAGACGGCAGCCAGTGACAGCGAGACCAGCCACCCGATGCACAGCCACACGACGACCCCCATTCGCCACCATGGGCGCTTGGCCGGTGCCGCAATGGCCTCCTCGGTGCTTCGAGCGAGGGTGAGCGGTGCGGTCATGCGGCGTGCCCTGCTCGGATGCGTGGGTCGATGACGACATGCAAGATGTCGACCAGGAAGTTGACGAGGACGAACCCCACGGTCAACACCACGACGGCGCCCTGAAGCGCCATGAAGTCGCGGTTGTTGATGGCATCGATGGTGTAGCGGCCAAGGCCCGGCAGGGCGAAAATCGTCTCTACCAACACCGTGCCGCCAATCATCCTTCCCACCGACACACCGGTCAGCGTGACCACACCGAGCGACGCTGGACGGAGCGCGTGATGCAGCACGATCCGGGAGGTGGAGTTGCCCTTTGCCCGCGCGTACCAGATGTAGTCCTGATCGAAGGTGGTGATGAGATCGGCTCGGAACACCCTTGCGTACATGGCCACCTGCTCGAGTGCCAGCGCGATGGAGGGCAGCAGGAGGGTCTTGAGGTTGCCCAATGGATCATCCGTGAAATGTGTGTAGCCCGTGGTGTCGAACCAGCCGAGTTTGACGGCGAAGACCGCCATCAGGACGACCGCGACGAGGTAGCCCGGTGTGGCGAGCATCGCCAGCTGCACCCCACCGAGCACGCGATCGAGCCACGAACCTGGGCGTAGGGCACCGAAGATGGCCATGGGTACCGCGAGCATCAACGCGATGAGCTGCGAAAGGACGACTAGTTCGAGGGTGACGCCGAGTCGCTGGCCCAGCGCCTCGGCGACAGGTTGCTGGGTGCGATATGAGATGCCCAGGTCACCCTGCAGTGCGCCGCCGAGCCAGTGCATGTAGCGGATTGGAAGTGGGTCGTTCAGGTGCAGGTCGTCGCGGAGCGCCTCGCGGTCGGCGGCTGATGCCGTAGTGCCGAGGAGGTTGGTGGCCAGGTCGCCCGGCAGCAGGCTGATCATGGAGAACGATGCCACCGTGACCGCCAGCAGCACTGCGACGAGGCGGAGCAACCGAGAGGTCAGTGCCCTCACGGTTGCTCCTCACCACGTGGCGGAGGCCAAATCGTCATGCAGCGAGCCACACGTCCTTCAGGAAGAACTGGCCGCCGGTGATGGGCTGGCCCGGCGAGCCGTCCGGCAACAGGAACCCACCGATTCCGAGCAGATTGACTTTGGTCATCACTGCGAACTGGTTGGTGCCGGTCCAGATGTAGGGCACTGCGTCACCCAGTTCCTTTTGAACGATCGCGTACTGCGTTTTGCGGGCTTCGGGATCGCTGAGCGCACGTCCTGCATCGAGCGCGGCGTCCATTGTCGGGGAGTTGAAGCCGCTGAAGTTGAGGCCGGTACCCGAGTGGAAGTCGGAATAGTCGTTGTCGGGGTCGCCGCCGCCGACGCCGCCCCACATGATGACCTGGTAGTCGCCAGCAACCACTGCGTCGATGTTCTCGCCCTGTGATCTCGACACGATGCTGGTCGTGACGCCGATCTCGGACCACATCGACTGGTACAACTCCTGAAGGCTGACGATGAAGGGGTCCTGGTTACCGACGAAATCGAACTGTACCGGACCCTTCTCGGCCGTGTACGCATCGATCAGCGTTTTCGCGGCCGCAAGGTCGTACTCAGGATAATTCGACTTGACGAACCAGAACGACGACGACGCGTACGGCCCCGTCATCGTCTGCTTCACGCCGGTGGCGTCGAGGTAGTCAAAGATACGGGTCATGTCGACGGACATGGCCAGCGCCCGCCGGACTCGAACGTCGTCGAGCGGTGCCTTCAACGTGTTGAGCATCAACATGTCGGGCTCGGCTGGTGCGCCGATGGTGACGTTGAGCTTGCCGGCCTGCTGCTGGGCGAGATACCCCTGGATCTCGCTACTGCTACCGCTGTAGTACACGTCGATGTCGCCAGCATCGAACGCGGCCTTACGGCTGGTGCTGTCGGGGATCGGCTTGAATGTGACTTGGTCTAGGTAGGCGGTGTGCTGCCAATAGTTGTCGTTGCGAGCAACGGTGAGGTGGTCGTCGGGGATCCACTCTACGAACTTGAACGGCCCGGTACCGATTGGCGTGCGACCGCCGTCAGCGTTGGCCAGCATTGCCGGCGCCGCAATGTAGCCAATCTGGGAACCGATGGTCCCCGTGAGCGAGTTGGGGAAGGTGCCCCACGGAGCACTCATCGTGAGCTCGATCGTGAGGTCGTCGACGACCTTCATCGATGCCAGCAATTTCAGTTGGTCCTTGTACGACGCGCTGGCCTGCACCGCCTCGAAGTTGATGCGAACGGCGTCGGCGTTGAGAGGGGAGTCGTCATGGAACTTGATGCCGGGCCGCAAGGTGATGGTCCAGACCGTGGCGTCGGCGTTGGCCGCGATGGCCTCGGCCAGGTAGGGCACGACCTTCCCGGAAGCGTCGAACGTGGCCAGAGTGTCGAAGATCGCCTTGGCAACGTTGTGGCCACCGTTGGCCCACGCGTCGACGGTGGGGTTGTAGCCGCTGGACTCGCCATCGATGCTAACCACGATCTTGCCACCGCTGACCGGCACGACGGCAGGGTCGGTGGTTGTGGGAGCGTTGGTGAGCACCGGCAATGCATCGGTGGCAGCGGGCAGTACCGAGTCGGAGGGCTGGTCCGAGCCAGAGGCGCTCGGCGGTTGTGTGGCCGTGGGGGATGCAGACGGATCGTTACCACCACAGGCGGCGGCGAGTGCCGCCACCATGGTGAGAGCGATGACTCGACGCAGCGGACTCCTAGTACGAGTAACCATTGATGTTCCCCCTGTTGACTGATCTGTCGGCAGTATTGCACGGTGTACAAGAGAGCGCAAGACATCGCTGCACCCTCATTCGTCGACCCTGACTGCGTGCAGGATCTGCACATCGCCTTCTGAAACGTGTAGCTGCTCGGCGAGTCCGTCGGCACCGAACGTGACATGCGTTTCGAACGGACCGCTCTGGTTGAAGAGCACGCCATCGGTGTCGCAGAACGTCTCCTGCACCCCGAACCGCAGGCCTGGGATCTGGCTCAGCAGCCGCCCGTCCTCCACCCACGTGCGCAGCAATGGCAGTTCGAGACCGCTGACGATGCGGAACGATCCGGCGTACTTGCCCAACTCGGCCGCTGTCAGATGGCGGAGGTGCTTGGGTGCGGGCATGAACCCTGGCCACCCGTACACGTCGGCCAACGAGTTGAGGACTTCGCGGAACAGGAACAGCCCGGATGTCGCGTTGGTGAGCACCACGCCGCCGTCGCCGGATTCCAAGTAGCAGTCGGTTTCGCTCTGGTAGCCGTCGTTGGAACCGCCGTGGTTGATGCGCAGCGTGTTGCCCTTGCCCAATACTCGAAAGCCCAGACCGAACGAGCCGCGATCGTGGCGCGTCAACATCTCGGTGGCCAGCGAACGACCGAGAATGGCGTCGGGTTCCCCCAGATAGGCGTCGCGCGCGCCGAGCAGGAACGTTGCATAATCGCGAGCGGTGCTGAACAGTCCACCGGCGCCGCACTCCGCCGAGATCATCCATCCCCCGGCGGCGGGCTGGGCGTCATCGCCGTGGCCGGACGCGACATCGAACTGGAATTCCTCGGGAAGCGGATGACGGAACGTGGAGCGCGCCATCCCCAACGGCGCGAGCACGAACTCGTCGGCGATTTCGGCGAACGGCCGGCCCAGCACGTCCTCGAGCACCATCTGGGCGATGATGAAGCCGCCGCCCGAGTAGCGATCGGTGCCGTCGTACGCCTTGTTCACCACCACTGTCGCCTCCTTCGATGGTGAGCGGCCCTCGAGCAGATCGAGCAGTGTTGGCACCGGCCGACCATCGCGCGGCACGACGCCGAAGCCGTTCACCGTCAACCCAGCGCTGTGGCTCAGAATGTGTCGCAATGTCACCGGCGTGCTAGCGGTGAAGTCGTTGTGTGGCACCTTCCAGCGACGCAGGTAGCCGTTGACGTCGGAGTCCAGCGACAGCACGCCACGTTCGACCTGTTGAAGCACCATCATTGCGGTGACCGGCTTGCTGCACGACGCGACCATGAAGATGGTGTCGGGACCGCATGAGGCCGTCGTACCTGTTTCGCTCAACCCGAAGCCGCTGACCCAGTCGATTCGCCCATCCTGCATCGCCGCGATGCTCGTGCCCGGGCAGCCGTAGTGTGCCAACCGGTCGTCGATCGGCCAGCTGGTCGGCTGGTCAGCAATGCGAACGATGGGCAGCAACGCGCTGACAACGGCCTGTTGCCGCTGTTGGGCAGGGTTCGTTTTTGCTACCATCGTTGACCTCCGGAGGGCCGCTGTAGAGCTAGTGTTGCACACTGTACAAGAGACGTGATGACGGGCTGAGCCCGAGGAGACAAAGATGACGCTCGACCTCGACATCATTCGTGCGCAGTTCCCTGCGCTGGCGCTGCAGCACGACGGGGGGCCGCGCGTCTACTTCGACAACCCCGCTGGTACGCAGGTGCCCAAGCAAGTGCTCTCCCGGATGGCGACGGCGATGGTGGAGTGCAACGCAAACATGCACGGCAACTTCCGCACGTCGCGCGAGGCCACCGAGCTCGTCGATCAAGCCCACCTTGCGATGGCCGACTTCTACAACGCAGTCTCTGAACGCGAGGTCGTGTTCGGCCCCAACATGACCACTCTCACGTTCACAATGGCCCGCGTGCTCGGCCCCCGGTTCCAGCCTGGCGACGAGCTGATCACCACCCACATGGAGCATGACGGCAACAACACGCCCTGGCGCACGATGGCGGCCGAGCGCGGCATGGTCATCAAGACGCTGCCGTTCGACCGCACCACGTACGAGGTCGACCTCGACGAGCTCGATTCGCTGATCACCGAACGCACCCGTTTTTCTGCGCTCAACTTCTCCAGCAACATCCTGGGCACCATCAACCCGGTCAAGCAGATGTGCACCCGGTTGCGCGCCGTGGGTGCGCTCACCTACGTCGACGCTGTCCAGTACGCGCCGCACGGTCCCATCGATGTGCAGGACCTCGGCTGCGACTTCCTCGTCTCGTCCGCTTACAAGTACTACGGGCCGCACCAAGGGGTGCTGTGGGGCCGCGAGGAACTGCTGCAGTCGCTGCCCGCGTACAAGCTGCGCGTCGTCAACGACGTGTTGCCCGGCAAGTTCGAGACCGGCACCCAGTCGCTGGAGGGGCAGGCCGGCACCATCGGCGCGCTCGAGTATCTGCAATGGCTGGGCACCACCATGGGTGCCGAACACATGCCCTCCACACCTGGTCTTCGCCCGCGCACCCGTGAACTGCACGCCGCGCTGGCGGCGATGGCCGACTACGAGCACGCGCTCAGCGGCCGCCTGATCGCAGGATTGCAACAGCTCGACGGCGTGGAGGTGCGCGGCATCACCGATCCGGCCGCCTTCGATCGCCGAGTGCCCACTGTCTCCATCACCAAGCCGGGCATGGTGCCTGCCGAGCTCGCTACCTTCCTCGACGATCACGGTGCCTACGTGTGGGACGGACACTCGTATGGGCTGCCCGTCATCGAGTGGCTGGGGCTGCAGGACGTGGGAGGTGTGGTGCGCATCGGACCCACGCATTACAACACCGTCGCCGAGGTCGATACCGTCCTCGAGCTCATCGGCGAGTTCCTAGCCCGGGCATGAGCAACCAACCGACAGCCGATGCGTGGCACCTGCACCACGTGGAGATGACCATCGAGCTCGACCCAGCACGTGTGGTTACGCATGCCATCGCGCACCTCACCCGCCTCCCCGGGGGTGACATCGACGAACTCGTACTCGATGGCCGAGGCCTCGAGCTGCTGACACTGACGGTGGACGGTGAGCCACGGCAACCTGCCGACGGTGACGTCACCGACCGGTCGCTGCGCGTGCGCCTCGGCGCCGGCAACCACCACACCGTCGGCTACACGGTCGCAGCCGTGCCCGGCGGCCCGCAGGACAGCGGGTTCACGGTCCGGCCGCAACTACTCAGCACGAACTGCGAGCCAACCGGCTTTCGGCGCATCACCTACTTCCTCGACCGGCCGGCCAACCGCGCCACCTTCGACGTGACGCTCGTCGGGAACCCGGCCAGCTACCCGGTCATGCTCAGCAACGGCGATCTGCACAGCAGTGGCACCTACGACGATGGGCGGGTCTGGGCGCGTTTCGTTGATCCGATCTCCAAACCGTCGTACCTCTTCGCTGTGGTGGCCGGTGTGCTCAGCACGGTGTCGGCCGACCACACCACGATCACCGGCCGCGCAATCGAGCTGCGCGTCGTGGCGTCACCGGCACTGATCGACGGCGCCGAGTTCGCACTGCGCACGATGACGCAGGCGATGGCGTACGACGAGGCCAACGGCGGCATCGAGCACGACCTCGACGTGCTGTCCTTCGTCGCGATTCCCGGGTACCCGGATGCCACCGAGTATCACGGCCTGATGTTCTTCGACGCCTCGATCTTGGTCGCAGACACACGCGGCCATGTCGACGACGACCTCATGATTATCGCTGCGAACATCGCCCACGAGTATGGCCACCACGTGCGCGGCAACCGCATCACCGTGCGTTCGTGGGACCAGCTCGCGTTGAAGGAGGGTCTCACCGTTCTGACGGCGCAAAACGACTTCCGCCGGCACTGGCTGGGTCCGGTTGCTCGCGTGCTCGACGTACTGGACCTGCGTCGCTTGCAGTTTCCCGAGGAGGTCACCATCGGGGCACCGGTGCTGCGTGGGGAGGTGGCCAACCCAGAGCAGCTCTACACGCGCACCACGTACCTGAAGGGCGCCGAGATCTTCGGGATGCTGCGCAACGTGCTCGGTGCGAAGCGTTGGCGCGGAGTGTTTGGGGAGTTCCTGCGCCGCTTCGACCTGGGATCGGCCGGCGTCGACGACTTCGTCGAGTTGGCGCAGGAACTGGCCCCTGAACTGGCAGCCGACATAGAAGGTGTGGCCCGTTGGTTCTACCTGGCCGGTCGCCCGGCACTGCGCATCACCACCAAGCAGGAAGGCGCCACGGTGACCGTGCGTGTGCAACGCACCGACCAGCTCGCCGACGACCCGCCGGTGACGATCCCCGTGGTACTCGGCTTCCATCTGCTCGATGGCACCATCACTACGGTGCGCGTGGCCGGCGCGCCATGTGCAACGCATCTGCTGATGGTGACCTCGCGAGACCAGACGTTCACAGCCGCCGCCGAGGGGCCGATCATCGTCTCAGCACTGCGCGGCTACAGCGCGCCGGTGGACCTCGCCATCGACGCCCCGCTCGCGCACCTTGTGGCGCTGATGACCGGTGACGACGACCCCTTCATCCGCTGGTGGGCGTCGGAAGCGCTGATGATCCAGGTCATCGATGCTTTGCGCGCCGGCGAAGTGGTGGCTGCCGGTTCGGCGCTGGCTGCGCTGATCGAGGGCCTGCGGTTTGTCATCGACCACGAGCACGACCCGGCACTGCTGGCACAGTTGCTGGCGCTGCCCGACGAATTCATGCTCGGCGACCGCGAGCCGCTCATCGACGTCGATGGTGTTGCGGGAGCGCTCGCGACGTTGCGTCGTGAGGTCGGCCTCGCCCTGCACGACAGTCTGCTTGGGGTGCTCGCGCAGCATTCCACCGACGACCCGGTCGGTACTGCGTCGTCCGACATCGCACAGCGGATGCTGGTCGAGCCGTGCCTCGGCTACCTGCTCGCGACGGGCAGCCCGCAGGCCGTTGCCGCAGCCGAGCGTGAGCTTGCCTCACCGAGCCCCACCCGTGCGGTCCGCGCTCTGGGTCAGTTGGCGCACTGCGACGATGTGCCACTGGAGAAGTATCTGGCTGAGACCTATCAGCGCTGGTCTGGAGCGCCGAAGATCCTCGATCGTTGGCTACGCGCCCAGTCAGGTTCCCGGCGGGCCGATACCGTCGCACGCGTCGGCGCGCTGGTGGCTGGCGAGCTCTACGACCGCGCCGACCGTGGCCGCGTGATGGCCATTTGGTTCCCGTTCTGCACGCGCAACCGCGGAGTGTTCCACGATCCGTCGGGTGCGGGCTACCGACTGTTTATCGACGAGGTGGCAGTGCTCATGCCGCTGAACCCGAGCCTGGTGATCCGCCTGGTGGGCGACCTGCTGCAGTTCCAACGTTTCGACGATGGCCGTCGATCGCTGATGCGCGCTGAGCTGACCCGCATGGCCGACATACCCGGCACCCCCGACTTCGCGGTCGGAATCGTGCGCCACCTGCTTGCTCAATGACCGTCGCAGCAGTCCCGTCAGAGTGCCATCGTGACTCCCATCCTGCGACCGTCTGGTTGAGGCATCGGTTCGATTGCGGCTGGTAGGAGGAAGCTTATGGCGGCGGCGAACACGGGTATGGTCCCATTGTCAGGTGGCGCGTTCGTGACGGACCTTCTATCGGTCTTCCAGCGACACGTTACGTCTCCTGCGATGGGGTTTGGAGGTAGGTGTCGATGCGTTGGTTGGCGATGTGTTCTTCGTCGTCGAGGGCGCCGATGTAGGTGGAGACGAGGGTTTCGACGGAGTGTCCGAGTCGTCGGGCGGTTTCGGCGAGTGGCATGCCG
>Ga0105047_10003433_pt1 | contig 27916 bp, 23 predicted proteins | sample MAT04_FD_78384 | JGI IMG/M metagenome (GOLD analysis project Ga0105047, IMG submission 78384) | Freshwater microbial communities from Lake Fryxell liftoff mats and glacier meltwater in Antarctica - MAT-04 (megahit assembly) | ecosystem: Environmental > Aquatic > Freshwater > Ice > Liftoff... | reverse complement strand
GCCGGTGCTGTCACGGCAGCAGTGGGTGGGCGTGATACTGCTCGGCATGACCGGCGTCGCTGCCTATAACCTGCTCTTCATGTTCGGCCTCGAACGCGTGCCCGCGTCGCGCGGTTCGTTGATCATGGCCTTTAATCCGGTCGCCACACTCCTGGGCGCCGCGCTGTTCCTGGGTGAGCCGCTGACGCGTTACCGGGTCGCCGGCATCCTGCTGGCCTTGCTCGGCGTGTCCGTCGTGCTGGGTCATGGCCACCCGCTGCAACTCTTCACCGGACACGTCGGCATCGGCGAAGTTGCACTGCTCGGTTGCGCCATGGCGTGGGCCACTTACACACTGCTGGGCAAGCGTATCCTGCAGGGTCTGTCGCCGCTGGCTGCCACCACCTATGCGGCGCTGACGGGTGTCGCGATCCTTGCCATTGCAGCCGCGCTCTCCGGTGACCTGATCGTGCCGCAGGCCTCGTTGACCGGTTGGATTTGCCTCGCCTATCTTGGCGTGTTCGGCACGGCAGTTGCGTTCGTATGGTTCTACGACGGCGTCAAGGTGCTCGGGCCGGCACGGACCGCCGTGTTCATCAACCTGGTGCCGGTGGCTGCCGTGACGCTCGGCGTGCTGTTGCTGGGCGAGCCACTCGAAATGTCGATGCTCAGCGGCGGCGTACTGGTGATACTCGGTGTATTTATCATCAATCGGCCGACGGCGCCCACACCAGCGGCCACCGTGACGGCCTGACCCCGATGCTGCTCACCGAAGAACAACAACTCATCCGTGATTCGATGCGCGCATTTGCGCAAGGCGAGCTTGCACCGCACGCGGCGCAATGGGATCGCGACGCACACTTTCCGCGCGAACAATTGAAGATGCTGGGCCTGCTCGGCGCCATGGGCATGGTGGTCCCGGAGCGCTGGGGTGGCGCCGCGGTGGATTTCGTATCGCTGGCCGTGGCACTGGAAGAAATTGCGGCGGGCGACGGCGCCACCTCGACCATCGTCAGCGTGCAGAACTCGGTCGTGTGCGGGCCGCTCAACGCGTTCGGCACCGACGCGCAGAAGGAGTACTACCTGAAGCCGCTGGCCCGAGGCGAGTGGCTCGGATGCTTCTGCCTCACCGAACCCCAGGCGGGGTCGGACGCCAGCGCCATCACTACGCGTGCGGATAGGCGAGGCGACCGCTATGTGCTGAACGGCGTGAAGCAGTTCATCACGTCGGGCAAGAATGCCGACGTGGCCATCGTGTTTGCGGTCACTGACAAGGGCGCGGGCAAAAAGGGTATCTCCGGCTTCGTCGTGGACACGAAGACACCGGGTTATGTCGTGGCCCGCGTCGAGGACAAGCTCGGTCAGCACGCCTCCGACACCGCGCAGATCGTGTTCGAGAACTGCGAAGTCCCGGCTTCCAACCTGCTCGGCGCCGAGGGCGCCGGCTACCGGATCGCACTGGCCAACCTTGAAGGCGGACGCATCGGCATCGCGGCGCAGGCGGTGGGCATGGCGCGTGCGGCGTTCGAGGCCGCGTTGGCATTCGCGCGCGAACGGCAAAGCTTCGGCAAGGCCATTGCCGACCACCAGGCAGTCGGTTTCCGGCTTGCCGACATGGCCGTCGACATTGAGGCCGCGCGGCAGATGATCTGGCATGCAGCAGCGTTGCGCGACGCAGGACTACCCTGCCTCAAGGAAGCATCGATGGCCAAGCTCTTCGCCTCCGAGATGGCCGAGCGCGTGTGCTCTGCCGCCATCCAGGTCCATGGCGGCTATGGCTACGTCAACGATTTCCCTGTCGAACGCATCTACCGCGACGTGCGCGTGTGCCAGATCTACGAGGGCACCAGCGACATCCAGCGGATGGTGATCGCGCGCGCGCTGGCTGCATGACATTCCTGCGAGGAGCCCCGCAATGAGTACTGTGCCCATCGAGTTCTATTTCGACTTCTCGTCGCCCTATGGATACGTGGCGGCGCAGAAGATCGACGCCCTCGCGGCCCGCCATGGCCGTACCGTGGACTGGAAGCCGATCCTGCTTGGCGTCATTTTCCGCGCCACCGGCGGCATGCCCCTGCCGAACGTGCCGCTGAAGGGGCCGTACTCGAAGCGCGACTTCGCGCGGAGCGCCCGCTTCCACGGCATCACGGATTTCCGGATGCCCTCGGTGTTTCCGATCCCGTCGCAGGCGCCCTCGCGCATCGTGTTGTGGGCGAAACGAACGGATCCGGCGGTCGGCGGCACTATGGCCAAGGCGCTGTATCGCGCCTATTTCGTCGACGACCGCGACATCTCGAATCCGGATATCGCGGCCGAGGTGGCTGGCGCGGCGGGCTTCGATGCCGTTGCCGCGCGCGCCGCAGTCGACGATCCCGCCATGAAGGATGCATTGCGGCAAAGCGTCGAGGCCGCGCTCGCCGCGGGCGTGTTCGGCTCGCCTTTTGTCGTGGTGGATGGCGAACCGTTCTGGGGGCTGGATCGCTTCGACCAGATCGAGCGCTGGGTCTCCACTGGCGGCTTCTGATCACGCGCGAGACAACCATGGCCGATTGCACCCCGCACCTTGCATCGCGCACGTCCGTCGTGGGCGAGCGCCCCACCATTGCCGACATCCTGTAGGCCGCCCCATGCCCGCAATCGAATCCAAGCTCAATGTTCGCGACGATGCGTTCGCGCAGAACCATGCCGCCATGGCGGCGCTGGTGGCCGATCTCAGCGCGAAGCTCGCCACGATCGAGGAAGGCGGTGGCCAAGTGGCGCGCGATCGCCACACTGCGCGCGGGAAGTTGCTGCCGCGCGAGCGGGTGCGCGCGCTGCTCGATCCCGGCAGCCCGTTCCTCGAGTTCTCAGCACTGGCGGCGTTCGACATGTACGACGACAACATCGCTGGCGCGGGCGTCATCACCGGCATCGGCAGGGTCGCGGGCCGCGAATGCGTGATCGTCTGCAACGATGCGACGGTGAAGGGCGGCACCTACTATCCGCTCACGGTGAAGAAACACCTGCGCGCTCAGGACATCGCGCGGGAGAACGGCCTGCCGTGCATCTACCTCGTCGACTCCGGTGGCGCGAACCTCCCCAACCAGTACGATGTGTTTCCGGACCGTGACCACTTCGGCCGCATCTTCTACAACCAGGCGACGATGTCGGCGCAGGGCATCCCGCAGATCGCCGTGGTGATGGGCTCGTGCACCGCCGGCGGCGCCTACGTGCCGGCGATGTCGGACGAGTCGATCATCGTCAAGAACCAGGCGACGATCTTCCTGGCCGGCCCGCCGCTCGTGAAGGCGGCCACCGGTGAGATCGTCACGGCTGAAGACCTGGGTGGCGCCGACGTGCACACGCGGGTGTCTGGCGTGGCTGATCATTTCGCGCTGAACGATCATCATGCGCTGGCGATCGCCCGAACCATCGTCGGCAATCTCAACCGCGTGAAGCAGGTGACGCTTGACGTAGCGCCGCCGGAGGAGCCGCTCTACGACCCCGAGGAGCTGTACGGCGTCATCCAGGCCGACATCAAGAAGCCCTACGACGTGCGCGAGGTGATTGCGCGCATCGTCGACGGCAGCAACTTTGACGAGTTCAAAGCGCGCTACGGCACCACGCTGGTCACGGGCTTCGCGCGCATCTGGGGTTACCCGGTGGGCATCGTCGCCAACAATGGCGTGCTGTACTCGGAGTCAGCGCTGAAGGGCGCGCACTTCATCGAACTGTGCGCGCAGCGCGGCATTCCGCTCGTGTTCCTGCAGAACATCACCGGCTTCATGGTCGGGCAGAAGTACGAATCCGGCGGAATCGCCAAGGACGGGGCGAAGATGGTCACCGCCGTTTCGTGCGCGCAGGTGCCGAAATTCACGGTGATCATCGGCGGCAGCTACGGCGCGGGCAACTACGGCATGTGCGGCCGCGCGTTCAATCCGCGCTTCCTGTGGATGTGGCCCAATGCGCGGATCTGCGTGATGGGCCCCGAGCAGGCCGCCAGCGTGCTGGCCACCGTGAAACGCGACGCGCTGGAGAAGGCGGGCAAATCGTGGAGCGAAGCCGAGGAAGACGCGTTCAAGGCGCCGATCCGCGACAAGCTCACCAGTGAGGCGCACCCCTACTTCGCATCCGCGCGCCTGTGGGACGACGGCGTGATCGATCCGGCGGATACGCGGCGGGTGCTGGGACTTGCGATTTCCGCGTCGCTCAATCGCCCGGTCGAACCCACAAAGTTCGGCGTGTTCCGGATGTGATGCGGCAGTGATCTACGAAACGCCCGAGCACGCGCTGCTGCGCGACCAGGTCGGCCGCTTCATCGCCACCGACGTGGAGCCGCACGCGCTGCGCTGGGAGGAGGCCGGCGCCACGCCGCGGGACGTACTGCGCAAGATGGGCGCCATCGGGCTGCTGGGGTTGATGGTGGACGAGCGCCATGGCGGCGCAGGTGCGGATGCGCTGACGAACCTCGTATTCGCCGAAGCGCTGTCGCAGTCTACCTTCGGCGGTTTCATCATCACGGTGCTGGTGCATACCGACATGGCCTCGCCGCACCTCACGCATGCCGGCACGCCGGAACAGCAGGCGCGCTGGTTGCCGGGCGTGTGCAGCGGCCAGGTGATCACTGCCGTGGCGGTCACCGAGCCCGGCGCCGGTTCCGATGTCGCGGGCCTGCGCACGCGCGTGCGCCGCGATGGCGACCACTGGGTCATCGACGGCACCAAGATGTTCATCACCAACGGTGTCCACGCGGACGTGGTGATCGTGGCGGCGCGAACCGACAGCGCGGCCAAGGGCTCGCGCGGCATTTCGCTGTTCCTGGTCGAGCGCGGGACGCCGGGCTTCACCGTTGGCCGCGCGCTGGACAAGTCGGGTTGGCGTTCCTCCGACACCGCCGAACTGGTTTTCGATGGCTGCCGCGTGCCGGCGACAGCGCTGCTCGGCAAGGAGAACGAAGGCTTCTACGCGATCATGCGCAACTTCCAGCGCGAACGTCTTGCCTTGGCGGCCATGGCGGTAGGCCATGCCACGGTCGCGTTGCGGCTGGCGCTGGAGCACGTGCGGCAGCGGCAGGCTTTCGGCGGCACGCTGTGGGATCGCGAGACCATCCGCCAGCGTCTCGCGATGCTGGACGCGAAGACGCAGGCGGCCCGCGCGTTCATGTACCACTGCGCGTGGCTGGTGACCAAAGAGCGCGATTGCGTCAAGGAAATCTCGCAGTTGAAGGCGCTGACCGGCGAACTCGTCAACGAGGTGGTCCACACGTGCCAGCAGTTTCACGGCGGGATGGGCTATATTCGTGAAACAGCCATCGAGAGGTTGTGGCGGGATGCACGCATCCTCGCCATCGGCGGCGGCGCCACCGAAGTGATGCTCGAGGAAGCCGCCAAACGCATGTAGATTTTGTCCGCACGGAAAACCCCCACCATGGCCCGCAAGAAGATTCCTCCTCCCGGTTACGAAACCCTTGCCATCGCATTGCATGACGGTGTGGCGGTCGTCGCGCTCAACCGGCCCGATGTGCATAACGCGTTCAATGCGACTCTGATCAGCGAACTCACCGAAGTTCTCAACGTGCTGGACGAGGACGATGCAGTGCGCGCCGTGGTGCTGGCCGGCAACGGCAAGAGTTTTTGTGCCGGTGCCGACCTTAACTGGATGAAGAAGATGGCGGGCTACAGCGCCGAGGAAAATCTCGCTGACGCGCAGGCTCTGGCGTTGATGCTGCGGACGTTGAATGGACTGTCGAAGCCCACGGTCGCGCGCGTGCAGGGCGCGGCCTATGGGGGCGGCGTGGGGCTCACCGCCTGCTGCGACATCGCCATCGCCGCCATCGAGGCCACCTTCGCACTGTCCGAGGCCAAGCTGGGATTGATCCCCGCGACCATCTCGCCTTACGTGATCGAGGCGATCGGCGCGCGGCAGGCCCGGCGCTATTTCCTGACGGGCGAACGCTTCGACGCAGCCGAGGCCTATCGCATCGGCCTCGTGCATGACATCGTGCCGATCGCCGATCTCGATGATCGCGTCAACGAGGTACTGGGGACGCTGCTGCTGGCCGGGCCGCGGGCACAGCTCGAATGCAAGGCGCTGATCCGCGGCGTGGCGCACCGGCCCATCGACGCTGCCGTCATCAGTGGCACGGCCGAACATATCGCCGCGGTGCGCGCGTCACCTGAGGGCAGGGAAGGCGTGGCGGCCTTTCTGCAGAAGCGCACGCCGGCCTGGGTGCCGGCGGCGCTCGCGAAGAAAAGGTGAACACGGTGCTCGCGCACTTCGACACGCTGCAGCTGGTGGCGCTGGCGGCGGCGGTCGGCTGGGCGAGCGGATTGCGCCTCTATGCAGTGCTCTTCATCCTGGGCGGGCTTGGGTTCGTGGGCTGGGTCGGGTTGCCGTCAGGGCTTGCGGCGCTGGCGCATCCGTACGTGCTGGCCGCCTCGGGCTTCATGTGTGTGGTCGAGTTCTTCACCGACAAGATTCCCGGCGTCGATTCGGCGTGGGACGTCGTGCAGACGTTCATCCGGATTCCTGCCGGCGCAGTTCTGGCCGCCAGCGTATTTGGTGATGCGTCCACCGCGGCAATGCTGGCGGCCGCCATCCTCGGCGGCACACTGGCCGCAGGCAGTCACCTTGCCAAGTCCGGCAGTCGCGCAGTGATCAACACCTCGCCTGAACCTTTTTCGAACTGGGCCGCGTCGTTCAGCGAAGACCTCGCGGTAGGCACGGTGCTGTGGCTCGCATTCGCGCATCCAGTCGTTGCATTGATCGTGCTGGCGATGCTGGTGGCGCTGATGATCTGGCTCATTCCCAAGGTGTGGCGGATGATCCGCCGCATCGCGCAACGCGTGCAGCGCTGGTTCGAAGGCTCCTCGCACCGTCCCGCTCCCTGACACTTCCGAAACGCGCGCCATGTTCACCAAAATACTGATCGCCAACCGCGGCGAAATCGCCTGCCGCGTGGCTCGCACCGCCCGCCGGATGGGCATCCGCACCGTTGCCGTGTACTCGGACGCCGACGCCGATGCGCTGCACGTTGCCGAGTGCGACGAGGCAGTGCGTCTCGGCCCTGCAGCGCCGCGCGAGAGCTATCTCAACGGCGCGGCAGTCATTGGCATCGCGCTGTCCACGGGTGCCCAGGCCATCCATCCGGGCTACGGCTTCCTGTCGGAAAACGCGGACTTCGCGACCGCCTGCGCGGCGGCCGGCCTCGTGTTCATCGGCCCGCCGCCCGCAGCGATTGCCGCAATGGGATCGAAATCCGCCGCCAAGAACATCATGGGCGCGGCCGCGGTGCCGCTGGTGCCGGGCTATCACGGCGACGCGCAGGATCCGGTAATGCTGGCGCGCGAGGCCGAGGCCATCGGCTTTCCGGTGCTCATCAAGGCGACGGCAGGCGGCGGCGGCAAAGGCATGAAGATTGTCACTGCGGCTGGTGAATTTGCGGCAGCGCTGGCTTCGGCGCGCCGTGAGGCGAAGGCCTCGTTCGGCGACGATCGCGTGCTGATCGAGCGCTACCTCACGTCTCCGCGGCACATCGAGATCCAGGTCTTCGCCGATACATTCGGCCACGCCGTCCATCTTTTCGAGCGCGATTGCTCGGTGCAGCGGCGTCACCAGAAAGTGCTGGAAGAAGCGCCTGCGCCCGGCATGACTGCCGAGCGCCGCACGGCGATGGGCGAGGCGGCAGTCGCCGCAGCGAAGGCCATCGGTTACGTCGGTGCGGGCACCGTCGAGTTCATCGCCGAGCAGGATGGCCGTTTCTATTTCATGGAGATGAACACGCGGCTGCAGGTTGAGCATCCGGTCACCGAGATGATCACGGGCACCGACCTCGTCGAATGGCAGTTGCGCGTGGCGGCCGGTGAACCGTTGCCGCTGCAACAGTCGCAACTTGCCATCCATGGCCATGCGCTGGAAGCTCGTCTCTATGCCGAGGATCCTGATCGCGGCTTTCTCCCGTCGATCGGTACCATCGCGCATTGGCGGATGCCGCCCGCGTCCGATCGCGTGCGTGTCGACACGGGTGTGGGCGCCGGCGACGAAGTCTCGCCGTTCTACGATCCGATGCTGGCCAAGCTGATCGTGTGGGGCGAAGATCGTGATGCCGCGTGTGCGGAGATGCTCGCGGCGCTCGCGCAGTGCGAAGTGGTCGGCGTGACGACCAACATTGCGTTTCTCGAGCGGGTGGTGGCGCACGAAGCCTTCGCCACTGCGCGGATCGACACCGGATTGATCGACAAGCATCACGACGCGCTGTTCCCCGCGTCGGGACCTATCCCCGAGAAGGCCCTGCTGGCAGCTGTGGTGGCCGAGTACGAGGGCATGGCGCTCGACGCTGCCGCTGCGGCAGTGGGGTCAGGTGACCCGCACTCCCCGTGGCATGTGCCCGGCGCGTGGTGGCTTGGCGTGTCAACGCATGCGATCCCGATGACCTTTGCCGATGGCGAGACGCGCGTACGGGTGGACGTGCGCCCGCGCGGTGAACACCAACTGGATGTCGGATGGCCCGGACGATCGCTGGCCGTCCACTACGAGCACGCGGACGATCGCTTGCATATCGCGGCGGAAGGCAACACCTTTGCAGCGACGGTGATTGCGTCCGGCGAGGACCGCCATGTGTTCGTCCCGGGCGCACGTCGGCATCTGCACTACGTCGATCCGCTGGCGCATGCGGCGGAAGCCGACGAGCATGGTGGCCACCTGGCCGCGCCGATGTCGGGCGCCGTGGTCGCCGTCATGGTGAAGGCCGGCGACACCGTCACCAAGGGTGCGCCGCTGATCGTGCTCGAAGCGATGAAGATGGAGCACACGATCACGGCCACGATGGATGGCGTGATTCGCGCCGTGCATTTCGTTGTGGGTGACCGTGTGGCCGAAGGTGCCGACCTGGTCGAGCTCGGAGATGCATGATCGCCACGGCCGCAACGCCGGCGATGCCGTCATGCATCTGGCCGTGACCGTTTCTGCGGCGCATGCCGCACGCTGGATGCCGCTCTTCACCGCCGCGTTTCCCGGCGCACGCATCGACGCTCGCGAGCCCGGTAGCCCGGTCCGATCCGCGATGCCGCCGGCTGATTTCGTGGTGATGGTGGACCCATGCGCAACGGTGTTCGATGAACAGCCCACACCCCGGGCCATTTTCACGGCCAGCGCCGGCGTGGGTCATGTGCTGCGACTGCCGAACCTGCCGGCCGGCGTGCCGCTGGTGCGACTCGAGGACGGCGGCATGGCGCTGCCGATGATCCGCTATGTGCTCGCGGTGGTGCTCGGCTTCGCGCAGGGACTCCCCACCTATGCGCGACAGCAGCGCGCAGGCCGATGGGTCAAGCATCCGCTGCGGGCACCCGCCGACATCACGGTGGGCGTGCTTGGCCTCGGTATCATCGGTGCCGCGATCGCGCGCGCGGTAGCCGCGCAGGGATTTGCGGTTCGCGGTTTCGCCCAGTCGCACAAGGCTGTAGAGGGCGTTTGCTGCTACGCCGGTGCTGCCGGGTTCGAAGCCTTCCTCGCGCACACGGATGTGCTGGTCAACGTGCTGCCGGAAACGGCCGCCACCACTGGGCTTATCAACCGTGCGGCCATGCGGCAGCTTGCCGACGGCGCACATATCATCAACATCGGGCGCGGCAATGCGCTGGTGGAGGGCGACCTCATCGACCTGCTTGATGCAGGCAAGCTTGGCGGCGCTACGCTCGATGTGTTTGCCACCGAGCCGTTGCCGCCCGAGCATCCGTATTGGCAGCGTTCCGACATCGCGATCACGCCTCATGTTGCGGGCCCGACGGTCCCGGATGCCACGGTGGCACAGATCGCCGCGAAGCTGGCACAACTCGAACGTGGCGAGGCGATCACCGGCATCGTCGATGTGGGAAGGGAATACTGATGACTCTGCCGAGCCGCGTTCGATTGGTCGAAGTGGGTCCGCGCGACGGACTGCAGAACGAAAAGGCGAACGTACCCACGGACGTCAAGGTCACGCTGATCGACTTGCTGACCGCCGCCGGCTTCCCGGCCATCGAGGCCACAGCCTTCGTGTCGCCGAAGTGGGTGCCGCAGATGGCCGATGCGGCGGACGTGATGGCCCGGATCCGCCGCAGGCCCGACGTGCGTTACCCGGTGTTGACGCCCAACCTGCGCGGCTTCGAGTCCGCGCTGGCGGCCGGCGCCGACGAAGTGGCCGTCTTCGTCGCGGCGTCCGAGTCGTTCTCGCAGAAAAACATCAATTGCAGCATCGCGGAAAGCCTGGTGCGGGTCGAGCCCGTGTTCGCGGCCGCCGCGGCGCAAGGCGTTCGCGTGCGCGGATACATATCGTGTGTGCTGGGTTGCCCCTACGAAGGTCTGGTGCCGCCCGCGCGCGTCGCCGATGTCGCCGACGCGTTGTGGAAACTTGGTGCCTATGAAGTTTCGCTCGGCGATTCCATCGGCACCGGCACTCCCGGTGCCACGCAGGCGCTGATCGACTTATGTGCCGCGCGCGTGCCGGTTATCGCGCTGGCTGGGCACTTCCACGACACCTATGGCCAGGCGCTGACGAATGTCTACGCCGCGATGGAGCGGGGCGTGGCCACGTTCGATTGCTCCGTGGCGGGCCTCGGCGGCTGTCCCTATGCGCAAGGCGCCACTGGCAATGTCGCAAGCGAGGACGTGCTCTACCTTCTCGATGGCCTCGGCATCGAGACAGGTGTGGACATGGCGCGCCTGCGCCGCGCGGGGCACTACATCTCGGATTTCTTGAAGCGCCCGCCGGTGTCGCGCGCAGCCCGCGCCCTCGACGCCCGTAACCCGCTGGTGGCCTGAGCCCGCTCCCGCATTGCGCCCCCATGACCCGTCCCGCCTCCGGCACTGCCGTGCCTTCACCCTGCATCAGCATCTGCGCGATCGACCAGGTCACGGGCCTGTGCGCGGGCTGCCTGCGCACGCTGGATGAAATTGCGGTGTGGAGCATGCTCGACGACGGCGAGAAGCGCGCTGTCTGGACCAGCATCGACGCGCGACGCGCCAACGCGACGATCGCCCCAACGTCAGGATCTGCCGATGGCCAGCGTTGATTGGTATTTCGACTTCATCTCGCCGTTCGCGTACCTGCAGCGCGAACAGTTGCACACGCTCGGGCCCGGTGTGCGGGTGCGCTATCGTCCGGTGCTATTTGCCGGATTGCTCGAGGCCCACGGTCACAAGGGGCCCGCCGAGATCGGCCGGAAGCGCGAATTTTCCTATCGCTACCTGGTGTGGCATGCGCGGCGGATGCAGATCCCGTTCAAGATGCCTCCGGAACATCCGTTCAATCCGCTGCGCCTGCTGCGGCTGGCCGTTGCCTGTGACTGCACGCCGGAATCCGTGCAGCGCATCTTTCGATTCGTCTGGGCCGATGGCCGACTGCCAGACCTGCCGATCGAATGGGCCGAGCTGGTGTCCGCATTGGGCGTTCCTGATGCCGAGACGCGCATCGCTGCACCGGAAGTCAAGGCGGAGCTCCGGCGGAATACTGACGAGGCCATCGAGCGCGGTGTCTTTGGTGTGCCGACGCTGATGGTCGGTGACGAATTGTTCTGGGGCGCGGATGCCACGGCGATGGCGGCCGACTATATCGCGGCAGGCTCCCGCTGGACCGATCCGGAATACGCCCGCGTGTCCGCGCTGCCTCAGGGTGCAGTTCGCGATGTGCCAACGGCAAAGCCCGGCAGCAAGCGCAAGCCCGCGCGTAAGCCCGGGGCCGTCAGAGCGGCCCCGCGTCGCGGAACCCTAGCGCGCGCCGAATAGTCCCTGCGGTCTGCAACGCCTCGTCCAACGTCGCGCCGAGGCATGTCACATGCCCCATCTTGCGGCCGCGGCGCGGTTCCACCTTGCCGTAGAGATGAAGCTTGGCCTCCGGCTCCCGCAACACTGCGGGCCAGTCGGGTTCGCGTGGCAGCGTGGCATCGGGTGAATCGAACCACAGGTCGCCCAGCAAATTCACCATCACAGCCGGCGTGTGCTGGCGCGTATCGCCCATTGGCAGCGCAGCCAGCACGCGTGCCTGCTGTTCGAACTGCGACGTGATGCAGGCGTCGATCGTGTAGTGACCACTGTTGTGCGGACGCGGCGCGATCTCGTTGACCAGAAGTCGTCCGGCGGTATCGACGAACATCTCGACGCACAGCACGCCGCGGTAGTCGAGGAGCGCCGCCACGCGCAACGCGATCGCGCGCGCATCAGTGGCGAGAGCCGCCGGGATCCGTGCCGGGACCACGGAGACATCGAGGATGCCGTCGCGGTGCATGTTCTCCGCCACCGGCCACGTCAGCGCGTTGCCGTGATCATCGCGCGCGACGATCACCGAAACCTCACAGGCCAGCGGGACCAGTGCTTCCAGTACGCAGGGTTGACCATTCATGGCGGCCAGCGCGCGGCGAACGTCCTCTACGGTACGCACGCGCACCTGACCCTTGCCGTCGTAGCCAAGGCGCGCGCGCTTGACGATCCCGGGCAGAAGTCCGGCCTTCAGCGTTGCGAAATCGTCGTCGTGGCGCAGCATCGCAAATGGTGCCACCGGTAACGCATGGCCGGACAGGAACGTCTTCTCCTTGATCCGGTCTTGCGCGATGGCCACACTTGCAGCGGAGGGCGTCACGCGTGCCGTCCGCGCGAGGAAATCAAGCGCGGCTGCCGGCACATTCTCGAATTCGGTGGTCGCGCCTGCCGCCATGGCCGCAAGATTGGCGAGACCCTGCGTGTCGAGATAGTCGGCGGCGATGTGGTGGTCGGCCACGCTGCCGGCCGGGCTGTGGTGGCCGGGATCGAGCACGACCACGCGATAGCCGAGGCTTTGCGCCGCCATGCAGAACATGCGGCCGAGCTGGCCGCCGCCCAGCAGGCCGAGCCACGCGCCGGGGGAAATTGCCACCGTCACCGGTACCGCGTCAGGTCGACGGCGGAACGCGCATTGCGCGCGCGGTGGCCGTCTGCTTCAAGCGGAACGCGGCGAGCTTCTTCGCGACCACGGGGTCAGTGCCTGCAATGAGCGCCACGGCGAAGAGGCCAGCGTTGGCGGCGCCGGCTTCGCCGATCGCGAACGTGGCCACAGGAATGCCCTTCGGCATCTGCAGGATCGACCACAGCGAATCCTCGCCGCGCAGGTACTTTGACGGGACAGGCACGCCCAGCACAGGGATCGTGGTCTTGGAGGCCAGCATGCCGGGCAAGTGCGCCGCGCCGCCTGCGCCGGCGATGATCACGCGGAGGCCGCGGGGCAGGGCATCTTCGGCGTACTCGAACATTTCGTCCGGCATCCGGTGCGCGGATACCACGCGGGGCTCGTGCGGGATGCCGAAGGCGTCAAGCTGGACGACCGCGTGGCGCATGATTTCCCAGTCGCTTTCGCTGCCCATCACCACGCCGACCAGCGGTGCTGCCTTGCGCTGCGCCATCCCTCGTCCCCGGAGTTTGCTGCTGTTGATTTTGAGTTGAAATAGTAGCATCGGCACGCGCGGATTGCCGCCCGCGAGCGCGACGGATGGCGCCTTGAAGGAACAAACCACGCCTGGTGGTTGTCTTTCCACACACGCTCACCCAGAATCGGTTCGATGGTCACCATGACGGTCTCAATTTCCAACCTGCTGCCGCGCGCAGCCGCGGCAATCGCGCTCGTATGCGCAGTGTCGGCGGCACATGCGCAGAGTGACGCCGATTTCCTGGCGGCCAAGGCGGCGTTCGAGAGGGGCGACCGGGCGCGCCTTGCGGTCCTGGGCCCGCGGCTCGGCAGTCATGCGCTGGCGCCCTACGTCGAATACTGGCAATTGAAGCTTGCGCTCGAGGATGCTTCGCCGGCCGCCGTCCGCGGCTTCATCGATCGCAATCCCAATTCGCCGCTGGCCGACCGCTTGCGCGCCGACTGGCTCAAGGTGCTGGCCCGCAGGAGCCTGTGGGACCGGTTTGCGCTCGACTACGCGGCCATTCCGGGGGACGACCCGGACCTGGCGTGCGCTTCCATCCTGTTCCGCTGGCAGCGCGACGGTGACGGCGCCATCGCGTCAGCCAAGCCGCTTTGGTTCAACGAAAAGGCCACACCGGACCTGTGCGAGCCACTGTTTGCCGCGCTGGTCAAGCGGGGCGACATCAGTGTTGCCGATCGCAAGATGCGCTTCCGGATGGCGGTCGAGGCCGGCAACCTGCGCCTTGCCCAAGCCCTCGGCAACGAGCTTCCTGGTGCGGACCGGATCGCCGACCGCGAATTTGCTGCGGTCCAGAAGGATCCGCTGGCCGCGCTTGTCAACGGCGGATTTGGCTGGGGCACTGGCGGTGGCCGCGAACTCGCCTTGCTGGCACTGGAGCGTGCCGCGCGCGCCGATCCCGATGCCGCCCGTGTCGCGTGGGTCAAGGTCCGGGATCGCCTGCCGGCCGCGGAACGCCTTTACGGCAATGCGCGACTTGGCTTCTATGCGGCCAGGCAACTCAATCCGTTGGCCAATGTCTGGTTCCGCGAAGCTGCGGGCGCCACCCAAGGCGCCGACGCCAATGCCTGGCGCGTTCGAGCCGCGTTGCGTGCGCAGGCGTGGGACGATGTCCTGCTGGCCATCGATGCGATGCCGAACGCGCAACGGCAGGAAACTGCATGGCGCTACTGGCGGGCGCGGGCGCTGGCCGCCAAGGGCCGGGCCGAGGAGGCCAAAGCGTTGCTCACCGCGCTGGCGCCCGAGGTCAATTTCTACGGTCAGTTGGCGGCCGAAGGACTCGGGCAGCGTTTTGTCGTACCGCCCAGTGCTCCAATTGCACCTTCCGCACTGTCGTTGTCCACGTTCGGCGCGCGGCCGGAGGTGCGGCGTGTCTCGAAGCTGGCTGAGCTCGACCTGCGCGCTGATTCGTTGCGCGAGTGGCAGTACATCGTGCGCGGACAGGACGACGACGCGTTGCTGCTGGCGGCGGAACATGCACGCCGGGTCGGCCTCTACGACCGCGCCATCAACACTGCGGAGCGCACGGCGTTGCGCCACGACTACAGCCTCCGCTATCTCGCTCCGTTCCGTGCCGATTTTGACGCAGCGGCCAAGACTCACGACATCGACGTCGCGTTGCTTTATGGCATTGCGCGCCAGGAATCCCGGTTCATTCCGGAAATCGTGTCCTCGGCAGGCGCCATCGGATTGATGCAGCTGATGCCAGGCACCGCCAAGTGGGTGGCCAAGCAGACGGGCCGCGCGGATTTCCGCGGCGGCACACAGGTCGCGCAGACAGAATTGAACACGCAGTTCGGCGCCTATTACTTCAAGTACTGGCTCGACCGCCTCGACCGGATGCCGGCGCTGGCGGCCGCTGCCTACAATGCAGGCCCGGGGCGCGCACAGGCGTGGCGGCCGATTGCGCCGCTCGAAGGCGCGATCTGGGTGGAGACCATTCCATTCAACGAAACGCGCGATTACGTGAAGAAGGTACTGGCCAACGCGGTGATCTACGGCCAATCGTTCCAGACCAGCCAGGAGTCCCTCACCGCACGTCTTGGCGTCGTCACCCCGCGGGGTGCTGGCGCCCCCGGTCCCACTGCCGCGGCGGCGCCATGAACCCGCCCGGCCGTCCGCAGGGCGACTACCAAAGCGTGCAGCGTGAGGGTGGAGACCATACCAAGTTGCAGCGCATTGTCGTGGTCGGCGGCAGCGGCTTTGTGGGCCGGTACGTGGTCACGCGCCTTGCCGCGGACGGACATCGCGTGGTGGTCCCGACGCGCCGCCGGGAAACGGCCAAGCACCTGATCCTGCTGCCCACCGTCGATGTCATCGAGGCCGATGTCCACGATCCGCTTGCACTGGCCGCGCTGTGCACCGGCGCGACTGCAGTGATCAACCTGGTCGGCATTCTGAATGAGGGCGCAGGTGCGACGTTTGCACGCGCCCACACCGAACTCGCGCGCAACGTCGTTGCAGCATGCAAGACGGCCGGCGTGACGCGCCTGCTGCACATGAGCGCCCTCAACGCTGACGTGGCTGGGCCTTCGCAATACCTGCGTACCAAGGGCGAGGCCGAACAAATCGTCATGACATCCGGCTTGCGTTGGACGATCTTCAGGCCCTCGGTGATCTTCGGGCCCGGGGACTCGTTCCTGTCGTTGTTCGCGCAATTGTTGCGGCGGCTGCCGGTGATCGCGCTGGCCGCGCCGCAGGCGCGCTTCGCGCCGATTTTCATCGGCGACGTCGCGCATTGCATCATCGCCGCCATCGACGACGATCTCGCGACAGGTGCCCGCTTCGACCTGTGCGGCCCCAAGGATTACACGCTGCGCGAGATTGTGCGCTACGTCGGCGAGGTTACGGGCGCCGTGCGGCCGATCATTCCGCTTGGGTCCGCGCTGTCGACGTTGCAGGCGTTCGTGCTTGAACACGCACCGGGCAAGCTGATGAGCCGCGACAACCTGAAGTCGATGAGCATTGACAACGTATGTAATTGTCCGTTTCCGGCGCTGTTCGGCATCGAGCCCGCGTCGCTTGAATCGATTGCACCCGGCTACCTGGCGCCTGCGGCCCGGCGCAGCCCCTACGATGCTTACCGCGCGCACGGCGGTCGCTGACGCCCCGCGGCGCGTTGGCGTCCGCGGGCACCATTGACCGTCGGCGATTTGCCGCAATGGTACGCAAGCGTCCGCAGCAGTATCGGGTCTATCGCGTCGGCGGGTCCGTCCGCGACGAACTGCTGGGTCGACCGGACGCCGACCGCGATCATGTTGTCGTGGGGGCCACGCCTGAGCTGATGATTGCGTCCGGGTTCCGGCCGGTCGGTCGCGATTTTCCGGTGTTTCTCCATCCGGATACGCATGAAGAGTATGCGCTTGCTCGCACTGAACGCAAACACGGGCGGGGATATCGTGGTTTTGAGTTCTTTGCGTCACCTGACGTTACGCTGCTTGAGGATTTGGGCCGGCGCGACCTGACGATCAACGCGATGGCGCGTGGCGACGACGGCGTGCTGGTCGATCCCTTCGGCGGCGTTGACGACCTGGCGGGGCGCGTGCTCCGCCATGTGTCGCCTGCGTTCGCCGAAGACCCGCTGCGGGTCCTGCGCGTGGCGCGCTTCGCGGCACGCTTTGGCTTCACGGTCGCGCCGGAGACCGAGGAATTGATGCGGGCCATCGTTGCTTCGGGCGAACTGGCCACGCTGTCGCCCGAGCGGGTATGGCAGGAACTTGCCAAGGGCCTGTGCGAGGCCCATCCGTCGCGGCTGCTTGCCACGCTGCGCGAATGCGGCGCGTTGGCGGCGTTGCTGCCCGAAGTGGACGCGTTGTACGGCGCGGCGCAGCCGCCGCAACAGCAACCGGAGGAAGCGGGCCCGGGCGTCTACGTGGCGCTGGCGCTTGACTGGAGTGCGGCCATGGATTTCGGCTTGGCCTCGCGCTACGCCATCCTGGCCCACGATCTCGGTCATGCACAGGCGGAGGCCGGCGCATTACCCCGGCCTCGTGGACGTGAACAAGCCAGCGCGCGGCTGGCCGAGCGGATGTCGGCACGGCTGCGGGTGCCGCAGGAATGTGCTGACGTCGCGCGACTCACGGCCCGCTGGCACGGGGCGATCCAGCGCGCGGCCGACCTGCGGCCGGCTGCCTGCCTCGATTTGTTCATGCAGACCGACGCGCTGCGGCGTCCCGAGCGCTTCGCCGCAGTGCTCAATGCCGCGGCGGCCATCGCCTGTTCGCGACCGGGCGCAACACCGCACCATGCACCCGGGGACGTGCTGCGCGAAGCGCTGGAGGTGGTGAAGAGCGTTGATGCCGGCGCCGTGGCGGGTCGGGCAGCCGCGGCAAACCTGCAACCCGGCGTTCGAACTGCGGGCCGCGATTCCGCCAACGCCATTGCCTTGGCGGTGCGCGCGGCCCGGCTGACGGCCTTGCGCGCGTGGCGGCGCGCGCGGAGCGCGTCCTGAAGGGCGACGAACGGCCGGGATCAGACCCGGTAGGCCACGGCTTTCATCACGCCCGCCGTGACATGCATCAGGCCGCGCACAGGACCCGGCAACGACAACGCACCCGCCGCCTCGGCCATGTCGGCGTGCCGCGCTTCGTCGTCGCGCATGGCCCCGACAATGGCGCGACTTTTTTCGTCCTGCGGCGGCAACCGGTCGAGGTGTGACGCCAGGTGGCGCTCGACCTGCCGTTCAGTCTCGACCACGAAACCCAGGTTCACGCGGTCGCCGGCCAGGCCGGCAATCGTGCCGATCGCGAATGATCCCGCGTACCACAACGGATTGAACAGGGACGGCCGCGCGGCCAGCTGCGCCAGGCGTGCGTGCGTCCAGGCAAGATGGTCTTCTTCGTCGCGCGCGGCGGCCGCGAATCGGGCGCCCGTGTCAGGGTTGCGCGAGACCAGGGCCTGCGCCGAATACAACGCTTGTGCACAAACCTCGCCCGAGTGATTGACGCGCATCAATCCCGCCGAGTGCCGACGCTCGGCCGGTGACAGACTTGGTTCGGGCAGCGCTGCGCCGGGCGCGGGCCGGGAGGCATGGGCCGTGCCGGAGAGCGTGCGCAGTGCCCGGTCGAAGCCGACGATCAGCGAATGAATCATGGCCTCATCGTAGCAGTTTCGCGACCGCGCGATGCACTTGCTACGCCTGGACGGAGGCTCGGAGAAGGGACGAAAAAACGGGCGCCCGAAGGCGCCCGCACTATCCGCTGTAGCCGGGAGAGCCCCGGTTGTTGCGCCTTCTTTGTTTAGAAGAAGTGAACCGCACCCACAACGAAGCCCTTTACATTGGCGTCGTTCACAACCGAGTACGGGTTGATGTTGAAGTTGTAATTGGCGTTGGTATCGTTACTCGTTTGCGCGTAGCCCACATAGGTCAGCGTGCGCTTCGACAGCGCGTAGGTGTAGCTAAGGGAGAAGTTCGACGCGCCCGTGCCGCCACCCGAACCCAATTGACCGATCTTGTTCGCCTGGACGCACTGCGCGCCCGGGATGACGACCCTGCAGGAGCTCTTGCCGTCATTGGCGTTGCCGTAATGGGCAAACAGTTCGCCCGGCCCGACCGGCGCGGTTGCGCTGATGCCCCAGAAGTCACGCTTCAGGCTGCCGCCCGTGACGTTGGCCGCGCCATACGTTGCGTCGTAATCAAGACGCTCGTAGACGCCACCGATCTTCACGATGCCGAAGTTCCAGTTGGCAGCGATCGATAACGCTTGGTCGGTAAGGCCCTGTCCGCGAACCTTGTTGTGCGCTTCGTACGCGATACCGCCGGTGAACGGCCCGTTGGTATAGAAGCCGCCGGTCGACAGGATGTATGCGTGGCGCTGTTCCGTCGCCGCGTTGCCGATGCCGATGCCACCTTGTCCGACCGACGCGTCGAGCTGCGAGATCTGCACCGAACCCAGGAAACCCCTGATGCGCGGCGAATCGTAGCGGATCGAGTTGCCCAGACGCGCGTCGAAACCACCGTTGGCCGGGCTCTGCGAAGCCTGCGACCACAAAGCTGCCGTGGACAGGATCGACGTCGCCAACGTGGGGACGTTACCGAAGATCGGATGAATGTCGTCGTACGGGGCCAGGAAGTTACCGATCTTGAAGGTACCCCAGGCGCCTTGCAGGCCGACAAACGTTTCACGCGTTCCGAGCAAACCACCGCCCGTGTCGGCACTGACGTTCGATTCGATCTGGAAAACGGCCGACAGTCCGCCGCCGAGCGATTCGCTGCCGCGAACACCGAGACGCGACGAATTGGAGCTGACACGGTAGACGGTACGATTTTGAACCGTGACCGGAGTCCCGTTTGCAGGATCCTGCGCCTGTCGGCCGCTAACGGCCTCCATGGTCAAATTCAAGCGACCGTACAACGTCACGTTCGCGGTTTGCGCTTGCGCGGCCATCGGGGCGGCAAGCAGCCCCGCGACAGCGACAGCGACGAGCTTCTTATTCATGGAATCTCTCCTCTAACGGATAAAATTGGCAAGGTTTGTTGCCCATTGCGCCTGCCATCGGAACCTTCTCAAATCGGACGAGAAGTTGCATCCCATTGTGCCAAAGCGGGGAAAGCATTGGCAAGTCGAAGGCGGAATGGGCCCTGTGGAGAGTGTTCCATGTTGTGCCGAAGCAACAGAAAACGCCCTGTCTGACATGGTTGCGCGTTGAGGGCCACCCCTGTGCAAGGCCCGCTGCTGGTTGCCAGTTGAATTGACAACAGTTTGATTATAATAGAAAAATAATGAAATCCTGTTCCTCTTCCAGTCCTCGGCCGGGCAACACCCCATTCGTGCAGTTTCAAGGCGCGGGAGCCCGGTTGCGGCGCGTTACCCGGCCAGGTGCGCATGTTTGCGCCGGCAGGGCCGCAACAACGTGGAACCGGGGATGACGCCTGCACTGGTTGTGGCGGCGCTGCTGATCGCGGCTGCAGTCATCGGTCTGATGCTGATGGGCGGCTTTCGCCTTCCCCAGGCGATGCCCAATCCGCGATCGCTTCATGCCGTTGCAGTGCCACGGGTGGGCGGGCTTTCGATCTGGGCGGGGTCGTTGCCGGCCATTGTCGTGGCGACGTGGATGGCGCCCCACGAAGTACTGGCGTGGGCTCCGGCCTGGTTGACGCTCGTGCTGGTGTCGCTGTGCGACGACATTCGCAGCGTTTCAATCGTGCGACGACTTTCCTCCCACGCGGCAGCGGCGATGTGGTTCGCCTGGTGGACGCTGCCGGCTGCACCGTCGGCCGTGTTGTTGCACCTCACCATGATCGCCCTCGTCGCCTTCGTGGTGGCCTGGTCACTCAACCTCTACAACTTCATGGACGGCAGCGACGGCCTCGCCGCGCTGATGACGGTCATCGGTTTCGCGGCCTATGCCGCGGCGGGACCCGCCAGCGCGACGACAGGACTGGTAGTAGTTGCCATCGTCGCCGCCACCTTGCCCTTGCTGTTCGTCAATTGGCCTCCGGCGCGGATCTTCATGGGCGATGTCGGTGCCGTGCCCTTGGGCTTTCTCGCGGCAGCCTTCGGCATCGCGGGCGTGGTCACCCACCGGTGGGGCGTCTGGTTTCCGGTTCTGGTGTTCCTGCCCTTCATCGCGGACGCGACGTTGACGCTGCTGCGCCGGGCCTGGCGCCGCGAGCGCTGGTGGGAAGGACATCGCAGCCACTATTACCAGCGGCTGCATCAGTTGGGCGCAGGGCACGCGGGAACCCTTGCAATCTATGGGGCGTTGATGGCCGGAACCAGTGTCAGCGCCGTGATATGCGTGCAGGTGGTGCCGGAGTGGGGCATGCCGGTGCTGGCGGCGTGGTGCCTGCTGCTGCTGCTGCCCTTCGGCACAATTGATTATCATTGGCACAGGAAATCCCCGGCCGCCCCATGACCTCCCGCACCAACTGGCGTTCGATTCTTGCCTTTGCCCATGATGTCTGCGCTGCCGCGCTGGCGTGGACGGTGCTGTACTGGTTGCGCTTCAACCTCGATCTGCGCGAGCCCTTCCTGGCCGACTTGTGGTGGACGCTGGCGTGGATCCTGCCGTTGCAAGCCACCATTTTTCTGGCGCTCGGCCTCTACCGCGGTCTCTGGCGTTTCGCCAGCATCGTCGACTTGCAGCGCATCGTGCTGGCCGCCGCGCTGGGCGCGGTACTGGTGCCGGTGGTGCTCGTGATGTTGCAACTCCAGGCCGTGGTCCCGCGCAGCGTGTTGATCCTGTATCCGGTGGTCCTGATCTTCCTGATGGCGGGCAGCCGCTTCGCCTATCGGGTCTGGAAGGAACACCGTCTGTACAGCCCGCTTGAAGCACTGGGCGAGCCGGTTCTGATCGTGGGCGCGGGCGAGGCCGGCGCACGCCTGGCCAAGGATCTGTCGCGCAGCCGGCAGTGGCGCGTGGTCGGGTTGCTCGACGACGATACGGCCAAGCAAGGCCGGCTGGTACGCAATCTGCGCGTGCTGGGACCCATTGCCGACCTGACGGCGTGGGCTGATCGTTTTGGCGTGCGCAAGGTGATCATTGCGCTGCCGTCGGCCAATCACATCGTGCGCCGGCGCGTTGCCGAACTGTGCGCGGCGGCTGCGGTCGAGGCGCTGACGGTGCCATCGTATGAAGATCTGATCAGCGGAAGGCTCGCGCTGACCACCATCCGTAACATCGAATTGGACGACCTGCTCGGCCGCGATCCCGTGGTGCTGGACAGCGCGGGTCTGGGTGAGTGGCTCGGCAATCGCGTGGCGATGGTCACGGGTGCAGGCGGTTCGATCGGCGCGGAGCTTTGCCACCAGATCGCCCGCTTCCGGCCGGCGCGACTGGTGCTGTTCGATATTTCCGAGGCCGCCCTCTATGAAATCCAGACGGCGCTCTCCGACACCTTTCCGCAGTTGCCACTGGTGACGGTGGTGGGCGATGTCAAGCACGCGGCGTTGGTCGAGGACGTGCTGGAGCGCGAGCGCCCCAGCGTGATCTTCCACGCCGGCGCCTACAAACACGTGCCGCTGATGGAGGAGACGAATGCCTGGCAGGCCGTTCGCAACAATTCCTACGGTACGTTTGTGCTGGCGCGCGCTGCGGTGGCCGCGCGCGTCGAGAAATTCGTGCTGGTGTCGTCCGACAAGGCGGTCAACCCCACCAATGTGATGGGCGCGACGAAGCGCCTGGCCGAGATCGTGTGCCAGAGCCTCCAGGGCGGTGTCACGCAGTTCGTGCTGGTGCGCTTCGGCAATGTCTTCGGCAGCGCTGGCAGCGTGATCCCGCGTTTTCGCGAGCAGATCGCACGCGGCGGGCCGGTCACCGTGACGCATCCGGAGATCACGCGTTACTTCATGTCGCTGTCCGAGGCCACCCAACTGCTGCTGCAGGCCGGCCTGCAGGGCAAGGGCGGCGAGATTCTCGTGCTCGAGATGGGCGAGCCGGTGCGCATCGTCGACCTGGCGCGCGACCTGATCAAGCTTTCAGGCGCCGATCCGGACCGGATCGCCATCGTGTTCACCGGTTTGCGTCCGGGCGAGAAGCTCTTCGAGGAGCTGCTGGCCAGTGAAGAAGAGACCAAGCCCACGCCGCACCCGAAGCTGCGCATCGCGCAGGCGCGGGGAGCCAACCACGATGCGGTGGGGCAGATGGTCACCTGGTGCGAGAGCGATCGCGCCGCTGACGATGCACAGGTGCGCGCACGCCTGAAGTCGTGGATTCCGGAATACATGCCGCCCGCCGGTGCCCCGGTGGCTTCGATCCCCACCACGGCCCCGGCCGGGCGCGAGGACGCCAAGCCTCTGCCGTTGCGTGCGCCCCGGCGCCGCTGAACCAGGGCCTCAGCCCATCCGCAGCACCGTCGAGATGGGCGTGGTGCCGATGGTCCGCCCGCGCCGGATGCCCCAGCCGATCAGCATGGCATTGAGGGCCCAGAATTCTTTGCTGTTGGGGCGCACCAGGAAGTCGTCGGTCAGGTTCTTCACGAGAAACGATGCGAGCATGGCGAGGCCGACCAACCCCAAAATTGCCAGCGTCGGGTCGTTCATGCGCAGGAATCGCCGGTACTGCCACCCCAGTGCGCCCAGCAGACCGATCAGCGTCAGTACACCAATCGCGCCTGTTTGCAGCCATTGGCTGACGAATATGTTGTGGGCGTGCGCGAGCAACGGGTCACCGAGTTCGCCACGCAATTCTTCGCGCAGGATCGACTTGCCATAGCCGAACCCCAGCCAGGGCCGCTCGCCGATGCGCCGGAAGGTGTGCCGCCACAACGCAATGCGCGGGTCGTCGGTGAACGTCTGCGCCACCGTGGCGTTGGGCGCAAAATCGGTGCGGGCACGATGGCCGACGGCGTCGACGAACAGTGCCGTAACGATGGCCAGCAGCAGTGCCAGGACCGCCAGCCAGCGCCATAGTGCCCGGCGCAGGCGCGCGCGCCAGCGCCATGCTGCCAACAATGCGGCCACGACGAATCCTGCGGCCAATGCCACCCAGAACATCCGGTTTTCGGTGATCCGCGCCGCCATCAACATCAGCGCGAACACGATCGTCACCCCCGCGAGCACAGGCCAGCGCACGCCGAAGCCGGTAGGCCCCGGTGCCAGCAGCATCACCAACAACGGCGCGACCAGCACGAGGTAGGTCGAGAATGCGCCTGCGCCGCCGTGGGCACGCGACAGCGCGCGGTCGAGATCGGTGATGCCGTCCCCGAAGGCCACTGTGATGGCGAGTATGGACAGCGCCGCTGCAGTACCGATCGCCGTCAGTACCAATGTGCGGAATGCCAGACCCGAACGCGCCGCAACGTAGAAGATGACGACCGTGCACAGGCCCCAACCCACTTCGGTGCCCAGTTCGGCCGCGGAGAACGGCGGATGGATCGACCACAGCAGTGACGCGGCCGACCACCCGGACCACGCCACCAACGCGACCAGCAAAGGCCGTGGCGGTTGCGGGATCGGTTCGCCGTCGGAGAAGATCGCGCCGAGCACCAGCCAGACGGACAGCACCAGCGCCAGCGTGAATGCCACCGAGCGGACATAGGTGTGTCCGCTCATCACGATAAAGACGAGATAGATCGAGGCCCACGCCAGCAGGCTGAAGCGCAATAGTACGAAGGTGCTGGCCCGCCATGCCGCGGCCCGTCCAGGTCGGCGCAGCAGGTTGTGGTGCGGATCAAACGGCATGCGTCGCACCGTCGACAGTTCGCGGTGACAGCGGCGCCAGTACGGCGGCAAGCGCTGTCTCGACGTCGGTCACCGTGAGATTGCGCACGTCGTCGTCACACCCGTGGAGAGGACGATGCCGCAGTGCCGGATTGGGCGAGGCGCAGCCTTGCTTCAGGATGCCTTGCCGCGGATCCGACCACAGCGACACGACGTCGAGCGGCGTTGCCTGGTCGAGATAGTAGACCGCGGTAAGGATGCCGCTGTCCGGCGCGACCAGCACGCGGCAATGGCGCCGCACCAGCGCCAGCAGCTCGTGCATCGACGTGGCGCCACGCATATCCGTCACGTTTGGAAAGCTGAATTGCGGGCTGGCGGCATTGCCGAACAGCAGCCAATGCACGCCGCGGGCCGCGGGAAATCGCGCGAGGAGGGCGCGCCACGACTCCGCCGGCCAGTCCTTGACGTAGCCGTAGTACTGCGCGGTTTCCGAATTCACGTGCGCGCCGATCACGATGCGACCCTGCGCCGGCACGACCAAGCGATCCGCGCATGCGTCGAGCGCGGAGTTCCAGGTGAGACGCGGTGCATACGCCGCGCGCCGGCCATCAAGCCAGCGCGTGGGGTCGGGGTCAGCGAACACGGTGGGCTGGCCGCGAAACACGATGCCATGCGTTTTGGCGGCCTGCAGGGGGTCGAAGGGGGCGTCGCGCACGAGACCCGTGACCACGACAACGTCGTCGACTCCCGCCAATCCCGCCATCTGGGCAAGGTCGGGACGCGTGACGAGGACGATCCGGCTTCCGGTAATGCGGGCGCGAATCCGCGCGAACAGCGGCACGAGACCCAGCGCAATGTCACCGAGGCCGCGATTCCAGCCGAACACGAAATCATGCTGGCGGTCGCGCGCCGCGGCCGCCAGTGCCTGGTCGAATGGAGTTCCGTGCAGGCGATCGGCGATCACCCTCCGCAGGCGCCTGACGCTGAACATGCCGCGCGTGCGCACCTTCATCGCAGCGACGCAATCCGGGGAACCTGCGCTGCGGGTGGGAAGTGGGGCAAGGGCGCCATGCGAAGGCGATTCGGTTGGTGCTTGCGTGTGCTGCGCGGAGCGCAGGCGGCGATCGGTCGTGATGGGATATGAGGGCGGGAAACGCCGCCGCAGTGCGCTTCAAGTATAGGCTGCGCGACTTGCCGTATGCAAACCAAGGGGACCCGAGGCAGCCCAAGGTGGTGCCGATTTCGGTTAGACTTCGCGCCGCAACGGCGCTTCGGTTCGGTCGCGGTCTCCTTCGGCTCGCGACGCCACCCGTCGGTCGCGCTTCGCATCTTTGCCTGCGCCCGATAGCGCCACGCCAACGACCCTTCCATGTGCGGCATCGCGGGATACGTCAGCGCAACACCATTCGCTCCGGACACTCTGGAAGCGATGACACGCGCGATTGCGCATCGCGGACCCGACGCCGACGGTCACTGGTGCCAGGGGCCTGCGCATCTCGGCCATCGGCGGTTGGCGGTGATCGACATCGCGGGCAGCGCGCAACCGATGGTGACAGCCGATGGCGGCGTTGCCGTGGTTTACAACGGCGAAATCTACAATTTCATCGAACTGCGCGCAGAACTCGCGCGCCACGGGTATGCGTTTCGCACTGCAGGCGACACCGAGGTGCTGCTGGCCGGTTGGCACGCGTGGGGTCCGCGCATGGTGGAGCACCTGCGCGGGATGTTCGCCTTTGCGTTGTGGGATGCGCGCACGCAGACGTTGTTCGCCGCGCGCGACCATCTCGGCGTCAAGCCGTTTCACTTTGCCTGGGACGGCCGCACGCTGGTGTTCGGCTCCGAGCTGAAGGCGGTGCTGGCGCACCCGGCGGTGGGTGCAGACATCGATGCCGGTGCGCTGAAGCTGTTCCTCGAATGCCAGTTCATTCCGGCACCGCTTTCGATCTATGTGCAGGTGCGGAAGCTGCCGCCGGCACACACGCTCACGCTCGCCGCGGGCGAGCTTGTCATCCGGCCATATTGGCATCCCGATTACAGTAGCAAGCTTGCGCTGTCCGATGGCGATGCGGAAGTTGCTCTCGACCGGGAATTACGCCATTCCGTGCAGGGCATGCTGGTGGCTGATGTGCCGCTGGGCGCGTTCGTCAGCGGCGGCATCGATTCCGGTTTGATCGCCGCGATGATGGCCGATCTCACCGGTGGTGCGATTGACACGTTCAACATCGGCTTCGAAGGCGGCGTCGCGGTCAGTGAGCACCGCGAGGCGGCGGCAGTCGCGAAGCACATCGGCAGTCGACATCATGTGCTGATGCTCACCCCCGATCATGTGCTCGACAGCTTTGATCACTGGATGGATGTGTTCGACGAACCATTCGCCGACCAGGCCGCACTGCCGACGATGCTGCTGTCCGGATTCGCGCGGCGCGACGTCACGGTGGTGCTGACCGGAGAGGGCGCCGACGAGGTATTCGGCGGATACTCCAACTATCGCAAGCGTATCCGCGAAGAGCGATTGCTGCATTGGCTGGCGCATCCGGCGTCACCGCTGCCGGCTTTGGCGCGAAGCCTGCCTGCCATCCTGCGCCGCGACCGGCTGATGCGTAACCTCGGCGAACCATTGGCGCGTCGGTACCGCACCATTCCCAATATTTTCGACGTGGTGCTGCATCCGGGTCTTTTCAGTCCGGCCTTTCTGGCTGCCACCGCGGGCACGCCGGACGTGGGGACGTTCGCAGCGGCAGCCTACGCCGAGGCCGGAGACGCGCCCTATCTCGACCGCCTGCTGCACGTCGACACCCGGTTGTGGCTGCCGGACGATTTACTCACAAAGGTCGATCGCGCGACGATGACGCACTCGCTAGAGGCGCGTGTTCCCTACCTCGATCATCACTTTGTCGAATTCTGCGCGCGACTTCTACCGGCGCAGAAGATACGCGGCACCACGCACAAGCACCTGCTGAAGCGCGTGGCGGAACGCTACCTGCCGCCGGAGATCGTGCATCGGGGCAAGCAGGGCTTCGTGATGCCGTTGTCGGAATGGCTGGCAGGGCGACTCGAGGGCGAGCTTGACCGGCAGCTCGGTCCGCACGGTCTTGAGCGCCGCGGCATCTTTGCGGCTGGTGCCTTGCCGCGCTTGCTGGGCGAGCACCGGCGCGGGCGGCGTAATCACGCCGGCCGCCTGTGGGCCCTGCTGATCCTCGAGCGCTGGTTTGCGCGCTACGCGCCCGACTGGACTTGTCGATGACGCGGCTGTCTATCCTGCACACCGAGTCTTCCACCGGGTGGGGCGGCCAGGAGCTGCGTATCCTCACCGAGATGGAAGGCATGGCGGGCCGCGGCCATCGCGTGCAACTCGTCACAGCATCGTCGGCAGACATCCTGCCGGCGGCGCGGGCACGCGGTATCCCGGTGACCGGCCTGCCGATC
>Ga0105047_10003432_pt1 | contig 27917 bp, 23 predicted proteins | sample MAT04_FD_78384 | JGI IMG/M metagenome (GOLD analysis project Ga0105047, IMG submission 78384) | Freshwater microbial communities from Lake Fryxell liftoff mats and glacier meltwater in Antarctica - MAT-04 (megahit assembly) | ecosystem: Environmental > Aquatic > Freshwater > Ice > Liftoff... | reverse complement strand
GGATTGGTTTGACTGCATTGAAACCACAAAGGTACAAACTGTCATGGGCAGCTATCGATGGTCCACCGAATCAGTGGCCAGAGACAGACTGTTTCTGAAGTACTTGGGAGTAGACACCAAATACTTTATCCGACTTTCAGGATACAATGGAGCGCAGAGGTCGCAGAGGTTTCTGGCAAGTTGGCGGAGAATTCATTCCATGTGGGTGACACCATTACCGCATCAGGACTTTTTGACAATCCTTCCACCGTGATGCACGCTTACTATCCCGCGTCCACAATTATCGAAACCCATTACACTACAGATATTCCTGGGGTCTTTGATATTTTTGACGACGTGCTATATAATTTCAGCCCCAATCTGCAAGTATTCATAAACGGTACGGACCAAACATATACGAAGATATTCTTATCACAGTATAGTCATGACGTCGTCAGCGGGACGGGTGTTGGCGCACACAAATTACAGTATCGTGACCCGGGCATTGAAATTGTATTCTCCGGCAATCCAGGAATCAGTGGCAATTGGGGTTGGATCAACGTGCCATAGGAGGTGTAACACATCCTCCTTCCGCTGGATTACAATATGGAGTCACCTTGACCAATGTCACCTTATCTATTAATCCGGTATCGGCAGAGCCAGTGCCGGAACCAGTCACCATGCTTCTCTTTTCTTCGGGTTTGGTCGGTTTGGCAGGTTTCAGGATTTTCAAGAAGAAATAGCTGCACTTTCCCTCAGTCTCTGAACCAAGGGGAACTTCGTTGCTTCCTCGGAGCAAATGGGGTCAGAGTCAAATTATAATCTCATGTATCAAAATCTAAATTGACTCTGACCCAATTTATTCCATGGATTCCTGGGGATGGACTGATAATGTCGCCCTCTCCACCGGCATCTCCTGCATGGTTGCCCTCTACCTTCTCCTTTATCGGGCTGAAATTCGGGTTTACGCCTGAAGCCAGTCGGATTAAGGCTGCCTGGACCGGCAACCTTTTAGCGAAGCGCTCACTCCGAAGAGGAGCGCCTTGAGAAATCGCTTGGCACCGTTACCGAGGCGCCGCAATCGTCAATACTGGAACCTGTACGTATAATTCAGCATCCCTGTGGCTGCATAATCGGTCTCCAGCCCGTAATAGTTGACGTCCTGATAAAGGGGGCGACCGTAGCTGCCGTTCATGGTGAAATTTCCGCCGAAGGCGGAGAGGAAACGCCAGCTGCCGACAGCGGTCAAGGTGACGGCTTGTCCGCCGCTATTTTCCATGGTCACCCCGTTGAATTCATTTTTGCCGGTATCGGTGGCATCAAGTTCGAGGCCGAGCATCACATCGTAATTGGGGGTGTAATGCAAGGCCATCCCGACTTTAGCGACATCACCGAAGTCGTAATTGTCACTGTTTTCAGTGTTAACCAGATAGCTGAGCTCACCATGTACCCAGAAATCGCCGAAACGGGCCGAGCCCAGCAATCCGCCGCCAAGGTTGACGTTGCCCGTACCTGTCTGCAGACCCGGCATATTGGTTGTGGCATTGGCATAGGCGGTATCAAAGTCGCCGGTCGGCAGGGTGGCGTTACCCATCAGGGTGACGAACTTACTGTAGTAGTCGTCCCGCCACAGGTTATATCGCAGCTTGAGGTCGAGGTCGGAGATGCCCTCATTCTCGGTGACCTTTTCCTTGCCGTTCAGTCTTATTGCAGAGGTCATAGTCTTGTCCAGATAGGCGATTTTGGCCGCCAGGGACACCTCATCGGTGATGCCGTAATTTGCCATCATCATGGTCCCGGAAGACTCCATCTTTTTCGGAATCATCTTCACGGTGGCCGGGGTAGCTGCCTTGAATTGGGCGACGGACACATCGTCCGAGCCCATCTTCAGATTGTCCATTTTCATGGCCATATAGCCAACGCCGATGTTACTCGATCCCTTCGGTTGGGGAACCGCCGACATTACCCGATTGGGCATGGTCATGCCCATGGGTGAAATGGCCTGCAGGGCCTGGTCAAAGGTAAGGGCCGCGCCACCATGCTCGGCCAGGAAGGCCTTTGCCTCACTCTTATCGGCAAAGGCAATGATGTTGGGAATCATGTCCGGAACCAGATTGCTGCCGATGACATAGGTGGCATCCTTTGCCGCAATCTCTTTGCCGCTCACCCAGTCGTGGACGATGACGGACGAGAAAGCGCCGGCACCGCCGGCGTCTGTGACCATACGCAGCATATCGGCGCCGCCGCAGGTCTTCTCCACTGCACCGCCTGAGGTGGTGATTATCGCGCTCGTTTTCTGGTACAGATCGATATACATGCCGCACAGTTTGCAGCTCTCCCTTTCTTCTCCCTGAACGGTGGAGGCCAACATTAGTGCCACTGCCATGAACACTCCGGTCTTCTTTTTCATTGATTTCTCCGTGGATTTTCGATTTGTCACAAGACTGCTCCCTTGGCCTTGCACCCTACCACGGTGTGTCACTTCAAACAATGCGGCAAATTGTCGCAGGCAGTGCTCGTTGATTGACGAGCCTTGGCAGCCTCGTCCTCTGCAACCAACAGACCAGTGCCTGAAGGTTCCATTCAGTGTCTCTTTTCAGGTCGGAGCAAATTTTATCAACTTGCGTTGCAGACTGCGGCGATGGATGTTGAGCTTACGGGCCGCCTCCGAGATGTTGCCATCGCAATCGGCCAAGACCCGGTGGATATGTTCCCATTCCACCCGGGCCAGACTTGGCGGTGTCAACTCGTACGGCTCAACCGTGAGTGAAAGATCGTCTTTGGAGAACGCAAGCAGGATCTCATCGACATCCGCCGGTTTTGAGAGATACTGCAGCGCGCCGAGTTTTATTGCCTGGCTGGCGGTGGCGATACTGCCATATCCGGTGAGGACCACAATTTTGATCCCGGGCTGGAGACGCTTGGCCTCTGCAACCAGTTCAATTCCGGACCGCCCCGGCATCCGCAGATCGATCAGGGCCAATTGCGGCGCATGTTCTTGCAAGACGCCGAGGGCGCCGACAAAATCACCCGCTGCATAGACAGTAAAACCCCGCCGTCTAAAGGCCAAGGCCAGCCGTTTCCGAAATACCTCCTCATCATCCACCAGAAGAATCGAATATGCCTTCTCATCATCCCCCATACCTGTCCCCTCTCCTCCGTCCAATAATTCCGTTTCACGTCTTTATTATCACCAGCGGCTTAAGCCAAAACCGTACCGTTGTGCCGACACCAGGGGTTGAATCAATTCCCAGGCCGCCGCCGAGACGTTCGGCCAGGGTCCGGGCAAGATACAGCCCAAGCCCGAGACCTTGCCCGGCCGGCTTGGTGGTAAAAAAAGGTTCGCAGGCCTTTGCTGCGATTTCCCGGTCCATTCCCCGTCCCTGGTCGCTGACCTCGAACCGTAGCATGGCATCGTCAATTTCAACCCGCAAGGTCACTGCCCCCGTCGAAACCGAGGCATAGAAACCATTGGCGATCAAGCCGCGCAATACCCGTTTTAGCGAACGTCGGGGTACGGCACCCGGGCATTTTCAACAGTGCAGTCAATCATCAGCCGTCCCTGAAATTGCTCACCAAGGGCAACGCGAACCTCGTTGAGCAGGGCGCCGATTGTCAACGTATCCATGCCTTCGCCCATTGGTTCTCCGGCATCCGCGGCAATCTCATAGAGGATGTCTTGGCACTTGGCCACCTGGGTACGGATAAGCTGCAGGTCGTCCAACCATGCCGCACTCCCGCCTTGACTGATCTCCCGATACAGCTCACCAGCAGCAACGGCAATGGTAGACAAGGGGGTGGCGAACTCATGGGCGGCACTGGCCGAGAGCGTAGCCAACGCTGCCAGCCGCTCATTTTTAAACTGCTCTTCCCGCAACTGCGCCAGGGTTTCCCGGCGAGCGACCAAGGCCTGCTGAATGCGAGTGACGAAGAAAACCACGAAAAAACTGGTGATGACAAAGGCCACCCACATCCCTTGCAAATGCAGCATGAGTTCCGGGGAGATGGCAACAGTATGGCAGAGGGAATGATCGGCCATGAAGGAAAACTTCAGTCCAGGCCAAAAGAAAGCCCCATAACAGGCGGATGAGAAAGCGGCTAAGGCCCAAGCCATGCCACGGGACAAGAGAATAGCGCCAACGACTATATGCACCAGATAAAGGAAGGTGAAAGGATTCATCGCCCCGCCGGTTAAAGCGAGAAGAAAGGTCAGGAGGGTGATGTCCAAAAACATTGCCCCTGTGAGCAAGAGGCTTGGAACCTCCTTTTTTTTACGAATCAGCCAGGCAAAGACAAAATTTACCACCACTTCAAAAACGATCAGCCCGCAAACCAAGACCGGCAACGGTGTGGCAAACAGAAAATGCACCGCCGCGAAAAGGATCACCTGGCATAGAACCGTCCCCCAACGCAGAGTCAGGAACCAATCCGTCACTGATCTATCAATTTGCTTGTTCAATTGTTTGTCCGATCAGGAGGAGGTGACGAAACCATGGTTACCGGCAATACCATGGCGCCGAACAGTGGCACCCTGCTCTTCACCATGAATGCGCTTGTCCCGGTGCCCCCGGGCTTGGATGAAGATCTCTGGCGGGCTGAGTTGGAAAATACCGCACATGATCAACAGGTGGAATATTACAGTCTCGACATACATTTAGGAACCGTTACAAAATATGGGCCATTTCAACCCATTTTGTTACGGCTCCTTATGCCGTTCCGGCCATTCCTTTGGCCATGTTATTTTTTGTACAACGGCTTAGTTCTTGAGAAGAGCGACTACTTCTTTGGTCTCCCCAGTTGGTCATACTCCACACCGGAGACCACGGAGTTCATAATGGCATCGCCACCACCGGCGATATTTGTCCCCCCCGCCGAGATATTGGTGACACCGCCGCTATCAACCACCGAGCCGAGGATGGCCCGACCACCGCCGGCAATGTTGGTCCCGCCCGCCGAGATATTCGTCACCCCCGCAGAATTGACCACCGAACCAAGATGAGCGGTGCCGCCAGCGGCAATATTGGTACCACCACCGGAGATATTGGTAACTCCGCTTGAGTTAACGACCGAACCGAGATTTGCCGTACCACCTGCAGCAATATTGGTGCCGCCGCCCGAGATATTGGTAACGCCGCTTGAGCCAACAACCGAACCGAGATTTGCCTTGCCGCCGGCGGCAATATTGGTCCCGCCGCCGGAGATATTGGTAACACCGCTTGAGTTAACGACCGAACCGAGATTTGCCGTACCACCTGCAGCAATATTGGTGCCACCGCCCGAGATATTGGTAACTCCACTGGAATTAACGACCGACCCCAGGTTTGCCTTCCCACCACCGGTAGCTATGTTGGTGCCACCGCCGGAGACATTGACAACGTTGCCGGAATTGACGGTTGACCCGAGATTAGCCTTACCTCCACTGGTGGCGATATTGGTGCCGCCCGCCGAGATATTGATGGTATCCTTTGAATTTATTATTGAACCAAGATTCGCTGTGGCACCGTCTGCGGCAATGTTGGTGCCGCCATTGGAAATATTGACAGCATTTTTCGAGTCAACGGTTGAACCGAGATTGGCCGTACTGCCGGCGCCAACGGCGAGATTGGTGCCTCCCTTAGAAATATTCACGGCGTTTTCGGAACCTAAGACACTCCCCAGATTTGCGGTGTTGTTACTGCCGACAGCAATGTTGGTCCCGCCACCGGAGATATTCACCACGTTCCCGGAATTTTCGACGCTGCCGAGGTTGGCTTTATTGCCGTCCCCAACCGCCATATTGATCCCGCCATCATTGGTATTGACCACTCCGTCGGAATTTTTAACGCTGCCGAGATTGGCCTCATTGTTTTCCCCAATGGCGGCGTTTACTCCCCCTTTACTGAAATTAATGACACCTTCCTTAATACCACCGACACTAATGCTCCCCTGATTGGCTATATTGTCTTGGCCAATGGCAATATTGGTACCGCCTTCATTGGTATTGACAATGGTCCCGGAGCTGTTGGCCACATTGATCGAGCCGAGATTCGCTTCATTGCCCTTGCCAACGGCAACTTGCGCACCATCCCGGGTGAAGTTTATGATGGTCGCATCGCCGCCGGTGACGTTGATTGAACCGAGATTGGCTTTGTTATTCTCACCGATGGCTATGTTGGTGGATTGTCCATCCGCCTTATTGAGGACTATGCCCTCGATTGATTTGACCTTGATCGAACCGGTGTTGGCGACGTTATTTTCGCCCAGCGCAATATTCATCTTTGCGATGCCATCCGACTGATTGGTGATAACTGCATCCGAACAGAAAAGCACCGCCGGTTGCAGAAAGAAAAGACCGCCAGCAATTGCGCATATCACTTTTTTCATGATTCTACCTCCTTACTGCGTATTTTCATGAACTGCCGCACACTCTCGTCGAGAATACATGTATACAATAATTCAACTCCATAATCATACCACGCCGACGCGGATTTAATAAGGAAAACCAGCATAGCCTGAGCGATTATTTTTCCGAGAACCTTGGCCACAAAAAGACCGCATCCGTAACAAATTCCTCATCATTATTTAGCACTATTCTCATATCCGCCGGATACATTCCTCCCCTATGAATACACATATCCAATATCCCGGCACCTTAAGCGATCACCAAAAAACCTTGCAGCGTTTCTTCAGTTCCTTGAGCACGCAAGACCTCACCCCTTTTACCGACAAAGACAGTAGCGTAGGCATGGAATTCGAACTGCAGGTAGCAGTTGAAGGCGACCATAAGGATGTCGATCTGCCAACCACTCTAAGCTCTTCCACATTCTTTAAAAATGTTGTCAAACGGAGCGCCAGGGGCGACCTCCCCCCCACCAGCCTGCAATCCCTCAAGGATTTCCTTTATAACAATAATGCCAACATCTGGGAAAACAGTTGGGTACGCTTCCCTGAGAACCGCTTGACAGCCTGGACGAAAAAGCTCCTTGCCGATGATTTCCAGGCCGACAAGAGGATTCCGGCATCCAAACCGAGAACCGACATCCACCGCTTTAGGTGTATCCACCGCGGCCAGGAATGTCTCCGGTTGCCGATCAGTTACCTGCTGAAACTCGCCCTTGCCAATGCCATAAGCAACGACAGCATGCTCCCGCTGGTGCTGTTTGAAACCGGCACAAGCCTCATGGGAAATCTCTTAAGCGACAACACCTCACCGGAAATTCTCAGCTTCACCATCCCTGTTGCCACCGGTGGCCGGATCGGCGACCTGGCCGCCGCCGAATCGGCCAGGACCCTGCTTTTTTGTCAACTGCTGGTTCAGTACGCCAATAAAACCATGGGCCTTGCGGAATCGGGACAAAAATGTTTGCTCTACTGTGCGCCGCATGCCCCCTCCCGGCAGAAATATCTCAACACTCTCGTCCCGGACAGCTACTATCGTCATCTGTTTATCAGCCCCTGCCTTTCCGGCTGGAACCGCGGCGAAGAAAAATATCGTTACATGGAACTGTGCCACAAGGTCCTGTCGCGCAGCCAGCTCAACACCATCGGAAAATTAAAGGATGCGGGTATTATCACCCGCAACCTTATAGTTCTGCCGAACACCTCGAACACCTGCCTGGCCAACAACGGCACCCATGTCTCCCTCGGCAGCCATATGCTGACGAAGATGGCAGGGGACGCAGATTCGCCGTTTACTCCGGCGGTGGAAAAATATTTCGGGGATCTGGTGATAAAGATTGTCGAGCACTTCCTGCCGCTTTTCGTCAACACCTATACTGCAGCCCCTTACCGGCTCGATTTCGGTGATTTTCATCCGGAAACAGTCCTCGGTTTTTTACCGCACGAACTCGATTACACCCATCTGCGGATGATCTGGCGTCGGTGGCAGAAAAAGGCCAGGCTGGGTTTTCTCGGAAAAACCGTCACTCCCTTCGGCCCTCGTTGGCTAGACACCACTCTGGCAAAAGTGCTCCGCCTGAAGGGGGATCTGGTACCGGATTTTCGGTTGATCGATTATCTCGTCACCCTCCTGTCGACCGAGACCAGTCCTGGTCTGAACGGCATGCCGGGCAATCATGAACGACTGAAAGAAGACCTGGGCGAAATGGGCATCTTTGATCCGCGGATGGCCATTTACCTACCGTACAGGCAGCGAATTTTTGCCGCCTCGGGCTACGCCGGGTTCGAGGGCCGCAGCTATTCCCTGTTCCACAGCCTGCGGGAAGACATGGCCGAGGCGGTGGATATACAGAACCTGGTCACCGCCCTGGCTTGCCGCTACATCCTCGAAGGGAAAATCAACCATCACGACATTCCCGACCAACCCTCCATCGAAAGCGAACGAAGACAGATCTTCTTTGGTCAGGCTATCGGCATCCCCACCTTCTATGTCCGTGCCGACACCGGCAACAGGTTTCTGCAGAAAATCCTCGCCGATATACCGTCGCAACGCAACAGTAAACGCTACAAAGGCTATATCAGAATACGCCACGATGAATACAACCTGGCTCTCCTGCACCTCCTGGAAACCGATGCCGCCGACCTTATAGCCGCCCAGAACCTTGGGCAACGTATGGACTCTTTGCGGCAGAGACTCACCGATGGCGGGTCGTCAACCTATGCAAAAATTATCGCCGGCGTCCGCGACGAATTACCGGGGAAAAAGAGCCCGTTCCATTATCCAGCCGAGGTGTTCAACGGGGCAATGGAGCGCTATTACCGCACGGGTTTGAAGTCCAGGTACCTTGACGAATCACTGGTCATCCTGGCCAATGATTGCCGACGCCTGGAAAAGCTTGGCGAGCCAGGCCTGCGGCAGGTCATGGCGGCCATTTCAAGCGAAGTCACCGCCTCCGAATATGTCACCCAAAACCGGCAAGCGATCCTTGATGAATCGGCGAATCCGGGGCTTCTTCAGGAGATGCTGCGCATCGGCCTGGCGATCATCCATTATGAGAGGAACAACCCTTGACAACAACCGCACTGCAACGAGGCTTCACCCATCAATTCATTGAGAGAAACTCCCGCCGGGTGGTCACCGAAAAACCGGTCGGCGATCGCAGCGTCCACTTTCTCTACCACCACCTGCGGGAAAGCGCCCCGGCCATGTTCCGGATGCTTACCTCGGCGAGAACATCCAGCATCCTGGCCTTTTGCCATTATGACCTGCCCAGCAATGCCAGGCGCAGTGGGCGATACCTTTTCGAGGGTATCGGTGCCGACTGGCGCGAATGTGTGGAACCTTTGTTGCACTTCGATTCGCACCGCAAGGTCTTCGAACGGCAGATTCGCTACTGGGAAACTCGGCCGATGCAGCAAGCGGCGGCAACAGTCGTGGCTCCGGCTGATTCGCGGATTCTCATCGGCAGCCTTGCCGACACCTCAGCTCTTTTCATAAAAGATAAAGTGTTCGATGCCCAAGAGCTTCTTGGGTCGACCTGTCCCTGGCGAGAAAAATTTCTCGACGGCGATTTTGCCGTTTTCCGCCTCACTCCCGACAAATACCACTACAATCATCTGCCGGTGAGCGGCCGGGTTCTCGACATATACGGCATAGATGGAAGGTACCACTCATGTAATCCTTCGGCCCTTATCGCCATGGCCTCCCTCTATGCAAAAAATCGCAGAATGGTGACGATCATCGATACCGATGTCGACGGCGGTTCGCAGGTCGGCCTGGTGGCTATGGTCGAAATTGTTGCTCTAATGATCGGCGATATTGCCGAAACCTACAGCGAAGAACGCTACAACAATCCACAGCATCTCCGGCCCGGCATGTTTGTCACCAGGGGCTGCCCGAAAAGTCTTTTCCGACCGGGGAGTTCCACCGATGTGCTGTTTTTCGAGGCGGGGCGAATACGCTTTGCCGGTGATCTTATCGGCAACTCACGGCGCCATGATGTGCTCAGCAGGTATTCAAATGGCTTCGGCAGGCCGCTGGTTGAAACGGATGTCCTGGTTCGCTCAACAATCGCCGTAAAGGCTGCTAATAAACCCAAATATTCAATTTTGGAGGAAAAGCAATGATTGACATTATTTTTGTATTGGCCCTCGGCTTCGTTCTGGCCAACTTTCTCGGCTGGGCATTTAAGAATCTGCCTGGGGAACGCTGGCAGATGCTGGCGGTTGTCCCGACCATAAAAACCCGGGAGAATGGTTGGCAGGGTACGAATCTCACCTATTATGGTTTTTTCCTTGCCACCAGCCAATTTCTCGCACTCCTCCTGCTTTTCGTCCTCCTGGGAGCCATGTACGTCTCCATCCCCGGGACCATGGTGATCATTTTGGTTATTCTCTCAGTATGTATTCCGGCCGCCCGACTGATAGCAATGCTCGTCGAAAAGAAACGGCACACCTTCACCATCGGCGGTGCCTCCTGCATGGGTATTCTCATTGCCCCCTGGGTCGTGCAGGCGGTACAGAAACTCATGGTCGACCACGGCAGCTTTCTGCCGATCATCCCGGTACTGGCGGCGATGTCCATCGCTTACACCCTGGGCGAAGGGCTTGGCCGACTCGGCTGCATCAGTTTTGGTTGCTGCTACGGAAAGCCGCTTAAAGATTGTCATTGGCTATTGCAACGACTCTTTGCCCGAAGAAATTTCATCTTCCAGGGAGCGACCAAGAAGGCCAACTATGAAGGGTGTCTCGACGGAGAAAGACTCATCCCGATCCAGGCCATCACCTGTGTCATCTACACCTGCGGCGCCTTGGTCGGCAGCATGTTGTTTCTCGACGGCTATTTTACCGAGGCCCTCCTGCTGACCATTGGCCTGACTCAGCTCTGGCGCATCCTCTCCGAGACTCTGCGCGCCGATTTTCGCGGCTTCGGCAAGATATCGGCATATCAAAAAATGGGTGTTCTCAGTGCCTTGTACATGCTGCTAGTTACAATTTTGATCCCGGCTCCGCACTATATCGACCCGGATGTGGTGATCGGCATCAAGATCTTATGGAACCCAATCATTATTCTCGCCTTGCAAATCCTTTGGCTGGTGTTCTTTCTCATCTTCGGTCGCAGTACGGTCACCACCTCAACCGTCTCTTTCGATCTTATTCGTAAACATATTTAGGGGCCGCCAGGAAATCTATCCAATAATTAAGTACATTTTTATTTCTCCATACCAAGGATGACCATGTTTGTTATGCAACTCACCGATCAATTGCCCCAGAGCAATCCGAATAATCTGGAAAAACCTCCTGCACATAGACGGATAATTGACGAGGCGATCACCACTCTCCTTGACAAGAATCATCTTACCTGTCATTTCCAACCCATCATCAACCTGCAACAAAGGAAGATCTTCGCCTATGAGGCACTTTGTCGAACCGTTGGGGTCAACCCTTTTGACAACATCGAAGAGCTTTTCCTCCAGGCAGGCATGTGTAATAAAATCTTCCCTCTCGATATGCGCTGCCGGCAAAATGCCATGGCCTTGGCAGCGCACCAGGGATTGAATGATAAGAATGCCCTGCTGTTTATCAATATATGCCCGACTAGTCTACTCCACCCCGACCACAGTGCCGGAACGACAGGGATGCTGGCGCATAAGTACAACATCCCAATACACAATATCGTCCTGGAAATCACCGAACACGAAGCGGTGGCCAACTATAAGCTGTTCCGCCAGTCAATAGATCATTACCGCAAAAAAGGCTTTCGCATTGCCATTGACGACTTTGGTGCCGGGTATGGCGGACTGAAAATGCTCTCCGTCCTTGAACCGGATTTTGTGAAAATCGATCGGCACTTTTTCAAGGAAAGTACGAAATGCAGTATCAACTTCAATTTGATCGATTCCATCGCCACGGTCTGCCACCGCATCGGCATAGACGTCATCGCCGAAGGCATCGAAACCGACAGGGACCTGAGGATCTGCCGGGAGATAGGTATTGATCTGGTGCAGGGATATCTCCTGGCCAGGCCTGCGGCGGAACTCATCACCTACGACTATTTGGATATTCCCCTGCAAGGTCCGCCGCTACAATCGGCAACCGACCTCTTTGATGAGGTGATTTGCGTAGGCGACATTGCCGCCTACGTTGACCCTCTTGCCGCAACCGATCGCGTCCTCGAGGCTCTCAACAGGTTTACCGACAATCCTGATTTGTGTTGTCTGCCGGTGGTAACCAAGGGCCAACTGTGCGGACTCCTTAATCGGCACCGGTTCATGGAAACGCACATGGTCGGTCGCTTTGGTTATGGTCTCAGCCTCAACTACTATAAGAAGATTGAAGAAATCCTCGAAGAGAATTTCCTGGAGGTCCCCCATTCCTTATCGGTGGAAGATGTGGCCCGGAAGGTTCATCTGCGGCACAAAATGTCGATCTATGATGACATCTGTATTACTCGCAGCGGCAAATATATCGGTACTGTCGCGGTCAGCGCCATCCTCAATGCCGTCACCGAAAACAGCATGATGCTGGCCCGAGGCGCCAATCCTTTAACCGGCCTGCCCGGAAACGAATATATCCAGCGCAAAATCGCCAAAATGCTTTCCCAGTCGATCCATTTCGATGTCTGCTATATCGATCTGGACAGTTTTAAGCCTTTTAATGATCGCCATGGTTTTGAAATGGGCGACCGAGTCATCAAGGCGGTCGGCGACCTGATGCTCGAAGCCTTGGCTAAATGGGAGGGGCAGTCCATTGGTTTTGCCGGACATATCGGCGGTGATGATTTTATTCTGGTCACCAGACCGAAAAATTCGTTGGCAGTCTGCCAATACCTGGTCGACCGCTTCACCGAAAAGCTTTGTCTCTTTCACTCCCCCGTAGAGTGTCGGGAGGGGTCATATACGAGCCAAAATCGCCAGGGAAATCAACAGAAATTCGGCTTACTTTCGCTGTCAATCGGCATTGTCAGTACGGAAATTCACCGCATCAATTCCTTTGCTGAGGTGTCCTCGATGGCCACCGACCTGAAAAAAAAGGCCAAGGAAATTCCGGGATCGGCCATTATCCGCGACCGTCGGACGCTTGAACCAAGCAAACGGAATGAACCGGGTTTATGATCTCAGTTCGTATGCAAAACATCTTAATCATTATCGAACAAACTGGTACAAGATACTGAATTATAACTACTCTTTATCTTTTTTAGAAACTCCGGAGTAATAGTGTCAATCATCAAAAATGCACGAACCCGACTGGCCACCGTTGGTGTAAAAATTCTCGTAGGCGTATCTCTGGCATCCAATCTGTTCATCAATGCACTGCTGTATATGCATTTGCAGTCAAGTGACACCGTTGCCGAAAAAATCAATGATCTTAGCGCCAAAATGGCCGATGCCGGCCTTGCAGCGGAAAACACCCGCAACGAAATCCTCCAGCATGTCGAAGAGATCAGGGCCATGGAGCAGGAACTTACAGCGTTTCGACTCCAGCAGCGGCAATTCTCTCTCATAATGGGGGCGCTTGCCGTGCTCGCCAACATGATTGTTCTGTTCTTTTTAGTGCGAAGTATCGTCGAGAAACCGCTTCACAAACTTACAGGCACCATTGACGCTATCAATTCCGGTAAATCCCCGGATATCCCCTACCGGCAGCGACGGGATCAGATCGGCATTTTATCGGGAGCGATCAATAATTTCCGCGAGGCATTGCTGAAAATTAGAAACGAAAACGAGCGAAAGGCCCATGAAAAGGTGCTCATCGATGAAATATTCGTAACCATTACCTACGTCGTGAACACTCTTGAGAGCCGCGCCAAAGAGCTGGTGACCACGGCAAATTCTTTGCAACAACTGGCAAGTTCCACGGAACACCGGGCGAAAAGTGTGTCGCTGCAGGCCGATGAAACCGCAAAACACACCAACAACGTTTCAGAATCAACCGTTTTCCTGCAGTCCGCCTTTCAGGACATTAATATGCAGATCCAGGACCAGAACGGTATTGTCGCCTCAATCGTCGAAAGCAATAGCAGGTCCAGACAGTATATCAATGCACTGAACACCTCGGTAAAAGCGATCGGCACCATAATCTCCACAGTCGAGGAGATAACCGACCAGACCAAGTTGCTGGCCCTCAATGCGACAATTGAAGCCGCTAGAGCCGGAGCGGCCGGCCAGGACTTTGCCATGGTGGCTGGAGAGGTGAAAGAATTATCACTGAAAACGGAGCAGGCGACCGATGATGCCATGAATAAGGTTGAAGCCATTGAGAAAGCGCGCTCAGTGTTGTTGACCCATCTTGAGGACATCGATCGGCGGATGCAAGCGATGAGTAAACGAACCGAAAACATCACCCTGGCGGTTGCCAAGCAGAAATCGGTAACCGATACTATCGCCGATCTAGCCGGTCGTACTTCAGAAAATACCCGTAAGGTCTCGATGAGTATTGTCGAGGTAGGTAACGATGCCGCCACGAACCGCAATCTTGCCGGCAAGGTTCATGACTACTCAAATGAAATATCCAGCCAGTTGACAAACCTTGTGCAGAACACCACCGTCAGAATGGAACAACTAGCGCACGCCGACGCCCCCTCAATCAAGGCGGTGAGCGTAAGAGCCGAAGCCAACCGATCCTCCACCGCGTTATTGAGGCTAGTTCCGCAAGTCAAGATGTTTGCCGGTTAACAAAAAAGGCAGGATGGTGCCGGTGGTATCGTTTATTGCGTGTCCTCCGCCGTCTATAAGATCGACAGTCAAGTTTGGCAGCAGCCCGGACAAACGATCGGCGATTTTTGCTGAATTGCGAAGTGCGTCTTTTGTTCCTCCGATAAAAAGGGTCGGCATGGTCAGGGCGGCCAACTCTTCGTTTGCGTAAAGAGGAGGAATTGCCAATCGATATTTGAAATTTTTGATCGTCAAAGCCATTGCCTCAAGGACCGATTCCTCCACCGGCTGATCGCCAAAGAGCTTTCTCACCATGCGTCTTCGCCCCCACGATCCCAAAAATGTGTACGTTAATGCCTGTAAGACAAAGGGCATGTTGTCGTAAATTATACCACCGGGGCAGATCAAGATAAGCCGGTCAACTCGCTCTGGTCTTACCGTAGCGAATTTGAGAGCGGTCCATCCACCTTGGGATATGCCAACTATGGTAGCATTGTCTATTTTTAAGCCGGCATAGATGTCATCAAGCCATTCCGCATAGGCTGATCCCGGCAATGGCGGTCTATTGGCTGCACTTTTACCGGCCTCGCCAATGAGATCGACAGCATATACCCGATAATATTTGCTGTATACCTGAACATCATCGATCCACATCAGAGAGTTGGACCCTGCTCCATGCAGAAGAATAAGCTGATCGGCGCCAGGGTCCCCTGAGGCAATAACAAAGGTAGTGCCATGTCGGGTGGGAATTTCCAGACATTCATGCTCGACCGGCCACTGGCCAAGCATTCTATCATAGAGTTCCATAACTTGGCGCTTACCGTCTTTTGACCTGAAAACACTGGATATCGTGGGGGTATCGATCATAATTCTATTCATTTTAAGAAAATACCATTGAAGAAATTCTCTATTCTATTGAGCCTGACATATTATCAGCGCCTGCATGTAATGTAACTTTATAGTAACATTATTCTAATAAAAAAATCAGATAATTGAAAATAATGTAAAGCAGGTAATGAATTTCAACTCTTGGTGATAAGAATGAAAATATCAAAAATGACGTTTGTGGTCGCAACAATCTCACTGTGTATCATTTCTTCAGTTGTATTATGGCATATTCATAAAACGAACAATCTGAATATTCTTAATGAGATAGATTCTCTTAATCATGAAAGAGGATCAATCGATAGTAACCTGAGATCGCAGATTGTTAATCTTCAAAAGAAGATAATAAATCTTCCGAAGATATTTACAAAAAATACACGATCATTACTCATTGAAAAAATTAACGCAAATTTTAAAATCGAATCCACCGAGAAAATAACAAACAAGGAAGCGTTGACAATAATTTTTTCAAGAAACGAGCGTAAAGAAATTTTTTCCGGAAAAATCGTGGTTCAAACAATCGATAACAAATTATTTTATGCAGTTGGGTTGATGAATGACAATGGCGAATTTACTGATTCCGTGGAAAGAACCCAGCTGCAAAGCAAAAATGTCGGCACTGATTTCGAGAAATTAATCGCTATAATCAATTCCGATATTTCAGAAGAAAACAGTAAATTATTTTATGAAGAAAAAATTTTCCTGTTAAAGCAGATCTGTATCGATTCTGCTTTTGAATCTGAGAAAACACGGCTTGAATTCGTCTCAAAAGAAAATGATATCTCTCAAATTAACAAAAAATTTATTCAAGCTAACCATGGATATCAAAAAGAATGGTTGAAAGTGGTTCTGGCCATTTTTGCTGCCAATGCGCTGTGCTCCCTTGTTCTTGCCAGCTGTTTCACTCGTAAAAGTATCCCGAAAAACTGAACAAGCCCCATAGGAGGCTGTCTTCGGGGCTTGGTTGTTACAGGACTGGTTCCGATGGCTGCTCGCAGATGACATCGGAGGGATTATTTTGCAGGTTCAGTAAGGAGAAATGAGATGACATCATCGATCTCTTTAGGCCTGAGCCGGCCACTGGCGGATGTTGCAAAGGCCGGCATGAGGGAGCCGGGAATGCCACTTTTCAACGTGGCCTTGAGAAAGATGTCCGGTCGCATGCACTCCCATGGAGGAAGGAGACGGCGACCGATATAACCACTGCGATCCGGGTTATGACATCGACTGCAGTTCATGAGATAAAGTACCCTGCCGACCCTTTCATCTCCTTGCACCGGAGGAAACCGGGGTAATCCCAAGGAATGAAGAGCTGCCGGGTCCGAGGCCGGGGGGATGAGAAGTTCCCGGGCAATGGCCGGTGGGCTGGACATATGTTCCCAAGTGGTGATGTAGCTGAGGATCGCCTCGATCTCGGAGTTCTTTAATTTACCCCCGGCGAGCACACCGAATCCGCTCATCTGCGTCGAGGTCTTGCCGTTTTCCACGATTTTCCTGAGGCTCTCCGGACTCATGCCGCGCCCCTGCCTGGTTTGGTCATAGGTCAGGTGGCAGCGATAGCAATTTTGCGTGTAGAGCCATCCCCCGTTAGCCACCGGGTTTTTCGCAACAAGCTTTGCCAGCGGTGGGCTAAGGGCAGGATTCCCAGCCTTTGCCATGACGGCAACTGTTGCGGGCAGTTCCGAAGGAAACGGTTCTGCAACTGCGGCCGGTATCCGCGGGCTTTCCTGCAGTTCCGGTTCCTTGTCGCCCTTTTCCCGGGCGACGATGTAGTGGCAGAGTGCGGTAATTTCTTCTCCGGTCAAAGAGCTGCCAAGGTTTTTTGCCCAGACAATCCGGCAGCCTTTTTCCGCCACAGCCGATTCAAGCTTTTCATAGGGAGCATAGCCTTCGCCGAGCCGCTCTTTATCATAAGGGCCATGACAACGGAGGCAATTGGCTTGGTACAGCCAGGCGCCGTGGACCACCGGATCGCTCAGGTCTTTGCCCATGCGGGCACTGGATGGAGATGCCATGGCCATGGCGACATACAGGAGAAAAACAAAACTACGCAGAGTCATCGACTTCAGTTCCGGTGCAGGAGAAAGGCGGTGACCGCCTCAAGTTGCACTTCCGAAAGGAGCGCCCCGCAACCTTGGGTGTCGGTCTTTTCTCCATATCCCTCGACAACAAAGGCTTCCGGGATCAATACAGATTGGTGGATATATTCGGTGGCCGACAGCCCCGGGGTGCGACCGGAGGCGATAGCACCAATCCCGGTCAGGGTCGGCCCGCCATGTCCACCCGGAAGATCCGCCAAGGCATGGCAGGAAAGGCAAAGTTTGCTAAAAACCTCGCCTCCGGCCTTGACGGTTGCCGGATTACCCATATCCGGCGGCGGCAGATCAATAACCGGCAGGGTGATTGTCCCAAGAGCGGTGGCCCGCCAATTCATGACAAAGCCGGAGATGGCCGCTATCTCGTCGGCTCGCAGCGAACCGCCGTGGCCAAGGGCCCAGGGCGGCATGACCGCCGTTGTTCCATTGCCGGCATACAGCGGACGAGTGGCCATCATCCTCCCCGCGCCGGTGGTTGCGGCGATATATTCGTCAATACCCAGCAGCCAGCCGACCTCGGCCATGCGACCGGTGAAAAAATGTTTGTCGGCAAGAGCCGGGCCAACCTGGCCGAGGCCCTCACCCCGCGAACCATGACATTTGCGGCAATTTTCCGAATAAAGACGTGCCCCGGTGACGACGGCTTCACCTGCCTGCATAGCAATTGTCGCCTCCACCCGCCTTTCCTCCTGTTGTCCGACGAAAAAGAGCAAACAGCAAAGGGCAAGGCCCAAAAAGGTCAGACGCCGATGTTCCCTACCCTCCATTATTTATTCTTTGCCTCAGACAATAATGGTGTCTCTCCGAAACCATGGCGATAGATCGTCCGTTCAAAGGTGCGGGGAGCGACCGAATCGTCAAAGTGAACACTCTGCCGCAAGGTGATCCTTTTCACCTGGGGCTGAATGGTTTCAATGATGAGAACGCTTGACATATCCGATAACCGTTGGTTGTCCGCTGCACCTCGGAGACGGGAGTCGATGAGGGTCAGCAGTCGCTCAAGGCCGGAAGAAATCTTGCGGTCGGTCTTGGTGCTGCCGACCGTATGAACCCCCGGGGTCAGTTCATCGTAGGCCAGACCATGCAGATGTCCTTGACCATCCTGAGGAACAAGGACCTCAAGCAGGGTCTCCGGGGAATGTCCGACCGGCTGTTGCTGCCGTGTGCCGAGGAAGGTCAAAAGCAAAAGCAGGCCGAGGCTGATAATCAGGGTGAAGGCGAACAGAGGGCGCTGTCCCCGCGAACGGCGTTGTGTTCGATCATACCAGGGCAAAAAAAACACGAGCAGGCCGGAAGTTACGATAAGAGCGAGGGCAGGAAGAGTGGCCGGACAGATTCCCAGAAGCCCCTGTGCCCAAAGGAAAAACCAGGGGGCTTCGATATGTGTCGGGGTATGCAGGGGGTTGGCCGGTTGCCCCAAGGGAGCATCGTAGGCAAAGGCGACAACCGCGATCAGCATAAAAAGACTCGCCAGGGTCACCTGCAACTCGCGCATCACCACCGTCGGCCACAGAGGGACAGGCCGCAAATCGTCATTGTCTCGCCGGGCAGCGGTGCAGATCGGCAGGGAAATGCCGTGCAGGCGAGCAACTCGGTAATAATGAATCGCCAAAAGCGGTAGAACAACAAGCGGTATGAGAACCACATGCAGAACATAAAACCGTAAAAGGCCGTCTGCGCCGATTTCCGACCCGCCCCGGAGGATTTCCACGAGCCATGGCCCGATGCCGGGAAGTGCGCCGAAAAGACCAGTTCCGACAGTCACAGCCCAGTAAGACAACTGATCCCAGGGGAGCAGATAGCCGCTGAAGGCCAGAGCGATAATAAAAAACAAGAGCAAACAGCCGGTCAGCCAGGTAGAGCGCCGCGGCCCTTTGTATGATCCGCTGACGGCGACCCGCAGCATATGCAGAAAGGCGGAGAAAACCAGCAGATCGCCTGCCAAACGGTGCAGATCGCGGAGGAGCTGCCCGAAGGGTACCAGGGCGAGATTTTGGATCGACTGATAGGCCGATGCCGGAGTGGGGGTGTAATATACCATTAACAAGACACCGGTGAGCACTTCAACGGCAAGAAAAAGGGTGGTGAAGAAGCCTAAGTAAAAGGTATTACAGAAATGAATGGACCCGGCAGAATACTGTCGCGGCCGGAGGTGAAGAAAGAAACTCGATATACCGGGCAGGATCCGGTTCTTCGCCTCAAGCCTTGGTTCGCCGCGCCAAGAGGATTGAAAAAAATCTCCATTATCCATGCTTATGCACCTCGGCGATGATTTTGCGACCGGTATCGACCAGCAGCCGCGATACTCCTTCTCCACCTCCTTGTCCCGATACGGGCGCAACCTGAAGAAGAGGCAGGGGATTGCCGATCGGGTCGGTCTCTGCCAAGGAAGTTCCGTCGGCCGCGACGATCCGCAGCGGAAAGCGGTCCAAGCCCTTGGCGGCCGGGCCGGTCAGGACTCTCCCGAACCTGTCGAATTGCGAACCGTGACAGGGGCAGATAAAGCGTCCAGCCTCTTTGTCCCAATTAAAAAGGCATTCAAGATGGCTACAGATATGGGAGATGGCAACCAGCCCCTCATCGCTGTTGACCAACCAGAATCGGCCCCTGCTGTTATGGATCGGCCCGCCGCCCACCTCGGGCAGTTCGGCAAGCGGCCCGAGATCGATCACCGCCCCCAAGGTTCCCGATTTTTTTCGAGGAAAACTGAACCGTTCCACCATACCGAGAAATTGTAAGCCTACCATCACCAAGGGGATGGCCCACAGATATTTAAGAAGGGCGCGACGCTGAAGCTTTTGGCGAAAAAGAGATGACGACGGTGTGTCAGGGCAATTCATTCATTGTTTAACCAATAGAATTTGAAAGAAAAATGATGAAGGCCCGGATGGGAGAAACGGACCTTCATCACCGGTCAGGACACTGGAAATCAGTTGAGTTTCACAGCCCTGATCGCCTCATACACCTTGGCATCGGTACTTCGGCCGAGCTCCAGCCACTTGATAGCCAGACTCTCATCTTTTTCCTGACTTATTTTTCCGGCATAGATGGTCCCTGCGGAAAGTTTTCCCGGTTCGTCGGCGATGAATTTGGTGAGAACCACCGCAGTTCCGTCATCGCCGCTGTAGGCGGTTTTATTGTCCTTCATGATAACGCTCATTTCGTAGCTCAATCGCCCCATGCTGTAGTGTTTTACCACTTTAGTGGCAATGCTTTCACCGCTATTGTCGGGGATCAATTCAACAGGGTAACCGTAGTCATAGGGATTGGCCTGTTTGCCGAGATAGGTGGTCATTTCTTTGACATTTTCCTGCCACCCGGATTTGCCGGCCACCGGCTCATATTCCTCACTGGACAGCCCGGTATTCCAGGGGGTGACACTGGCGTTGCAATTGTTCCAGGTACCCTGAACCGCTGCAAAGTTAACATTCTCGCCGTCGATGACATCCCAGCCCTTGGCATTTCTCTTCATATAGACCTTGCCGATGGTACCGGGCCGACACTCATAGTTGGTGAAGAGATAGGCCTCGTCACCCGAGGCAGTGATCGGCAGGAACATATTGCCGTCGGGATGGTTACAGACCTCTTTCAACTTACCGGCAAGGGTGTCGATCTGACCGAAGCGTTGCCCGGCACCGTCGTTCGGAATTGGTTCCCCAACCCGAGCCAAAACCTGATACTTGCCGGCGGCGGTTTTCACATCAAAAACATCGTCGCCTTTCGGAACAGCCACCGACTCAAAAGGAGCGTTGCTTTTAAAGCCATTCATTATACCTACGATACCACGGTTATAGGGATGTTTGCTCATCGCCGAGGGATGCTGGACGTTGAAGAGCAGGTCATCCTGGGCGGTGACATGGACACCGGTGATCTCCGCGCCAGTAGGCACGGTGGCAAAACGGGTGAGTTTTTTGCCATCCCATTTCCACAGCATATTATTAGTATGGCGGTCGGTATCCTCGGAGATCCATAGATTGCCGTGCTTATCAGCATAGAGCCCGTCCGGATTGGCAATGGTGTTTACGTCGCAGATATCAGCAAAACCCGAGCCGTACGCGGACTTCACGTTTTTATCGGCAACCTTGCCGACCACCACCGGGACCAATTTGCCGATATTATTGTCGGCGTCGAGTTTTGCCTCGTAGACGATACCGCAAATATTCTCCGGCAACTGGATATCGCCCTTCTGGTCGCTCATGGTTTTACTGATTTCACTCATGGCGATATAGATCTTGTTATTGACCTTGTCGTAAGCCACGCCTTCCATCTTGCGGAACTCGGCGGTCGCCCCCATCTTCGCGGCATAGGCTCTGGTTTCCAGGAAGGCGGCCATGGGATCGTTGGTTGATACCAGGGTTTCCGCATCGGCGGCGCGTACTGCATGGGGTGCAAGGGCAGCACCTGCCAGCAGTGCCAGGGAGCAAAACAATACTTTCTTTCGCATCTTAAATACTTTCTTTCGCATCTTAAAAACTCCTTTGTGTTGAGGTTGATTTTAAACCGGTATCCCTAGACAACTCTTTACCACCCCAAATACTCAATTTGTGTTAGCAATCGGTTATGATTTCAGCCTGAGAGTGCCACCCTTTTAAACGACAGTTTGCGCGTTGTGAAAAGTGCAACCCTAATACGATTCTTACCATCCCCTGACGGCAACCAAACTTTGGTGGTTAATGATATAGTCTTATCATTCTCTTGCTGGAGTGAATACCGGAAACATTGCCTTTCATAACCAAAAAGATCAGTGCAATCCAACAACCTTAAGAAGGAGTATCAACCATGAAAAAGTTCTGGAATGTTCTCATTACCGTGCTGTTTTGCTCGCAATTTGCTTTTGCCGAGTATAGCGCTGCAGCAAACCTTGCCACCTTCGGGCTGATCAGCGACACCCATGTATGTGACAAGGCAGATCAATCAAAAAGCATTGCCCTCGTCGCCGCCCCACGCTATTTCAGCGGCGGCCCGGCAAAGCTTGCGGCTTTTGCCGAAAATATGAACGAGATTGAAGCCGATTTCGTTGCCGAGCTCGGCGATTATACGGATAATCCAAAAGATGCCAAGCTGCCTGCCGACCAACGGAAAAAGGCCGCCATGGAGTTTATGGAGACAGCTGAAGCGAAATTTGCCCTCTTTAAAGGGCCACGCTACCATGTGTTCGGAAATCACGACACCGATCAGGCCGGCAAGGAGGACTTCCTTTCCAAGGTAACCAACACCAGTATCGATCCCAAGGCCACCTATTATAGCTTTGACAGCAAAGGCATGCATATCGTGGTCCTGGATTCGAGCTTTAAAGCCGATGGAGCTTCCTATTCCGGTGTTCCCGGAACACCGGGTTCCGGGTACAACTGGGAAGACACAAATATCCCTGCGGCCGAGCTTGAATGGTTGAAATCCGACCTGGCCAAAACCAAAACCCCGGTTATCATTTTGACCCACCAGCTATTGAACAACCAGGAACTCGTTGATCCCGCTTACGATCCAAAACATTCGGTCCGTAACGCGGCCGAAGTTAGAACAATTTTGGAAGGTAGCAAGAAGGTTTTGGCGGTGTTCAGCGGTCACTATCATGACGGTGGTTATCAGGAGATCAACGGCATTAAGTACATCGTGCTTCAGGCCAATGCCGCCTACGGCAATGACGCCACATATCACAACCAATACTCGGTAGTGAAGGTCTTCGCCGAGGGTAAAAACTACACCGTGGCCCTCACCGGTAACGGTGGCCAAAAAAGTTACGCATTCAATAAGGTTATCGATTAAAGATGAAAAACCGGTGATCGGGAACAACATTGTCGGATGACAATCCCGATCACCCTATTCTTTATCCATCCTCCCCCTTTCCCGGCAAATCTCTGCAGACGCTAACACAATTTTTAACATTCGCTGACAGCATCCAAATATTAATGGGTCATGATGTAGACACCTCAAGCGCTGGTAAAGTGAGGAAATCCAGGCCGCCCTCTAAGAGGCAGTCCGAGAGTGCCGTGCGGCACCAGTTGGATTTCCCCCGCCGATGAGGACAACCTTTGCCGGAGATGAGTATGGACTTTATCGGATGGCTGATTGCTTTGTGTTGTGCTCGGCATTCTCTCGGATTACCGGTTATCGGGGCGATCTTCACTCTCGCCGGCATCCTGAATCCGCCTTTAGCCGGCGCCGAGACGGCCCCTCCACCACAGCAAAAATGGCCCACCTGTGACCGCCGATCGGCAGTACAAAAGATTTCGTTTGTGCATGTTTCCGATATGCATGCCAATTATAATCCGGGCGCAGACGGAACTAGCCCAATGAGCCGCGTTCACGGTTATTATGAGGCGGTCAAAAAAGACAATCCATTCACCGTCTTTACCAACAGCGGTGACGATTATGAAAAAGGCTCGATAGCCGAAGAACTGTCGCATGGCCGCTCAACGCGAGAGGTCGTTCAGGCCCTGGGCTATGACGTCCGTACCCTCGGCAACCACGATTTTGCCTGGGGTATCAAAGAATTATTGCTCTTCAGCAATGATCCCAGAGCGGCAGTGCTGTCAACCAACACGCGAATAAATCGACAGCTTGAAAGTCCCCTACGCGACATCCCCGCCGGTTTCACCGATTTTACCATTCTTACCGTGGGTTGCGTCAGGATAGGCTTTTTCGGTCTCACCGCCAGGCCCTACGGGATTGATGGCGGACAGCACAATGGACCGGTTTATCCGGATCTTCCGGCGATGGAGATGGATTTCGACTTTGTCGGCATCGCCAAGCGGATTATTGCCAAATACCGGCAGGAAGTCGATGTGCTGGTACTGGTCAGTCATATGGGCCTGAGCGATGATATCGCCGTCGCCGAGCAAACCAGCGGCATAAACCTGATTCTTGGCGGCCATAGCCATACTACCCTGGAGAAATCCATGCGGGTGAAGGATACCGCCATCGTTCACGTTGGCGCCCAAGCCGAGCATATCGGCCGCTACGATCTGTTCTACAACCTGGAAAACAAGGCTATCGCCGCCAGCCAATTTCAACTTGTCGCCAACACCCCGAAAACGCTCCACGGTGATGCGCGCATGAACAAAGCGGTGGCGAATATTCTCAGCAGCTATCAGCAAGAACTCCATGAGACGGTGACGGCGGTCAAAAGAGACCAGTCGCCTCGCACCATGGCCCTCATCGCTGCTCGGGCGGCTGTACAAAAACTGCGGATTGACGCGGCCTTTGTCAACATCGGCTCGGTTTGGCAAGAGTGGCGATCGGGCGGACTCACCCGGCAGGATATCCTCGATGCCTTCCGGGTTGAACGTGAACCGGTCGGAACACCTGGAACCAGCAGCCTTTATTTGCTGGAGGTGACCGGTGCCGATCTTCTGCATACCAGAACCATCTTGAAGGATGCCGCCTACTGGGGTCCTGCCGAAATTGATCCGTTCACCTTCTACACTGTTGCCATGCAAAAATCGCAGGCCCTCAATCAACAACAGCTCTTTTCAAGAAAAATCGCCATTGCACCACCGCGCCCGGTGGCGGAACTCTGGGAGGTGGTCGCCAACTTCGCAGGCGACCTCAGTACCGCAAGTCTCGTCCTGGATTCTGGGAGTGATGAGCGGTGGAACGTAGACCTCGTTGCTCTCTTAACAGGACAAAGGAAGGAGCACCCCGCTCTGTAGCTTGCCCAAAACCATATAATCAGCAAAAGGAATGACTATGCCGCACGTTTCTTCATCCGTATCAACCCCCTCTTTCTTTGTCGGGGATTTTGTCGTAAAGGGCCTTGCCTGGGGTCTTTGTCTTACGGCAAGCCTCGCAGTGTTCCTCGCCCCTGCCCTGTGGAACGGTTTTGCCATCGTATTTTTCGACAGTGGCGGCTACGTCGGACGGGTGCTGGAAATGACCCTCGGCTTCGGTCGTTCGTTCTTTTATGGTGTTTTTCTCTGGGCGACTTCCCTTGGCTGGTGGTCTTTTTTCGGTCCGGTGGCGGTTCAATCGCTGCTCACCGTCTGGCTGATCCATCTCACCCTCCGTTGCCACGGTTTACCGTCCGGCCCAATGACCACCACCCTTATCTGCGCCGGTTTGGGATTTTTTACCAGTATCTCCTGGTACACCAGCCAGCTGATGCCTGATTTGTTGCTGCCCCTGATGGTTCTCGGCCTGTGGCTTTTTGGTTTTTGCTGGAAGAAGCTCGGGCGGGGTGAGCGAAGAGGACTAGCACTTGTTATCCTTTTGGGCTTGATGTCGCATATGACGAGCATGGCGCTGGCCGTTGGTCTGGTCGGCATCCTCCTTGTCGCCTGGTTTTGCAAAATGCGATGGGGTTGGCGGCTATCGCTGACCCCATTACCCCCTGTGGCCATCGTTATTGCAAGCCTGGTCCTGATGCCGCTCATTCATTATATTTTATTCGGCAAAGCGGGCTATACCCCGGGCGGACCAGCCTTTATTTTTGGACGACTGGTTCAGGATAACATCGCCCAGCGCTGGCTTGCCGAGCATTGTCCGGCCCAGGGCATCAAACTCTGCGATTTGCAGGAGCGCCTGCCGAATACCGGCGATGATTTTCTTTGGAATGGTTCATCGCCTTTTATGGATATCGGTGGCTGGAGCGGAGCGGCCGACGCCGAGCTGAGTTTTCTGGTGAAGGAATGTATAAAAAGCTATCCCGGTGCAACCCTTTGGACTGCTCTTGTTGCCACTGCCGAGCAGCTGACTATGGTCGCAACCGGTGACGGACTCGATAAATTCCACGGGGCGGCGCGGGGGACCTTCAGTAACTCTCTTACTCCGGCCGTTTCCCTGGCATTCAACGGTGCCCGCCAGCAGCAAGAACTGATCACCCAGCCGTTGTTTGATGCCATGAACCGGCTACATATTCCCATCGCCCTGCTTTCAACCTTCGGCTTGCTGGTCTGTATCGGCTGGGGTCTGCATGCAAGGCGTCCGGATTTCGCCTGTCTGGCCGGCTTCGTCTTTTTTGCCCTCCTCGGCAACGCCTTTATCTGCGGGGCACTCTCCGGACCCCATGATCGCTATCAAAGTCGAATCGTCTGGCTTGCTCCGTTGATAGTTGTCATGGTGATCATTGAATGGTGGCGTATCTGGGACCAAACCTGGGGCTCCGGCATCAATCCCAGAATGCGTAGTGGTAATGGCCATGGGATTGGCCGTTGAGCGTTGCCGGTGTACTCAGGTAGCGCATCCTTTTCATTTCGCTTCGGCCGCGAGAAACCGTGTCGAGGATCAAGCCGCAGGCAAAACCGAGAAAGCCGATAATCATCATACTCATCGACAGAACAGCGGTCGGCAGACGGGGCACAAGCCCCGTCTCGACGAATTCGACGAAGATGGGGAGCATCAAAGCAATTGAGAAAAAGCAAAAGAAAAGGGCAATCGACGAAAAGAAGGCCATGGGCTTTTCCTCCTTGATAAAGACAAAGATCTTCCAGAGGATGCGAAAACCGTCGCGATAGGTGCTGAGTTTGCTGAGTGAGCCGGCCGGACGGTCTTTGTAGGCTGTTTCAACCTCGGCGATGGGCATGCGCAGATGCAGGGCATGAACCGTAAGCTCCGTTTCGATTTCAAATCCTACGGCAAGAGAGGGAAAGCTTTTCACGTAGCGGCGGGAAAAAATCCGGTAGCCCGACAGCATATCCTTCAAGCGATTGCCGAAGGTCATGGCGACGATGGAACTGAGGAGCCGGTTGCCGAAGCGATGGCCGAGGCGATAGGCCTCCTTGATGTCAGTGACCCGGGCGCCGTTCACCATATCCAACTGATTATCGACCAAGAGCTTGATCATCCCCGGGCTGGCGGCTGCGTCATAGGTTGCATCGCCATCGACCAAGACATACACCTCAGCTTCAATATCAGCAAACATCCGCCGCACCACATTGCCTTTGCCTTGCAACGGTTCGCTCCGCACTACGGCCCCGGCATTTTTCGCGACCTCCACGGTTCGGTCGGTCGAATTGTTGTCGTAAACAAAGATCTGGGCCTCGGGAAGACTCTGGCGGAAATCTTTGACCACCCTGGCAACGGTGGCTTCCTCGTTATAGCAGGGAATCAGGACGGCGGTTTTCACTGTTGTGTTCATAGTATCCTTATGCAAAGCTTGGTTCATTGAACGCCACGGAGTTGAAGTTGGTCTTACTGGCGATGATGGTGCAGCATCGCCAATGCTGCTCATCGCAGAATAGGAGCTCCATATTCGGAATATGTTAAAAATGTGTTCTGAAATGATGGGGTTATTGAAATTCTCCAGGCCATGCACAGCACTCACCCAAACATTATCAAAAACGAACGGATTTCTAATGTAGCCCTTGTATTAAGAAACCCATCAGGAAGCTCTTTCCGCACCGCAAAACTGGGACGCCCCGGGAAGTTAGCCGGGAGTTTTGCAGCCGAATCGGAAGAGTTTCGAAACATCACATAACCGGCAGGGGGAGGC
>Ga0105047_10003431_pt1 | contig 27921 bp, 23 predicted proteins | sample MAT04_FD_78384 | JGI IMG/M metagenome (GOLD analysis project Ga0105047, IMG submission 78384) | Freshwater microbial communities from Lake Fryxell liftoff mats and glacier meltwater in Antarctica - MAT-04 (megahit assembly) | ecosystem: Environmental > Aquatic > Freshwater > Ice > Liftoff... | reverse complement strand
TGTGTAGTCACCACGGTCAAGGACGTATGCGGGGACCGGTTCCGCAGTTTCGCGCATGGTGACGATCTCCCGCACGCCCCTTTCCGCATCGCGGTATGCGGCGCGGGCGGCATTGAGTTTCGCGGTGAGTTCCCTTGCATTCGGATCAACTGCGGAGTGGTAGTATTCCTTGATCTGCTCCGGCGTGGAGGCGATTCCCGAGATGTCTTGCCCGGTGAAAAGGGAAAGCACCTCAAGTCCTGAGATCGCACGGAGGTGGATGGAAACCTCATCAACCATCCCGCCCTTCAATCCGACATCGCGCCCGCGTCCCAGGAAATTGAGGGCGTCGCCGATATGGAAATCACGCGTGAGGTTGTCGCTGGCGACGGTGGTGTCCGCAGGTTGGCCGTTGATGAAAACCTTCAGCCCTGCGGCCTTTCGGGAGCCGTCGTTGGTGACGGTGATGTGCGTCCATTCGTTGGCCGGGATGGCTGTTTCCGAGGTGACGGATGCGGCGCAGCCGGGGAGTTCGCGGGTAAGGGTCCAGGTCACATGGTTGTTTTCCAGGAGGACTTCATAGCCTGAGAACGGCAGGTCGAACGAAGACGAATTGGCGAAGACGACGGCGCGATCATGGATTTCCGCGGGCTTCAGCCAGAAGGAGAAACTGACGGGCTGGTCTGCATGTTTTATACCGAGATCCGGGAGTTTGGTGAGACTGTCGCCATCGGCGAGAATGCCGTTTCCAGACTTTCCGGGGGCGGTTTTGTTGCCGCCTGCGTTGGCAGGTCGCTTGGGATTGACCTCGTTTTTCAGATCCCCGGAAGCCTCTTCGAAATGGAACAACGCGGCGCGATCGGGATCCGGATAATTGGCGGCGATCGCCCCCTTCAATGCATCCACCGGAGTGGCGAGATGTTTGTGTAGATTTTCCTCGGCTTCTTTAACCACCGTTTGAAGCGACGCAAGTTTCGTTTCCTGTTCAGGGGTCGGCAGTTGGAGCGCGGGCTGGGGCAGGACGACACCACGCTCAGCGCCGCCTTGGATGAGTCCGGCTTCGTCGATGCTGTTGAAAAACGCGCCGAGCGAGTAGTAGTCCTTGGCGGAAATAGGATCGTATTTGTGATCGTGGCAGCGGGAGCATTCGAAGGTGAGCGCCATGAACGCGGTGCCGACCGTATGGACGCGGTCGGAGATGCCGTCCTGCCGGAATTCCTCGGGCACGGAGCCGCCCTCGTTGGTCTTGCGGTGGATGCGGTTGAAGGCGGTGGCGAGTTTTTGGTCGCGGGTCGGGTTTTCCAGCAGGTCCCCGGCGAGTTGCGCGGTGATGAACTGGTCGAAGGGCAGGTTTTCATTGAACGACTTGATCACCCAGTCGCGGTAGGGCCATGCCTCGGTCTGGATGTCCGCCTGGAAACCGAAGGAGTCAGCGTAGCGCGCCACATCCAGCCACGGGACCGCCATGCGCTCGCCGAAACGCGGCGAGGCCAGCAAACGGTCCACGACGGCTTCCTTCGCGGCGGGTGAGGTATCGGCGAGAAATGCGTCCATCTCCGGCTGGGTCGGCGGCAGGCCGGTGAGGTCGAAGGTGACGCGTCGCAGCCAGCGTTCGGGCGCGGCTTTTGGCGAGGGCTTGAGTTTTTCCTTTTCAAGCCGGGCAAGCACGAAGCTGTCGATGGGATTCACCGGCCAGGACTTGTCCGTTGTTTCCGGAACGGGAACCGCCGCGGGAGGGGTGACGAAAGCCCAGTGGGTTTCATAGACCGCACCCTCTTCGATCCACTTTTTGATCAGGTTCTTCTGGGCGGATGTGAGTTCGCGATGCGAGTCTGGCGGCGGCATGATCTCGTCCTCGTCATCGGAGAAAATACGGATCAGCGCCTCGGATTTGTCGGGATTTTCAGTATCCCACGCGAAGGCCTTGATCGCTTCCGCGCGGATGTCGAGCCGCAGGTCCGCCTCCTGGCGCTCCTTGTCCGGACCATGGCAGTGGAAGCATTTGTCCGAGAGGATGGGTAGGATCTCGCGGGAAAAGGAGATAGTTTCCTCGGCACCCGCAGCGGAGATAATGGTCGCAAGGACCGGCAGTATGGTTCTTAAGCAGCTCACTGGATAAACATGGGGCAGGACACAATGATTACGTCCTCAGACAGTCGAATCCTGCAACTTTTAGCTCACTCCTTGAAGTGGTCAGAGGATTCGGTCGCAAGTGATAAGCTCTTTGACAGATGAAATCCAGCATTGTTAAATCATTTCCAATGAAATTGATTATCTGCCTATTTCTGATGGGCGCACTGGGCAGCACATCACACGGTGGTGCGCCCCGCCCGAACATCATCGTCATCCTCTGTGATGACCTGGGATACGGCGATCTCGGCTGCTTCGGGAACAAGATCATCCGGACGCCCAACCTCGACAAACTCGCCGCGGATGGCATCCGTTACACCAACGCCTACTCGGCGGCTCCGGTTTGCTCGCCCTCGCGTGTCGGTCTTTTGACGGGCCGCAGCCCGAACCGGGCGGGTGTTTTCGATTGGATTCCGGAGGCCAAGGAAGATGCGAAGAACCCTCGTGACCTCGTCCACATGAGGGAATCGGAAACAACCATCCCGAAGCTCCTCAAGCAAGCCGGATACGCCACGGCGATGGCTGGGAAATGGCACTGCAACGCGGTCTTCAACAGCGGGGCGCAGCCACAACCCGGGGATGCGGGCTTTGATCATTGGTTCGCCACCCAGAACAACGCGTATCCTTCGCACGAGAATCCGACCAATTTTGTCAGGAACGGAAAAGCTGTAGGCGAGATCAAGGGCTTTAGCTGCCAGATCGTCGCGGAGGAGGGCATCTCATGGATGGAGAAACGCCCGGACAAGCCGTTTTTCCTATACCTCACTTTCCACGAGCCGCACGAGCCTATCGCTTCGCCCGAGGAACTTGTCACGAAATACCGTGACAAGGCGGAGAACGAGGATCTGGCGGAGTATTTCGCCAACGTGGAGAACGTCGATATCGCAGTCGGGAAAGTGATGGCGTCGCTTGTACAGATGGGCATCTCGGAAAACACGCTGGTTATTTTCACCAGCGACAACGGCCCGGAAACACACCTGCGCTACCCTGGATCGAAGCGTTCCTACGGCACGCCCGGGCCACTGAAAGGCATGAAGCTCTGGACGCATGAGGCAGGGTTCCGCGTGCCCTGCATCGCCAACTGGCCGAAATTCGTCCAGCCCGGCCAAGTCATCGACACGCCGGTCAGTTCCTTGGATTTCCTCCCTACTTTTGCAAAACTCGCCGGGAACAATCCCAAGGACGAAGATAGGCTCGATGGGAAAGATATGCCCGGAGTGCTCGATGGTGCCGATTCCCCAAGGGAGAAACCGCTCTTCTGGATCTATTTCAACGCCATCAACGAGCAGCGGGTGGCGATGCGGGACGGCGAGTGGAAGATCATGGCGAAGCTCGATGGAGGAAAGTTGCCGAAGTTCCAGAACATCGACGAAGGCAACGCTCCCCGGGTCCGCGATGCTGCACTCACCGATTTCCTTCTATATCATCTCAGCGAAGACATTTCGGAAACCACGGATCTCAGTGGGATGGAGCCGCAGAAATTCCTGGAGATGCGGGCCAAGCTGGAAAAAGCCTACAGGGAGATGACCTCCACCATGCACGTCTGGCCAGTGGTGAAATGAAATGCAGCAGGCTCTCGGACTGCCGGGGTGATTCCCAGCTCTCACGGGTAGCTCCGATCATCCTAGTGTGCCGTAAGTTGTAAAATGACGGACAGGTTGCCAGTGTTGAGCGGTTTTTTCAATCGTGGCAATCCGCCGCCAAGCACCAACTTCTTCTGATCCCGGAGGAGACCACAGCTAGTAGCCGGGGGTCGAGCGCAGCGACTACCCCCGGATCGCAATGGAAAGATCACGCGATCCCGGCAGGGATCGTTGCAGACCGCTGGCATCCCTACCGGGATGCGAAATCCTGCCGGACGGAATCCGGGGGTAGTCGCTATCGCTCGACCCCCGGCTACTCTCTGAAATCCCTCCGGGATAAAAGAACCGGAAGACACCTTCGTAATCGAAATCCCCGAAAGCCGCGGATAAGAACCGCAGCGGTCCCAGCGCCTGCGGCGCAGTCCCGGCGCAGCATTCGATCAGATTCGGCTGGCCAGCGGAATTGACCGGGGCTTAGCATGGGTTCGTAATTTTCAAAACAACCATGAAAGATCCAATCACCGTTTCCATCACAGGAGCCGCCGGCCAGATCGGCTACGCCATCCTATTCCGCATCGCTTCGGGCTTCGTCTTTGGCGATGACCAGCCAGTCAATCTCCGCCTCATCGAAATCGAGCCGGGTCTTCCCGCGCTCAAAGGCGTGGTCTTGGAGCTCGACGATTGCGCGTTTCCCCTGCTGAGAGAAGTCGTCGCCACCACGGATCTTGATGAGGGCTTCAAGGGCGCGAACTGGGCGCTGCTCATCGGTTCCGTGCCGCGTAAGGACGGAATGGAAAGAGCCGACCTCCTCGGCATCAACGGCAAGATTTTCACCGGCCAGGGCCAAGCCATCGCCCGCTCCGCAGCGAAGGATATCCGGGTGCTCGTTGTCGGAAACCCCTGCAACACCAACGCCCTCATCGCCATGAAAAACGCCGAAGGTATTCCGAACGACCGTTTCTTCGCCATGACCCGTCTCGATGAGAACCGCGCGAAAAGCCAGCTCGCGGCGAAGGCCGGCGCGCATTGCTCCGAAGTGACAAATCTCTGCATCTGGGGCAACCACTCCGCCACCCAGTATCCGGATTTCACGAATGCCAGGATCAACGGCAAACCTGTCACCGAGGTCATCACCGACAAGGAATGGCTGGAGGGCGATTTCATAAAGACCGTGCAACAGCGCGGTGCGGCTGTCCTCAAGGCCCGTGGCCTCTCCTCCGCAGCCTCCGCTGCGAACGCTGCGATGGACACGGTGAAAAGCCTCATCAACCCGACTCCGGAAGGTGACTGGCACTCCGTCGCCATCTGTTCGGATGGCTCGTATGGCATCGAGAAAGGCATCATGGCATCCATGCCGATCCGCACCAAGGCGGACGGCTCATGGGAGGTCGTCCAAGGCGTGCCGGTCAGCGAGTTTTCCCAAGGCAGGATCGACGCGACGATCAACGAGCTTTTGGAGGAAAAGCAAGCCGTCCAACACCTGATCCCCGCGTAGCTCTCACGCATCCATCCGCAGGATGGCATCGGCGATAGCTTGCTCCATCCCGGCCTCGGTGCGGATGTAGATTTCCTGGAGTCCTTTGGCGGATTGGGTCACGGCTTTCAATCCGCCGGAGACCTGCCTCTGGATTTTCACCGAGCCCGTGGTGCTGCCCTGGCCGAGGGACTTCCCTCCGTAGGACCGCCCGATGATGATGGCGATGACTCCATCCATCGCCTCGATCCTTTTCATGACCGCCCGGCATTCCTTGGAGGTCGATTGATGGCGTCCGCGCGATGGCATGTTTCCGGAAATTCAGATTTTCAACGCGGTCATGAATCCGCGCTTCGCGACCGTGTCATGGTATGCTCCGGGATCGAAGCCATGTCCGCGCAAGATCGCTGCGTATTCGGCGGCGGAGTAGCATTTTCCCTGGGTGATGTTCATCAGCAGGGCGGAGTATTCGGCGGTTTCCGCAGGGCCCGATTTGTCATCGGAAATGAATGCGTCGTGGATCACAAGGAGTCCGCCGGGAGCAAGCGTCCCGGCGGCGCGGGAGATGATTTCATTGGCCTCTGGGACGTCCCAGTCATGGAGGACATTCGAGAGCAGGATGATATCCGCGTCCGGCCAGTCATCGAGAAACATGTCGCCAGTGGCCACCGAGATCCGTTCGGAAAGGCTGTGACGGGAAATTTCCGAGCGCACGATCGCATCGACCGGATCCTGCTCCAGCACGGTCGCGGAGAGCTGCGGATGGGCCGCGCAGAGGGTGGCGGAGTAGATGCCGGAGCCACCGCCGACATCCAGAAGCCGGGTGCGTTTCCCGAGAAACGGAGTGAGTCCTTTCGCAAGGTGCTGACCGAAGACCAATCCGCGGCAGTTCATGAGATCGGTGAATTCCTTCGCGAAATCCGGATCGCGCATCGACTCATGCCAGTCGCCACCCTTATCCTTCGCCTGCCAGTTCGCGGGCTTTCCTGTTCTGAGAACATGCAGGAAGCTGCGGACGATGGGCGTGTCCGACACAGGGGAAAAATACGGCCCGAGGAACCACGGCGAGCCTTTCACCAGATGCTCACGACCGGTGGCGGTCAACTTAAGAGCATCCACACCTTCGATGAATCCATAGGCACGGCAAAGTGTTAGCAGCACATCGAATGGCCTTTCCACCAGTCCGAAATGCTCGACGGCGTCCGCAGGTGCGATTCCTTCGTTTTCCCCAAGCCAGGTGAAGAAATCGAAATGCAGCAGGGCGGCGGAGATTAGTTCGGCGGCATACTGGCGGTCGCGGAGCTGGATGATCGCTCCGGGATCAGTGGCCGGGAGCTGGGTCAGGGCGGAGTTCATAGGGAAACGGTAGATGCCGGATTCACGTCCGGCGATGGATTTGTGATATGGCTCGTATTTTCCCTGGATCAGCCGCAGTGTCCCGCTAGTCACACACCACACACGAAATTTTGAGCGCATTCAGAGAATTGGGAATACCGGAGGATCTAGTCAAAGGACTTGAGGAAATGGGTATCTTCACGCCCACCGAAGTGCAGGCGAAGTCCATCCCTTTCCTGATGAAAAACGGCGGAGACTTCTGCGCCCAGGCTCAGACAGGGACGGGAAAAACGGCTGCGTTCGGCCTGCCTCTGCTGACCAAGGTCAATCCGAAGAAGCCAGTCATCCAGGGTCTCGTCATCGCGCCGACCCGGGAGTTGGCGAAGCAGATCGGCAAGCAACTTTTCCGCTATATCAAGCATTCCGAGAAAGTTTTCATCGAAGTCCTCGCTGGCGGCGAGCCGATGGATGGGCAGATCGCAAGACTGCAACGGCCCACCCACATCATCGTCGCCACGCCGGGACGCCTTCTCGATCTGATCAAAAGGAAAGCGCTCACTCTAATCGATGTGAAGCACCTCGTGCTCGACGAGGCGGACGAGATGTTGAGCATGGGTTTTAAGAAAGACCTCGTCTCCATCTTCGGCCTCACCCGCGGGCGGCGCAGCACCTGGTTGTTTTCCGCGACCTTTCCTGACTCCATCCACATCCTCGTGAAAGGCGCGATGCCCGGCCAGCCGGAGACCCTCCGCATCGACAAGGCGCATGTCGTCAACCAGAACATCGACCACCGCTACGCCGTATGCGGGAAGGACGAGAAGAACGAATTCCTCGCGGAATTCCTCTCTCGCCACGAAGATGAGCGGGGACTGGTTTTTGTCAGGACCAAAGCGGGTGCGGTCGCGCTCGGCAGGCAGTTGGAGAAACTCGGTTTCCCGGTGGATGTCATCCAGGGCGATCTCTCCCAGCGCGAGCGGGACAAGGTCATGCGCGGTTTCAAAAACGAACGCACCCGCATCCTAATCGCCACGGATGTCGCCGCGCGGGGCATCGATGTCGAGGGCCTTTCCTTCGTCATCCACTACCAGCTACCCGAGCAGCTTGAATATTACACCCACCGCAGCGGACGGACGGCGAGGGCTGGGAAAAAGGGAACCTCCATCGCCCTCATCGACCCGAGGGAGCGGAAAAAGATCGGGAAATTCGAGGAGGCGCTTGGAGTGACCTTCACTGAGGTGGGGTGACAAAATGACCGCCAAGCCATGGATCTCCCGGCCTCTCACCGCAGGGGAAATCACGCTCGTGAAGGAGCTCTTCGGCATGGCCATCGAGTGCGGGAGAGTGCGTGTGATACGACGGAAATTCGTCTTCTTCCAGCCGGTCCACGTGACGATGGCTCCCGATGGGAACATCTGGCTCCATCCGGCCGGGTGCCTCGCGCAAAGTCCTTTGGCCGATGATTTCTCCACCGCCTCACTTTCCCTCCGCGCTCATTTCATCCACGAGATGACCCATGTCTGGCAGCGGCAGCAGGGGATCGATCCGATTTTGGAAAAAGTCCTGATGTTCTTCCGGCACGGGGCGCTGGGCGGATACCGTTACAAGCTGACGCCGGGAAAAAATTTCACCTCATACAACATCGAGCAACAGGCCTGCATCGTTGCGGATGTGTATGAGACGCGGGCGCGTGGGGAAACCTTCCCGGACATTCCGCCTGGAACTCCGGTGCTGTGACGATTACGGCGGGCACTGGCATGGAAAGAGGGAATCCTTTCGACAATCCGCCTCGCGCGGGGGATACCGGGCGGACGCATTTCATGAAAGCCACCATCACCCTCGCCACCTGCCGCACGCCCGATGGAGCGCAGCTCATTCTTCTCGAACACGATGGCCAGCACTATCTGAAAGTCGATGGCGTGGCACTGATGAGCACCAACGCCGCCTCCTCCGAGCAACAGATGGCGGAGATCTCCTGCGCGAAATTGCCCACGAAGCCGCGCATCCTCATCGGCGGGCTGGGCTTCGGCTTCACCCTGCGGCGGGTGCTGGAGCTCTGCCCTGCGGATGCCATCGTCGATGTCGCGGAGCTTCTGCAGGAAGTGGTCGATTGGAACCGCGAGTTTCTGAAGAATGTCAACGGACTTCTCTTGGACGATCCACGCGTGCGCATCCACACGCGCGATGTGGCGCTGCTGCTGGCGGGAAATGACAAGTATCACGCTATCCTCCTGGACGTGGACAACAGCCCCGATCCGCTGGTGCAAAAGGGCAACGCCGGACTCTACGATAGCGCCGGCATCGCCCGTGCGAAGGCCGCCCTGCATCCGCGCGGGCGGGTCGTCTATTGGTCCGCCAACCAGGACAAGAGCTTTGCGAAAGCTTTGGGGAAAATTTTCAAAAGCGTCGAGTGTGTTGCTGCGAAAGCGTATCCCAAGGCGAAGCGCTTCACGCACACGCTTTTCGTCGCGGACCGGGAGTGATCCCTCCGGCCGGTTTGGAGCCACGCGAAAGGAACCGCGATTCTGAAATCGCGTCTGCAACCGCCACGGAGCCACAGAAAGATTCGCCATGCAGGTCGCGATTTCAGAATCGCGGTTCCTTTCCCCATCACCCCGACATCAAAGACAGAAGAGGAGGGCCTTTCCAAGCCCTAGCACAAGCCCGGTCCCCCCGAAGCTCCGATCCTCCGCCAGGGATTGGAAAGACCGTTCTACATGCGGATCTCCATGACCCGCTCTTTGACCGGAACGAAGACCCTGTCCCCATGCTCCAGGCCGATAAGGTTCATCCCGGTGAAGCGGGAGAAGGCGGGAAGAACGAGATGCTGCGACTGACGCAGGCAGAAAAAAGGAGTGCGGACACTGCGGCGTGGGGATTCCGGGATGCGGATGCCCGGATGGAGGTGGCCGGCGATGCCCGGGATGTCCTTGGGAAGCTCGTCGGGATCGTGGGTGATGCGCAGGCCGTCGATGTCAATGGATGGGACGATCTCGATGGGCAGGGTGTGTTCAAAGAGGCGGGCCATGCGGTCGTGGTTGCCCTCGGTGAGGATCATGGGGATGGTGAGACCCGCCGCCCAGGCACGGAAGATTTCCAGAACATGCGGACTCATCCCGTCCTTCGCGTGGACGAGATCTCCGGCAATGACTAGGCGTTTGGGTTTGTGTTTTTCGATCAGGGCGGAAAGCGCGTTGAGATCGTATTGCGTGTCACCCTCCGGAACGGGAATACCCCGGCTGCGGAAGGTCGCGGATTTTCCCAGATGCATATCGGAAATCACCAGCACGGTGGATTTTTCGAGAAACACACCATGTGCGGGAAGCAGTGTGACGGGGGTGTTGCCGAGTTCGAGAGTCATTTCCTGGTGGCAGCCTGGAGCTGGAGCAGCATTTTTTCAAGCAGCGTGGCCGCGTCACCGGCAGGGAGGTAGGCGGAAAGCCGGTCCGCCCAGAGTGGGAAGGCCATCGGGGTGAGGCGTTCGGTCTCGATGAGTTGGAAGGGCTTTTCCGAAATGGATTTCAAGGTCTCACCGAGGCGGGCGAGTTCCAACTGCCCCTCAAGGATTTCCCTGCGGCTCTGCTCCAGCAGAAGATTGCCAGGGTCGTATCGGGTGAAGACCTCGAAGAGCAGGCGGGCGGAAACCTGGAGATCGCGGACGGGTCGGCGATTGCCGGGGAGATCCGGAACCAGCAGCCCGGCGACCCGCGCGACGATGCGGAACTGGCGGCGGGACATCTCGGCGATGTTCATGCAGGAGAGCAGGTCCTCCTCCAGATTTTCCGGGGAAAGCGCGTCCCGGAGGATGTTTTCATCGAGCGAAAGACCGTGGCGGGCGGTGAGGGAGAAGCCGTAATCATTCTGGGTGGTGTGGATGGATTCGCCGCTGCGGCGGGAGATCCGGTAGGCGGTGAGGGAGGCGAGGCCCTCATGCACCAGCCGACCCGCGAAGGGGTAGAAGAACAGGTGCCCGCCCTCGCGGGAGGCGGTGAACTCGACCAGCAGCTTTTTCGCAGTCGGGATGGCGGACCAGGCTTTCTGGATTTTCAAAATAGGAGCGACGGCCCGCATCTCCGCGTTGTCGCTGGGGGAGTGGAGCTGCCGCGCGACCGACTGCGCCAGCTCCGAGGAAAGGGGAAAGCGTCCGCCGGCCCAGCTCGGGATGTCGCCACCGGTGTCCTTTGATGCTATTTTCACGGTCGCGGTGAGTTTGTGGAAACGGATCAGCTCCAGCCTCCGGCCTGCGAAGACGAACTGTTTCCCCGGCTTCAAACGCGAGATGAAAGACTCCTCGACGCTGCCCAAAGTCCGACCGCCGGTGAACTTGATCGTGATCGCCGCGTCCGAGGTGATCGTGCCGATGTTGAGGCGGTGGAGCTGGGCGGTGCGCTTGTCCGGGACGCTGAGAAGCCCGTCGGCCAGCACGACTTTCCGGTACTGCGGATACTGGGCAAGCGCGCCGCCATTGGTGATGAAGGCAAGGCACCACTGCCACTCCGCCTCGGTCAGGGTGTGGTAGGAGTGGGTGGAGATAATCTCTTTCCGCAGATCCTCCGGCTTGGCGGGCTGGCCAAGCACGAGGGTAACGAGGTGCTGGACCAGGACATCAAGCGGCTTGTCGAGCATACGGCGGGACTCGATCTCGCGTCGCTCCCAGGCGTCCCGGGCGGCGGAAAATTCGACGAGCTCCAGGGCGTTGGTCGGCACGCAGAAGATCCGGGAGACCTGACCCGGCGAGTGCCCGGCGCGGCCGGCGCGCTGGGTGAGTCGGGCGATGCCCTTGGGTGAGCCCACTTGGATCACCTGATCGACCGGCGAGAAATCCACCCCGAGATCCAGCGACGAAGTGCAGACCACGCAACGCAAAGTCCCTTCGCGCAAACCCGTCTCCACCATGCTGCGCTCCTCACGGTCGATCGAGCCGTGATGCAGTGCGATCTCGTTTTCCGCGAAACGTTTCTGCTCGGAAAGCCGCTGGAACCACGTCTCCGCCTGATTGCGGGTGTTGGTGAAAAGCAGGGTCGTGCGGGCTTGTTCGACCTGCCGCGCGACTCTGCCCACGAGCCTCGTCCCAAGATGCCCGGCCCAGGGAAAGGACTCGATCTCGTCCGGGATCATCGTGGAAATCTCGATCTTTTTCTCCAGGTCCGCCGAGACGATGTGGAAGTTTTTCGGCACGGATTTCTGATGAGGGTAGAGCGGCTTCGCGGCCTCCGTGAGATTTCCAAGAGTGGCGGAAAGCCCCCATGTCTGAAGCTTTTTTCCCGGACGCCACTTTCGCAAACGGGCGAGACACAGCTCGGTCTGGATGCCGCGCTTCGTCCCTAACAGCTCGTGCCATTCATCGACGATCACGCACTTGAGCTGCGCCAGTTTCCCCCGCGTTTCCGGATGGGTGAGCATCAGGGAAAGAGACTCCGGGGTGGTCACCAGCGTGTGGGGAAATTTCTCCCGCAGCTTCGCCTTCCGGTAGGCGGAGGTGTCTCCCGTGCGTGCCTCGGTGGGCCAGGGGATTCCGAGATCACTCATCGGCTCGCGGAGTGCGCGGAGGGTATCCTGGGAAAGGGCGCGGAGCGGGGTGATCCACAGCACCTCGCAAGGCAGATGCGCGAGCTGGGCCGCGCTTGGCATCTCACCTTCGGAAAGCCCCAACGCATCGAGCGAGCGGCTGAGCGGGCCCAGCCAGACGGCGAGCGTTTTCCCGAATCCCGTCGGGGCATGGAGCAGGCCGGACTCCCCATCAAGCGACCGTTGCCAGACCTCCTCCTGAAAAGGAAACGGAGTCCATTTTTTCGATTCAAGCCAGCAGGTGAGAAGAGGGTGCAGCATGGGGCGGGGGAATAGAAACCCGGATCGCCCGACGCGCACGTGGATTTCCCATCGCCCCGATTCCGCACTTGCGCCCGGCCGCTTCCACCCGCTACCTTCCATCCATGAACTTCGTGAAAACCCTGGCGATTCTGACTTTCTCCCTCATCACCCTCCACGCGGAGGAGGCCGGCTTCGATGCGGTGGACGGCCCGAACGTCCGCGTGATGCGCCATGATGACGGCTCCCGAACTGTTTTCACCCGAAGCCCGGACAACAAGGTTCTCACCAAGAAAACTTTCACCGCCAACGGCGCGCTGTTTCTCGTTACCATCTACCGCATGGATGCCAACGGGAACCCGATGAACTGCAAGATCTTCGATGGCAAGAAGAACGAGATGTTCAAGTCCCGTTACGGCTACCGCAAAAGCGACGGACTTCTTGTGGAAGAGCAGATGTTCGACTCCCGCGTGAAACGCACCGACCCGAACAGCGGGGAGGAAATGCCCGTCCGCCGTTTCATCTACACCTACGATGCCCTCGGGAACCGCAGCGCGCCCATCTCCATCACTCTCACCCCAGGCAAGACCGCCGAGGAAGTCTATGGCGGACCCTCCGCTCTTGACGTGAACCCCTTCGACGCTGCGGACGGGAGATAGTTCATCCTCACAGGTATGATTTCGGGAAAGCAGTTGCTGCCCATCCTTATCGGCGCGGCGCTAGGAGCGGGCGGCTGGATGGTCGGTCGGAAGGAATCCCGCAGGGGCAACGGCGCGTCCTCCAATGATCTGCGCGACCAGTTCCGCGACACACAGGAGCAGGTGGCGATGTTGGAAAAGGAAAACGCCTCCCTCCGCTCCCTCGCGCAAGGTGGCGGCGAGGTCTCCGTCCCGCAGGAAATGATCACTCGCGTGGAAAAGGACTACGGTCTCACATTTCTTTCGAACCCCGTTTTCCACATGATCGCCGGGGAGGAGCTCGGCTACCGCGTGGAGGCGGCCATCGAGAGCCGCTTCGGGCCGCAGGGCATCGATGACAGGCAGGAGGCTTGGCGGCTGCTCGGTCTCCTTCGCGAGAAGGACGAGCTGCTCCATCTTCTCTCCGCCGTGAACTCCGTCGGCCAGCTCGGCTGGTTCGACGAGGTCTCCGGAGAGGCATGGGTGACGGATCAGTTCGATCTGAAAAACATCCCCGACCAGGCACTCATGCTCCGCCTCCTCACCCGCGTCCTGCTCAACCAGCGCTTCCCCGCCCCCTCCGCGTATCCCGGCGATGACGCGGAAAGATCATGGGAAGCCCTTCACGAAGGTGCCGCCGCTGGCAGCGAGGCGCGCTTCTTCGCGGAGAGCGCCCAGCGGATCGGTTTCCTACCGATGAACGAAAATACCGCGAAGTCCCGTCTCCTTCTCGCCATGCCTGAGTTCATCCAGGGACTGGTCCAGTTCCCGACGGTGGCGGGCAGGGCCTTGGCTGACTCGCTCTACGTGAAAGGGACGAAAGACCTCGCGGAGAAGCTCGCCAACATCCCGGAGCACACCTTTGGAATCGTCCTGCCGGGGGAGACAGCGCGGGGTGGGAAGATTACATTTCCGGAAACGGAAGATGAGATATACCTCCGCGAAAGCGCCGGCTACCTCGGCCTGCGCCTCTGGATTGCGGAAACGGGGGATCACAGCCTCGCGGAAGAGATCGCCAGAGACTGGATCAAGGACGGCTACCTGCTTTTCGCGGACGGCGAAAGCTCCTCCGCCATCGTCTGGGAAGTGGAGCTGGACAGTGGGGAGTCGGCGGAGAAATTCGAGTCCATCGCCTTGCATGTCATCGCGGCCATGGCTGGGAAGGAGACAGTTCCCGGACTTGGAGAGATCATCCATGCCCCCGGAGAACGCTTCCTCCGCATCCTGCGGAAAAATGCCCGCAGCGTGGTTTTCCTCAATACCGCCACCCGCGAGACCGCCGGCCGCGACTGGTAGGGGAATTTCCAAATTCCGATGAAACAACCGCTCCCAGGCAAGGGGTATTAGCCCGTGCCAGATTCACACAAGCCCGATCCCATGTCCGACTTACCCGCCGCCATTATCGCACTCGCCTGCGTCATCACCGCGCATGCCTCCCCGCAGGAAGACATCGCCACCCAGGTTCCGGCCGCCCGAGCCATTCTCGATACCTGGCAGGCGGAGAATCCCGTCAAGGCGGAGCGCAAACTCCACATCGTCCTCTGGACCCCTGCGGACCGCGATCCCGCCCCGCGCTACCACGAGCGGCTCAACGCAATCCTTCGCGATGTCCGAAAATTCTACGGAGGGGAAATGGATCGCCTCGGCTTCGGTCCCCGCAGCATCCGCTTCGACGAAGGCACGGAGGGAAAAATCAAATTCCACCTGATCAAAGGCCAGCACCCTTACGCGCGCTACAACGGCGACAGCGGCCACGAGATCCGCACCGAATGCCTCGCCCAGCTTTTCCGGGAAGGGATCGATGCGGAGAAAGAAACCATTGTCATTTTCTGCAACATGTCGAACTGGGACTCCGATGCGAAAAAGATTTCCCAGAACAGCCCTTATTACGCGGGCGGCACCCACATGCGGGGTACCGCCTGGCAGGTCGATTCGCCAATCCTCGATCTCGATTTCCTTTCGCAAAACGAACCCCGTGTCCAGGACGGACAGTATGGAGACATCTCCATCGGCCGCTACAATTCCATCTTCATCGGGGGCATCGCCCACGAGCTCGGCCACGCCCTCGGTCTCCCGCACAACTGCGCCCGTGACGACGAATCGGAAGCCTTCGGCACCGCGCTCATGGGTTCCGGGAATCGCACTTACGGAGAGAACCTGCGCGGGGAAGGGAAAGGCAGTTTCCTCACTCTTGCCCACGGCCTGCGCCTCGCCTCCCACCCCATCTTCTGCGGTTCCGTGAAAGGCGTGGACATTCCCGCCAATGCCAAACCCACCGATCTCTCCATGACCCCTTCCGGAAAGGGCTTCGACTTCTCCGGGAAAGTCACCGCCGATCCTCCCGTTTACGCCGTCGTCGCCTACATGGATCCCGAGGGCGGCGGCGATTACGATGCCCCCACCACCACCGCGATCCCGGATGGGGAGGGGAAATTCACCCTCCACTGCCAGTCCTTCAGCCCTGGGAAATCCGGCGAGCTCCGCGTCGTCTATCTCCAGTCGAACGGGGTAGCCTCCGGCTTCCTCAGCGCCACGCCCTTCCGCTACCCGTACGCTGTCGCGGCGGATGGAAAAGTCGATTTTTCCACCGCGCGTATGAAACTCCTCACCGCCCCATTGGTCGAGGCTGTCGAGGCGAAGGACGGCCCCTCCGTCGAGGCCATACTGGTGTCCATCAAGATTCTCGGAGACCCCGCCCTATATGCTATCGCCGAGCGCTACGCTAAATCGACACACCCCGATCTGAAAACTGAAGTCGCTCCTGACATCAGCACCATTCTCCTCGCGGATCTGAAAGCCGCCACCGAGAAAACCGGTTACGGCCCGCCCGTCCGCGACCGCCTTCCGGAAGGGCGGGGGATCATCACCAGCGGAGGGAAGGCTTTCGCCAGCGGATTTTACGCCCACGCGCCGGCGGAGCACGTCTGGGAGCTGGGCGGGAAATGGAAGACGCTCAAAGGCAACGCCGGCATCGCCGATGGCAAGGAAGGCTCCGTGAAATTCCTCATCCTCGGCGATGGGAAGCTCCTATGGGAGTCCGAGGTGCTCAAGCCCGGCAGAACCGTTTCATACGAAATCGACCTCACCGGAGTCAACAGGCTCACCCTACTCACCGACGACGGCGGCGACGGTCGCTCCAGCGACTGGGGCCTGTGGCTGGAGCCGGTTCTGGGGAGGTGAAAGGCACTTTCGACACTTCCCTGCGTCTCGTGTCTCACAAACCTGCTTGCATCCCGGGCGGAATTTTAAAGACTAGCGGGAATCCTATGAATATCACCGCTCTTCTTTTTGGTTTCGCCCTCGTCTTGTCGTTTTTCCCTGCCACTGCGGCGGAGGACAAAAAGGAGGATGCCGTGGAGATGGCTTTGCGTGAGCTTTTCACCACCTACAAAAAGGGCGACGACGAGGCCGCCCTGACGCAGATGCGCGCGCTGGTGAAAATCATGGAGGAAAAGGCCGCTGCCGCCGTCGGCGAGCAACTCCCGGCGGAGGTTGGGGATTGGAAAGGCGAGAGCATGAAAAAGGACGATCTCGGAATCGTCGGGGGGGGCATCTCCATCTCGCGTGTCTATGTGAAGGAAGAGGACAGGGTCACGGTAAAGGTCATGAAGGACGCCCCTGCGATCCAGCCGCTCATCGCCCTGCTCGGAAACGAAGATCTTCTGGCTCTTAGTAATCGCAAGACCACCAGTATCGCCGGGGAAAAAGCGGTGATGGAGGGCGAGCACAAGCTCCAGATGGTTCTCGACCAACGCATCTTCGTGGAACTCGAAGGCAGCGAGAACGTCGGGGAAAAGGATCTCGTGGCGCTTGCGCGGAAGCTCGATCTCCGCGCCCTCTCGAAGCTGAAATAGGCCATGGATCTTTTCGGAGCCGACCCGTCACTCAACCTGCTCCCCCGCGACGGTATCGTCCATTGTCACGGGGCCGTGTTTCCACCCGCTGAGGCCGACCGTATCCTCTCCGTCCTGATGGGGGGAATCCCGTGGGCGCATGATGAGACGATCATGTTCGGAAAGCGCATTGTCACCGCGCGTAAAGTGGCATGGTTCGCGGACACGGATATTTCCTACGCTTATTCCGGCACGATAAAGCAGGCGCATCCGTGGACGAAGGAACTGCTCCATTTGAAAAACGTTTCCGAAAAACTGACCGGAGCCACTTATAATTCCTGCCTGCTCAACCTCTACCACACTGGCGGCGAGGGCATGGGCTGGCACAGCGACGACGAGAAATCCATCGTTCCGGAATCCTCCATCGGCTCGCTTAGTTTCGGAGCGGAAAGGAAATTCTCATTCAGGCACAAGCGCACACGGGAAACCGTTTCGCTCACACTGGAGCACGGCAGCCTCCTCGACATGCGCGGATCCACCCAGCAAAACTGGCTCCACCAGCTCCCGAAAACGAAGGCATCGGATTCCCCGAGAATCAATCTCACGTTCCGGAGAATGGCGTGACGGGAGTGGAGAGTGCCTGGAATCAGATCCTATCGCAGGAAAGCCTCGTGAAGGCCGCCATCGACGGTGATGATCTGGCCGGTGGTTTTGCTGAGGCGTTTGCTGATAAGGATGAAATACGCTTCCGCCTGGTCGGCCGGAGTGATGGGGGATTTGGTCAGGGTGCGGTCGGCGTAGAATTGCGCGAGCTTGTTGACCAGTGATTCCGTTTCCTCATCCTCCTTGAAGGCGATGTCGTACTTCGCAAGGGATCCGATGACCCGATCGCGAGGGAACATCGCGGAGCCGGAAACCACGGTGGCCGGGGCGACACCGTTGACGCGCACGAGCGGGGAAAGCTCGATGGCGAGCTCGCGGACCAGGTGGTTCGCTGCGGCTTTGGAGGTGTCGTAGGCGAGGGAACCTTTTTTCGCGACCGCTGCATTGGCCGAGGTGGTGAGGACAAGGTTTCCTTGGAGACCTTGCTCTTTCCATGTCTTGAAAGCCTCGTCCGCGACGAAGTAGGATCCGCTGACGTTGATTGCGAAGGTGAGTCCCCATTTATCATCCGGGATGTGCCCGGAGGTGTCCGACGGGACGAAGATTCCGGCGGTGATGGCGATGTGGTCGAAGCCACCATAGGCGAGCGCGACCTGGTCTAGCATAGCGCGGATGCCTGCGCGGTCGGTGATGTTGCCATGGAGGGCGATCGCGGGACCGCAGTTGGAGATGCCGCTGCCTGCGACTCCGATGCCGAGGCCGTATCTGTCGGTGATCTCCTTGGCGGTGGCTTCGGCGGCCTCCAGGTTCATATCGACGCAGACGATGTGCGCGCCTTCCTTGACGAGGCGGTGGGCGGTTTCCTTGCCGATGCCGGAGCCAGCGCCGATGACAATGACGATCTGGCGGGCGAGTTCTTTCTCGGCGGGCATGCGCTGGAGTTTCGCTTCCTCGAGCAGCCAGTACTCGATGTCGAAGGCTTCCTGCTGGGGAAGGGAGATATAGGTGTCGATGGCCTCGGCGCCGCGCATGACTTCGACAGCGCAGTTGTAGAACTCGGCGGTGACGCGGGACTCGGACTTGTCCTTGCCCCATGAGATCATCCCGAGACCGGGGATGAGCACCACGGTCGGGTTCGGATCGCGCATGGCGGGGGAGTTGCCGTGTTTGCAGGACTCGTAGTATTTCGCGTAGTCCTTGCGATATTCGACGAGGCCTTTGGAAAGTTTTTCCTTTAGCGCGGCGAAGTCTTCCTTCTGCGGATCCCAAGCAACATACAGTGGCTTGATTTTCGTACGCAGGAAGTGGTCCGGGCAGGAGGTGCCGAGCTCGGCGAGGCGGGGAGCGTCCGCGGAGTTCACGAAGCGCAGGATTTTTTCATCGTCCTGGATGGTGCCGATGAAGCGCTGCTGCTGGGAAACCTGGCCACGGAGAAAAGGCAGGATTTTCGCAAAGGTATCGCGGCGCTGTTCTTCGGGAAGGGTCTCGTATTTCCGGCCGCCAAAGGCTTTCGCGTCACCGCCCTTGGCCTCGTATTTTTCCTGGATGTATTCTGACGCCTTTTCGATCATGCGAAGGGTCAGCTCGTAGCATTTCCTGTCATCGTCATCCCATGAGATAAAGCCGTGCTGGCCCATCATGATCGCCTGGGTGCCGGGCTTGGCTTTCTCGATCTCCCGCATCGCGAGGCCGAGCTCAAAGCCCGGGCGCATCCACGGCACATATTCCATTTCCCCGGCGAAAATCTCCTGTGTGAGCTTCTCGCAGTGTTTCGAAGCAGCGATGGCGATGATCGCGTTCGGGTGCATGTGATCGACGTGCTTGCCGCTGAGGAAGCTGTGCAGGGGCGTGTCGATGGAGGAGGGGCGCGGGTTGAGATTGAAGGTGGTGTGGAAATACATGCCCACCATTTCATCCTCCGGCGGGGTCTTGAGACCGTTGTCCGGCTTGCCTGCATAGACGCCTTGAAGGCCGATGAGCTTGTCCTGGTAGAGGGAGGAAAAGTTCTCACGTTTGGAGGTCCGGAGATCGCCACCGGAGCCTTTCACCCAGAGGACTTCCGTCTTGCCGCCGGTCAGCGGATCGGTTTCCATAATTTTGCTAGAAGTGTTGCCACCCCCTGTGTTGGTGATACGCTGGTCGGCGCCAAGGATGTTGGAGCGATAGACGAGTCTGTCCACCGCATCAAGTTCGGCGGCATGGGAATCGTCCCATGAGTAGGTTACATGTTTGAAATTTAGCATCGTTCGAATGGTATTTGGGTCTGACGCGTCGAGCAATGGCGCAATCGCAGAAACCCGGCAATAAAAAACAACAATAAGAAAGAATGTTAGCGATCGAAAGGCGGAGAAAAATTCTGGAATCCGCAAAGCGGGAGGGAACTGTGAGAACCCAGTTACTGGCTGTCACGCTTGGAGTGACCGAGGAAACGGTGCGTCGGGATCTCGACACACTGTCACGGCAGAATCTGCTACGCCGAACGCATGGAGGAGCGGCGGACGTTTCCATCGTCTTCAAGGAACTCCCACAGAGCGAAAGAGCCGGCAGACAGAGTGCGGAAAAGCTCGCCATCGCCAAACTGGCGGTGAAACACATCGGCCATCAGGAGACAATCGTCTTCGATGCCAGCTCCACCGCGTTGGAGCTTGCCCGGCACCTTCCCGAGGGACGCCGGCTCCGCGTCATCACCTACGCCCTCGATGTCGTGGAAAAACTCGCCTTCCGCAACGATATCGAAGTGATCCTACTCGGTGGCGTGTTCGAGCCGCAGGGTCGTCGCTTCGGCGGGATGCTCACCGAAATGGGTCTCCGCACCATGCGCATCGACCGCTTCTTCTTTTCCGGAGGAGGCTTCGATCCCCGGCTCGGAATCGGCGAACCGAATCCGGAGGAATCCCGTCTCAAGGCGACGATCATGGATCACTCGGAATGGAAATGCGCCATGCTCGACCACACCAAGCTGGGACGGTCGACCGACCACTATTTCGTGAAACCGGCAGGAATCGACCTGCTCCTCACCGACCGGGACGGAGCGGATTATTTCGAGCGCCACCCCGAGGTGAAAATCACCCGCGAGCTGGGGAACTGAACGGAAAAGGGCGGTTCCTCTACTCCACGACGACGGGAGTGCCAACTTGCACGTTTTCAAAAAACTTCGTGGACATGTGGTGGGGCATTCGGACGCAGCCGTGTGAGGCCGCGTAGCCCGGGAGATAGCCTGTGTGCATTCCGATGCCGGCATTGAAACGCATGAAGTTTGGCATCGGCGCGGCGTAGAAAATCTGGCCCGGTTGCACCTTGTCCACGCGGATATCGGCGTTTTCGTTGACGTGTTTCCCGGAGGCCAGATCGGTGATGACTCCGTAAGCGGAGGACTTGTGATCCTTGTGCTTTTCCGAGATGCGATAGGTGCCTGCGGGAGTGCCGGTGTCTTCCTTGCCCGAGGAGATGCGGGAAATACCGACCAACTTGCCGCCTTTGTAGAAATAGGCTTTCTGGTCGCGGCGGTTGATTTTGATGAGAGGGGATCCTTGGACTCCATCGCCGTCCCAATAGGAAACGTCGTCCGGTATCGCCGGATCTGGATGGGTGGAACCGCCGGAGGTCTGTTGGTGAACCGGGCCGCGGATGCCGGCGAGATAATCGGAACCCGGAGGGCTGCTGGCACAGGAGACGAAAAGCAACGATGTGCCTAAAATGGAAAAGTATTTCATGTTTGCGAAGGAGTTTTACCGGATTTCCGCGTGAAATCAAGTCCCAAAAGGGATGGATGGGACGCGGCTGTATTCCATTTGTTTCCGGCGGGTGTTGAAAAAATGATGAATCCTAGCCCATGAGGGGAGTTGCGGGCGGCGGGGGACTGGGTTAAAACGCACCGCGAGATGAACGAGAAACTGCGACTGCCGGAGCATTACGAACTTGAACGCGAACTCCTCGAGCAACTCAGCGGCAGACCCGGGCATCAGCGTTGCGTGGTGGGGCACGACGAGCTTCTGCTGGTCTTGCACGAGGTGCCGCAAGCCGGCATACCGGAGCGGCAGGCTTTGTTTTTCTGGCGCGGGCAGAATGGGAGATGGATACAGCCTGGAGGACCGGGGCTGGACGAAGTGGGAGCGTTGCTTGAGAGGTATGCTGCCACGATCGACGCGAACGAGGAGGTGCTGGAGGTCACCGAATCCACCGAGGATCTTTTCGGCATCTTGCGACACGCCGGGCCGCTGTTCCGGAGTATACGGAACATCGTCAGCGCCCTTGAGCAGGCACTGGCCCAGGAGCCGGAGGACAAGCAGATCCGTTCCTTCCGCGACCGGGCGCAGGAGCTGGAACGTGCTTCGGAACTACTGCAGATCGACGCCCGGGAGACCATGATATTCTGGCAGGCGGAGGCCTCCGAGCAACATGCGAAATCGGCGGACCGGCTTGGGGACATCCTTTTCAAACTGAATCTCGTGACGGGCTTTTTCCTGCCCCTGGTAGCCTTTGGAGGTCTCTTCGGCATGAACGTGGATCTGCCGGAATTCGTCAAAGGACTGTTCTGGTGGATCTTTTCCGGTGGGCTCATCGTCGGCGGCCTGCTGCTCTGGTATGTCGCCAAGGGCAACCGCAATAGGAACGCGAAATAATCCGGGGAGAAAAAAATCAGACTCGAGTTCTTCCAAACAACCAATGTCTGGAGGGAGATGTTCGAGCGGAAAGCGGGTTGCCATTCGGGTTTTCGCAATTATCATCCGCGCATCATGAGTGAAGCACAGCCGAAGATTACCGCGTATTTGAAGACTTTCTGTGGATGGAGCGAGGGCATCCGCGCGATCATGCGGAAGTACGAGCTACCCTACGAGGAAAAGGACATCATCAGGAATCCGGCGTTCCGTTGGGAAATGGAGCAGCGCAGCGGCCAACCGCTTTCGCCCTGTGTGGAAATCAACGGCACCATGCTTCCGGATATCAGCGGCGAAGAGGTGGAGAAGTGGATGCTCGAGAACGGGGTCGTTTCGGAAAACGAAGTCCAACCGGACGCGCCCATCGACTCCGCCTGCACCAACGAGCAGCACGAGGCCATGGCCGCGGGGAGACTGCCGGTTCCGGGGAAAATCCGCTTCTTCGACTGAAGATTTGAAGTGGATGCCTTTGAAACTGTGATTTGAAGGGTGGACAGAGTGTTGCGCCCGCGTGCATGTTGGCGGCGTGAGCGAGGTGATGATTGAAACGCGGAATTTGCACAGGAGCTACCGGATCGGGAAAAAATCCATCGAGGTGCTGCATGGAATAGACCTGCGCATCTCCAAGGGGGAAAAGGTGTTTCTCTGCGGACCGAGCGGGGCGGGGAAGACGACTCTGCTTTATACGCTGGCGGGACTGGAAAAACCGGAGCAGGGCAGTGTCCACATCGCAGGGACGGATCTTTACGCGATGGGGCGCAAGCAGCAGGCGGCGTTTCGCAACCGGTCGATCGGATACGTTTTCCAAAACTACCATCTGCTCCCGGAGCTGACCGCAGTTGAGAATGTGGCGGTGCCTGGGGCTATCGCGGGGGAGAACCGGACCGCGGAGGCATTGCTCGCTTTGGAGCGGGTCGGATTGAAAGACAGGGCGGATCACCTTCCGGCGGAGCTTTCAGGAGGGGAGCAGCAGCGGGTAGCGATCGCGAGAGCCATCGTGAACCAGCCGGCGGTGCTTTTCGCAGACGAACCAACGGGTAATCTGGACTCCGCAACGAGCAAGGAAATCATGGGAATACTGCTGGAACTTGCTGATGAACATGGAGTTACGTTGATCGTCGTGACTCACGATCAGAATCTGGCGAAGGTCGGAGATCGGACGCTGGTGATCAAGGATGGAAAAGTGGGATAGGTCATTATCCGGCTGATCACTCGAAGTATTTTTTCAGAGCACGCTGCTCGTCGGGGGCTAGGGAGTCTTTCCAGACGCGGTCGCCGCCTTTGCCTTGGGCAGCGGTGCCACCGGCGGAGGCTTTGCTGGCGGATTCGTCAAAGGTGTGCTTGCCATCTTGAAGCTGGAGGAGATCACCGGGGACGGCTCTTGAGAGGTCTTTGGCCTCAAGAGCGGTGAGTTCGCCGGTATCAAGAGGATCTTTTTCGCCTTTGAGGACGTTCGGATCATGGCCGGGACCACGGTTGATTCCGCCGGAGCCGATACCATTTTTGCCCTCACCCTCGCCCTCGCCCTCGCCCTCGCCCTCGCCCTCGCCTTCTCCGCTTTCTCCATCACCGAGGAGCTGGTCTGCCCAGTCTCCCTCACCTTCTCCTTGTCCGGCGTTATCAATGGATTGCTTGAGGTTTTCCATACTTTCCTTAAGCTGGGACATTTGTTCAGAAGAGAGTTTCCCGAGTTCGTTCGGGTCGAGTTTGGAGAGTTGATCGAGAAGGGCGGGGTTGGGTTTCATAGCTCCGTTCTGGAGACCCTGGAGGGCGTTTTCGAATTCCTCGGTGAGCTTCTGCTTCTGCTCGGTGCTCATCTTGTCGGAGTTTTCCGTGAGAACTTCGAGGGCTTTCCCGGCTTCCGAGAGATCGCGCTCAAGGTTCTCCATGTTGGAATTGTGGGATTCCTTGAGACTGTCCGTGGCTTCGAGCGAGGCGTGGCTGAACCAATCCTCTTCCTCCTGGGAGCGGAGTTGATCGAGGCGCTTTTCCATTTCCTCGATGTATTTCTCATCGACCATTTCGTCCTCGGCGAGCTGTTCGAGCTGGGAATCGAGCTGCGACCATGCCTGTGGCTGACGGGAGGGCGGAGGAGTGACGGCGGGTTTCGCAGTGATGGGAATGAAGAGACCCAAGGTGAGCAGGATGAGGGCAGCAAGAGGAGGGGCGAGGGTCTTCGGAAGATGCCAACGCAAGGATTTGGAAAGGTTTGCGGGGGCTTCGGGCCATTTCGAGATTCCTGCCCGGGCGGCGGAGAGAGAGCTGTGCAGCCCGGAATCCGCCTCAATGCGGACAAGAGCCTGGTCGGGTTTTTCAAAGCGTTTCGCGGCGATGAAGAAGGAAATGAGAGCTACGAAGACAAGGACGGCGAGCAGGCCGAGACCAATGTGGAGAGGACTGATCTGGGAAATCTCGCGGCGGAGGACAAGGGTCGTTATGGCGCCAAGGATGGCCGCGACCAGCAGTGGGGTGGCAAAAACCTGCAGGAACCAGGCGAAGTTGATCCTGCGGGAGAGGGCTTTCGCGCGGTTTTGCCAGAACTCTTGTTGCGGGGATTCCATGGCCATGACGCGGAGAATGTAGCGGGCGGAGAGGCGGGGTGCGAATGGAATTTACGGCTTTTCTCAAGGCATCCACATTTGGATCTGGTCAGATGTGGATGCCCAACGGCTTCTCCGGTTCATTTCAAGGATTTCCGGGACAACGCACCCATGCGGATTGGCTTCGGCGATGTGCTGGTTACTGGGACGGCGGATCATTGATTTCCTCCCTTGGATCCAGGTTTCGGTATTCTACTTTGGATTACAAGTATTGTAACAAGTTAAATCCAGGATCCCGGGAGCAAGCGTGTGAAGTTCCCTCTTTGCAAAAGGGTTCATCTGGGGATCATTTGGCGCAGATGAGATTCCACACGATCACTGCCGTCCTGTTGTTGCTGCTCCAACCTGTTTTCGGAGAGGATGAGTCGAAGAAACCGGACGAAGGCGCACCTGCCAAAGCGAAGGAGGAGAAACTTTCCAAACCAGTCACGAAGGATGGCAAGATCACGATCGGCGGTCAGGTGGTGCCCTATGTTTCCACGGCGGGAAAAATGGTGATGCGGGATGAAAAAGGAAAAGCCAAGGCCTCGATCTTCTACGTGAGCTATACGCGCAGTCCGGTCAAGGACACGGCCACGCGCCCGGTGATGTTCGCATTCAATGGCGGACCCGGATCCTCGTCCGTGTGGCTGCATCTCGGGATACTCGGACCGAAACGTATCGATTTTCCCGGCGATGGCACGGAGCCGCTCACTCCCCCCGCCCGGCTGATTGAAAACGAATCCAGCATCCTTGACGTGTGTGACCTGGTGTTCATCGATCCGGTTTCCACCGGCTACAGTCGTGCGGAGAAGGACACGGATGAAAAGGAATTCCATGGGCTGGAATCGGACATTTCATCGGTGGGAGATTTCATCCGCATGTGGCTCACGGAAAACAAGCGCTGGTCATCGCCGAAGTTTCTATGCGGGGAATCCTACGGCGGCATCCGCGCGGCGGGTCTCGCGGATTTTCTCCAAAGCCGCTACGGGATGAGTCTGAACGGCGTGGTGATGCTCTCGGCCTTGTTGGATTTCCGCACGATCATTCCCTCGGAAGGAAGCCAGCTTTCGCATCAGGTGTATCTGCCGCTGTTCGCGACGACCGCGCTTTTCCACAAAAAGGTCGAGGGAGAACGTGAGGACATTCTCAAACAGGCGCGTGAATTCGCGTATGGCGAGTATGGGGCGGCTTTGCTGAAGGGCAACGAGATCAGTGAGGAGGAAAAGCATGCGGTGGCGGAAAAGCTCGCCGACCTGACGGGCATTTCGGCAGAGATTTGGAAGCGGAAACAGCTCCGGCTCGATCCCTTCGAATTCCGCGCTGAACTGCTGCGCGATGAGAAGAAAGTGATAGGCCGGTTCGACGGGCGGGTCGTTTGGGACGCCACGAGCGTGGACGCGCGCAATGCGGAATACGATCCTTCCTACGCGCTCGCGCTGGGGGCGTTTTCCACCGCCATGCTCGCCTACCTCGGAGACGAGTTGGGCTGGGAGGAGGACCAACCCTACGAGATCCTGACAGGCGTCGGTCCGTGGAAATACGGGTCCGACAACAGCATCGTGAATGTCGCGGACCGTCTGGCAGGAGCCCTCCGTGACAATCCGAAATTGCGCGTGCTGGTAATGGGTGCCCACGCCGATCTCGCGACCCCGCCCGAAGGCATGGCGTATTCATTGCGGCAGATCGTCGGTTTCCCACCCGCGCTGAAGAGCCGTATCGAGTTCACCTATTATGACGCGGGTCACATGTTTTACCTGAATCCTCCGGATCTGAAAAAAGCCCGGACCGATCTGGTGGAATTCATCCATGCCCGGTGAGCGAGCCATGACCCACGCTCATTGAACGCGGAAAGCGGCTTCAATGCAAAAGCTCCGCGTTTTTTGCTTTTGGCTGGGAACACGCTTTCATCGGATTCAACTCCCTACCGGAGACACAACACACGAATTAATGAAAAAATTAGCCATCCTGACATTGCTGTCACCGACCCTTGCCTATGCCGGGTCGCCAAGCCCGGAAATAGCAACCGCTCCCGCGCCGGCCTACTGGATCATGCCCACGATTGATATCCGGGCGAGATACGAATTCGGAGAAGTGGACGGATTGGATCCGTCCCACGCCCTGACCTTCCGTGAACGTCTCGGTCTCAGGACCCAGGAATGGATGGGGTTCAGCGCATTCATCGAGGGCGAGTTCTCCCAGGCAGCCATTGACGATTACCATGGAGGAACCCCCGGTGCGACACCGTTCGATCCAGGCAACACCGCGATCGCCGATCCGGAAACGAACGAGCTGAACCAGGGATACATCCAATACAAAGGTTTCGACACGGTCTTCAGAACCGGGCGCCAACGCATCGCCTATGACAATGGTGCCATCATAGGAAACGTCGGCTGGAGGCAGAACGAGCAGACCTATGACGCGCTGTCGTTCAGCAGCACGTCCGTTGACGGACTGACACTCCAGTATGCCTACATCAACCAGGTGAACAGGATCTTCGGATCCGACGCCACGGGTTTCGCCGGAGACATCGGGACAAGCCTCCACGCGTTGAACGCCTCCTACACCGGTGTAGAGGGCTTCACTCTCGGTGCTTATGTCTATCTGATGGACTTCGATGACGTGAACGCTTTTGATAACGATACCTACGGTGTTTCCGCGAAGACCAAGCAGTTCGGTCTCGATCTCTACGGGGAAATCGCTTTCCAGAACGATGCCGGAGCCGCGGGCAATGACGATAGCTGGTATTCCCACACCTACGCTGCGAAGACAATATCGACACAGGTCGTCACCGTCGGTATGGAGCATCTCTCCGCAGGTTTCCGCACTCCGCTTGCCACGGCCCACGCCTTCAACGGATACGCGGACGCATTCGTCGGCCAGCGCTCGAACGGCACGACCGGCGGTCTGACCGACGTGTATGCAAGCCACATAATCCCCATTTTCTGGGGCATGAAATGGACAAACACTCTCCACGCCTTCGGTGACAACGAAATCTCCACCGGTCGCGGTTGGGAGATCGATTCCGTCCTTGCCAAGAAATTCGATGACCATTTCCTGGCCATCGTCAAGCTGTCCCACTTCGAAACTGAGGGCGTTCTTCCTACCACCACCCGTTTCTCAGTGGAGATGAACTACACCTTCTGATTGTCGCTGCCAGCCATTTGTTGGAAAAATGACGCCCTGCCGATTCAAGACGGCGGGGCGTTTTTTTATCGCGGCATGTTTTCAAAAGCCATTTCACAGAGGCCGATGAACGCCTCCT
>Ga0105047_10003430_pt1 | contig 27924 bp, 23 predicted proteins | sample MAT04_FD_78384 | JGI IMG/M metagenome (GOLD analysis project Ga0105047, IMG submission 78384) | Freshwater microbial communities from Lake Fryxell liftoff mats and glacier meltwater in Antarctica - MAT-04 (megahit assembly) | ecosystem: Environmental > Aquatic > Freshwater > Ice > Liftoff... | reverse complement strand
GTCGTGGTGCTCGACGGGCTGGCGCGCCGCGATGTCGATGTGCGCTACAGCGTCACCCTTGACGGGAGGGCGGCAGCCATCGGCATCAACCTCGCGACGACCCTGCGGCGGACCGACACGGCCGAGCTCCGGACACATCTTCGGATCCGACCGGACGGCCGCGTGGTGGTTAGCGTGGCGCGCGTCCGGGGCGATGTGGTCACGCTGCTCGGCGCGACGCGCCTGCTGCCGGACCTGGCCGTGGCGGCCGGGACGCCGCTGCTCGTGCGCAGCCGCGTCATCGGCATCCATCCCACGGTCGTGAGCCTGAAGGTCTGGCCGGCGGGCACCGCGCAGCCCTCCCGCTGGTCGATCCTCCGTCAGGATCGCACCGACGAGCTCATCGGTCGGGGCACCGTCGGCCTCCGCGTCACGGTGCCCACCGCCGCCGCGCCCGACCCGGTCACCGTCCGCTTCGACGACCTGCGGGTCCGCACCGCCGTGACGCATGTCGCGCAGACGCCGACGCCACGGCCGAGCGCGACGCCACGGCCGACTCCGAACACCACGCCGTCCCCGACCGCCGACCCCGGGCCCCTGACGCAGGTCGGACAGACCGTCGCCGCAGATCGGTTCGAGCGCGTGGTCGAAGCCGGCTGGGGCCGGCCCGCGTCGGGCGATACCTACGCCGTGCTGGGCACGAACACCGACTATTCCGTCGACGGCACCCGAGGCATCGTGCGCATGACCCGCGGCGCGACGCGCTCCGCCACGGCCGTCGCCGCCCGCGCCCGCGACGTGGAGATCCAGTTCCGGGTCCGCGTCGACCGTCTGCCGGAAGGCGGCTCGGTCTACGCCTACGGCATCGCGCGGCGCACCGCCGAGGGTGCGGAGTACCGCATGAAGCTGCGTATCGCCCCCGACGGCGCGGTCTACGTGCAGGCCACGCGTCGCATCGACGGGTCGGAGCGGGGCATCGGCGACGAGGTCCGGGTACCTGGCCTCGTCGTGCAGGCCGGTCGTGACCTCGAGCTACGAGCACGGCTGACGGGATCCCGACCGACGGTGATCCGCATGAAGGCCTGGCTGGCCGGCGAGACGCAGCCGAGGTCGTGGCCGTACGTCCGCACGGACAGCCAGGCTGGCCTCCAGTCGGCGGGCGCCGTGGGCGTCATGGGCTACGTCGCGTCGTCCGTGGACAACGGGCCCGTCACCTATGCATTCGATGATCTCTCGGTGGTCGTCGCGGCCGTGGACGCGGTCCCCGAGCCGACCCCGGAACCGACCGCCGAGCCCACGCCCGAGCCCACCCGGGACCCGACGCCGGCGCCGACCGCGGCACCCACGGCGACGCCTGCGCCTACGCCTGCACCCACGGCCACGCCGGCACCCACGGCCACGCCGGCACCCACGGCGACGCCGGCACCCACGGCCACGGCGACGCCGTCACCGACCGCCACCCCAGATCCCGACCGCACCTACGTCGTCGCCACGAACGGCAGTGACAGCGCCGCGGGCACCCGCGCGGCTCCCTGGCGCACGCTCCAGAAGGCCGCGGACAGCGTGCCCCCAGGAGCGCTGGTCCTTGTCCGCTCCGGCACTTACACAGGCTTCACCGTCAGCCGCTCCGGCACCCAGGGCGACCCCACGATCTACCGCGCCGATCCGGACGGCCCGCGACCCGTGCTGGACGGCGCCATCAACGGGCGGATCGACGTGGTGAAGCTCACCAACGTCCGCGACGTGCGCATCGAGGGCTTCGAGATCATGGGGTCCGCGGGCGGCAACTACGCCGGCGCTGGCGTCCGAACCGAGAACAACGCGACGCGCATCGCCATCGTGGACAACCTCATCCACGACAACCGCAGCTACGGCATCCTCAGCCACACCTCGACGGCCGTCCTCATCCGCGGCAATGACATCCACGGCAACGAACAGGGCATCGAGATCCGCTATGCCGGTGAAGGCACGCGCATCATCGACAACCGGATCCACGACCAGGACCGGATGCTGCGCAACACCGTCGGCGGCAATGATGACTCGGGCGCCTCGGGCATCGGCTTCGTGAAGTCCACGGGCGCCGTGCTCGCGTCCGGCAACGTGATCTATGGCAACCGCGCCGCGAGCCACGACTACACATGGGACGGCGGCGCCTTCGAGATCTACGGTGCGTCCAACGTGACCATGACCGACAACATCGTCTGGGACAACGAGAACGTCCTCGAGACGGGCACCGACAGCGGCCTCGCGTGCAGTGGCAACACGTTCACGCGCAACGTGGCGTGGGGCGCGTCCACCCAGGGCCGGGCGTGGGGCATGTTCCTGCGCTGCGGCGAAGGGATGCTCATCGCCAACAACACGTTCGTGGACGTGGAGGGCTTCGTCTTCTCGGTGGGCTCCGACTCGGGCACCTACAGCGGCCGGATCGAGGGTCTCCGGATCATCAACAACGTCATCGATGTGACGGGCACGGGCGCCAAGGTCTATGGCCTCGTGACCGCGATGCCAGACTCGGTGCGCATCAACAGCAACCTGGTGCGCACGTCGGGCCAGGTGGCGACGATGCCGGACGGCCGCCGGACCACGAGCCTGGAGACGTTCACCGCGTGGACCGGCTACGAGACGAAGGGCATCAGCGCCGATCCCCGCTTCCGCGATCGCGCCGGCCGCGACTACACCCTCCAGGCGGGCTCGCCCGCCGTCGACGCGGGCGTGGTCATCGCGGATGTGAGCGACGTCTACTCCGGCACGGGCCCGGACATCGGTCGGTACGAGCGGCTCGACTGAGCCTGCGACCTGCTGGTGCGGGCGGTCCACGGAGACCGCCCTGGGTCATGGACAGGCGTGGTACATCCGTACTACAGTCGTGACCACGACCACGGTGATGGATCGGGGGCAGCGCCCCTGAGCCGAGCCTGTCACTCCGGTCTCCGCCCTGGGTCACGCCCTGCCGCGTGGCCTCGCCGTCAGGCGACGCGTGCCGGATGACCCAGACCATCCGGCGCGCGCGGGCACACCGCGAACCCCCCCGGTCGCGGACGCTGCGCACGACCCTGGTGATGGTCGCCTGTCCTGCCCTGCCCGGTGGGAACGGCCCTTCGCCGCTCTCCAGGCGCCCGGAGACCGAGATGACTCCGGGCGCCACCTCCCGACCGCCTGTGGGACCATGCCCGCCGTGACCCTGCCCATCGCGATCGCGACCCCTCGCTATGCGCCCGAGATCGGCGGCGTGGAGCGCCACGCAGAGGAGCACGCGCGCGGCCTGGTCGCCCGCGGCATCCCGGTGGAGGTGCTCACCACCGACCCGACCGGCCGTCTGCCTCGGCTCGAGCGGCGTGATGGGGTCCTCATCCGGCGCTTCCCGACGCTCCGCGGCGACAGCGTCTTCTACATCAGCCCCCACCTGGCGCGATGGGCGTGGGGCCACGCGGCCCGCTATCGCCTCGTCCACGCCCACAGTTACCACACGCTCGTGCCGCTCGCGGCCGGCACGGGTGCCGTCCGCGCCGGGGTGCCCCTCGTGATCACCGCCCACTACCACGGCGGCGGTCACACGCGGCTCCGGAACCTGCTGCACGTGCCCTACCGCCCGGTCGCGGGACGCGTCCTCCACGCGGCCGATTCAGTGATCGCCGTGTCCCAGGCGGAGGCCGGCTGGCTGACCCGTGACTTCGGGGACCTGCCCATCCATGTCCTGCCGAGCGGCGTGGGGCTGCCCGACCGCGATCCCGGCGCGCCGGCCCCCGTGGCGCCCGCACGCCAGCCGCGCGAGGTGACGATCCTGTCCGTTGGCCGCCTCGAGGCGTACAAGGGTGTGGCTCGGACGGTGGCTGCCCTCCCCCACCTGCCGCTGGAGACGCGCCTCGTGGTCGTCGGCAAGGGGCCTGCATCCGAAGCCATCGCGGCGACCGCCGAGCAGCTGGGCGTCCGCGACCGGGTCCGGCTCCTGGGCCACGTCTCCGCGGACGAGTTGGAGGCGTGGTACAGCGTCGCGGACGTGTTCGTGACGCTCTCCGAAGAGGAGGCGTTCGGCATGACCGTGCTGGAGGCGGCCGCCGCGGGCACCCCGGTGGTCGCCTCCGCCATCCCGGCTCACGCGGAGGTCACGGGCTATGTGCCGGGCGGACGCATCCTGCTGGTGGCCCCAGGGGTTCACGGCGCGAACCTCGCGGCGGCCATCGAAGAGGCCCGCGCCAAGGGTCGCACCGCGGACCGGACCGGTTGGCGCGTGCCGACGTGGGACGCCATGGTCGATGGCATCGTCGAGGTGTACGCGGAGGTCCTCGGCGCGCCCGTCCGCTGATCAGTCGAGCACGAACCGCACGCCGGGGTCGTCGGGGCTCACCAGCGTCCCCTTGAGGGGGCCGGCGAGGATGCGCACGAGCGACTTCCGGCCAGACGGGTCACCCAGCGTCTCCAGCCGGTAGGCACGGGGACCCGCGGCCCGGGCGCTCACCGGGGCATCGATCCTGACCGTCTCGAACCCGGCGACGCGGCGTCCCGTCACGGTGTACGCCGTGAAGCGCAGCGGCAGGGTCACGGTGCCCTCGGCGGCGACGGGGCCATCCGGATCGAGGGACGGCGCCGGGCTCGCCGTGGGGACGGCGGTCGGCGTGGGGGTGGGCGCGACGGTCGGCGTCGGCCTGGGCGTCGGCGTCGGCGGGGCGGGCGCGACGGTCGGCGTCGGCCTGGGCGTCGGCGTCGGCGGGGTGGGCGGCCGGGATGTCGCCGTGGGTGTCGGCGTCCGAGCCGGTGTGGGCGTCGGGGTCGGGGTCGGCGCGGGCTCGGGCGTGACGGTTCCAGCAGGGCTCAAGGTCACCACGGGGACAGGCGTCGGCCTGGGCGTGCGCATGGGCCGCGGCGTCGGCGTCGGCCTGGGCGTGCGCGCGGGCCGCGGGCTGCGCAGCGGCGGCGGCGTGATGGTCACGGCCCCGATCGCGGACGGGGTGGGGGTGGCGGAGGTCTGGGCGCTGGCATCGGGTGGGTCGACGAGCAGGGTCAGGCGCAGCACTGCCGCGGCGCTGAACGCGACGATCATGATGCCCGCCAGGATGTTGACCACCGGCACGACGCGCGCGGCGGCTGGGCGCTCGGAGGAGCGCAGCACCTCCCGCAGCACCAGGAGCACCAAGAGCACCACGGTCCAGGCGATGCCCACCAGGACGATCCGATCACCGCTCATCCCCCGGAGCATCCTCTGTCGGGTGCTCCCCGGCAACGGGACCGATCGGCTGGTAGGCACGGCCATCGGTACCCCTCACTCGATGGGTTGCCGTGCCGCACCAGCACGATGGCCCGGAAGGTTGACCACGCTCGTCGCGGAGCGCATCCTCGGCTGACCGGCCTGGCATCCCCCGGATGGGGGATCCGATCGGTACCCCGACCGTCCCAGGAGGTCGGTGGCGCGGTCATCGCGCCTCCGGGCCCGGGCTCCTGAGGCTCCGACGGTGTGTCACGCGCTGCGTGCGGACCTTCGGGTGATGGACCCCAGACCCCCCGACAGCAGACTGGTGTGATGCTCGAGACCATGGACCGTGCCCGCCTTGCGGGCCCCGCTTCGACCCCCACGTCGGCCACCGACATCCGCAGCCTGTACGTGGTGGGCGGCCAGCAGCGATCGCTGCGGCCCATCCGCGCGCACTTCGGTGACTGGTACGAGTACCAGAAGGGCATCGTCGTCCGGGTCGACACCCAGACCGGCATCGCGAAGGCCGTCCACGACCATGTGACGCCGCCGGACGCCTGTCCGCCGGAGGACCCCGCGATCCTGTTCAAGAGTGGCACGCTCGTGGGCGAGCACCTGTACCTGACGACGCAGACCGAGGTCCTCGTCTACCGGGTCCCGTCGTTCGTGCTCGAGACGCGCGTGTCGCTGCCGTCGTTCAACGACGTCCACCACGCCCGGCCGACACCCGACGGCAACATCCTCGTCGCCGTCACAGGCCTGGACATGGCCATGGAGATCGGCCACGACGGGCGCGTCATCCACGAGTGGAACGTCCACGAGCCGGCGAAGAGCGTCTGGGGCGAGCGATTCTCGAAGGACGTCGATTATCGGCGCATCCCCTCGACCAAGCCGCACCTGGCCCACCCGAACCACGTCTTCTACATCGGCGACGAGCCGTGGGTGACACGCTTCCAGCAGAAGGACGCGGTGTCGCTGGTCGATCCGTCCCGGCGCATCGACATCGGCGTGGAGCGACTGCATGACGGCATCGTCTACGGCGACCAGGTGCTGTTCACCGCAGTGAACGCCAAGGTGGTGCTCGCGGACACGCGCACGCTCCAGGTGACGGAGGTCATCGACCTCATGTCGATGCATGAGAAGGACCTGCTGCTGGGCTGGACGCGCGGGCTGCTGCTCGACGGCGACCGGCTGTGGGTGGGCTTCTCGCGGATGCGCGCTACGAGGTTCCGCGACAACGTCGCCTGGCTCAAGAACGGCTTCAAGTCCTACCTGGGCACGCACGTCGCGTGCTACGACCTGCGCGAGCGCCGCTGCATCGCGCAGATCGACATGGAGGACGCCGGCCTCAACGCGGTGTTCGGGATCTACGACGCCGACTGAGGACCTGCCGGCCGGTCAGTGCGCGGTGGCGCCCTCGGCGGGGGCGCTGTGGATCCACGGCGCACGATCCGCGGGGGCGTCGGTACGACCAGGTGTCGCATCGGTGCGCCGTCGATCGCGGCCAGGAGCATCTGCGCGGCGGTCCCGCCCATCTCGTCCATCGGCAGCCGGATCCCCGTGAGCGGGGGGTCGAGGTGATCGGCGACGATGTGATCGTCGAAGGTGACGATCGACACATCCCGGGGCACGCGCAGGCCGACTCGACGCGCCTCGGCACGCACGCTCAGGGCCGTCATGAGATTGATGGTCATGGACCTCTGCCGCGGCAGCCTCCTGGTGCAGCCCTGGTCGGATCGGACCTGGCTGGATGCCGCGGATCGCCGACGGCTGGCGGGGTTCGTGGACCTGCTCCGATCGTACCCCGAGGCGTTCGCCGCATCCCGGCCCATCGGCGGCGACCCGTGGCGCGACGAGCCGTATGGCTACGTGTGCTCCGACGGTGAGCGGGCGTTCGTCGCGTTCGCCAACGTGACGTGGCAGGACATCGACCTGCCGCTGGACGCGGGTCCCGCGTGGGGCCTGCCGGACCGGGACACGTGGTGGCTCCGGTGGCGCTACCCGGACCTGTCGGGCCCGGCCGAGGGTGTGGCGGTCCGGCGCGGCACCCTGGTGCCGATGCGGCCGTTCACGTTCATGCTCCTGGAGATCGCACCGGGCGACGCGGGCGCGGTCGGCGAGGAGCGCCCGGACGTGGTGGCGCCCGCGCTGCGGCCCTTCTCGGAGCCGAGCACCACCTTGGCGATGACGCTCGAGCCCGCCGGACCGGCGACGACGGAGGCGGAGGCGGAGGCCGCTTCCCCGACACCGAGGCGCATCGTGGAGCTGCGGGCGGAGGTGCCACCGACCCGGTCGGCCGACGGCGCGGTCGTCGCCTGGGTGCGCCTGATGCGGGACGGCCGGCCGCTGGCGCTGGAGGATGTCGGCGCCCGGTTCTCGGTGACCGGGACACTCGCGGAATCGGCCGTCGCGGCGGCGCCCGTGGTCCGGGATCGGACGTACAGCGTGCCGTGGCAGGCCTGGCGGATCCGACCAGGCCCCTCGGACGTCGTCCGGCCGCTGGTGCTCCGCGTGACAGTCGCGCTGGATGTCGATGTCGTGCTGGAGCCGGGCGGCGCGTTCATCCCAGGCTGACGCGGGCGGGGGGCGCGGTCAGAGCTCGGGGGTGATGCTCCAGGGCGGGATCACGCCCAGCAGGTCGCTCACGCGCGCCACGTCGGACGCGTAGATCTCCTCCAGCAGGCGCCGGATCGTCTCGTCCATGGCGGGCGGGGCGTCGACGGGGCCGGGCGCGACGACGGCGCGCCAGTGGCGGAGGGCGTCCACGAGCGCGTGGGAGCGGGCGGCCGATGGACCGGCAGCGGCGTCGGGTCGGTCGGGCGTGGGCGACAGGCCCGATGGGTCCAGGCCCAGCCAGGCCAGCAGCTCTCGGGCCGCAGCACCGGGGTCGGGGTCGACCGATTCGAAGAACCGGATCCACACCCGGTCGGGCCCGAAGGCGGCCTGGTAGCGCTCGAGAGCGTCCGCGTAGAAGCCGGCCCCCAGGTAGAGCGGCTCGTGACCCCAGCGACCGGGCCGCTGGAGCTCGTCCCGGATGGCGCGCAGGAAGCCTCGTCGCTCCGCCCCCTCTGCCGCGTCGTGGCGGTGGTGCGCCCAGGCACGCTCGACCGGGTCGCGCAGCACCATCGCGATGCGTGCGTCGGGTGCGACCGCGGCGATCCGGCCGGGTGCCTCGGGCGACCACAGGGAGGACGTGCTCGCCTCGCCCGTGAACTGGTCGGGTCGGGCGGCAGCAAACAACGCGAGGTATGCCGATTCCTCGGTCACCACGGGGATGGTGCGCGCAAAACGCCGCGAGGGCCGGATCGCTGCGAAGAAGTGGGGCTGTTCCGGCTGGGGCAGGAACAGGCCCGGGTGGCGACGCAGGTGCGCCACCAGCCTGCCGGTGCCGGCGTGGGCGGCGCCGACCAGGAACAGGTCGGGCCAGCGGGTCGTGGCGGGCGCGTCCGCGACGGTCATGCCGGCCGAGGCACCGCGCGCAGCACCGGCAGCAGCCGCCGGGTGAAGGTCACGACCGCCACGCTGCTCTGGGCGACCAGCCACGCGATGGCCACGCCCACCAACCCGATGGCCGGCAGGAGCACCGACGCAAGCCCGAGCGTGAGCAGCGCGATGGACGCCTGGATGAGCAGGATGTCCCGGCCTCGACCCGCGACCCGTGCAAGGGCAAGGGCAAGGGCGTTCACCGAGAACGGGACGAGCGCCAGGCTCGCGATCCGCAGCAGGTCCGTGGCGTTCGCCGCATAGGCCTCGCCGAAGACACCCAGGATGAAGGGCGCCAGCACGAGGACCCCCAGGAGCATCGGCGCCAGGATGCGCGCCATGTGGACCGCGACGCGTCGCAGCTGATCCGCAGGTGGCGTGCCAGCATGCACGGTCTCCACGGTCATCGATGCCGCCATGTTCACCGGGAACAGGTTGAGGGCGATGACCACGGACCATGCCATCGCGAAGTAGGCGCCCTGCTCCGCACCCGCGATGGCCACGACGAGCACCGGCACCAGCGTCGTGGAGGCCAGCGCGAACAGCGCCCCCACGGAATCCGCGGCGATGAAGCCCAGGATCGTGCGCCGGCCCATCTCGATGGTGCGGCCGCCCGCTGCTGTGGCGTGGGCCGGGATCCAGCGCCGGAACAGGACGAGGGTCACGGCCGCCACGGCGGCCATCACGGGCACCGTGGTGGAGACCACGATACCCAGGGCGGGCAGCGAGGCCGCGAGCACGACCAGGAGCACGATCTTGGCCACGGCGTACGCGCCGTTCTCGACCGGCACCCACACCGTCCGGCGCAGGCCCGCGATGACGCCGTCCTGGAGGTTGAACAGGGACAGGCTCATGGTGGACAGGACGAGGAACACGAGGCCGGCGCCCGTGGCCAGCCCCGCAAGCGACGTCCAGGTCGAGCCGAGCGCGATGGCCAGCCCGTAGACGACGAGCGAGGCGACGCCCGCGGTGATGAGCGCGATCGCGTACGCCCGCGCCACCAGCCGGCGTGTGCCGGCGCCCGCCTCCGGCACCAGCCGGATGAGCACCGGGCGCAGGTTCAGCTGCGTGGCACCCGAGACGAACAGCAGGAGCGATGTGAGCGCGGCGCTGAGGCCCACGATCTCCACGGCGTAGAGACGCGCGGCGAGGCCCCAGTAGACGATGCCCAGGCCGGACGTCAGGAGATTGCTGACGATGAGCGCGTAGGCGTTGAGATACATGGGGGTGCGCACATGCCCCATGGCCGAGCGGAGCACAGCCGGCATCATCACGGCGGCGGCGCTCGTGGCGCGCCTCGTGGCGCTCCTCGCGCGGCCGTGGACGCCGACGATGGGGCCGCGAGGCGGGCCAGGAGCGCGTCGACCTCCGCGAACGTGCGACAGCGGACGACGCGGTCCGCGTGCGCCGCGAGCGCGGCCTCGGTCGCGGCGCGCGAATCGAGCGTGCCTGCGGGGTCCACGGGCGGCGGCAGGCTGCCGTCCGGCGCGGTCCGGGCGCGATCGTAGCGGCGCGCACCGAGCATCGCGCCGGCGAGGTCGCGGGCGTGGCGCGCGTAGCCCGGCATGGCCCCCGCCCGCTCACGCCAGGAGCGGCGTCGGAACTCCGCCCGGGCGCCATCGAGGAACCGGCCAGCGATGCGCGCGGCGGCTGCCGAGCCGGCGGCGACGTCCAGCCACACGATCAGCTCCGCGCGCGCCAGCAGCGGCTCCGTCCAGCCAAGATGGACACCGTCCGTGATCCAGCCATCCGCGTCGAGGATCGCCCGCACCAGCGGCTCGCGCTCGGCTGCCTCGCGGACGCGGCCGGTTCCCCCGCCGACCCGGGCGACCTCGTCGAGATGGTGGACGGCCAGGCCGGTGGTGGCGGCGAGCCGCTGGGCGAGGGTCGTCTTGCCGGCGCCCGGACCGCCCGCGATGTGGATCCGCCGAGGGCCCGCCAGAAGCGACGCCGTGGCAGGGGGAGGGGCGAGGGGCACCGAGGTGACCGCACCGCCCGGGTCCGGGGGACGGGCCGGGTCTGGCGCGGCCGTCATGGCCCGCGCTCGCCGTGCGCCAGCGCGATGGATCGCTCGTAGAGCGACTCGAACCGGGACGCCACGTAGGGTGCGCCGAGCGTGCTGACGGTCGCGGCCCCCGCCGCACCCAGCCGATCGCGCAACAGGGGGTCGTCCACCAGGCGCTCGATCGCGGCGGCCAGCGCGGCGGCATCACCCGGCGGGACCAGCAGACCGGTCTCGCCGTCGCGGATCATGTCCGTGTTGCCACCCACGGCCGTCGCCACCACGGGCTTGCCCCGGGTCATCGCCTCGCGCACGGTGCCCGGCAGCGGATCCGGCCAGACCGACGGCACCAGGCCCAGCATCGAGCGCTCCCAGGCCGCCATCACCACCCGATGCGGGACGTCGGACAGCACGGTCACACCCTCCGGGAAGACGTCGGGTGTCTCCGCCCAACGGGTCCCGATGCACACCAGCGGCGGCCGGCCTCCCGGCCGCCCGGCCAGCCGGCGCCACGCCTCGAGCACCACGAACAGGCCCTTGGGGCGCTGGAGCGCACCCACGAACAGCAGGAACGGGTCGGTCGGCAGTCGGTCGAGCAGGGCGCGGTCCGCATCGGTCAGCGCCTGGTGCGCCGCGGTGTCCAGCAGCGGCACGATGTCCGGGATGGTGTCCATGATCGGCCGCCAGCGGGCGTCGCCACGCAACAGGTCGCGCTTGATCGTTACCGCCACGAACGAGCTCACGCTGTGGATGCCCCGGACCGCGCGGCGCAGCAGCGGCCGTCCTGCGCGCACCCCACCCACGGCTGCGAGCCCGCGGGGCGTCCCGTAGTGCCGGCCGGCGCACGGAAGGCACTTCGCGAGCGATGGTCCGTCGCACAGGTCCCGTCCCTCGTGGAGCAGGTTGCGCGTCGCGCACGCGTAGCCGTAGTCACGCACCGACAGCACCAGCGGCACCGTCCGCCGCGTCGCCACAGCCGCCGCCGAGGCGTACCCGATCCAGCCGCTCGCATGCACCGCGTCGACGGGTCGCGCGTCCATCAGCCGTCGCAGACCCAGGGCCAGCTGCGGGTCCGGCGCCGGGGGCAGGAACCGACGCTCAGGGTTGGCACCGCCGAACGGCAGGCGCGCGGCCAGCGTGTCGAGGCGGTGCACCTCCACGCCCCCCATCGTCTCCGCGGCCGGACGGCCGGGCATCGCGGTGGTCGCGAGGCGCACGTCATGGCCGCGGCGCGCGAGCTCCTCCGCCAACAGCTGGGTCTGCCGCTCCGCGCCGCCGGTCACGGGATGGTAGAAGTCGGACGTCAGCAGCAGCCTCATGGCACCGCCGCCGGATCCTGTCGCACCGTGGCGCGCACCGACCGGTGGGGCGGGTCGGCCGGGTCGTGGCCGGCGCGCCAGAGTCTGACCTCCACGGACCGCGACCCACCCGCGCCGAACGGCAGCGGCACGATGGCGTCGGTCGAGCCGCCGTCGGGCAGGGGCAGCTCCGCCGGCTCCCCGAGTGGCCGCCCATCCACGCTGATGACCAGGCGATACGTCTCCGCCGCGCCTTCGTGGTTCGCGACCCCCACGCGCACAGCGGTGCCGCCGTCGAGGGGTAGCAGCCACAGTTCCGTGAAGGACGCCGTCGGGCCGAGCGCGACGCCCGATCGGGCGATGACCAGGGACAGCGCCACCAGCACGCCGGCGGCTGCGAGCATCGCGACCGACGCCGGGGCCACGGGCGTCCAGCGACCGGGGGCGACATCCGGCGGACCTTCGACCCAGCGCCCGGTCCTGGTCGTCCCGGCCATGGCCCCGCCAGGGCGTGCCCCCGGAACGACGTCCAGCGCAGGCCCGCGACGCGTGCGGAGCCAGCCGGCCAGACCGCCCGCGACGGTGATGCCGCCCAGGATCGTGGCCCAGGCGGCGGCGGTGATGCCGCTGGGCGACAGGTGGAGCACGAACGCGGAGCCGATGGTGATGGACATGCTGCCGCCGAGCGCGATGGCGATGCGCTCCGAGTTGCGCAGCGACACCCAGGACAGGAAGGCGAGGCCGATGGCCGTGCCCGGCAGCGCGAATGCGAAGGCGATCGCGGCGGCCGCGCGCAGGCCCAGGGGCAACGACGGGGCCGCAAGGACGACTCCCGCGGCCAGTCCCAGGGCCGCCACCACGAGGGGTGGCCGCAGCTCAGGGGCGCGCACGGGTCAGCTCCCCGATGTCGAAGATCCGGATATCGCCGGCGTCATAGATGCGGTCGGAGCCATCGGTCGCGTCCCATTTGTCGAACGCACCCATGGACATCGGCTCCAGCCAGGGCCCCCGCGACAGGATCTCGCCGCGCTCCATATAGACCCCCACGTACGGCAGGGAGCCCGCCAGCCGTCGATCGGTGAGCACGTAGCGCACCGGCACACGCGAGAGCCGCGCGGTGTCCTCCGGACGCAGCGACGTGCCGAAGTACGCGTTCTTGACATCGATCCGGTCGCCCACCGCGGTGATCGGATGGTGCCGGCCGTGGACCGCGAGCAGCATCCGGTTGGTGCGGTCGGACAGGAACGTCGAGTCGCGCTCCAGCCAGCGCGCGGTCCAGGCCGCCGCGGCGAGCCCCTGCGGTTCCACCGAGCGGGGATCCGCGGAGACGAGGTATGGGCCGGGCAGGCGCGCCCAGGCAGGGATGCCCAGGATCGCGCCGCCGGTCGCGAGCACCAGGATGCCCGTGACCGCCGCCATCCGGACGCCGAGCGCGAGGCGGGCGTCGGGCGGCGTGGGCGGCTGGAGCGGCGCCGTGAGCACCGGACGTCCGTCGGCGGGGGCAGGTCCCACCGGACGCGGCCGTGCCGAACGCCAGTCGGTGAAGCGCTCCATCAGGGCCACGAGGCCGACGGCACCCACGAACCCAAGCCCCAGGAACACGAACTCCGCGGAGCGCGCCGAGAGCTCTGCGCCACGCTGCGTGAGCCGCGCCACGAGGGACACCGGGTAGAGGAGCGCCACCACTGCCAGCGTGATGGCTGCGGAGCGGGTGCGGTACCGCCGCCACACCACGGGCAGCCCGATGGGCAGCAGCAGCAGCGCGACGCCGACCGAGGCATAGCCCAGGCCCTGCTCCCAGAGCGGCGCGGCCTGGCCCGTGGCCGAACGGAACAGCTCCCGGCCGCCTTCCTCCCCGCCCACGAGGTCGATGACCTGGCTGACGGCACCGGCGACCGCGGGCGCCAGGTAGCGCACCGTCACGCTCGCGACATACAGCATCCAGGCGCTGGTCGCGATGACGGCGATGATCGCGAGTCCCAGCACATCCGCAGCGCCCGGCCGGCGCGCGAGGCGCAGCACGAGCGAGACCACCGCCCACGCGACGAGGAAGCCGGTCAGGGCGAGCGCCGTGATGTGATGGGTCACGACCACCGACCCGATGGCCAGCAGCGCCAGGATGGTGAGCCCCAGGCGCGTGCCCGCTATCCCGGCTGTCCCGGCTGTCCCGGCCGTCCCGGCTGTCCCAACCGTCATGCGCGAACGCGCGGTGGCGGGCGTCGTGACGGGCGACGGATCCGGCTCGCGGCGGACCGCCAACCACACCGCGTAGGTCGCGACCGGCAACGCCACCGACTCGTACGAGAACTGGGCGTCGAAGAACAGGAAGCTCGGATTGGTCATGTACAGCAGCGCACCGACGCCCGCGATCCGGACGCTACCGCTCACGCGCTCGAACACCAGGAACAGGGCCAGCACATGGAGCAGGCGGGCGGCCCCGATGACCAGCGCTCCCGCCTCCCAGACCGGCAGCCCGGAGCGCGACACGAGGTCCGCGAGGATCTCCACGCCCGGGTAGTACGGGCTGGCCACGAGGATCGTGTTGGGCGTGAACAGGCGCCCCTGTTCGGCGATGTCGAGCAGCGTCGCCCAGTGGAGGTACTCGTCGAACATCACGAACGCGCCGGGTCCGTGGAGCAGCTTCACGACGTACAGCGCAAGGCCCAGGGAGATCACGATGGCGAGGCGCTCGCCGCGACCGGCGGTGCGTCCCAGCAGCCGCACGGCCGCCGGCAGCACGATCGCGATCAGCCCCGCCCACCACAGAATGGGCGCACCATCGATCGCGGCGCGCGCCAGGGTGTTCGCGAACGCGATGACCAACAGACCGATCGCTCCCGCGACGGCGATGGGCGGGAAGCTGCCCAGGCGCTGACTCGCCACGGCCCCGGTGACCGGCACCGTCCGGGCGAGTGCCGTGCTCATGCCGCGCGGTCCGTGGCGGGCGGGCCCTCCCCGGCTGCGGCGGTCGCGGGCTCAGCGGCGGCCACGAGCTCAGCGGCGGCCGCGGGCTCGGCGGGGACGCCCCCCAGGCCCTCGACACGATCGAGGAAGGCATCGTACGCCTCCGCCGTGGCGGCCCACGAGCGCGGGTGCTCGAAGCGACGGCCCTGGAGCGCGCGCAGCCGGCGCAGGCCGTCGGCGATCGCCGCGGCGTCCTCCGGCGCGTGCAGCAGGATGCCGCCGTATCCCTCGGCCGCCTCCGGGTTGCCGCCCGTGTCGCTCATCAGGATCGGCAGCCCGTAGCCCATCGCGACATGCAGCGGACCGCTCAGCGACGAGCGCTTGTAGGGCAGCGCGACCGCGTCGGCGCCGCGCAGCCACGCATCGAGCTCCGCGTCGTGGACGTACCGGTTCACGAACGTGATGCGCTCGCGGTACCGGCTCGCTGCGATCTTCTCCGCGGGCAATGTCCAGCCCTCCCACGTCTCGCCGACCACGGTCAGCCAGAAGCCCTCGGCCTCCTCGGGCGTCAGCGCGTCGAACGCATCCACGAGATCCTCCAGGCCCTTGTACGGCCGGATGATGCCGAAGAACAGGATGTTGACGACACCCTCGGGCGCCTCTCGCGAGGGCGACGGCTGCTGCGTGCCGGGTTCGGCCTGGTAGTGGTCGTGGGGACCGTGCGGCAGCACCGCGACCGGCTGCCGGCCGAGCCGCCAGTGCGAGCGCAGGAGTGCCTCGTCGTACGCGGAGTGCACGGTGTAGCCGGAGGCGAGGCGGATGACGACGCCGCCCACGATGCCCGCGTAGTGCTTCACGAACGGGATGCGCGCCTCACCCGTGTCGATGACCTCGTGGAACTCGATCACGGTGCGCGCACCCGACAGGCGCGCCAGGACGGACAGCGCGAGGTAGGAGTGGAGCACCGTGCCGGACCACCACTCCAGCACGATGACCTCCGGCCGCTGACGTCGGATGAACCAGGCCGCCCGGAGCATGGACGGCAGCCACCACCAGTCGATACCGTCGTGGATGGGCACCGTGGGTCGCCGCCCGAGGTCGGTCAGCTCGCGCCCGACCCGTTCCTTGCCGGGGTACAGGAACGTGGGCAGCAGCTGGCGCATGGTGATCATCGACGCGCGGTGGCCGGCGTCCGCGAGCGCGTTCGCCAGACGCACGGTGTAGACGCTGATGCCCGACAGGAACCGTGTCCCCGAGCCCACGACCATGATGCGCCGGGGGCGGGTCATGGGCGCTCCTTCACCGGCGGCGCAGCCGGGACCGCGAGCCGGTCACGCAGCCACGCGATCAGGCGTCCGTCTGCCACGAGCGCCGCCAAGGAGTCGGCCTCCTCGTCGGGTGGTGCGCCTTCGGCGGCGGCGGCGGCCGCCTCTCCCCGGCGACGCTCCGGCTCACCCACGAGGAAGGTCCGGACACCGATCCGCGCGCCCGCGAGCACGTCACGCGTGGAGTCGCCCACGAACGCGCTGGCGGCCGCGGTGGTGCCCGGCCATGCGGCAAGGGCGCGCAGCAGCATCCCCGGCGCGGGCTTGCGGCAGTCGCAGGACTCCCCGTCGTGGGGACAGACCTCCACGCGATCGACGTCCCCACCGGCCGCGACGAGCGCGGCACGCAGGCGGGCGTTCACCGCGTCCAGATCCGCCTCCGTCATCAGGCCCAGCGCAACGCCTCGCTGGTTGGTCGCGATCGCGATGCGCAGATGCGGCAGCGCGCGACGCAGGGCGGCCATGGCTTCCGGCACCCCGGGCAGCACCTCGAGGTCGTCGGGGTGGGTGATGTACCCATCCGCGGGCGCCATGGCGTTGAGCACGCCGTCACGGTCGAGGAACAGCGCGCCGGTCACGCTCAGGCGACCCGCCAGGTCTGGAGGCCGTTGGGCTCGAGGGCCACCTCGCGGGGCTCGCAGCCCTTGGCCTTCATGGCGTCCACCACCCGGTGCTTGGCGTCGAACTCGCAGAACAGGAGCATGTAGCCGCCACCCCCGGCACCCGTGATCTTGCCCCCGATGGCTCCCGCGGCCCGGGCGGCGTCGTAGAGCGTGTCGAGCTCGGGCGAACTGATGCGGTCGGACATCCGCTTCTTGTGCTGCCACTCCTCGTGCAGCAGGCCCCCGAAGCGCGACCACTCGCGGCGCAGCAGGCAGTCCTTCATCTCCCCCGCGAGCGCCTTGATCTCGCGCAGGGCGGCCACCGATTCCGCCTCGCCCCGCTCGTAGCGGCCCACCTGGTCCTCGATGATGTGGGACGAGAGGCGCACCTTGCCGGTGTCCACGAGCAGCAGGTTGTACTCCAGCTCGTTGAGGATGTCGGGGCCCAGGCGGAGGCCGTTCACGACCACCTTGTCGGCCCGGAACTCGATGTGGTTGACGCCCCCGAAGGCGGCCGCGTATTGGTCCTGCATGCCGCCCGCGATGCCCAGGTCCACGCGCTCCACCTCCCAAGCGAGTTCCGCGACCTGGTAGTCGGTGAGCGTGCGGTTCTTCCACTCCATGAGCAGGCCCACGAGCACGACCATCATCGCGGAGCTGCTGCCGAGGCCCGTGCCGGGGGGTGCGTCGCAGTGGAGGTACAGGTCGAAGCCCTGCTCGTAGGCGCCCATCAGCTTGCGGATGGCGGCCTTCACGAGGTCCATCTCGCCGTCGAGCACCACGTCCCGCCGGGAGCTGTAGGCGAGCGAGGTGCCGAAGTCCAGCGACGAGATGCACACCCGGTCGTCGTGGCGGGGGCGGAGGGTGCCCCAGGCGTACCGGTCGATGGTCGCGGACAGCACCGCGCCACCCTCGTGGGCGGGGAAGGGCGGCACGTCGGTGCCACCACCCGCGAACGAGATGCGCAGGGGGGCCTTGGCACGGATGAGCATCAGGCGAGCTCCTCGCCGGCGAGCGCCAGCAGCGGTGTCGGGTCGGCCTGGAGCGCGGCGAACGCGTCCGGGACGCCCATGTCGGTGAAGGGGCCGTCAAGCATGAGTCCGCGCAGTCGACCGTCCAGCAACTCGGGCCAGATCTCACGCTCCAGCGACACCGGGCGGCCGGCGGGGATCGCCGCGACGACCGCGCGCTCCACGATGTAGATGCCGGCGCTCACGAGGCCGGAGGCAGGCGTGGGGTCCTTCTCGCGGAACGCGCTGATGGCGCCGTCCGGGGCAAGCGTCACGGCGCCGAATCGGCTCGCGTCGTCGCGCGCGACGAGCGCCAGGGTGGCCGAGACCGGGCCGGCGGCGCGCGCGGCGTGGTGCACGTCGACGAGCGGACCCAGCGGGGCGGACAGGAAGGAGTCGCCGTTGGTCACGAGGAATCGGTCCCCATCGAGCTGCGGGAGGGCATGGCGCAGGGCCCCTCCGGTGCCCAGTGGCTCTGGCTCGACCGAGTATCGAAGGCGCACCCCCAGACCGTCTCCGGTACCGAAGTACGCCTCCACGACCTCGGCGCCATGGCCCGTGAGGAACCACACCTCGCGGATCCCCTCGCGGCGGAGCTGGAGGACGAGGTACGCGAGGAAAGGGCGGCCGGCGAAGGTGGCCATGGGCTTGGGCAGGTCGGCCCCGATGACCGACCGCAGCCGGGTCCCAAGACCGCCGGCGAGGATGAGCGCCTGCATGGATCCGATGCTACGCGCTGCCTGGCCGGGTCACCCTGGCTCGGATGGACCGGTCGGTCGGCAGGGACGTCCGGACGTCAGCGAGCCGCGATGACCTCGCTCGGCGTCGCGCTCGTGCTCTCGTACCGGGCATGAGCCTCGTGACGCTCCTCGATCGGGACAGCGACCCTGGTCGTCGGTCGGATGGGCATGGACATCGCCAGGCGGAGCGGCTCCTCACCGTGCGGCGCCTGCGGCAGCGGCACCGCCCGGAACCGCTCACGGAAGATCGTCTTGAGCACCCGCCAGCCGTCCGGGAAGGTTCGCAGGTTGCTCTCGCCGTAGATGCGCGCGGCCTCGAAGCTGGGCACCTCCGCCACCTGGAGATTCGCGCGCAAGGCCCGGATGTTCATCATCGTCTCGATCTCGAACCCGGTACCGGTGAGCTCGAGCATCGGCACGACCCGGCGCCAGAAGGCGTTGTAGCCGTAGCACAGGTCGGTGTAGGCGCCACCGAAGAAGACACGCGTGAGCATCGTGAAGCCCCAGTTGCCCAGGGCGCGCAGCCAGGACATGTCCGCGGTCCCGCCACCGGCCATGAACCGGGAGCCCTTCACGAAGTCGTGGCCGTCCAGGAGTTTCTGGACGAACGCCGGGATCTCCTCCGGCTGCGTGGATCCGTCGGCATCGATCATGACGATGATGTCGCCCTTCGCGGCCGCGAAGCCGGTACGCAGCGCGGCGCCCTTGCCACGGCCCTGCTGGGGCACGATGCGGATCGAGGGCAGGACCGCTCGCGCGACGGCCACGGTGTCATCCGTGGAGTTCCCATCCACGAGGATGACCTCGAACACGTCCGCGGGGATGCGCGGCAGCACGATCGGCAGGTTCTGCGCTTCGTTGAGCGCAGGCACGATGACGGAGATGGAGGGCGAAGAAGGCACAGCACGACCCCGAGCAAGCCTGGGCGGGGCCCAGGGTGTGGACGACGGGTCGGGGGATGTGCTCGGTCCGGCGACCGACGCGATCCGGTTCTGGGGCGGATCGCCTGGGAGATCGGTCGTCGGCAACATCGTTCCCGAACGCCTCCGACAGTAGTACCGAGGTACCAGACGGGTCAAGGACCCCTGCCGTCGCGGTGGTGCGCGGCCGCCACACGGAGTGGGTTCGTGGCCGGTCGGCCGGGGGCCCGGTCCGGCCGCCCTGGGGTGCGGTCCGGCGCACGCCGGTAGCGTCAATCGTGGGGCGGGGCGGTCGACTCCCGGGCCACCAGCTCCGGGGCGTCCGGTACCACCACGTCCCCCACGGGTACCCCATCGAGCGCGTCGAGGAGCATCCGCACCGCCTCCTGGCCCATGCGCAGGTTGGGCATCCGCACCGTCGTCAAGGGCGGCGCCGTGTGGTCCGCGAAGGGATGGTCGTTGAAGGCCACGATGGAGATGTCGTCAGGGACGTGCCGGCCGGAGTCGCGCAACGCGGACAGGACACCCACGGCGCTCATCAGACTCGCCACCACGATGCCCGTGGGCCGCGCGGAGCGGCTCGCGGCGAGCAGTCGGTAGAGCGCCGCGCGCCCGCCCTCCACGGTCGGTGAACCGGCCTCCACCCAGCGCTTGTCCACGGTCACGCCGGCCGCGGCCATCGCCTCCCGGTACCCGGCCTCCCGCCGGCGGGCGGTGTCCGTATCCGCCGCGAGCCCGATGAGCCCGATGCGCTGGTGCCCGAGGCGCACCAGGTGCTCCACGGCCGTCGCGGATCCGCGTACATCATCCACGACCACCGAGCCGTGGACCCCGCTCGTACGTCGGTTGACGAGCACCAGCGGGATGCCCCGCTCCGCGAGCTGCGCCACGTGCCGGTCGTCGAGCGCGGCGAAGGCGACGATCAGGCCGTCCAGCCGCCCGTCCCCGATGAGCCGCTCGTACACGTCACCCTCCGCGGTCGCGGTCGCGGAAGCGCCTCCGCCCGGGTCTCCTGGCTCCCCCATCGCCGCTGCCGACCCCGACTCCCCGCCCGCATCGAGCGCCTCGGCCCATTCCAGCGAGGACCCATCCACGGCCCCCGCGTCCACGACCATCACCAGCTTGCCCGCCGCCGCGGCAGCCGCCTGGATGCCGTGGGTGACGTCCGAGAAGCCCAGGTTGTCCAGGCTGGGGATGATCAGGCCGATGGTGTCCGTGCGCCTCGTCCGCAGGCCACGCGCGAGCGCATTCGGGCGGTAGCTGAGCTCCCGGGCGGCGGCCAGGATCCGTTCGCGTGTCTCGGGGCGGACCTGCTGCGACGGATCGTCACGCAGGACACGCGACACGGTGGACGGGTCCACCTCGGCGCGTCGCGCGACATCCCGCAGGTTCGCCATGGTCGCGCCGGTCCCTCCCCGCTCCGTGCTCCCGTCAGACCTCGGGTCCGGGCCGCGGCACGAACGGAGGTCCACCGACGATACCAGCCCGGCGCAGCCGGTCCAGGTCGTCCGCGCTGTGGCCGAGCTCCCCGCCCAGCACCTCGAGGTTGTCCTGCCCCAGGTCGCCGCCCATGTGGCGGACCCGGCCAGGCGTGTCGACAAGGCGCGGGATCGCGTTCTGGGTGCGCACCGTACCCAGCTTCGGATCCTGCACCGTGGTGATCGTGTCACGGGCGATGTACTGGGGGTCCTTGAAGATGTCCTCGATGGAGTAGATGGGACCGATCACGGCCTGGGCCTGCTCGAACGCGGCCAGGACCTCATCGTGGTCGTGCTCCGCGATCCAGCCACCGATGTGCGCGTCGAGGATGTGCTGGTTCTCCACGCGCCCGTTGTGGTCGTTGAACCACGGCTCATCCACCACCTCCGGGTGACCCACGAGGCGCATCACGCGCTCCGCGATCGACTGCGAGCTGGCGGACAGGCCCAGCCACTTGCCGTCCCGCGATTGGTAGGCGTTGCGGGGCGCGGTCCAGTCGGTGCTCGAACCGGTCCGGCCCTGGATCCTGCCCAGCTGGTCGTACACCAGCGACTGGGGGCCCAGGAGCCAGAACAGGGGCTCATAGATGGCGAGGTCGATGACCTGCCCGGGTGCGCCATGCACGTCCCGGTGCCACAGCGCGAACATCGTGCCGAAGGTGCCGAACATGCTCGCCACGCCATCACCCAGCGCGAACGGGGGCAGCGTGGGCGGGCCGTCCGGGTGACCGTTGATGTGGGCGAAGCCGGAGATCGATTCCGCCACCGTGCCGAACCCGGGGCGCGGGCTGTACGGACCCGTCTGGCCGTAACCCGAGCAGCGCACCATCACCAGGCGCGGGTTGATGGCGTGCAGCACGTCCGGGCCCAGGCCCCACTTCTCGAATGTGCCGGGTCGGAAGCTCTCGATGAGCACGTCCGCGTCCGTCACCAGCTCCTTGAGCAGCTCGGCACCTTCCGGTTCCCCGAAGTCGATGGACACGAAGCGCTTGTTGCGGTTGACGAACGCCCACCACAGGCTGACGCCGTCCTTCTGCCAGCCGAGCGTGCGCAGGGCATCTCCCTTGGGATGCTCCACCTTGATCACGTCCGCGCCGAAGTCCGCCAGCAACGTCCCGATCACCGGGCCCGCGAACAGGACCGCCGCGTCGATCACACGCAACCCCTTGAGGGGACCGTCCTTGGGGGTCGACGTGGCCTCCACGCTCGCTCGTGCCTCCTGCTCCGAGGGCGGACCGCGGCCTCGTGGCACGGGCTCCCTCACGCCGCAGTGTCGCGCTAGGACAAACGATTGTCAAGGGCATGGATGTGGGGGTGGCGCGCCAGCCGATGAGCGGGACGGCGGCCGGGCGGCCGGGCGGCCGGGCGGCCGGCGGGCGGCGGGCGGCGGGCGGCGGGCGGCGGGCGGCTGAAGCGGTCAACCATCAGTGCTCGCGCTGCTGACCGCGTTTCGGACCGGGCTCACGGCCCACGACAGGCGCCCGGCGGTCCGATCCACGCTCGACCGCGATATTTCTGCCGCGCGAGATGCTCGATCCAGGGCGGCATCGCGGTCAACAACGCCCCGGGTGATGGTTGACCGGATCACCCGGCCCGGACATCCATGTCGTCCGATCGGACGGGCTCTTCGGACGGCTCCGGTGGTGCGGCGGGGGCGGGCGACCAGGCGGGCGGCCCGCTCGGGGACGCGGCCGGTATCGGGGACTGCCCGGGCCCATAGGCCAGCTCGATCGCCGCTGCGGCGTCGGGCGTGAGTGGCGTCGATGAGCACAGGTTCGTGCGCAGGATCCCAAGCTCGTCGAGGGTCGCGGCGATCACCTCCGTGCCACCGTTGACCGGCTCCCAGTCCACGCTGGACGAGATGCCGAAGTCATCCGAGGCGCTGCCGCGGACGAGGATCACGCCCGTCTGCGCGGGACCGACGAGCCACCGCTCGACGCGCACCATCGCGCTCGATCGAACAGCCTGGGTCACGGTCGCCACGAACAGCACCTGCCCGTCCCGGACCGTCGGGATCGGCCCGACGTACGCGCACGACGCCCGGGCGGGCGCGGCAGGCTGGCCCAGCACACCCACGAGCGCGATGAGCAGTCCGCCGACGGCGGTCACCAGTCTGCCAGCTCGGCGCATCGGTCATCCTCCGAACCGGGGCTCCACGTTGATCGCACATGCTGAGGCTGCGGGGACCGGCTGTCCATCCCTCACACGACCCGCGGACGCTCGGTGGGCGATGTCGGAGTCGGACCGTTCAGAAGGACGCGTGCGTGCTGTGCACCAGGCCCGCCGGTCGGTCGTGGGCATCGATGCCGACACCAGCAAGGACACGGTCGCCGTGCTGCCCGTGCCGGCGGGTGACTGGCTGCTCACGGGCAAGGTCGTGCTCACCGATGGCGGCCGATGGCGCGCCGGCTGCAGGCTGAGCGCAGGCGGCGTCCTGGGCGCCACAGACAATGAGAGCGCCATCGACGGTCGGGGTCCCACCATCGCGTTCCAGGCAACGGTCAGCCGGGCGGCCGCGTTCGAGGTGCGCATCCGCTGCACCAAGGAGTCCGGCGAGGCGCTCCTGCTCGCGCGCCACGCCCGTCTCACGGCCGTGCGCGTGGACCGCGTGGTGGTCGACCCGTACGAGCCCCACCGGGGCCGGGCTGCCGCGCGCTACCCGAGGATGGTCGGGTCCGGGTCGTAGGGGAAACAGCGCGCCGTGGCGGCGCCATCCACCGCGATGCACTCCCCGCTCAGGAACGACGCCTCGTCCGAGAGCAGGAATGCCGCCACCGCCCCGATCTCGCGGGGCTCGCCCATGCGCCCCAGCGGATGGAGCGCGGACATCTCCCACTCGGCCTTCGCGGGATCGGGCGCCCGGTCGATCACGGACTGGTTCATCTGGGTCCGGAAGGCGCCCGGCTCGATGGCGTTGCAGCGGATGCCCGCCGGACCGTACTCCACCGCGACGTAGCGGGTGAGCGCGTTGACGCCCCCCTTCGCCACGTCATAGGCCGCGAACCCGTTGAACGCGGCCCGCGCATGGATGGACGAGATGTTCACGATGGCGCCCGGCGATCGCTGCGCGAGGAACACCCGGACCGCCTCCGAGCAGCCCCAGAACGCACCCATCAGGTTCACCCGGATGGTCTCGTCCACCTCCTCCGGTCTCGGGTCGTGGAGCGTGCCCATGCGCACGATCGCGGCGTTGTTCACCCAACCGCCGAGCGACGCCAGCGCGGTCGCGCGAGCCGCGGCGGCGGCCAGGACCGCCCGGTCGGCGGCGTCGCCCGTCAGCACGTCAGCCACGCCCGGGATCGCCCGCACCTCTGCGGCGCGCGCCGCGTCCCACTCGATGCCCACGGTCACCCAGCCGTCCGCGGTCAAGCGCTCCAGGATGGCGCGCCCCAGCCCGGTGCCGCACCCCGTGACCACCACGCTCCTGGACATGTCCACCTCCCGATCGCCGACGATGGCCGACGCTACCAGTCGGTGCCCACCACGAGCCCACCGTCCACGATGATCGTCTGGCCCGTGATGTAGCTCGACCCGGAGCCCGACAGGAACACGATCACGGACGCCAGCTCCGATGGCTCCGCCGGCCGGCCGAGCGGGATGCGCGCCATGAGGTTGTCGGTGGCCACCAGGCCCGCGTCCACGGCACGCTGGTAGAGCTCGGTGCGGGTATAGCCCGGCGCCACCGCATTGACGCGGATGCCGTCCGCCGCCCACTCCACCGCGAGGCCGCGCGCGATGCCTTCGACGGCCGCCTTGGCCGCGGAGTACGAGAGCCGCTTGGCGATGCCCACGTGCGCCGCGATGGACGCGATGTTCACGATGGTGCCGCCGCCGGACGCGACCATCGCCGGGTGTGCCGCGCGCGAGCAGCGGAACGTGCCATCCACGTGAACGGCGAGCATCCGGCTCCAGGCGGCATCCGTGACCTGCGCGCTGGGGCCCGGATCGATGATGCCCGCGTTGTTGACGAGCGCGTCCAGGCGCCCGAAGCGGGCCATCACGGCGGCGACCATGGCGTCCGTGGAGGGCGTGTCGGTGACGTCCAGGGCGACACCCATGGCGTCCGCGCCGGCGGCCACCAGCTCCACGGCCTTGGCGTTCGCGGCTGCCGCGTCGAGGTCCGCGACCACGATCCGGAAGCCGGCCGCGGCGAACGCGTCGCACGTCGCGCTGCCGATGCCCCGCGCCCCGCCGGTCACGACGGCGACGCGCGCCTGCACTGCCGCACCGGTCATCGCGCCACGCTCCCATCCCGTGCCACGTCCCGCACCGGGCGGTCGTCGGCATCGAACAAGCTCACCGTGATCCACGTCTCATGGACATCGCCGGGCCCGACCTGATGCGCGGTCCCCCGCTCCATCGCCGCGGCCAGCCCGTCCGCCGGGTTGTCGGTGCTGGGCTCGATGGCCACGATGCGCGACCGACCGTGCCACGGGTGGCCCGGGCCGCCGATCTCCCACCAGAACCAGGCGCCCGGGAAGGTCCGGGCATCCCACGCCATGGCCACGCCCAGGCCGGGCGCGATGCCGCGGATGGCCGCCCACGTCCGCTCCCCGAAGCCCGACAGGAACGCGAGTCGCTCCGTGGGACCAGGCCCGATCCTGTCCAGGGCGACCGCGTCGCCTGCCTGCCGGCCCGGCGCCTCTGGCCAGGTGCCCACCCCGCCCAGCGCCAGGTCGCCGTGCGGCGCCTCATACGCCTCGTCGACGTTCACGACAACGCCCTCCGGCAGGTCGATGCGCGCCCCGTCGGTCGCGGCGAAGGCCGGGTGGTGACCCCACAGGAACGGCACCCGGACGTCTGCGTCCGCACGCACCGACTCCTCGATGCGCAAGACGGCCCGTGTCGCGTCCAGGCGCATCCGGCGCTCCAGGATCAGCGGCAGGCGGGCCGGCGTCCGGAGCGTGACGGCGTCCGGCGCCTGCTCCACGACCTCCCAGCGCGCCGTCGAGACCTCGCCGTGGAACGGCAGCGGCACGCCCATCACGGTGCACGGCGCGCCGGCATTGGGGAACAGCTCCTGCCAGCCGCCGCGGTACTCCGACAACCAGTCGTTGACCGGGTCGCCGTAACTCGCCGACCGGCTGGCGCGCAGCGGCGAGGACCAGTCGGCCGTGGCCAGGGCGTTGGCGCCGCCAGGATGCCGGATGGACAGGATGTCCGAACCGCGATCGGGATCGAGCTCCACCTCGATCACGCCGTTGGCCAACCGCAGCACTTGTCCCCTCCGTCCATGCGACATCGTTTGCGCACCGGCAGGATGCGACCCGGTCACTGCCCTGTCAACCCTCGCGCATCCCGTACACGGCTGGTACGGGCGGGCCGACCGAGCCGCGATCGACGATCATGGGCGGATCATCGAGCTGCACACTCTCGACCGTGTCGCCGTCGATGATGCGGATGAGCAGCCGGCCCGCCTCCAGTCCCATCCGGAACATCGAGGCCGTCACCGTGGTCAGCGGCGGGTTCGTGTGCTGCGCGATCCTGTGCTCGGGGAACGTGATCAGGGAGAGCTGCTCGGGCACGCCGATGCCCAGCTCACGGATGCCCTGCAGCACGCCCAGGGCCATCGAGAGACTGGAGATGAACACCGCTGTCGGTGGATCGTCGGCGGTCTGGGCGAACAGCCGATGGACCGACTGGCGTCCCTGCTCATCGTCCATCGCCGTGTGCACGATCAGCCGCGGGTCGGGGTCGAGCTGGTGGGCCGCCACGGCATCGATGAAGGCCTGATCACGTCTCGCCCCGACGTCCTCGCCAGCCACGACGACCCCGATGAGGCCCACGCGCCGGTGGCCGTGCGCCGCCAGCTCGGCCACGGCGCGACGACAGGCGTCTTCGTCGCGCCCCACGACCGTGGGGATGCCCGGCACGTGCCGGTTGACCATGACCATCGGGAAGCGCCGCTCGGCGAGCTGGCGCACGAGCGGGTCCGCCAGCGTCCGCGACCCGATGACAAGCCCGTCGACGCGGCCCTCCGCCACCAGCCGTCGGTACAGCAGCTCGTCGATGGACGTCTCCCCCGCCGCTGTGAACTGGTCGACCTCCACGAGCAGCAACGATCGGTCGTGCTCGATCGCCGCCGCCTGGACACCGTGGGTGATGTCCACGAACGTGAAGAAGTCGAGGTTGGGGACGACCAGGCCCAGAGTCCCGGTCCGGCGCACCCGCAGCCCGCGGCCCAGGTAGTTCGCGCGGTACCCGAGCGCATCCGCCGCGGCGAGCACGCGCGCCCGGGTGCCCGGATTGATGCGCTGGGTGGGGTCGCCCCGGATGGCACGCGAGGCCGTCGACGCGTTGACGCCTGCCAGCCGCGCGACATCCTTGAGCGAAGGGGCCATGGTCCGATCACCGATGGGTGGGAGCGTGGATGGTGGCGAACTGTAGCCGGAGCGGGTGCGGGGCGCGCGGGCCCGCCAGCCCCGAGGCGGCCCCGCCTGCTGGGCCCGCGCCCGCCGCAACCCCCTGTCGACCGCCAGCGACATGGACACGACCTCGGCCAGCGATGCTGTCACCGCGGCTGCGGACCCCGGCGCCACGGATGATCCCCGGGAGGATGCCGCGCTCCGCCCGCCCTCTCGGCCTGACCGCCGCCGCCTCGCCGCCTCGCGGCGCTCTGTTCCGCCGCCGCGCGCCGCCCCGCCGCCTCGCCGTGGCCCGCCGCCGCCGCGCGCCGCCCCGCCGCCGTGCCGTGGCCCGCCTCTCGCCGTCCCGCCGCCGCGCGCCGCCCCGCCGCCGCCGCGCGCCACGCGTCGGCGCCGCTCGCCGATCCGCCGCGGCTCGCCACGCGTCGGCGCTCGCCGATCCGCCGCCGCTCCATGGTTTCCATTGGGACTGAACGGCGAAGCCCGATCCGGGGGTCACGTGAGGGCTGCTCGGCTCGGTACCTCCATGGTTTCCAGTCCTGCTCTGGATCGGGGGTGGTATCCGGACCCTGGGAGTGGTCGCGGCCCCGGTCGATCGTCCGCTGGACCGGTCCAGGCGGTCCGACGTTCAGT
>Ga0105047_10003428_pt1 | contig 27929 bp, 30 predicted proteins | sample MAT04_FD_78384 | JGI IMG/M metagenome (GOLD analysis project Ga0105047, IMG submission 78384) | Freshwater microbial communities from Lake Fryxell liftoff mats and glacier meltwater in Antarctica - MAT-04 (megahit assembly) | ecosystem: Environmental > Aquatic > Freshwater > Ice > Liftoff... | reverse complement strand
TCCGCGCGATTCGATGAACGTCAAGTTCACGCCTCGCGCGTTGTCTGAGGCTGAAGCGAAGAAGAGATGGTGGCGGAAGAACCGCCAAGCGTCGCCCGATCTGTTCGACGACGAGCTCGCGGGAGCCCTTGAAACGATCCGCAAGGATCCACACATTGGCACGATTCACCCATCCAAACACCCCTCTGTCGTCCGAAAACGATTGATGCCGACGACCAGCAATCACGTCTATTTCGCCGTTCACGAGGGAGTGATTCTCGTCTTGTCGATATGGGGTGCGCCACGCCGACGCGGCCCGAAGTTGTGATGGGCTCGAGGCTCGAGCAGCCAGGTTCGGAGCTTCCCCTCGACCTCCAAGAGCAAGGCTGAGCCGGGCCCCTCGACGCGGACGCACCCGCCCGCGTAGAGTCGGTTGTCGCTACGCTGCTCCGACGGGAGCCTCGCGGCGAGGTCGCGACCAGGGGGAGCCGCCGACATGGCGAATTTGGGTTCGTGGGGTCAGGGGCGCCTCACGCTAGAAGGCGCGAAGCTCATCGTGGAGGCTGCGCAGGTGCAGGGCCTGCTGGCCAAGAGCGCGGGCTCGGTGCCACGGTGGTCCCTTGCGACGCTCCAGCTCGACGAGGCAGCGTGCCTGGCCCTTCGCGAGTGGTACGAGAAGCTCGCGCCTGAGACCGTTTCCCACCTTCTCGATCACGACGCGCTCGTCACCGCGGCGCAGTGGACCTCGGGCACCGTGGTGCTCCCTTCCGGCGCGGAGTGCTTCGGCCTGGTGTTCCTGGCGCTCGCCGTCGAGACGGTGCGCCGCGAGGGAGGCTTTGGCGGCCTGTGGCACTGCGTGGCGAACCTTCCGTGTCACGCCGACGTCCGCCGGCTCCTCTGGGGTGGCGACCAACCGTCGGCCCGACTCAAGCCGGCGATCCTCCGCGCGGCGGATCGTTTCCAGCTTCGCAACGCTCGCGACAGCGACGGCGCCATGGGCGGGCACGTCTACTACGGCACCGTGCTCCTGAACGTTGGCGTGCCGGAGCGAACCTACGCCGAGCTCGCCACACTTCCGGTCCAGGCGTCGCCGAGCTGGCTCAGCGTGCGCGCGCTCCTCGAGCCCGGCGAAGGGGACACATCGTTCCGCGAGTTCTGGTTCGGTCTTGGCAAGGCCCTTCGCAGCGCCAAGCCCGGCGCCCAACCCACCTGGCCGAAGGAGATCCTCGCCTCGCGATGGTTTCGTCCGACCTACGCCGCGACGCCGGCGGTGGGCGCGGCAGCCACCTCGGCCGTGGCGACGGCTCATGAAGAGCCCATCGGACCGCTGACCTTCCGGCTGCGAGATGGCACCGTCGAGGCCTTCGTCTCGTTGTATCCCATCCGGTGGGAGTGGGCGTTTCCGAAGGATCGCGTCGTGGACCTCTTCTTCGACGACGAGAAGCGCCAGCGGTACACGCTCCACGAAGCAGATGGGCGCAGCGTGGCGCGGCCGGCGACCGCCGAGCTGGTCCTCTCGGATGCCGTCGCCCTCCGCGGCGCCACCGTGGAGCTTCGGTCACGCCGGGGCGAGCGCCTTCATGCGGCCGGCGTCTTCTCGTCTCTCGAGCTGCCCGCAGATCCCATCGATGGCGTCGTCGAGGTCCCGACGAACGTGCCTGGCACCATCGCGCTCGTTGTCGACTCGGCGAGCGCGCCCACGGTCGAGTGCCCGGGCAGGGCCCAACGCTGGGGGACGTTCTGGGTTGTGTGGGCGCCGCTCGGTACCAGCGTCGCCATCGACGGGCAGCTGACGATGCTGGAGCTCGCCAAGATCGAGATGACGCAGGTGCGTCCGACGACAGGGCGCATGGGCCGGCGTCCGACCTGGATGCTCGCCCCCGACATCACGCCGCGATCGAGACCTTCGAGCTTGGTCGATGGGCGCCTACACTTCTTTCCGCTAGGTGCGCCCGTCGCAAGCGACCCGAAAATCAGGCCGCAGCATGACTGAACCAGCCACATTTTTGCGAAAGTAGGGCTAGCCCTCCGCATCAAATCGCCAGCAGCGACATCGCGACACGATGGCAATCTTCCGGGCGACTGGGCTCATACTTGCTCCTTTGCGCCGCGGAGTCTCTTGGGGAATGGCGCGCCGCCAAGGGCAGTCCAGCAGACGTCGCGATCGAGCCTCGACGCGGCCGACGTTCGGCCGAGCATCTCGAAGGCGTCGCGCAGGAGCGCGATGGCCTCGAGGTCCCACGGTGCATTGCAACGCCACAGCTCCAGCGAATGGACGGCCGCCCGCGCGCCCTCCTTTGTGCCGCTCTCGAGGTTGAGCCGAGCGAGGAGCACGAGCCCGCGCCGATCGCCGAACGCATCGATCGATGACGCCACGAGCGTGATCGCATCTCCACGACGCGCGTGCGCGATGAGAAGAGCGGCCGTGACCGTGAGCTCCTCGAGAGACGTGTCGTCCAAATTCACGCCTTGTTGACGTACGCCGGACCGCGCTTCTGACAGGCGGACCGTCTTGCGACCGAGCACGAAGCGTATAGCCTTAGGGTGTGGGGACCTCTCAGGACTGGCAGGACATCGTCGGCCTGATCCAGAGAGCGCCAGATCGCCATCGAAGCCCGCACGTGGCGCGCTTTTACGCGCTCGCCATCGACGACGGAATGCGCACTCTGCGATCGTTCCGCGAGAGGCTAGGAGAGGACCGACTTCGCGATCTGATCCACGATCTCCTGGCCAGCGCGCTCGACGCCATCCTCGATGCCGAGTCGCCGCGCGCGTTCTTCACGACCTCTCTCCGGCGTAGGGCCATCGACTGGATCCGGCGCCCCGACGCCGCGATAGCCGACCACGACGATCCGCGGAGGGAAAACGACGTGCGAGCCGACAGGGTGACGGCGGGCGCCGCCATCGGGAACACGACCGACGCCGACCACGGCTTCGTCATGGATGCACGCGCCGCCCTCGCGCAGCTCTCGGAGCGCGACCGCGACATCGTCCTCGGCGTCGCGTACGGCGAAGACCGCGAGCGCCTGGCGCAGGAGCACCGGACGACCCGACAGAACATCGACCAGATCGTGAGCCGGGCCAGGCGCGTGTTGCACGACAAATCCGCCGAGAAATCCCGATGAATGCGCTCTCTTTCGCCCCCGTGTCAGATCTCTGCGTGGTCGCTCGTCCACGGTGGGGGAGCCATGGAATCTGACCTTCGCGCGCGCGCCATCAGGGACGCGCAAGCAGCGCTACGCAGCGTGGCCTCGGCGCTACGGGACGACTTCACCGATGCGGGGCTTCTCGCCACACAGCTCGCCATCTATGGCGATGCCTTGCGCCTGATCTTGGACGCCCCGGCCGCCCTCCGTCGATGGACCGAGCGCCTTCCGGTGGAGGCCATCCACGCCGCAGTCCTCGCGCTCACGGACGAGAGCTCTCGGTGGGCAACACCTGGCCCGCGACGCGGAGCTGCGCTCGACGATGCGCTCGCCGCCGTGGTGCGACGACGCGACGAGATGGAGAGCGTCATCACCGCGATCCGACGGATCTGCATCGCGCGCCACATCCCCCTGGACGACGTCGCGTCGCTCGGCCCCTTCGAGACGGCCCTCGCGACCAAGGATCGGCTGCTCGCCGACGTGCTCACGAGGCGCGAGCTCGTCGCCATGCTTGGCGTGCGTGCTGCTAATGGCACCACGTGGGCCACGTCGTTTCCAGAAGCGTCCATCGACGGCGCCAGTGACAGTGACAGTGACCGAGGCGTCGACAACGCCTGGAAGGACGCGGGCCGCCGCACGGCGTCTCCCTCGAACGAGGTGGTGACGCGCTACATCACGCGCGGAGTGATGAGCCGCTACGTCGAGGGCGTCGCCGCCGCAAACGCGGCCTTCGCGGAAGAGCTCGCATCGAGCATCGAAGGACTGAAGGAATCCGGCGAGACCGTCGCGCTGGTTCCGCGGCGATGGATGCGAGCCTCGGGCCGAAGCGGCGCCGATGCCTTCGAGGTGCCTCCGAGGAGGGCTGCGGCAGCGACCGCCGCGGAGACGACGCGCCTCGAGACCACCGAGGTGCTGCTCGGCACGCTCGTTCCCCTCGACGCCGAAGCGCGGCTGGTCGTGAGCGCGACGAACATCACGCTCGACGTCTATCCAGGCGCCATGGCGCTTGCCAGCGTCACCTTCGGTGAGACGACAGTGACGAGGGCGGCATCGTCGGGCGAGTGGTGTGTGGTGATTCCGCGGCCCACCGCTCCTGTCCTCTTGCGCGTCCTCGGCGCGGACGGCGACGAATTCTCCGAGCCATTGACGTTCTCGACCGAATGACACGCAGTGAGTTTGTAGGGCGTCTGCGGCAACTCGAGATGACCGCGAGCCCCGCGAGCGTCATGCGCCTCGTGAAGAGCCTCCTCGAACTGGCTCCGCGTGTGGACGCCGAGCTGCGCGGGGACCTGAGCCGCGAGCTGCTACGGCGCGGCGTGGGGACGCCGGTGCCGCGCGCTGCCCCGCTCGGCGTCGGCGAAGCGTACCTCCTTCTCTTCGAGGCGCCCGCGAGCGGTCACGCCGTGCGCATCCACCTCGAACGCGGCGACGACGCGGCAGATCCTGATCTCGGTCGCGAGGTCCGACGCGCCTACCGCGGCGCGGTCGCGACGGCGGCGCGGTCGTGCCGGCGGATGGATCACCCGCACTTTCCGTCCGTAGCATTCGACGCGCCCTTCCAGATCGAAGGCGGATCCATCGGCCTGGCCGTCGCGATCGCCTCTCTCTCCCATGCTGCTCGTGAGGCTCCGCGCAGCGACACGGCCGGCTCCGCGCAGGTCGATGAGCGCGGAGAGCTCAGACCGGTCGCGCACCTCCCGGTGAAGCTCGAGGCGCTGCGACGATGCTGGCCCGAGATCACGCGTGTCGTCGTCGCTCGAGCCCAGACGTTTCCCGAGGGCTACGTCACCCCCACTGGGCTCGAGGTGCTGCGCGCCCGGACCGTCGAGGAAGCCCTGCCCCTCTTCGGTGTGAGCCTCGTGAGCTTGCACGCGAGCAGCATCGAGGCCTACGTGGTTCGGATCGCCAGCTTCGCCGGCGAGAACGGACTCTCCACGCCGTGGACGCAGCTCGCCCTCGAAGCGCGCGAGTGTGCCGAGGCGCTCGTCGATCAGCAGGATCAGCGCGCGAAGGCGCTCCTCTGGGCAGCCATCTTCAGCCTTCACGCGGGCGATGCCGACGACACGGAGGAGCTCCTCTCCGCCATCCCCGATGCCGAGCTCGAGGGCTACCCCGCGCTCCTGGCGCACAAGCTCGTGATCACGGCGAGCCGCGAGATCGACGCGGGAGCGATCGTCGCCGCGATCGATCACGCCCGAGCCGCAACGGCCCTCTGCCAGACATCGGACAGGCAAACGCAGAAGGATCTCCTCGGCAAGGCGCTCGGCACGCACGGCCGCGCGCTGATGCATCGGGGCGACTACGCAGAGGCGGAGCCGCTCCTCCGTGCGGGTCTCGCGCATCACGACCAGCACAAGCTACCCGCGGAGTCCGTACGTTCGGCATGTTACCTCGCCACGTGTCTGCGCCTGTCGCTTCGCCTCCACGAAGCGCACGCCGTGGCGGACGAAGCTCTCGCGCGGGCATCGACGCTCTCGGCGAAGTACGACGCCCTCGTCATGACTCGCCAATTCTTGCGGCTCGAGCGCGCGCGCATAGCCAGCGCGCTCGAACGCTGGGAGGACGCTGAACGCGACTTCGCGCTGGTCAAATGCGGCCAAGAGAACGCCGGCGCCTGGCCTCGGCTCGGCGGCACGAGAGGACTCGCGCACACGCTTGGCATGCTCGGACGCGTCGACGAGTCGCTCGCCGCGCTGGCGGAGTGTGTCGAGGTCGCCCGCAACGGCGCGGTACCCCAGATCCTGAGGAAGATCGCCGCGACCGCCGCGGGAGACGCGTTGCTCGCCATCGACGACAGCTCCCGGACTTCGCCCTCCCACGTCACGCGAGCCAATCTGGAACAAGCCTGGCGCGAAGCCTTCGGGCTGGAGCCGGACAAGCCGGTCATCGAGCGCACCCTCCGAGGCTGGGTGTACTGACTTCATGGGCGGCTGATGAGGCGGCGCTCCCTCGCCGCGTCACTCGGCGGCACGTATGCGCGCGGCTGCGCTTCGACGTTGCTCGAGCACCCGTGGGATGTCCTCGCGAGGTTACCCATGCGGAAGAAGGCTTGCTGCTGCGTGCCTAGCTCCTCCGCCCACGCCAGGTGGGCCAACGAGCGCCACCGTTCTGCGGTGGAGGCGCCTTCCATTGCGCCGCTCATCCAGAGGAGTCGAGCCACGCCGGTCCCGTAAGTGCGTTTCCCAGGAGGACACTGTCACCGGCGACGAGACCCGACCACTCGACCGACCGAAGTGTTCAGCCGCTGCGGCCTCGGTCCCTCTTCGAGAGATACGGCACGCGCAAGCAGACGCGCGAGGGCGCAAGGGTCTGACGCGCGTCGTCGGGTACGATGAGGCAATGAGCCAACTCCACCTCGCGCCCGCCTCGGTGTTGCTCGAGCTCCGGCAGCACGGGGCAAGCGGATCGCGTCGATCGGTTCGGCCTCGAAGACGATGGACGTCGACCGGACCACCTCGACCGCGGCCTCCAGATCGACACCGCACTCGCCTGCGACGTCCTTCAGCTTGAGAGGGACGTGAGCCTCGAGACCGCTGACGAACATGGCGGACTGCCGTGAGACGAGCGCGCTGAGCAGCTCGCGCGCGGCCAGGCTCAGGACGCCGTTCGTTCCTTCTCGGGGCTCGATGCTGATCGAGGCGCGCCCCTCACTCAGCGTGACGAGCACGAACGTCTTCGCGGCAGCGTGTTCGGTCATCGGTCTCTCCATTTCGCATGGGTTCACCTGATCGCCCCGGTTCGCAAGCGCTTCCCGAAAGCATGAACGCCCCGGGGCTCGAAGTGCGATGTCTATCGCCGGGCGATCGCCGATGCGGAGCGTGCTCGGTCGAATCTCGCGCGGGACCGTCAACGGGCCACGCTCGCCGCGAGGTGCGCCAGGTGCGCGCCGCGCAGCAGCACGCATCCCGCGACGCCGTCCGCGTCGATGGCGAAGGACTCGCCGCGGGTGCCTTCGGGGGTAGAGACGGCGATCACCTGCGCGGCCCACATTCGTGCGAGCGCAGAGGCTGCGCGCTCGGGCGCAGACGCCGCCTGCCGCGAGGGCATCGAGACCGGCTCGTCCATGAGGTCGGCCACGAACGATGCGATCGATGCGTCGACATGGCCTTGCGACGGGAACGCCTCGACCCAACACGCGCCGCGCGCTCGGATGACGGCGAGGCCGTTCGCGCCCTCCGGCGCCTTCACCTCGCGCGCCCTCGCCTGCTCCATGCGGTGCTGGCGCTTCACGAGCACCGCCGTGTAGCTCGATGTGACTGACGTGAGCTCCTCACGGTCGAGCTCGGCGGCTACGTGAGTCCACATCGCGCTCTGATCGAGGTCATAGCGTTTGCGTTGCCGGAGCGAGCGCTGCTTCAGCTGCGCGATGTGCTCGCGTGTACCGCTGCTCACGCTCGAGGAGACCTCGAAGCTCTGTGCCGTACGCGCGTCGCGCGCGTGCCAGCGCCCCGCTTCCACGCAGCGCACGGGAATTTCGAGGTCTGCAAGCGCGGGGAGGATGACCGAGCGCTCGACGACGCGCGCCTGCTTGCCGCCGTCGACCACGACGTCGGAAGGAAGGAGGACATCGCGGGCGCACGGGTTCTTCACCCGGAGGCGCGCGACGACGCCCGTCTCCGCGATGACGAGCTCGCGGACCGCTCCTGCGGCCGCGAGGTCATCTGCATGCGGCGTTACCTGCAGCCACACGAGCGAGCCGCCAGGAAGCTCGTGGGAGCAGAGGACCTTCCACGCGAGGCCGAGGGAAGCGCAGGACGTCTCGAGGCTTTGGGCTTGTGCGTTCATCGAGGATGAAGACGGGCCAGCTGCGCAGCTCTGACACGGACTCGACACGTCGGACCAGCGATCACCCGGGCGGGCCGGCTGCGAAGCTCGCCGCGAACCGCTTCCAGAACGGGTGCGACGATTGCCTCATCAGGGACAGAATCACGGAGCGGCGGGTAGGCTCGAGAGCTTGCATCAAGCGACGGAGCAGCTCGCGATCGGCGTTCGAGCAGCGGGCCCCCACGTACTTCGCGAACGACCTGGCATGCTCTGGAGCGGCCAGGTACGCCGCCCACCGCTCTCCCATCCCGGTCCCCTTGGCGATCTCGATGCGAGGAGATCGCGAGTTCACCTCGTTGCGCGCACGGCGCCCGCTGCACGCTTCGACCAGCGCGTCTGGAGCGCCGGCCTCGGCGGTTAGGCCATCCAGTCCCGGGCCGACGAGCATGCTCTCCGCGATTCGCTCCCATGCGCTGTCGTCGAGCGGACGCTCTCGCATGGCGTCGAACAGGGTCACGCCGGCCAGCCCGACGCACCGTTCGAGGTGCACGCGGAGGCTCTGGTCGAGCCAGCTCCCTGCCCTCCAGCCGAAGTGACCGCCCTTTCTGAGCTTGCCAGCGGCGGCCAGCGCAACCAGCCGCCGGAGATCGCCGTGCGCGCGCCGCGCGGAGAGCAGCTTGCGCTTCCCCCCGGCAATCGCGCGCACGATCGTGCGCTCGGCGTCGGTCACGCCGGCGATCGCGAAGATGTCGCTGTCCTGCGTTCGTGGCTCCAGGACGACATCATGTACGTAGTCCTCCTGGCTCGGATCCTCGACAGCTTCGGGTACGAACTGGCGCACCCACGCGATGGCCTGCGGCGCCGCCAAGCCGCGAAGGAGTCGCGCGAGACAGGCCAGGAACATGCCTGTCCGCCCGTGGCCCGCCCAGCAGTGGACGAGGACGTTGCGTCCCTGCCTTGCGTACTCGGCGACCTCGGCGACCGCCGCCGGGAGCGCAGCCTCGTCGAGTGGGGGCGCGGTGCCGTCCGGCACCGGGACGTACAGCACCGACCAGCCTCGTTCATCGTAGTGAGCGTCGAGCTTGGTCGCCCAGCGGCGACGCTCCTCGAGAACCACGACGGCGCCGATGCTCGCGTCCCAGGCCTCTGCGAAGAGCGGATCGCGCGGAGAGGACGGGATGCTGCAGCGATAGATGCGGCCGGAAAGTCCGAACGGGATCTCCGTGAGCCGAGCCGGAGCATTACTCATCGATGTCCTCGCAGCGTGCGCGTGCGCGTGCACGCGAATCCTCAATCGTACGAGCGCCACGGGCGGCGGCGCTACAGGGTTCGCGGGGGACGCGCGGGTGCCGTCAGCGCCCGCTCGCACGCAGACGCGCGACCAGGTCCCAGCCAAGCACGCGCAGCTCACCAGCCGCCACCGCGGCAAACACCACGCTGAGCCCGCCGCGCGCCGCCGGCAACCCCGGCCTCAAGCCCCCTGTGGCGGTGAGCTCGTACAGGCGGCCGATCGCCTCGGCGCCGCCCACCCAGACCACCTTCCCGCGCGCCCCCCGCTCGCCCGCCATCCGCCACGACGTCGGATCGTGTGCCAGCCGGACATAGATCCACGTTCGCCCATCCCAAGCTCCGCTCTTTCTCATCTGCGCTCTCCTGTCGCCACGACCGCGCGATGGACAGATCCATGGCGATCGGGTGCGAGGTGGGCCGGAAGGACGCGGCAGACGAGCAAAGAGCGTGGAGCTCGGAATGGCGATTGAGATCAGCTCATCACTTCCTCGGAGCAATGACGATCTCACTGCGATTCCTCGAGGAGACGCCGGAGCTGCGCCGCTCGCAGGATCATGCGGGCACGCTCATCGTCGAAGACCAGGTGCGTCATCCGGCGGTGGCTCACGTAGCAGGCGTCGCCCGAGGCCCAGCGGGCGGCGCAATCGCTCGCGCGCGCGTCGGCGTCGAAGCGCTGGATCCGCTGGTCGAGATCGGCTGCCTCCTCGGTCCACGAGCGTCGCTGCAGCGATGCGCCCTGCGCCGCCGCCCGCTCTTCCCCGCTCGAGGCGGGGGCGCGCTCCTCATGCCCCGACGCAGCGAGCGCCGCGACCGTCCGGACCGCCCATCGGATCGCGAGCCATCCCGCGGTAGCGACCACCAGCGCGACGACCCCGGCGAGCACCATCCGGCGTGCTCGCGCCGCGCGGGCATGCACCGCCGCGCGCGCCTGCGCGAGCGTCGCCAGCGAGGCATTCACACCGGCCGACGGGGCGCTCACGCGCAACGTCACGTAACGCAGCACGCCCTCGTCCTCGTCGATGTCGGAGCGAACGAGCTGCCGCGCCTCCTGGGCGCGAAGGAGCTCCTCGGCACGCGCCTCGGTGAGCCCGAGATCCACGGCGACGTCCGCCAGGGCAAGGCCGTCGCGATGCTCGAACAGGAGCGCATGCAGCGCCGCGCGCTCGGCTTCGCTCGTGTCGCTCGTGTCGCTCGTGTCGCTCGTGTCGCTCGAATCGGCAGGTTTCATCGTGGTCATCCTCAGTGGGCGCTCGCAAGGCGAGCGAACAGACCGGCCTCGAGCTCCGCAACGTCCTGTTTTTCCGGCACCGACGTGCGTTCGTCGACCAGCGCCTCGGCGTGCGCGAGGATGCGGCGGACCTCGTCGAGCTCCGCGTGCGAGGCCACGGCCTCGAGCTCGATCATGTGCTCCAGCTCCCACTCCTTCTGAGCGAGGGCGGAGATGGTCCGGGACTCGTCTTGTGTGCGGCGCGCGAGGACCGGCAGCGCCCTCTCGAGGACCGCAGCGCGGTGCAGCATGTCCGAGATCTCCTGCTCGCCGGCCCCTCGCTCGAGGAGCTCACGGTGCGATCTCACGCCGGCCTTCGTGATCGCGGGCCCCAGCTTCTCGAGGTATCCGGCCTGCTCGCGCTCGTACTTCTTGCGGAGCGGCTCGAGGGTGGCAAGGTGCGCCGTGAGCTTCACGCGCGCGACGCGGGCCTGCGTGAGCTGAAACTGCGCCGAGGCCTCGGTCGCCCTGGCCTCTTCCGCAGTGCGGGCGTGCTCGCGCGGCGACACGAGACCGGGCTGGATGAACAGCGATGGCACGCCAAGCGCCGCCGAGAGGAGGAGGAGCACCAGGCAGTCCCCCCCCTTCCCCGCGGAGGAGACTGAAGAGCGTGGCGACGGTAAACCCGCATGCCGCGAGGGCCAAGCCTGCCGCCAGGAGCCATCGGGTCCAGAAGAAGAAGGTGCTCACATGCTGATGACGCGGCCGCGCGCGCGATCTGACGTGGCGAGGGACATGCGACGACTCATGTCGCGCGCCGCCTCGCGAGCCGCGCAAGGGGGAACGGCTGCGCAGTCGTTCCCATTCACACGACGGAATACGTCGCTGTGGCGTGGCATCTTCACACGAACGCGTGGAACGCCGAGATCCGGCACCGCGCGAGGAGGCAACCGCTGGATGAATGAACTGCCGAGCGAATGGGCAAAGAGGCTCCGAAACGCAACGAACGAATCGGCGCGCGTGTATGCGCGCCGCGGGCTGGCCACGGCCATCGGCAGGCTCGCCCGGGTGATCCTGGTGGCGCGCAGGGTCCCCGCCGATGTCGCCGACGACGACGCCAACTTCCTCGCCTTCGACGTGGTGCGGCGGGTCGAGGGCGGCCGGGTGCACGAGGGCCGCGAGGACGCCTACGTCCGCCAGTGCGCGAGAAACCGCGCGTACGACCACTACCGGGACACGAGCGGCGTCCGCGCCGTGTACGAGCTCCGCGAGGAAGCCGAGGAGATCGCGGACGATCGCGATCCGGAGAGCCTGATGGCCGACTACCAGGAGGAGGCAGCCGTCGCGCGCCAGGTGGAGCGGATGCGGGCGCTGATCGCGACCGCCCCGCCGACGCACGCGGCGGTGTTGTACGAGGTGCATGTGGAGGGCACGCTGATCGAGGTGCTCGCGCGTCGGGAGCTCGAGGATCGGCTCGCGCGCGGTACGGAGTGCGTGCGGGATGCGGCGGCCCTGAAGCGCGCGCGCGCGGCGGTGGACCAGCGACTGAGCCGGGCGCGGGCTTGGATCCGGGAGCGGATCGAGCTCGCGCCGGCGCGGCGCGCTCGGTGAGGCAGGCTCAGGGCATCTTCGAGGGATAGCCCTGGAACCGAACGCACTTTTCGACCTCGACAGGCCAGTCCTTGGCCTTGAAGCCTCCTGCACCGTCGAACCCTACGCCCGGAGCTCCCGACTCGCCGACCGGTCGCGCACCACTCCGCGATCTCGCCGACACGTAGGGCGTTTGGCGCGGGGGCGATCCAGAGGTGATCGGACTGGGCGGCCTACTCATTTCGAGGCGCTCCTCGCGGCATTCGCGTCGTCCTGCGGACCGAGCACCGTGACGTTCTCCGAGCTCGACTCGGTCGAGAACGTGATGCCGAGATAGGCGACCCACTCCTCGGCGAGCTCTTCGTCGCGCACGCGCGAGAGGTAGTTCTTCGATCGGACGAGCCACTGGTCGTCGAGGACGTGCGCCATCTCGTGAAGCGTGGTGCGCGCGAAGTAGCGGTTCGGTACGAGCCCCCTGGCGCCGCGAAGAACGGCATCGTTCCTGAGGAAGACGGCCTTGGTGGGCGAGTTGTAGATGCCCCACGAGCAGCAGTCCGGCTGGACGACCTGGAAGCGTCCGGCGGTGTCGTTCATGCTCCGCGGCTCGCCGCCGTCGAGAAGCGTGTTCGCCAGCATCACGCGACCCGCGATCGGCTGGCGAACGAAGGTCAAGTTCCTCGATTCGAGGAACGCGCCATAGCTCCCGGGAGCGACTATCCTCACGGGCCATGACGAGCGCTCCCTTCGACTGGCGTGAGCCGTTCAGCGGCTCGCTACTCTCCTTGATCCATCGCCTGCGCCACGACGTGCCGCCCCCCGATCACCTCGTGGCCGCGCAGGCCTGGGTGCTCTCGCAGCTCGACCTCGTCGAACACCTTCTGCCCGTCCGATCGTTCGCAGGGCATCGCGACCGCGGGGTTCCGTTTCCGACACGGAGCGCTCGCCAATTTTTGCCGGTGGACAACGAGCCGCTCGTCGAACTGATCGCGCAGCTCAATCTCGGTCGTCGCGTTTGGTGTCCAGCCGGCAGTGGCAAGGCGATGTCCTTCGCGCAACTATTCGCCCAGAAGGACCTGCCGGTCTCCTGGTCCGCGCCGCAGGCTGACGACAGCTACCGGCGCGGCGCGGCGAAGGCTGCGTTTCGTCAACGAGGCATCTTGCTGGCGCACATCTTCGATGCGGCGCGTTCGATCGAGGGTGATGACGAGGTGCCGTGCCGTCTCCGCTACGTGCGCACGATGAACCCCGTCAACGTCGCCCCATGGCCTGGCCATCGTCGAACGAAGCAGAGAATCACGCGCGCGCCGGCGGACTTCGAGTTGAGCGGGGGCCCTGACCTATCGAGCGAAAAGCTTGTGCAGCAGATCCTCGCCGGATGGATGACGTCGATCGTCAGCGAGGTCGACAGCGAAGCGTCGGGGGTCTGGCTCCGGTCAGTCGGTGCATCCGTCACGCCTTGCATGCGTGACTGGGAGCGCATCGCCGGCGAGGTCCAGGTCGAGATCTCTCCGAAGCAGCCGGGGGCGGCCACGGAACAAGCTGCAGCCCGCCGGAAGACCGCGAAGCAGGGGAGCCCGCTCGGCGCGTTTCCCGCTGGAGACTTCGACTCGCTGGAAGGACTCGTCGACGCACTCGCGCAGTGGCTCGAATCCCTGGAGTCGCTCGCCGTGCCGAAGCAGATCGGCGCTAGCGCGAAGGTCGAGCTCCGCTTCGGGCAAATGGAACATGTGCGCCTTCCGGTTACAGACCGCCACGGGCACGTGCTCGGGCACGAGGACGTCGACCTCGCAGCGTTCGACGGTCTGTACACTCTCAAACATGACAGCACGACCGAGGCTGCTCGGGCGCTCGTCGAGCGATACCGGGATACTCGCGACGACGACTGGAGCCTCTTCGACGCCGGTCTGACCAAGACGACGTTCTCCCTGAAGTTCGCCAATGGCGACAAGACGGCGCGACGGTCTTCGAGTATCGGAACGACGCCGACCTCGAGTCCCAATACCTCGAGGCCATCTATCGCCAGGAATCGTGCCTCCGCTGAATGGTGGACGGCGCGCTTCCGTCCGCGCTGCTGAGCGAAGAGCCGGTTGATCCCCGCCGCGTATTTCACGACCCCGTGCAGCGCCTCGGGAACGCGCGCGAGCGGATGCGTCAGCGCGAGGATGCAATAGCTGTCCGAAGCGGCGGAGAAGCTCGAGCCGAGGCACTTCTCGACATCGGCAGCGATGACCGCGCGGAGCTCGTCGCGCTTCGACGCGAGCACGGCATCGAAGGTGTAGGCCGCCTTCAGCTCGACGACCGCCGCCGCGAGCGTGTTCGGGCGGAGCACGGTCAGATCGATCCGACGGTGCTCGCGCGCGACATGCCACCCTTCGCCCGCGACCAGCGGTGACGTGTGGAGCTGGAACGCGAGGCGATCGCGGAGCGCGAGCTCGGTTTTTCCGGTCAGCGCGAGGTAAGCCAGCTCGTTGGGTCCGAACGACGCGAGCGCGTCGCGCACGACAGCATCGAAGGAGATGACGTCACGGAAGAAGCGAGGGACCGGCGCGGTGGCGTTGGGCATGACCTCAGCCTGCCGCACGCGCGCGACACGACCTGTCGCCGGCTACGGGCTCGAGTCGCCGTACATGGCGTTCGCCGCGGCGGCCTCCGACGCGAAGAGCGCGCGGAGCTCCTTCGGTTCGAGCACCTCGATGCGTGGGCCGGAACCGCGCAGCCAGGCCACGAGATACCGCGTGTTGGGTACCGTCGCTTCCAGGCGATCGCGTTGCTCGTCGTGCTTCGTGAGGCGCTGATCGTCGGAGAATGGGCGCTCCGTTGGGTTGAGCGGCGCGTCGCGTTGGAAGAGCATGACGAGCCTGACTTTGCGCGGGAGCGACGGATCGAAGGGGTCCCTGCTGCTCTCGTACTTCGCGAGATCGATGGGGAAGGCGCGGCGATCCTGCTCGAGCACCTTCGCGGAGCGCATGCGGTGGAGGTGGAATTCCCTCGGCTCGCTCCCCGCGCCCTCCAGCGCCACCAATGTCAGCAGCCCATCGCGGAGGAGCAATCCGAGCGGGTGGAGATCGACCTCGGCGCCGTCGCCCTCGCGCGGCCTTCGGAGCATGACGTGACAGACCTTGTCGTCCCAGAGCGCGCGATAGACCTCGTGGTAGACGCTCGGGGTCACCTTCGGCAGCGCGGGATGGAACCCGAGGCCTTCGACGCGGATCTTCTTCGGCCACTTGGCATGGCGCCACTCGGCCTTTCCGATCTGGGAGCGCGCGTCATCGAATTGCCGTTCGAGCACCTCTGTCAGGCTCGGGGGCAACGCGGTGCGTAGAAAACGCTCGAGGAAGGTGGAGCGTGCACAGCTGCACATTCGAGAACCCCGCGACGGGCGCGAGAGAGGACCCGCGCTTCCACGCATACTTCGCCGGAGTCTTCTGGACGCGCTCGATGTCGTCCGCGAACCATTCCGCGAGCTTCCGGATCGCGCTGGACCATGCGCAAGGCGCCGGCGTCGTTGGCGTCGACGAAGCTGGCGGTTTCGAGCGACCTCATCACGCTCGCGACGACACGACGCTCGCGAGCCGCGCGGACGCGCGGCGGCCGATCTTAATGGCCCAGCGCAGTCACCCGGTCCAGGCTGCCGCGGCAGTTTGCGAAAATCTCGTGAGAGCTTGTGGCGAACCGAGCGTGTAGCGCGCCTCTTGTCTCATCGTCCAAAGGGACGATGCGGAAAACCGCTAGCGCCCGGCTGTTCGTTGCCGGCGGCGGCAGCGAGGAGGCCTTTGCCGTCCACTTCGCGCGAGGCCTCGCCTCGCGCGCCGCCATCATCCGTGGCCTCGACGACGCCACCTACCACGGCACCATCGGCGGCGAGTTCTACCTGGTCGCAGGCCGGAAGCCCGGCTCGCTCAGAACTCCGTCGTGAACGAGTCGCGTCGACTGCTCGGAGGCCAGGTCACCAGGCGCACGGCGCGATCGACGCACGCGATGATCTTCGCGCTCGCCTTCGCCTCGGCCCTCGCGGCCGCGCGCGTCGGAGGTCTGGGAGGCTTCGACGACTTCGGCCGCTCGTACCTCACGCTGACCGTCACGCCGATCGCGCGCCCGCTCTGGACGGCGGTCTTGACGGTGACCCTCGCGTTCGACGGCACACGGCACCCGGTGAGCACGCCGCGCATGGGCCCCGTGAGCTGACCGTCGGTCAAGTGCACGCGTTCATCGTGGACGTCGAGGCTCTCGGGCGTGGAGAGCGCCTCGTCGTAGCTCCTCGTCGAAGGAGGCATCGACCGCTCCGGCGCGTCCAGGTTCGTCACCGTCGTGACCGGAGCCGGCTCCTCGGGCACCTCGTGGTCCTCCGGGGGACTCGGCGGCGGCGGCGGCGCGCTCGCACAGGCGACGAGCGCCGCCGCGAAGAAGCACGCTGACCAGTCCGGGACCCTCACCCCTTCAGCGTACCGACGCTCATCGAGCTCGACCATGGATTCGAGCGGTCGCGGCGCGGAGGCGCCCCGTCGCGTGTATGATGGCGCCGAGGACACGGGTTGAAACGCGACGACGTGCCGGACTTCACCGAGAAACCATCCCTCGGCATCCTAGAACGCCTGAAACGAGCGACGATCATCGAGGTCGTCTACCCGCGAGAACGCGGGACGATCGGCCTGCGTGGCAGCGCCGCGCCGCTCTCCTGGACGGAGACGACGCCGCCGACCGCGACGCTCGGTGACCGGAGCGTGTTCGAGCTGGCCATCCCCGACGGCGAGATGGTCGACGTCAAGATCGTCCGCGGCAACGACTGGGCGCACGGACGCAACTACACGCTGCACGCCGGCGACCATCTCCATCTCCGGCCTTCGTTCGACCGCACGACCTGCAGGTTGATGCCGCCCGTCGTCCTCCCGACGTCGCCGGCTTCGCCCTGGCCCCTGCGCTACCAGGTGCTGCTCCCCCCGTCGTACGACGAGCAGCGCGCGAGGCACTACCCCGTCCTCTACGCGCAGGACGGCCAGGCGCTCTGGTCGACGTCCTCCGACCCCTTCGGCATCTGGTCGCTCGACACGGTGATGGATCAGCTCCTCGAGATCGCGGTGATGAGCGAGCTCATCGTGGTCGGCATCGATACGTCGGAGGCGCGCATGGATCGCCTCGGCCCCGTCCGCGACAAGACCTACGGCGGCGGCCGTGCGGCAGAGCACCTCGAGGCGATCACGAGCGTGCTGAAGCCGCGCATCGACGCCGAGCTCCGCACGCGCAGCGGCCGCAAGGACACGGCCGTGATCGGCTCGTCGCTCGGCGGGCTCTTCTCTTTCTATGCGGCGTGGAGGCGTCCTGACGTGTTCGGCAAGGCCATCTGCCTCTCGAGCTCGTTCTGGTGGGCGAACCGCTGCATGATCCGCGAGGCGAACGTCGCTCCGACGCCGCGCCCGACGATCTACCTCGATTCAGGCGCCGGCCTGCACCCCGACGCTCCCTCGCAGGACGGCTTCCAGCACACACGCTCGATGCAGCGTGCGCTCGTTCGTGCCGGCTACACCAACGGCGAGGACCTCCATCGTCTCGCGTTCCCGGGCCAGTCCCACTCGACCGCGGCCTGGAGAGCGCGCGTCGCCATCCCGCTGCAGCTGCTCTTCCCTCCGCCGTCACTCACGCAGGTGCCGGCGAAGTCGATCGCACCGTAGGCTCAGGCGTGGCGCGCGAGCCCGCGCTTCGCGAGGTAGTAGCCTCCCCACCACACCACGGACCACGCGCCTCCGAGCAGTGCGAGCGTGGGCCGAGAACGGCAACGAGGCCGTGGTGCTCGAGGTCGAGCACGCCGGCGCGCGCGTCGGTCACCTCGTCCTCCACCAGGGGCAGCAGCGATTCAGCTACGCGATGCACGTCGGCGCGCTCGCGAAGGGCGACACGCTCACCGTTCGCGTCTCGCCGCTCACCGCGCCGAAGGCACAGAAGAACGCGTGCCTCGTCAAGGTCACGCTCGACGCGCCGAGCGCTGCGATGGCGGAGGGCGTCGCGAATGCGCCCATCGTGAAGTGGCCGACGCGGAAGTCCTTCGACGATCTGCCGGTGCTCCTCGGCTGGTCGCGGTCCGGGAAGCGCTACCAGCTCACGTACACGAACGAGAACGGCGGCACCGTCGCGCTGTGTGGCGGCGGCGCGCGCGGCATGCGCTCCGAGATTGCACGATGGGGTCGCGGCCTCGACATGGAAGGCGTCTGGGCCTACGGCGGCAAGGGCTCGTTCGAGCGCTGCACGGGCGTCGTCCCTCCGAGCGAGAACGCGCCTCGCATGGATTCGAAGCACCCGATCCTCTACTACGGCGACGGCCACCACCGCGTGTTCGAGAGCCGCGGCGGCTACGGCAAGGAGTGCGGCACGGGCTCCGACAAGACGCCGGACGGCGCGCTCGCCGGCTGGAACGACGCGAACCCGGGTAGCGAGCTCGCGAAGGACGACCCGTTCACGATCGTCCTCCGCCCCGTGCCCGTCGACATTGACGCGCTCGGCTATGCGAAGGAGAGCGGACGACGCGAGGGCATCGTCGACACGATGCGCCGTGGCTGTATCGCCTCGTCGACTCGGAGCTCGCGCGCGAGAAGAAGATCGACGGCTCGCAGACCCTGCCCGTGACTCGCTACATGTTCGTCGACGTCCACGCGAAGGACGTCGGCGCACTCGGGTGACGAGACGTGCGGGCCGATCTCCCAGCTGCCCGGCATCACGCATGTGAAGGGCGGCTTCCGCCTCCGCGTGATCGCGAAGGACGGCACCGTGTCGAACGGCCCGCAGATGACGGCGACGGACTTCGGCGGCGGCGGCAATGGCGTGAAGCGCATCGCGGTCCCGCTCGCGCCGGGCGTGCTCGCGGAGGACATCGCGAAGATCACGTTCGACGCGTACGACGACGACGGCATCTATTTCATGGGCATCGGCGACGTGTTCGTGCCGAAGCTGAAGGGCGACAATGGCGCGACGCTCGAGTACGTGAACAAGGGATTCAAGCCTGCGAACGTGTACGTCGACGACGACGACAGCGGCTGCGTCGGCGGCAAGAACACGAAGGACGGCGCCTCCTACCCGTGCGTCGGCTCGGCATTCACGCTCACACTATGAGGACCTCGACCATGAGATTCATCACGGCGGCCCTGACCGCGGCCGCGGCCGCGGCGATCGCGGCGTGCGCAACGTCTGGCACTGCGGGCAACTCCACGGCCGGCGCCGGACCGGACGCAGGCGACGGGACGGTCGGCGCCGGCAGTGACTCTGCCGCTGTGGTCGACTTCTGCGCGGGACATCCGGACGCCATCTTGTGTGACGATTTCGAATCGAACGGCGGCGGCATCTCGAACGTCTGGAACCAGGAGACCTCCGCGGAGAGCAGCCGCATCTACTTCGCAAACAGCCCGACCGGCGCGGGTCACGTCGCACAGTTCACGGTCACCGCGGACCGGGCCATGGCGCGCATCGTCGCCACCATCAAGCCGGGCTACGTCGCGCAGAGCATGTCGTTCGAGTTCGATGTGCTCGTCGACGCCCTGACGTACGACTCCATGGATCGGGGTTGGCTGCACGTGAGCGGGGCCGAGCGCGCGTTCTTCGGAGTGTCGAAGGGCGGCGACATCATCGGTAAGGTCTTCGCGCCGCACTCTGCATCGCGGCGCTCACCGGGAGCGCATTTGTCGAGGGCAAGCTGTACGCAGCGACCGCACGCGTCGACTGGAGAACATTTCCAGCCCTGCTCGATGGCGGCGACCATCCTCTACCGCGCTCGGCGGAGCTGCAGGAGCTCGCCGTCTGCGATCGGGAGGCCTACGTGCGCGTCAGGTTGGACATGACGATATCCAACTCTCTTTGAGTCAACGCGGCGATGCCTTCACGAGCGCGTGCACCTGCGGCGTCGCCAGTGACGTCGGCTCGGCCTCACGGGTACGGAAGGGGCGTGAGGACCGCCCCCGGCTTCCAGTACATCTGATCAGGGCCGTAGTAGATCTGGTACGCGGTGTCCTTCGCCCACTCATGCGTGAGGAGCGTGTCGCCCACCACGTCGTGGCCCCCGAAGGTGCGATTGACTCGACCCACGGCCTCCTCCTCGGAGACGCCGAAGTCGCGGACCATCACGTCGACGACCTTGCCGAAGTACACGTCGAGCTCCGGGGTCGTGGCGAACGCGAAGGGGATCATCGTAGGTCGTCGACGCTACGCCAAGGGGAGACGTATCGGCCGGTGACGACGCGCCCGTCCCGCGGCTCGTAGAATGGGGACGCACGTTGCCGATGTGAGCCTCACGTCGCCGGATTCTTCGCCGCCTCGAGTGCGCTCATCACCGCGCGCACGCACGCATCGGCATCGGCCCCTGCTCCGAGCCCCATGAAATAGGTGCCCGGGCTGCCGTGATCGCCGGGAAAGCCGCTGATGGTGAGGCCGTCGTCGCTGGGGCTGTCGACGTTCGAGCGTGGGGTCCGGCCCGCGAGCAGACCTCCGCGGGTCGCCGTCGCCACGAGCAGCGGCAAGCTGAGGATGGTGGTGCCGCGCCGTGCGCCCGAGGTGCCGACCAGAAGGTGCGTCGCGTGCAGCACGAGCACCATGTCGTGCTCGGCATCGGGGTCGACGTCGTTGGAGCGCTTGCCGAAGAGCTTCCCGAACATCGTGGTCGACGGGGGATTCTCACGATGGGTGAGCCACGCGCTCGTGGCCACCATCGCCAGCTTCTTCTCGTCGGCGTGGGTGAGGAGCGCGTTACGGAGAGTGGAGGGAAGCGCGGAGACCAGAATGGACCGCGTCTGGCTGCGATAGAGCGGTGCACTCATGTCGCCGCGACACTAGCAGTGTTCAGCGCGCGCCCTCACGGTCTTCCGGCGCGTTCAGCCGCCGTTGACCAGTGGCTCACGTGATCTTCGCTCCGGAGCCTTCGGGTCGCCGTGCTCCTCGTAGAACCAGCGCCCCAGTCGCGTCTGCAGGCGCAAAATCAGCGCTCGACCGGAGGCGCCGCGACGAAGACCCCCGGGGAGGTCTCCGCGAGGAGCGGGGCGCGCCACGCCCGCAGCAGATACCCCGGCGAGAAGCGCCGCTCGATGTGCAGCGAGGGGTGGGCCTGGCGCAGCGCATCCATCGCGCGGGGCAGGTTGTACCAGGGAATGCGCGGCGACAGATGATGCGCGGGATGGCGATTGATGTGAAAGAAGAGAACCTCGAGCCAGACGGGAAAGCGAACGTCGAAGGTCGAGACCACCTGCCCGCGCACGGGCGTCCAGCTGGCCTCATCGAACACCAGTGCGCCTTCGCCCGAGTGATGCAGATAGGTAAAGAACGCGCCCGTCACCATGCCGAGATAGAGCGGTATCAGGTAATGCTTGAGCATTGCCCAGGTCCCCATCGTAACAAGGAGCGTGACGGCCATGGCGCCACACGTGAGAAACACGACGATGGTGGACATCGAGAGCTCGCGCCGTGCCCGCGCACCGAGCTTCACCTGCGGATAGAGGCGTCTCATGGCGGTGCGCCGGATCATGCCCACGAAGAAGCCGACCATGAGCCCCACCGGAGAGCCGTAGGCGGCGCGCGCCTGCACGCGGACGAGGCGAGGGGCTCGTGCGTACTCCTCGTGCGTGAGCATCTGCTCGGGCCAGTCGGTGTCGTCACCGCGGAGCTGCGCGCGCGCGTGGTGGTGCGCATGCGAGAGCCGCCACCCATGGAAAGACGTGAGGTTGGGAGACATGCACACGTGCCCGATCAGGGAATTGACCCAGCGGCGTCGGGAGAAGGCCTCGTGCCCGCAGTCGTGGCCGATGATGAAGAAGCCGCCCATGCCCGCCATGACCACGAACCAGCCGAGGAGCAGCGCGGGGATCTGCCAGAGGACCGTGGCGCTCGGCTCGACGTGAACGTTCGCGAGCAGGAGCTCGCCGGCCGCGACGGTGGCACACGCGCGCGCGAGCCCAAACCAGGCCCGCCGCGGCGAGAGCCGGAACACGTCGGCGGGGAGCGCGGAGCGAAGCCGGGAGAGCGTGATCCGTTCAGCCGTGCAGCTCGCGTCGACCTCGAGCGGGGTCACGGCGCACCGTCGGCGGCGCCGAGCATCGAGGCATAGACGCGGCGCATGCGATCACCAAACGAAGCCACGAAGCGGAACCTGGAGCCGCTGCGCATGGTCGAGACCTGGCGCACGAGGTCCCTCACGTGCACCACCACCGCGCCGTGGCCGATGCGCGGTGACGTGGCGTCCGTGCCCTCGTGCAGCGCGAAGAAGAGCGTGGTGGTGTCGAGCCACACGCCGCTCCCGAGCTGGGCGTCGATGGTCTTGTAGCCGTCGACGAAGTAGCGCTTCTCGCTGCGGTCCTCGATGACCAGGCGATGGATCATGCGCAGCGTCCCGTCGTCCGCGGGGACGAGGAGCTGAAAGTGGCTGTCGACCACGCGCATCGCGTGGGGGGAGAGCGCCGGCGCGTCGACGGTGCCGAGGGAGCGCGCGTGCACGCTCGGGTCGGCGAGCAGCGCCTCCACGTCGTCCCACACGAGGGTGCACACGAACGAGAAATCGGTACCGTCGAGGCCGCGCGTCTCGGGCGGGCCGGGCGGCGCCTCGCTGCTGCCGAGGCGCAGGTAGCCTTTCATGCGCTCGGTGAAGCGAAGGCCCTTCGCGGTGCGGGTCCGGGCGTCGAGCACGGCACGGCGCTCACGCGGCACGGCGGGGCCGTCGTGGATGGTCCAGCCGCGCTCGCGTGCGAGCAACGTCGCGGAGCGCTCGGCGAGCGCCGAGATCGTGAGCAGCGGGTTGTATCCGAGCGCGCCGGGGAGGATGGCGCCGTCGCACACGTGCAGTCCCTCGTGGATGCTCGTGCCTTCACCGTCGAAGACGCGGCCGCGATGATCGACGACGCCGCGCGCGCCGTCCTCGCCCATGGCGCAGCCGCCGAGCGGGTGCGACGTGACCGGTAGATTGCCGGGCACCGCGGGGTTGGGGACGAAGCGTCCGCCGAGCGCGCCCGTGACGTCGGCGATGCGCTCGTGAATGGCGCCGACGATGGGCTGGAGCCCCGCGCCGGGCCAGCGGATGCGCAGGCGATCGCCCTCGAGCTCCATCCGGCCGCCGGAGTCGTCGCGCGCGGTCACCGCGTAGCACTGGGTGCGCCCGATGGCGTCGCCGCTGAGCGCGCGAAGGGCGGAGCCAAGACGTTGCAGCGAGCTGCCCGTGGGCGCGGTGGTGCGGAGCACTAGCCCGAGCGCGGTGGCGAGCGGCCGGGGCACCGACGTCTCCTGGATCACCATGCGCTCGCCTTCGCGCACGTCGATCATGCCGGCGATCGCAGGGCCGACGCGCTTTCCGCGTCGAGCGCCGAGCGCGAACACCTCGCGCGCGTTGTCGTAGCCGAACGCGAGGGTGGTGGCGTTGCCGGAGAAGCGGCGACCGAGCTGGTGGGAGACACGCAGCCCCTCGGCCTGGGAGCGGAGCAGGATCTCCGTCGAGCCGAGGGAGCCCGCGGCGAGGATCACGACGCCCGCGCGTACGAACATCGGCGGCGCGTCGAACCGATGCCGCTTCAGATCCAGCGGCTCGAAGTGCACGGCCCAGCCGCGCGCGCTCTTCTCCACGAACCTCACGTCGATCTCCGTGAAGAGCTCGGCGCCGTGGGCCTTCGCATCGGGAAGGTACGTGGAGAGGAGCGTGGTCTTCGCGCCGGTGTTGCAGCCCGAGAGGCAGTCGCCGCACATCTCGCAGGCGGGCTGCTCGACCCCCGCGGCCGTCGTGCCGGCGGTGAAGGCGATGGTGAGCGGCGGCCGTGAGAAGCGGTCGGCGACGCCCATGGATCGCGCCGCGGCCTCGAGGGCGTCGAGCTTGGGCAGGCGCGGATGGGTCTCGGGATACGGCGCGGGCCGCAGCATGGCCTCGGCGCGATCGAAGCTCTCGCGGAGGAGGCCGTCGCGATCGGCGCGGAGCTGCGACGGCCATCGCTCCTCGTCGAACACCGCGGCCTCGGGTCGGAGCGCCACCCCGGCATTGACGAGCGACGTCCCACCCAGCCCGCACGCCATGGCCGCCGCGCAGTCGTCGTCGAACACGAAGCGAAAGAGGGCGCTACGGTCACCGACGCGACCGCTCGTGTGCTCGACCTGCGAGTTGGCAGCGAACGACGGTGCGTCCGTGGGGAACTCGCCGGGGCGGACCTCGCGGCCTCGCTCGAGGACGCACACGCGCAGGCCCGCGCGCGCGAGCCGAGAGGCAGTGACGGCGCCGCCGTAGCCAGACCCGACGATCACGACGTCGTACTCGTCACGCAGAGCGGCGATGCCACTCGCGAGCGGTTTGGACATCGCAACCTCGTAGCACCGCTAGCTCAGCCAGCTCATCGTCCAAATGGATGATGCCGGCTCGTGCGCGCGGCGTTTGCCGGACGCGGGGAAGAAAGTATCGTCGGGGCGCTCGGACTTCCTCACCACGGTCGACATCCCGGTGACGCTTCAGTACTCAAGGAGGTTCGTCTTCGATCGACACGCCGACATCGTCGTCGTGCAAGGCGGCCAGGTCGTCGTGTCGAACGGCGCTCACGACTGGGCGAAGCGAGATGCAACGACCATGCTCTACCGCGCTGGCGGAGCTGCAGCAGGAGCGCGCCGTCTGCGATCGGGAGGCCTACCTGCGCGTCAGCTCGAACACGCCGACGGGGCGCTCCGGCGGCGCGACGCCGACGGTCCACTTGGTCATGGTCGCGTTCCAGCCGTCAGCCTCCATCGCCTCGAGGAGCGCGAGGCTTCCCTTCCGGAACGGATCCGAGAGGAGGACCGCTCCACCGGGCGCGAGGTTCGTCTCGAAGATCCGGCGTAGATGCGGATGCATCGCGTCCCCGTAGAGCACGTCCGAGCCGAGGATGAGGTCGTATGGCTCGCGGTCCTCCCACGCCGTCCAGTCCGCGGCGCGATGCTCGATCGTCGTGATGCCGTTTCGCTCCGCGTTCTTCTTGCAGACGTACAGCGCCACCTCTTGCCGATCGGTCTGCACGACGCGCGCCCCGAGCGAGGCCGCGACGATCCCGGGAAGCCCGGTGCCAGCCCCGAGCTCGAGCACGCGCATGCCGCCGACTGGCCGTGATGCGACCTCGTGCGCGAGCGCGATCGCCGCGGGCCACAGCACGATGCCGTAAGGAAGCCGCGGCTGCTCGCCCGCTGGCCCAAGAAATCGCTGCTCGTCCTCGACGCTGAGGATCGCCCCCGTGTGGAGGATCCTCCACGCTCGGTCGCCGAGGCGCAGGTGGTACTCCTCGAAGGAGAGATCACCCGCAGTGGTCCTCAGCACGTTCGGATCGGCGGGCGACGTCATCTCGAACCGCACTCTACGCCTCGCGGGAGTCCGCGCTCGCTCGACTTCGACGCGACCTGCTGCTACCGAACCCGCGTGTCGTCCCTGAAAGCCCGCATCGCGCAGATCCCCGACGGCGCCGGGGTGCTCTTCTTCATCCAGGTGTTCGCGACCCTCGGGTTCGCGGTGCTGTACTCGACGCTCGTCCTGTACACGACGCAGCACCTGCACTTCGCCGCGAAGGACGCGACGACGATCATGGGCGTGTTCGGCGCGTTCAACTACGGGCTGCACCTCTTCGGCGGCTACCTGGGCGGGCGCTTCCTGAGCAACCGGAGCCTGTTCGTCGGCGGCATGGTCCTCCAGGTCCTCGGCTGCGCGTGCATCGCCGGCGGGACGGTCGCCCTGCTCTACATCGGTCTCGCGCTCTTCCTCACCGGCAGCGGGCTCAACGTGACGTGCATCAACATGATGCTCACGCAGCGCTTCAAGCCGGATGACATCCGCCGCGAGGGCGCGTTCCTCTGGAACTACGCGGGCATGAACGTCGGCTTCTTCGTCGGCTTCACCGCCGCCGGCTACTACCAGAAGACCGAGAACTACTCGGCGTTGTTCATCTTCGCGACGGTCGGCAACTTCGTGGCGATCCTCATCGCCCTCGCCTTCTGGAAGATGCTCGCCGATCGCGAGACCCCGCTCCTCGAGCTCGACGTCCGCAAGTTCCGGCAGCGATTCGCGATGGGCGTGGCCATTCTCTTCGGCCTCGTGCCCGTCGTGTGGTTCCTGCTCCAGCATCCGCACGGCACCGAGAGGCTCGTCAAGGCGATCAGCGCGGCCGTCGCGCTCGCTCTCGTGTGGCTGACGCTCAAGCATCGCGATGCGCGCGAGAAGAACAACATGTGGGCCTACCTGGTCCTCACGCTCGGCTCGCTGGTGTTCTGGGCGCTCTACCAGATGGCCCCGAGCGGGCTCCAGCTCTTCGCGGTGAACAACGTCGATCGCCACGTGTGGGGCGTCGTCGTCGCGCCGCAGTGGATCCAGAACATCAACACCGTCGTCATCGTCGTGGGTGCGCCGCTGATGTCGGGGCTCTTCGTCAAGCTGCGCGCGCGCGGCTGGAAGATCGACGTCCCCAAGCAGTTCGCCGCCTCGCTCATCCTGATGGGCCTCGGCTTCCTCGCGCTGCCGGCAGGCATCGCGTTCGCCGACCCGAGAGGGATGTCCGCGTTCTCCTGGCTGTTCGTGAGCTACGTCTTCCAGAGCGTCGGCGAGCTCCTGATCTCGCCCGTCGGATACGCGATGATCGGCAAGCTCGCGCCGCGCCAGCACCAGGGCGTGATGATGGGCGCGTGGATGCTCGTCACCGGCCTCGCGTCGATCTTCGCGGGAGACTTCTCGAGCATGGTGCCCGAGCCGAGCGAAGGCAGCGCCCTGACCACCAACCCCGTCTACTCGAAGCTCTTCATCGAGCTCGGCTGCGGGAGCCTCGTCGTCGGCGTGGTGCTCGTCCTGCTCATCCCGTTCCTGCGCAAGCTGATCACCGACGGAGCGGAGAAGGCCGCCCCCGAGGAGCCCGTCGCCCCGGCCGCCGCCGCCGCGTGAGCGCACCGCACCGCAAGAGCCCGTCCCGCTTCTCGATGACCTATCCGGCGAACACGATCACGCGGGTCACGGTGACCGTGAAGTAGGGTCCTGGAGTATCCTGCCGCGGCGATGCTCCTCCCCGAATACGACGACCTCGACGCCCTCGGTATGGCCCAACGCGTACGCGACAAGTCGCTCTCCCCGAAGGAGCTTCTCGACGCGGCGATCGCGCGCATCGAGGCGCGCAACCCGCGCCTGAACGCGGTCGTCCACACGATGTTCGATCGCGCGAGGGCCCGCGTCTCCTCGCTCCCGGACGGGCCGCTCCGCGGCGTGCCGTTCCTGGTGAAGGATCTCAAGCTGCAGATCGCGGGGACTCCCACGACGAACAGCACGCGCCTCTCGATGACGAAGCTCGCAGCCGCGACGAGCGTGCTCGCGGCGCGGTACGAGGCCGCCGGGCTCCAGATCCTGGGCAAGACCAACACGCCCGAATTCGGGATCATGGGCGTCACCGAGCCTGCCGTGCGCGGAGCATGCAGGAACCCGTGGAACGACGGCCACACGCCGGGCGGCAGCTCCGGTGGCTCGGCTTCGGCCGTGGCCGCGCGGATGGTGCCGATCGCGCACGGCGGCGACGGCGGCGGCGAGGAGGTCTCCGCGAGCCCGGGAAAGCTGCGAATCGCGTTCACGCGCGAGACACTCTACGCGGGCGAGACGCACCCGGATTGCGTGGCCGCGGTGGAGGACGCCGTCGCCCTGCTGCGCGAGATGGGTCACGAGGTCACCGAGGCCTCGCCCTCGTTTCCGCGCGAGGAGATGGTGCGCGCGTACTTTCTCACCGTCGCGACCGGCGTGGCCCGGTTCGTCGAGACGGCCACGGAGGAGGCCGGAAGGAAGAAGCCGCAGCCGTCGGACTTCGAGCCCGCGACCTGGCTCCTCGCGCTCATCGCGTGGAAGACGAGCGCCCCCCAGCTTCTCGCGGCGCAGCAGCTGATGCACCGCGCCGGGCGGGAGGTCGCGGCGTTCTTCGAGGAGCACGACGTGTTCGTGACCTCGACGCTCGCGCGGCCGCCGGCGCGCGTGGGCGAGC
>Ga0105047_10003426_pt1 | contig 27938 bp, 22 predicted proteins | sample MAT04_FD_78384 | JGI IMG/M metagenome (GOLD analysis project Ga0105047, IMG submission 78384) | Freshwater microbial communities from Lake Fryxell liftoff mats and glacier meltwater in Antarctica - MAT-04 (megahit assembly) | ecosystem: Environmental > Aquatic > Freshwater > Ice > Liftoff... | reverse complement strand
TTGGGTTATCGAAAACAGATAGGGCAAAAGGGTGAAGATGCTGCCTGTACTTATCTTCGTAAAAAAGGATATAAAATAGTGGAGCGTAATTTTCGATTGCGTAATGCGGAAGTGGATATCATCGCTATCGATCCTTCAAAAAAGAATAGATCGACGGTATTTATAGAAGTTAAATCACGAACTTCAAAAAACTATGGGAGCCCTCTTGAGGCAATAGGATATTATAAATTACAGGCCTTAAATCGCGCTGCTATCTATTATCAATCTTTTCACCCAGAGCTCCCTCAATTACTTCGTCTAGACGCCATCAGTATTATTTTAAATGAAAATGGACACATCTCTGCATTTGATCACATAGAGAATATCGGTTAGTCCTTGAACTCGTGCTTATGAAGTGGTATCCTATAAGGGGGAATTAGCAAAAGAGCATACCACATTGCATATCACAAAATTGATGAGACATGCTACGGGTATTACACGCTATTTCGGACATTGATCGAGGAGTTTATGTATAACAAAAAAGTAAAAATAGTCGCCACCATCGGCCCTTCAAGTAAATCATACGAGACACTACTTGCTCTTGCACAGGAGGGTGTAGATGTCTTTCGGATTAATCTTTCTCACCAACCTCATGACGAAACCAAGCAGCTCGTAAAAGATATGAGGGTTGTGGAGCTAAAGATTGGTAGGCCGATTGCTATCATGGGAGATTTGGCAGGTCCAAAAATTCGCATTGGGAAAGTGGAAGCTGGAGTCGTGCTCGAAAATAATCAATTAGTTGAAGTAGTAAATAAAGCAGTCATTGGTACGGCTAAGATTCTATCTGTTAATTATCCAACTATTATTCCTCAGTTAAAAAAGGGTGCGGAGATTTACGTCGATGATGGGAAAATCAGAATGATAGTTGAGGAGGAGGGAGCTAATAAAGCCATAGCAAGGATCGTAGTCGGAGGACCTCTGGTGTCCTTTAAGGGGTTTTATGCTCAGGGATTATCACTAGAAAACCATGGCTTGACGAAAAAAGATCGAGAAGATGTAGGGCTTATGGTAGATGAGGGTGTAGACGCTTTAGCAATCTCATTTGTTCAGACAGAGAAAGATGTTCTGGCTGTTCGTAAATTACTTCCAGAGGGATCGCGCATTATGCTTATCGCCAAGATTGAGACTGCAATGGCTATACAAAATATCGAGAAAATAATTACCGCTGCAGATGGCCTGATGGTAGCCAGAGGCGATCTAGGTCTGGCAGTTCCGATGTCTGAAGTGCCCCATCTGCAAAAAAGACTCATAAACATCGGGCTAAATCGTGCTAAGCCAGTTATCACGGCAACGCAGATGCTAGAATCTATGACAAGCAATCCGCTGCCAACGCGAGCTGAAGTAACTGATGTAGCAAATGCAATTCTTGATGGTACTGATGCTGTCATGCTTTCTGGTGAAAGTGCTATGGGAAAATTTCCTATAGAGACGGTGAAGATGATGGCGCAAATTATTCGGGATGCAGTACCTTATGTAACAGAGCGTGAATTTGATGATGAGCATGCAGTGGGTAACGCTGTTAGTGCGGGAGTAGGGCGCATGGCTGATCAGATTGGTGCGCGGCTCGTCGTAGCTTTTACTCATGGTGGAAAAGCAGCCCATCGAATTTCTCGACATCGACACCCTCAGATAATCCTAGCACTTTCCCCCGTACCTGAGACCATCAGGAGGTTGAACTTTTCCTATGGTGTCTTTCCTTTTTTGATCAAACCAACAAAGGGGTTTTTAGATATGGTCACTCAAGCAAAAGAAATAGCAGAGAAGAACTCAGTGATAAAGCTGCATAAGGGTGAAGCATTCGTGATAGCTGCAGGCATGCCATTTGGCCAGTCAGGAACGACGAACATGATCCTTGTCGAGCGAGTTTAAAAGTGGTATTATCGCCCTAGAAAATATGAGCAAAGAAAGATATTTAAGTGAGAATGAGATTGATGGAGCATCTCGATCTTCAAATATACGTCGTGCTGAGCGTGTCTATCCTTATTTACAGCCTAAAGGAGAGCCTGACACAACGGGCGCATCAATACCTGTGATTAGCGATCTAGATCAAGCAACTGTCGAAATGTTTCCACAGGAGGGTATCGTTGTAGGGTCTGATGTAAATTCAGATAAAGAAGTTGAGATAATCAACAGGCGATTTGGGGGGGTCGTAGTGGAAAGATGATGATGGTGAAGAAATGGTCATTGGGAGAGCTCATCGTGGTGGTAAGCTTGAAGGGGCTCAAAGATCTACGTCTACAAATTATAATTTTTTAAAATCTAAAAACCCATAAATAATTTAATCTCAACAACTCTTCTGCTAAGTGTATTTATTTACCCTGGAGCATTCGGATTTGATCCCGAAGCAACGTAGCTGTTTCAAAGTCTAGTCCCTCAGCAGCTGATTTCATCTCTTTCCTAAGTCCTTTTATAAGCTTCTCTTTTTCATCTGGCAGAAGCACGTCCTTTTTACCCATTTTTAGCAGGAAGTCGATGGATGGTTTACTATTTTCTTTTTGTTGTTGCTCGACTAACTTAGCTCGGATTGCCTTCTCTACGTTCATCGGGGTAATATGATGCTTTTTATTGTAGGCTGTCTGAATTTCTCTGCGTCGTTCTACCTCATCTATAGCAGCTTTCATGGATTTAGTAACCTTATCTGCATACATAATGACTTCTGACTCGATATTGCGAGCTGCTCGACCCATGGTTTGGATGAGGGAAGTACGGCTTCGTAAAAATCCTTCTTTATCTGCATCAAGTATTGCGACTAACGTAACTTCAGGAAGATCTAAGCCCTCGCGAAGAAGGTTAATTCCAACTAGTACATCTACGTCGCCACGTCTCAGTTGGTCAAGGACTTCTTGGCGTTGGAGCGTCTCGATATCAGAATGAAGGTAGGTTACCTTTATGCCATGTTCATCAAGATAATCTGATAGTTCCTCTGACATGCGCTTGGTCAGAGTGGTGACGAGAACGCGTTGATTTTTCTCAATTCGTTTTCTAATTTCTGACATAAGATCATTTATTTGTCCTTGGGTGGGTCTGACAGTTATTCTTGGATCGATAATTCCCGTTGGACGTATGAGTTGCTCTGCTATGCCATCCTCTTCATTTGCTAGTGACACTTCGAACTCTTCAGGAGTTGCTGAGACATATACCGCTTGCTTTGTCTGGCGCATGAACTCTTCAAAGCGAAGTGGTCGATTATCGAGTGCGGAGGGAAGTCTGAAGCCATAGTTGATCAATGTCTCTTTGCGAGCCCTATCACCGTTATACATACCTCTTATTTGAGGAAGCGTGATGTGTGATTCATCTACCACAAGCAGCCAATCCTTGGCGTTATGATTAAAATAATCGATGAGCGTATAGGGTGGCTGTCCTGGTTCTCTTCCATCAAAGTAGGTGGAGTAATTTTCAATACCGTTTACATAGCCCACCTCACGTATCATTTCGATGTCGTACTTCGTACGTTGAGCGATACGCTGGGCTTCTACATGTTTACCCTCTGATTTAAATAGCGCTACTTGATTATCGGTGTCTTTCTGCATTTGCTCAAATGCTGTCGCATGAGTCTTGGGATCCGTCATATAGTGTTTGGCTGGGTATATGAGAACTTTTTGCATAACCTGAACCGTCTCTCCGGTCAGTGGATCAAATTCCCTTATTTCAGTGATTATGTCTCCGTTAAGCTCAAAGCGGAGCCCATTATCCATGTAGGCGGGAAGCAGTTCAATAGTTCCACCCCTTACACGAAATGCACCTCGTTTAAATTCATAATCATTGCGATCATATTGGAGATCAGCGAGTCTCACTAAAATGTCTCGCTGTGATATCTTCATTCCTGGAACGAGTTCTAATACGAACTTTCCATATTCTACTGGCGATCCTAAGTTATAGATGCATGATACTGAGGCAACTACGATGACGTCGTCGCGTGTTAAGAGATTGGCGGTGGCTGAAAGTCGGAGTTTATCTATCTCTTCGTTAATCTGAGCTTCTTTTTCGATATAGGTATCAGTTGTTGGCATATATGCCTCGGGCTGATAGTAATCATAATAGGAGACGAAGTACGAGACTGCATTGTGGGGAAAAAAGTCCCTGAACTCTTGGTAGAGCTGCGCAGCAAGTGTTTTGTTATGAGATATTACCAATGTTGGTTTTTTAACTTTTTGGATGACATTTGCCATGGTAAATGTCTTACCACTGCCAGTGACGCCAAGGAGCACTTGGTTACGTTTGCCCATCTCAAGTCCATCATTGAGCTTTTTTATCGCGGTTGGTTGATCACCCGTTGGTTTGAATCGTGATTCGAGCTTAAAATCCATGTGGCTATTGTAGCATAAGGTCTTGTAAACTATGTGTGTGGAGAAAGGAACTTGGGGCATAAAAGAGGAGGTTGCGCAAGGTTTTAGAGCAGCGAGAAAGCTTTATGAATTAAGCAATGGTCCCATTCACATGACTATAATTCCAAGAAGTGCTTTGGCAATGCTTGAGACACTCGCTCCCCACGTAGTCTCTTCAGAGACTGTCTTGTCTAACCCCCCTCGAGTTGAAGCAAGCAATGCTCTCATAAAATATCAAATTAGTCTTAATGATGAAATTGATTTTGCTGGCTCAGGGAGAACAGATATTGACGATATTCTCCAGAATCTTAAAGAAAGTAAAGCGGTAGATAAAGCGTGTCTTGATGAAGCGATTTTGCAGCTTACACCTCATGAGAAGGCCGAGGTTGAGGGGGTCATCCAGTCAGCTGAGAATGAAGTCCGAGTAGTTGAGGATGATATTAGAGCAATTAGAGATACTCGTCCGGTGAGGTTTGAAGAAGCTGATCGCTACAGAAGCCTAGCCAATGCTATAAGTGAGGTTGAGGTTATCGGAGTATTGCTAGGTGCTGATAAACTAAAATCTTGTATACAGCCGATTGAGGAATGTAAGCTGTCAATGGAGGCAATTGAAGATAAATACAGGTGGCTTATTGACGACATGCCCTCAACTTCTTTAGAAAAAGCAATGTCTGTCATGCATAGTACATGTCAAGCAGTACAAATAATTGATGACTGGAATGGTCGCCATATCGATCCTTTGCTGCGTATTCCTACATATGCGTCTGCAGCATTATATATGCACCAAGGAGATGAAGATGGGGCACATCGATACCTTGCTGTAAAAAGAAAGGAGTATGAAGCAAGAGCAAGACGAGGCGGGCTTAATAGGTTTAGTTCCAAAGCTGCAAGTACATTTATGAATCTCGCTACAAGTTATGTGAGATCAAGAACAATAAAAGGTAAAAATACAACAAGTGAAACTAAAAAGGAGAAAATTTTTAATAGTCTTAAACACCCCCGTGAACAGAATTATGTCTTAGGTAAACTAGATGAGTAATTTTGACCTAGTCTGAATTATATTGCATTATTGACAAAAATATACGAAAACACGTATATTTTATACATACAGTTTTTCTGCCCTAAATTGAAAAACTGCTCAACTGTATGGCAGGCGTTTTATATAGAAAAGAGAGAGAATTACTTACTTTTTTAGCTCAGTTTCAAGCTAAGAATGGCTATTCACCCACACTTCGCGAGATGGCTGATGCGACAGGTCATCGAAGCGTATCCACCGTTCACGCAATTATTCGTAATTTGGTAGATAAAGAATATATCCAGAAAGATGACGGTAATTCAAGGATTTTAAAGATCAAAGATACGGGATCAATCGCCACCTTTTCTAAAGAAAATTCTCCTTCAGTTGAGTTACCACTCATGGGTTATATCGCTGCAGGGCGCCCACTCGAGCCACATACCGATCCAAATGCTACCTTTCAGATATCAGCATCGATGCTATCCGGGAAGAATACCTCCTACGTACTCCAGGTAAAAGGGGAGTCGATGATAGACGATGGGATACTAGATGGCGACTTCGTAGTAATTGAAAAAGTAAATACTGCCACTAATGGCGAAATAGTGGTAGCTCTTGTAGATGATAATTTGGCTACATTAAAAAAGTTCTATAAAGAAGATGGGAGAGTGGTACTCAAACCTGCTAATGCTAAGATGGACCCAATTTATCCGACCAGCCTTCGTATCCAGGGTCGCGTCGTCTCCCTCGTTAGAAGATACTAACTCTTCGTTCCTTTGTCAGCAATCTGTCAGTATAATTGTCTTGTATCCATGGGCTAATTTTGCTACAGTGATGAGATGCCAAAAGAAATTGAAGAATCAATAGTAGCGGAACGACGAGCTGAAAGACAAGTTTTTCATAATTTACCTAAAGAAGAGTTAGTACAGCATGCTTTATTACTTGGTCAGGGATTTCAGATAGATGTTCCTCTGCCTGAAGGCGGTACTGCGAAAGGCGCTATTGCTGTAGAGACTGGTGAGCATACTGCTCGCTCGGCTCAAGATAAATTCTATGTTAAAAATCCAGAATCAGGTGATATCTGGGAAAAAGTTAATAAACCTTTAACCCCTGAGGATTTCGCACTCCTTTATATGGACGTAGACGATTTCTTAACCACTCAGAACCATGAATATACATTAGATTTAGCACTCGGTGCAGATGTCACTTCAGCTACAAGGCAATTAGTCAGAATTCGTACCCATAGTCCTTGGCATGCACTGTTTGCTACTAATCTCTATAGAGAGCTAACTCCCGATGAGAAAAGCCGATCAGAGCAAGTTGATTATAAGTCTGACCTTGAGATACTGCATGCCCCTGGATTTAGTGCATCACCTGAACGTCATCACACTAGGAGTGGTACTGCCATCGCCACTGATTTTACTAACGGGCAGGCAGTTATTACAGAAACGCAGTATGGAGGAGAGATGAAAAAGCTTGGTTTGACCTGGGAACATTATGTCGCAGATCGTGAAGGGCACGCAGCACTGCATGGATCTTTGATCCGTAAAAAAAATGGGGGGGCAGTAGCGATCATGGGCGGGTCGGGTACTGGTAAGTCCACATGTGCTCAAATACAAATTTACGAAGATGGACAGCCTACAATTCAGCCAGTAGGAGATGATGAAATTTTAGTCGATACTGACGGCATTGCTTCAAATATTGAAGGAGGCTGTTATCCAAGTGTTGGCAATATCGATCCGATAAAAGAACCAGAGTTTTTTATGGGTAGTCTTCAGGCGACATCTATTTTAGAAAATGTAAAGATGTTTGAAGGTACTCTGATCCCTGATTTTGCAAATCTTTCTTTAACTCCAAATACTCGAGCTGCTATCGACTTAGACGATATGCCAAATATGGATAAAGAGGGAATTGGTGGACCGCTTGAAGATATTATTTTATTAACTGCTGACGGGCGTGGCGTTATGCCACCTGTTGCAAAACTAAGAGATTATGAACAAGCTATGTTTTATTTACTGAGTGGACGTACCTCCAAAATGCCTGGTAAAGAAAAAGGAATTACTCAACTTAAAGAAGAGTCCTCCGCTCTTTTAGCTGAGCCTTTTTTAGTAAGAGAGCCACGAGTTCATGCTGAAGCGATAGGAAAGATCATCAAGGAAAATAATATTAATGTTTGGTTAGTAAATACTGGTTGGTCAGGAGGACCTTATGGGGTAGGTGAGAGAATGGATATTGAGCTTACCCAATTAATTATAAAAGCGATTGCTAGTGATACTCTGAAGGATATTGCCACGACAGTAGATCCTGTTTTTGGCTTTGAGATTCCAAATGAATGCCCTGGAGTAGATTCATTTTTACTAACTCCAGAAAATGCTTGGAGTGATAAAAACGCTCAGATGAGTGCTAAGCTGGCGCTAGCCCAAGATTATGTCAGAACTTTTTCAGAAAAGTTCTTACCAGACTTAGATCCAAATATGCTCCCTATTGCCCAAGCAGGACCACGAGTTTAAGAAGTCCTCACTATTTGTAATTATGAGCCAAAGAAGTATATAATCTCTCCATGATCAAAGCAGTTATTTTCGATATTGGTGGCGTTCTAATAGAATGGAATGATCAGTGGATTATAGACGATATAAAAAATACACTATTAATTTCAGAGGAGACAGCGCGTCGTTGTTGGGAGAGGCATCTACACCCGTTAAGTAGGGGAGAGATTAGTGAACAAGAATTTTGGACTCTTTTTTGTTCTGATGCAGGAGTTAATGTGTCAAATTCTCTTCACGATGTAATGATGCGAGAATTTATCAATCGATTTCAGCCAAATCAAGCAGTAATTTCCATAGCTCAAAGGCTGAAGAAGAATGGCTATCGAATAGCTATTCTTTCTAATTCTATAGAGCCACATTTGAATTTTTTGCGTTCAAAAAATATTGACGATGATTTTGAATTTGCAGTTTATTCAAGTGAAGTTGGTGTTGAAAAACCTGATCGAGAAATCTATGAATTAACATTGGCTAAAGTAGGCTTACCAGCAGAAGAAACAGTATTTATTGATAACGTAGAGGGGAATATAGTCGGTGCACAAAAAGTCGGTATGCGAGGAATTGTGTATACAACCGATCAGCAGCTAGAGCAAGATCTTAGAATTTTAGGAGTACGACTTAGCTAACATGTCAGACCAAGGAAAGCTATCAATCATCGCTACGCCTATTGGTAATATGGACGATATTACCATCAGGGCAATCAGGACACTTTTTTCTGTGGATGCGATTGTCTGTGAGGACACACGTAAAACCAGCCAGCTACTTCGTGAACTTCAGAAACGCCATCCAGAACTCGCGACACCCAGCAATGGAGAGAAGTTTCAGCGAATGATGTCATATTATGAGGAAAATGAGGCAAGTCGCATTCCTGAAGTTATCACAGCACTAAAGAGCGGGTTGCGTATTGCGCTTGTTTCAGATGCTGGGACACCAACCGTATCAGATCCTGGATTTAAGCTGGTCAGAGAGTGTGTAAAAGAGGGGATACCTATTGATTCATTGCCGGGTCCATCGTCTGTCATTTTAGCACTTACCCTATCAGGGTTGCCAACAGACAAATTTATCTTCCTTGGATATCCCCCTCGAAAGCCCGGGCATCGTAAGACATTTTTTGCTAACGCTAGAGAGTCCCAGAAAAGTATGTCCTCAACTATGATTTATTTTGAGGCTCCTCATAGGATGAAACAAGTCCTCGAAGAGCTACTGGAAGCATTTGGCGATGTTCAGATAGTGGTTTGCAGAGAGTTAACTAAGCTACATCAGGAGATTCGACGCGAACTAATCTCAGAAGCAATTGAGCACTTTAGAAAAGTTGCCCCACGGGGTGAATTCATCCTCGTTATTAATACACATCTAGAAGAATAAACATTATTAGTAGTCTTCAAGCGTTGAGATATCGCCAATTGGATGACCGAGCTCTCTAGCTTTTAAGATTCTCCTCATGATTTTTCCACTTCTGGTCTTGGGTAGCTTATCGATAAATTCTATTTCTCGTGGGTAAGCGTGGGCAGAGAGGTGTTTTTTAACGTGATTTTGAAGTTTGTTTTTTAGTTCCTCAGTTCCTTCGTTATCTGAATTAAGAACAACAAATGCTTTTATAATCTCTCCCCGTAGTTCATCGGGTTTGCCTATAACTCCTGCCTCGATTACCCCAGGATAGCTAATCAGTGCGCTCTCTACTTCAAAGGGGCCAACACGTTCACCTGATGTCATAATGACATCATCAGCTCGTCCTATGAACCAATAGAACCCATCAGGATCTTTTTTAGCGTGATCTCCTGAGAAATACCAACCATTTAGAAAACATGAGTCATATCTCTCTTTATTTTGCCAGATCGTACGCATGATAGATGGCCATGGCGACTTAATCACTAGATTTCCTTCCTCTCCATCAGGCATGGGTGTGCCATCATCATTAACAATTGCTGCCTCTACCCAAGGAAGTGGTTTACCCATAGACCCGGGACGTAGTTCTAGGCCCGGAGTGTTTGCGATCATAATAGATCCTGTTTCTGTTTGCCACCAGGTATCATGAAAATAGTTTCCTTTAAATACTTTATGGCTCCAGAGAAGTGCCTCGGGATTAAGGGGTTCACCAACGGATGCGAGATACCGAAGTGATGAAAGATCGTATTTTTCAAGCAGCTTATCTCCTTTGGCCATGAGCATTCGTATAGCTGTTGGCGCTGTGTACCAGACGCTTATTTTATGTTTTTCTATTAGCGAGTACCATTTTTCAGGCTCAAATTTACCGTTATGTACGAAAGACGTGATTCCAAGTGACAGATTGGTGAGTATTCCATAGACTATCCCTGTTACCCAGCCTGGGTCTGCAGTACACCAGTAAATATCATTAGGTTTTAAATCTAGACAGAACTTAGCGCTTTCAATCTGCTGTAACAGGGAATAATGGGCATGAACTACTCCTTTAGGAAGTCCTGTTGTTCCAGAGGTGTAGAGCATGAATGCATAGTCCTCAGGTTTTGTGTGGGCAGTTGAGTAGCTGTCTGACATCTGAGTAAGCTCTTTCTTGTATGGAGAGTCGTCAACGATAAAAATGTGTTTTAGATCTGGTAGTTCATCAATAATTGGTTTAATACGGTCTGCAAGCTCCTTAGTGGTAAAAATAGCTATTGCTTTAGAATTATTGAGACGATCTCTGAGAGCATCAGAGCCAAGCGCAGCGAACATAGTCCCTGCAATTGCGCCAGTTTTAATAACCCCTAGAAAATTAATATAAAGCTCGGGAATTCTAGGAAGAAATATAAAGACCCGGTCTCCTTTGGTTACTGCATTTTGAGAGAGAAGATTAGCGACTTTATTAGTCTCATCTACTAATTGTGCAAATGTATACTCAGTTATATTACCCTCATCGTCTTCAAAGATAAGTGCTTTTTTATCACCATTTCCCTCACTAAGATGTTTATCAAGCACATTATGAGCGATGTTAAAGTTGGAGTCATTAAACCAGCTGAGATTCTTTGCTTTTTCTTCCCAATTAAATGTATTCATAATTTGACTGTGTTACGATTTATTTCGCCGTATTACTTGACGAGTTTTTTGAAGCAGCATCCATAAGCTGTGCTTCAATTTGGAGAAGACGATTGTATTTAGCTACTCGTTCACCTCTGGCGGGACCTCCGAATTTTACGTAATCAGCTGCTACAGCGACAGAGAAGTCTGCTATGAAATCTTCATTCGTTTCGCCGCTGCGATGTGAGACGATGATTTTTTGGCCAGCATACTTGGCCATCTCCACAACTGCCAATGCCTCAATTACTGTGCCAATTTGATTGGGTTTAATAACGATTCCATTTGTCGCATTTTTATTGAGTGCCATTTGAAGACGAATTGGACTTGTCGCAGTAAGGTCATCGCCCACAATTAACGATGTCTGGCTTAACTGACTAAGAATTGTGGTCCATCCTTCCCAATCGTCCTCTGCTAGTGGATCTTCTAAATAGAGTATGTGGTATTTCTTAATAAGTTCAGCATAAAGCCCAATTAGGTCTACTGATTTCATCGCGGTTCCTTTATCCTTAATTTTATAAAATCCCTCACTAAAGAAGTTCTTAGCAGACGCGTCAACACCTAGGAATATATCATATCCAAGTCTCCAGCTGGCAGCAGAGACTGCCTGCGAAATGAGTTCAAAGACATCTTCATTTTTTTCAAATACTGGAGCAAATCCTCCCTCATCACCGATCGTGGTAACGAGATGGTTTTTTTCAAGTTGAGTACGAATGTTCTTGTACACTGCGCTGCCCATAACGAGCGAGTCAGAGAAGGTTTGATATGTTGCGGGAATAACGAGAAACTCTTGAAAATCTACATTATTACCAGCATGAAGACCTCCGTTGATAAGACTCATGGCAGGAGTTGGAATTTTTAGAGGGAGATTTTCTTTGGAAATAAAATTACGAAGATAGAGGAAAACTGGTTGAAAAACACTTTTAGCAGCTGTTTTAGCAACTGCTTGTGACACACTATAAATCGTATTGCCGCCCAGATTAGATTTCGTTTTCGTACCATCTAGCTCGATCAGCGTCCTATCGATAAGTCGCTGGTCAGTTACCTCAAGCCCGATCAGCTTTGGTGCTATTATGCCTTGAATACTCTGAATAGCTTTCTGAACACCCATGCCGTCATAACGTGTTGGATCACCGTCTCTTATCTCAAAAGCTTCATATGAACTTTTAGAGGTGCCACTTGGTGATGATCCCGTAGCGGTCGTGCCATCATCAAGAATTATTCGTGTTTGAATAGTTGGGACCCCTCTGGAATCGAGGATTTCTCTGGCGATAAGTTGTCTGATCTTAGTCATAATCGTGAGAGGTTAGGCTAATAGCTTTTTTTCATACTCAGCTATGGATTTGCGAACGGTTGAGATAGCATCAGGAGAGACTGAGACGCTCGTGACCCCCCACTGTACAAGCTTTTCCACCAATTTTGGATAGAGAGAAGGTGCCTGTCCACAGATTGATACCGTTATGTGGTGTTTTCGTGCAGTAGTTATTGCTTTTTCTAGTGCCCAAAGAACCGCTTCATTTTGTTCGTCGTATTCTTGTGCTACTTCACTATTATCTCTATCTGTCCCAAGGATAAGCATTGTTAGATCATTTGAGCCAATAGAGATGCCATCAATTCCTTCTTCTATAAATTTATCAAGAAGTATGATGTTGGATGGGATTTCAACCATCATCCAAAGTTTAAAGGTGGGTGAGCGATGAAGGTCATTTTTAGCTAGTATTTTTTTAACTTCACTGAGCTCCTTTACCGTTCTGACAAAGGGAATCATCAATGAGAGATTCTTAAAATTCATTTTATTTCTCACATGCTTTATCGCTTCTAGCTCAAGCTGAAAGACTTCAGGATCATGAATATAACGAAATGCTCCGCGATAGCCAAGCATAGGATTAGGCTCAACAGGCTCATACTCTTTACCTCCTATAAGTCCGCGATACTCATTCGTCTTAAAATCTGATGCTCGATAAATGACAGGTCGAGGATTAAATGCCTTACAGAATTTCTCAAGCGAATCAGCAAGTGCATGGATAAAGACATTCTTTTTACCATCGTGGATGAGCTTTTTAGGATGAGTTCCGATATTAGCCATGATGAATTCTGCTCGAAGTAATCCTACGCCATCGACATGCTGTGCTGCAACTTTTTCTGCAAGATCAGGTTGTGCTAAATTTACATATACCTTAGTCGCTGTTTTAATAGTATCTTGAGGGATAACAGTTGGAGCAGTGGATCCTGACTTAGCGAGGCCGCCCTTATAGACTTCGCCTAGTGCTCCGTTGACCGTCACTACCATTTCATTTTTAAGTAGTTGTGTAGCATTTTCTGTCCCAACAACCGCAGGAATCCCAAGCTCTCTTGAGACAATAGCAGCGTGAGATGTCCTCCCACCACTATCTGTTACTATTGCTACCGCCTTTTTCATACCGGGAACAAAGTCGGGATTAGTTTGAGGCGCAACCATTACATCTCCCGGCATCATTTTTGAAAGATCGTGCATAGTTCGTATAATTTTCACTGGGCCAGAGGCTATGCCAGGAGAAGCGGGTGCCCCCTTAACGATGAGCGACATGTGTTTGGTTTCTTCATCATGAGTGCTCGTCTGCTGGGTGGCTAGCGTAGTGATGGGTCTGGTTTGAACTATATAGCAAGTCTTTCCAACAACCGCCCACTCGACATCCTGAGGAAAATAATAATGCCGCTCTAATTTTTTTCCTAGAGCCGCTAGGTCGAGGATGATGTTATCAGTGATTTTTTGCTTTTTTCCATCCTTTTCAGTTACTTTTATTTCTTTATTTTCACCCTTCACCTTTACTAGTTTTGATTTTTGTAGCTTAATTTGTTTTTGTATTATGGTAAGATCAGATTTATTAACCTCATAGTGATCGGGCGTTTCTGCGCCTTGGACAATCATCTCGCCTAAGCCATAAATCGCCTCTATAATAACTTTCTTTTTATCATTAGTAACTGGATCGAGCGTGAACATGATGCCTGATTTTTCAGACTCAACCATGGTTTGAACAACGATTGCTATGCCAACTCTAAAATGATCAAATTTTTGCTCATGTCGATAAAATATAGCCCGAGCTTCAAAAAGTGACGCCCATGCCTCGCGGATTTTTAAAACGAGATTGCTATCGCCCTGAACATTGAGAAACGTCTCCTGTTGTCCAGCAAATGAAGCATTTGGCAGGTCTTCAGCAGTAGCTGAGGAGCGAACAGCAACCAAGGCATCTGAAAGCGGCCCACTCAGGTGAGTATAGGCTCTAAATATTTCTTGTACCAGCTCATCGCTCATTGGTTCATGCATGATAAGTTTTTTGATATGAACAGATACTTGCTGAAATGAGTCTGAGCGGTCGTAGTTAATGGTGCCAAGGAGATGGTTAATTTTAGTGGTGAGGTTGTTGTCCTTGATAAATTTAAAATATGCTTGAGCCGTGACTATAAAGCCATTTGGGACAGGAAATCCAGCTCTTGTCATTTCTCCGAGATTAGCCCCTTTGCCACCGACAATTGGAATATCTTCTTTATCAACTTCCGAAAACCACAGGATAGAGGAATTAGTTTTAGGCATTAATTTTATTATGAAAGCACAGGAGCGAAATTGCAAGAGAATGGGGGGGTGACTATTCTTTTAATTTATTTTTGAACCAATCGACGTAGGGGTTAACGGATGGATCCTGATCATAGCGAAGTGCTAGAAATAGTGTGAGATAACTCCCATAGGCAAGTGTTTCTAAAAAGTCGTCATAGATGGTCTGACCAGATGACATGAACTCATGGAGTTCATGAGAATTTTGTTTAATAACCTCGATAGTCAGCTCCATGCGCCTTTTAATTTTTGGCGAATAATTTGGAGAATTTAGAATTAAAAAATGTAATGTATGTTCTGATGGGAATTGTAGCCCTTCCATGAGATGGTGATTAAGATCTGGCACGAGATAGTAGCAGGAGAAAGATTTACTCGTTTCATTAAATTGGTTACGCAGTATCTGTGCGTTGCCAGCTAAATGCTCGCCAGCTATGATCACAGGAATTTTGTTTTGAAAGATTTCAAATTCGACAAGTGCTTGGCCTTTAATTTCTGGTAACTTCTCCTCTAGGCGATTAATAGCGTTTTCGATCTCCTTATCTTCGATGTCGATGATGCGTGCTTTATTAAGTAGGCCTATCAGACCGAGTACTGTATATCCATTACCAAGACGAGGAACCGCTGAAGGATTTACTTTTCCATCGAAAATATATGCCGGAACACTATTTGTCTTAGCAAATTCCGCGAGTTGTCCCCCATGAGTGAGAATTAGCATCTTGGCACCTTTGTTTTTGGCCTCCTCTGCACAGGAAAGTACCTCTTCGGTCGTGCCGGAGTATGAGGTGAGGACGACCAGCGTGTTCTTATCTACATATGCAGGGAGATGGTAATCAGTGATGACTTCACTTGGATAGGGCATCTGCAAGCCCATAAGTGCTTTAGTCACCAAGGCACCATAGATCGATGCACCCATGCCGCAAAAGACTATATTTTTAACATCAGTTGCATCAAAAGTGATTGGAAGGTCATTTACTTCCTTCCAAGCTGCTCGACATTGCTGTAAGAGCATATCAGTTGAGCCGTAACTATCTCTAGGATCTAGCTTTTTTATCGCCACTGTATCGTTCACGTTTTGCATAGTTATTTACCAGAATTTATTTTTTCTCTTTCTGCTTTTCTCATCTCTTCTGTTTCATCAGGCCTTTTATAGTCATCCTCTAATCGATAGGTGACTCCTGTTTCAGGTGATGAGACTTCAAATATATCACAGTCAGTAATGCCAATTAGCCTATGTCTTTGGCCAACCATGCTGGTAAAGCCCTGATCGGTAAGAAGATCAGTCTCGAGTAATTCACCAGCATCATTATCCCACATTACTTTCGCTTTGCCAGTTTTAAGTATCCAGCTCTCTACCTTCTGATCATGAACCTGAAGACTTAAACGCTTTCCTGCATCTATATGAATAATTTTACCAGCATAAGGGAGGTGGGGCGGGGTAAAGATTATTTCATATCCCCATGGCTTTTCTACTTTTGTGACGAATGAGTCATTAGAAAAAGTATCCTTTTTAAACTGCTTGTAATCTATCATATGAAAGACTATATCACTAACTAAGTGATAAATAAAGTTCTTTTGAATCAGTAATAGTAGGCGACAATGCAATAAACGTTTGACGTGAAGATTTAGAGAAATTAAACATCAAAGGTTCTCCAAATTCATCAGTTACCCTTGCACCAGCTTCTTGCATCAGTAGCGATTCAGGGGCTATATCCCATATTTTTTGTTCAAATTTAATAAGTCCATCAATTTTCCCCTCAGCGACGTAACAGCTTTCGACAACAGAACTATGACTTATTCGAACTGTTGAATTTTGTAATATCGTTTTTGCCAGGTCTTGAAATTGTTGAAGATTTGCTCCTTTTTGGTGAAGTGAGATAATAGAGCTTTTCAGTAAAGTAGTTTTACTGACATTAATTTTCGAGTCATTAACAAAGGCTCCTTCGCCTCTGTACGCATAGTAAAGTTTGCTTTGAGATGGTAAATACATAATTGTAAATATGACATCAGACCCACACTTTAATGCTAGTGCCATGCCAAAGTCAAACAGCCCTCGACTAAAAGCTAGGGTTCCATCAATGGGATCCACAACCCAGGCTATTTCTTTATTGAGCTCAGCTGTTTCTTCACCAATAAAACCATAATCGGGGAATTTGCTTTCCAATGTAGTTCTAATAAGCGTTTCTGTTTCCCCATCTGCCTGAGTTACAATCGAACTAGATAATTCCCCTTCTTTATAGGAAACACTGAACTCTTTTTGAAAATAGGAGAGAACTATCTTAGATGCATCAAGGACAGCGATTTTGGCGTATTCAAATTCAGGATGAAAGTCTTTATGCATGAAGTTAGAAGACGTCGACCTTAATTGTTTTGATGATAGCTTCAAATTTGTCCGCGATATCTATCTCTATCTTTTCAGCCTCAGTATTAAGTTCATCCTTTGTCTTTTCATTAAGACTACCCTTAACAGCTGTGTAGTACTTCATCTTTGGCTCAGTTCCAGATGGGCGAGCATGAACGACTGTCCTCTCATCGTCTGTGAAGAAAAAGGAGATCATATCGCCTTTGTCCCAGTTTCGTGTTTCGAGTAGCTCTCCGGTCTGTCCATCTTTGAGTTCTCCGGACAAACGATCAAGAACCCTTACCACTTTACGTCCAGCAATCTCCTTTGGTAAATCTTCACGAAGTTTTACCATTGCTTGGTTCATTTGATCGAGTGCGCCAAAGCCTTCAATGGTTCTGTAATAGAGGCGCTCTGCGTAGTAACCGTACTTTTCATAGATGGACTCAAGTAAGTCCATGGGTGTGATTGAGTTGGCTTTACAATATGCTGCCATTTGAGCTGCAATTACTGCTGGTGTTTCTGCACCTTTGTCACGGTATGCATTTCCGTATAGATAGCCAACACTTTCTTCAGCGGCAAAAATAAAGTTTTTTTCTTTAGGAAGGTGCTCAATTCTGTCTCCAATAAATTTAAATCCAACTAGGAGATCACCAATTGCTTCCACTCCATAGCTTTCTGCAATATCTCTAAAAAGGTCAGTAGTAACCGAAGTTTTAATCATTACTGGATTAGTGGGCATTTTATTTGTGGTTTTAAGTGTTTGTAAGATAAAATATGCCATTATTACAGCACCCTGATTTCCGTTAAGCGGAAACCAATTTCCATCCTTATCAGGAACTGCCATTCCTAACCTATCGGCATCAGGATCAGAAAGAAGGACGATATTAGCGTTGGTCTTTTTAGCAAGTTCAATAGCTTGTCTATAAACTATAGGAAACTCTGGATTGGGAAATTGACCATCTACATTGGGAAAGTTTCCATCTAGGCTCATTTGTTCTTCAACTAACTCGATATCATTAAAGCCTAGCTCTTTAAGTACAGGAAGCACTGACTGTGATCCTACACCGTGCATTGGTGAATAAACGATTTTAACATCACGACCTTCGTAAATATCTGCTTTCTTAGCAGCGTCTGCAAATGCTTGATCAACGTCCTCTCCGATATAAGAGATAAGCCCCTTTTTAACTGCTGCATCAAAGTCCATTTTGTTAATTTGCTTGATTGCTTTAAATTCTGCTTCTATCTCAAGCCCAGCATCTGGAAGTACTTGGACTCCTGCGTCGCTATAGACTTTATAACCGTTATAAATTGGAGGGTTATGACTTGCTGTTAAAACTATTCCACCTACACAGTTTAAATAGCGAACGGTAAATGATAGTTCTGGAGTTGCCCGGCAGTCTTTAAACATATGCACAGGTATGCCGTTTGCAGCGAGTACTGATGCAGTTTGACGAACGAATTCTTCTGAGTTGTGACGGCTATCATATGCGATAGCGATGCCTTTTTGAGAATCTTCTCCTTTATGTTTAAGTATATATTGAGCATAAGCTTGGGATGCCCAACGGACCATGTAATTATTTAGGCGGTTAGTGCCGATATCCATAACACCTCTAATACCACCAGTACCGAATATAAGAACCCTGTAGAATTTGTCCATGAGGTCCTCCCAATTTCCTGCATTAATTTGCTTTTTTACTTCAGGTGCAAACTCAATAAATTCTTCGTTGGTTAGCCACCTCGTAAGTTCGTCATATGCAGTTTGATTTATTTTTTTCCCCTGTAGAGCAGAGGTTAATGTGGCTTTTAATGCTTCGTCCATATGTTATGGTTGATAAAAAATAGTTTAGATATCCAGCAATAAAATGTCAATAGCGCTACGAAGCGGCATAGAGAGGGTGCCTGTTTTCATACCCTTATCAAGCATATACAGTTGGGTATGAATTGATCTTAATTGGCGTGGGCTAAATATAGCAGCCTGCTTCTGGAGCTTGTTTAATTGCCAGGGAGCCATGCGTTTTACTTCATCGATTTGCTCACTACTTTTATGAACTAATGCGAGCATGAGTCTGATCTGACGAATGAGCATAAAAAAAAGTAACTCAGCTTCTGTGTGCTTTAATAATTTATGATAAATTTGTACTAAGGTTACACCTTGTCCAGGTTTTATACTGTCCAAAAATAAAAAAAGGATCTGGGGAAGTTTGTATGTTTTAATTGTCACGTGTTTAAAGAGTGAGAGGGCTTTTTTATCAAGCTCTTTTCCTTCCCAAATAAAGATTTCATGCTCAAGTGCTTTTTCACTCAGAAGTTCAACGAGAGCCGCAAATTCCTTTAGAGATTTTCTCCGAGCATAGAAGTGTTCAATGATAATGGTTTGTTCTGTGTTAAAAAGATCACCACCTGTCATTATTTGAGTAAGGTCGGTCACAGTTAATGAATTTCCATCTACTAGCTGAGAGTTAAGGTGTTTGCTCCTAACCTCATTTAGAAATATACGCGAGGAGCTAATGTCATCCCCATGAATGATTGTGATCATAATCGTAAGAACCAGCCAAAGGTTGCTTGAAGTGTTTTTGAAAGTAAGATGGCATTATTTGGCTCGAGTGATTTTTTAAATTCTCTGACCTCAAGCGGAGCGCCTATTTCAGAAGTCGCTGCAAGCACGTGTCTATTTATAACAGTTGGTCGTCCAGCAGATTTTGGTAGGTCTTTTAGGACTTGGTATTGTAAAGTCTCCTTACCACCCTCTGTCATGAATGAGAATCTAGCAAACGGGCCGGAAGCGTTAAGAATAAATGGTGTAATGGCTACAATATCGGGGTCATTCCAGACAGTTGTAAATGCTTCTTTTAGATAGCTGGCTCGCTGAACCTCAGAGATGCCTTCATTAATCCATCCAGTTTCAGTAATAAAAATTGGAAGTTTTTTTGACGACATCTGAGATAGAAGCGTGCGTTCAAAAGAAAAACTAGAAATACTTTGCCTAGTACGTATAGATGGAGGCTGGATAAAGCCAGGATTAGGATACGAGTGACTAGCAAATCCATCAATTTGATTAAAAATTCCCGGGACTGCATCATTCATCTGCGTTAAAAATGTGTACTGATTAATATACTGAGACCCATTATTTGGGGCAGCGTTATCCATGCCACTATTAAGGATAAAAAAGTCTTGATTAATAGATTTAAAGACGGTAACTGAGTAGCTGAGTAAGTTGGCATACTCAGCAGCATTTGCAGCTCCACCCCACTCATCCCCTCGATTGACTTCATTATAAATGATGACGTATCGATTTTTAGTTGGCCAGTTAAGCGAATTAAGAAAGTTAGCGAAGTCTAGGCTATCTATTTCCCGTGGCTTTCGCCATACCTGGGTGTTGAAATAATCCCCGTGGGTTGCCAGTCGGATAATTGGAATTACATGGAGCTTAGCTGCCTGGTCCATAAATCCCTGCCATTTTACGATATCCTTATCACCCGACTGAATGGGAATAAGAATGTATCCCCAGTCCCCACCGTTGGTATTTACTAGTTTCGCTACATTTTCGATTTCAGCATCGAAAAGAACATGCATACCTACTTTATTATTGGTAGTGCCTAGCGGGTTTTCTACAGCGTGTGCTCTCGTTGGTATACAAAGAAGCAGGATCAAGGTAATAAGGTATTTTTTCATAGCGTTTTATTATAGCAAGTTATCAGTATGAGTTACATTTGGAGACATCATTATCTTACCTGCAGCTAGACTTATAGTCAATCAAGCTGGCGTAGGGTATAATTATGGTATGAAATCGTTTTGGCAAGACTTACCAAAGCCTATTATGATACTTGCTCCTATGGAGGACGTAACTGACACTGTTTTTCGCAGGATTGTCGCATCCTGTGGGAGACCAGATGTATTTTTTACCGAGTTTACTAGCGTAGACGGACTTTTTTCAAAAGGATATCAATATGTCTCCAAGCGCCTTCAGTTCACTCCTGATGAGCATCCAATTATTGCTCAAATCTGGGGGGCAAACCCTGAGAATTATTTTAAAGCTGCTCAAATGTTAGGTGAGATGGGATTTGATGGAATTGATATAAATATGGGATGTCCTGAAAAAAGAGTTATAAAGCAGGGGATGTGCGCGGCATTAATAGAGAATAGGTCCCTAGCAAAAGAAATTATTCAAGCTACGAAAGAGGGAATTGATTCTGCTGGCGGGCGGATGCCTGTGAGTGTAAAGACTCGGCTTGGGATTAAGTCTCTCGTTACTGAGGATTGGACGGGTTTTTTACTTGATCAGGGTATTGAGGCATTAACTATTCATGGAAGGACAGTAAAGGAGATGTCAGAAGTGTCGGTTCATTGGGATGAGATTGAAAAAGTAGTAAAACTTCGTGATAGTATGAATGCATCTACTATAATAATAGGCAATGGCGATGTGTTATCTCGAGAAGATGCACTCGATAAGGTGGCTCATTATGGGGTTGATGGAATTATGATTGGAAGGGGAATATTTCATGACCCATGGGTTTTTAACAGAGAACATTATGGAGAAGAGGTAGCACTTGTAGAGAAGATTGCAAAACTCGAGCAGCATATTAGGCTTTATGAGAGTACGTGGGAGGGTGAAAAACCATTTGCTGTTCTGAAGAAGTTTGTGAAATGCTATATCGCTGGCCATCCAGGCTCATCCGAGATGAGAGCAGATCTTATGACGACTACGACCTATGATGAGATTTTATCAAAAATTAAGAATATAACTTTGAGAGAAGGGAGGGATTATGTTTAAGGGAATCGATCAAAATCAACTTAAAAAAGCAGCGATTGTCGTTGTGCTTTTTGGGATATTTATTCTATCATTGACGTATATTATTCCACTTCTGGGCATCATCGCAGCATTAGCTATCATTGGCGCTGGAATTTATGCGATCTATCTGTTTTTAACAGGGAAGCTGAAGCTGTAAGCATAGTTAGTTATTATTAAGAGAGGTTGGAATCATCTAGGTGACTAAATGCTAATCCGATTGATCTTCCTATTTCTGAAGCAGGTTCATGTAGGCTTACGGATATCTTATAGTATATTGTATTTATTTAGTAAAGGGTTGTAGTAGAGCCAGTCATGAGTACCATTAACCGTCATTAGTTCAGATTTTGGAAGTAATTTATTAAATTTGTTCGCAACCGATAGTGGGTAAATCCAATCATCTATACCCCAAATAAGCAATGTTTTAGTAGAAAGAGCAGAAAGTATTTCGCTATAATCAGTTTCATGACACTTATTACGAATCATATCTATTTTTTTAATACTAAATAAATGTTTTTTTCTAAAAAGTAAATACTCTTTTAATAATAAGATTGAAGGAACATAGTATTGTGGATGTGAGAGATAAAAATATACTCTTCGCAATTCACTCAATAGAGGATTACGTGTAGTCGATATGCCTGAGGAATCGATAAGTATAAGTTTAGAAACATTTTTATTTTGAGAAGCTACGTTAAAAGCTATACCACCCCCCATCGAATATCCGATTACTGTTACATTTGTGAGGTTAAGTTTTTTAAGAAATTCTGAGAAAAATTTTCCATATTCTATAAAAGACCATATTTCATTGGGTGTATCAGAATCTCCATATCCCGGAATATCAGGTGCAATCACCTCATGTTTTAGGGAGAGAAGGTATAGGTACTTTTTAAAACTTAATGCACGAGTGCGTCCACCATGGAAAAAAACTACAGTTCGGCCTTTTCCAGCTTTGTAGTAGGTTACTTTAAGTTTGTTGATTGTTAGTGATTTCTTTTCGGGTTTCACTACGTAAGTATACCAAGGGAAGGAGGTTGTTTACGTGTTAAGTTAGTGGAATTTTGCTTCCTTTGCGAGCATTTCTAAGATTAGTCTCATTCTTTTTTCTCTGGTTTCTGGTTTTTTGGCTGTTTGTAATCTCCAGACGATGTCATAAGTATTTGTTTTATTCAATGACTTAAACAACAGTTCTGCTTTTTTATCGTTAGCAAGCGCTTTAAGAAAGTCCTCTGGAATAACTATCTCACTAGGAGCATCGTATGCAGCAGCCCATCGCCTATCTGCTTTTGCTTTTCGCACCTCTTCTTCTCCTGCTTCTCTTGTTATTCCAAGACCTCTCAGGCGTTCAATGTGTTCAATATTTCTTTTTGACCACAGACTTCGTGTGCGTCGTGGGGTGAATTTCTGAAGCCATGAAACATCATTAAGTGATTTTGATTAGCCATCAATCCAGCCATAGCACAGAGCTTTCTGAAGCGCACTGGCATGATCTATTGATGCGATTTTCGAGCCATTTTTAAATAACTGTATCCAGATGCCTGAGGCAGATGCATGGTTTTTTATGCCATCTCACCCATTCAATAGGTGTTTTAAATGCTTTAATCGAGTATCCAGAATCAATCACGTGGTTATTATAGCAAGTTAGCTATTTGTGACATACCACTTTTGACATGTTGTCTCTAAAGGGATTAAAATTTCTGTATGTATCTACTTAAGAAAAAATTATTTTTTCCAGTCATTTTATGCCTTATTTTTTTTCTTGCTTATTCTGTCTTATCCATTACTCGATATAACAACTATGGTGCGGGTTATGATTTGGGGATTGCTGATCAGGTCGTGTGGGAATATAGTCGTTTTCAAGCCCCAATAACGACAGTCCAGGCATATGCATTTACCTCACTATTAACTGACCATATTGAAATTATTTATATGGTTATATCTCCTTTTTACTGGCTCTGGAATGATGCAAGAATGCTTTTGGTGCTTCAATCATTTTTTATATGTATATCCGCTCTTCCAGTGTTTCTATTGGCTGATAAAAAGAAATTAAATATTTATGTCTCCTATGCGTTAGTTATTAGCTATTTATCTTTTTATGGTATCCAAAATGCGCTGTGGGCTGATGTTCACAGCGTAGTATTTGGTGCTAGTTTTTTAGTATGGCTGTTATATTTTCTTGAAATAAAAAAGGATAAGCTTGCTATCCTTTTTCTACTATTGGCAATTCTTAGTAAAGAGAACATTGCTGGATTAACTATGGTAATTGGGCTTGTATACCTTATATCATCCAAGAGGAAAATGGGGCTATATATAGCATTGGGCTCGTTACTCTATTTATTATTCGTATTTGGTCTCTATTTTCCATATCTTACTCACGATGGCTATAGATACAGGGGGGGTGCAGATTTAATCTCCAATTTAAATCTTTATTATCTTTTTGATAGCAACTTAAAAAAGGAAGTTTTTACTTACAGCTTTATTGGGTTTGGATTTTTACCAATCCTATCTCCCATACTACTCCTTCCAGCTATAGCTGATCTATTTTCATATTTTGTATTGGCAAATCACATAAAGGCTGGGCACGAATTAGTACAGCACTATCGTGTTGCATTGGGCGCGCTTATGATTTGGCCGACAATTATTACAATTTCAAAGTATAAAATTCTAAATAGAGGATGGTTAGCGTTATATTTACTCCTCTGCGCTTTGTTCGTGCAGTATACGCTCCACCTGCCACTGAGTTATTTAACTAAGCCATGGTTTTGGAGAGAACCAGAGAGCGTTAGTCATATTAATAGTGTTATTCAAACCATATCCCCAGATGCATCTATCGTATCTCAAAATAATATAACTGCACATCTTGCTCATCGTAATGAAATATTTACTCTTTTTCCCAATAAAAAGACATTTAAGGAAGGCTCTCCTTGTGATATCACTGAATGTAGTTGGTTTTATTGGCATGGAGATCCTTCATATTTAGTAGTTGATACGTCCACAGAGTGGGACTTGAGGCACTTCTTGACTACTCGGGATGAGTTCATTAGCGGTCTGGATAATATGGCGAAGTTAGGATATATAAAGTTGTATAAGATCGATGGAACAGCACGGATTTATTCGGTTATAAAACAACCATAGCTTTACAGAATTACCTGTGGAGAAAGTATTGTATTTATAGTGAGCCAGACTATTCTTATTTTGAACCGCTGTTAGCACACCCTAACTTGTTAATGGATATCTTTCAGCTGTTGGATGTTAAAGATGATGAGTAGTTAATTCGTACTAAGCTTGTATATATTATTTTTTACTCTGTTCTTTCAATGTACCCAGTACACCATCTGCTGCGCTTTTTTTGATATAAGGATGTGTTCTTAACTTAAATGGATATGAGATAAGATCAGGGTTTTGTCTTTCAATATAATCAAGAAATTGTCGCTGTTTTTTCGGATCCATTCCTAATTTGTTAAGACTTGATTTAAATTCAGCAACACTTATAGTATCACCAATTATGGCTTTTCCTCTTTCCTTAATGCGTTCTATAACTTCACGTGTCCCATATAATGCTCCTTCTTCTACGAGAATACCTGGTGCTCTGGTCTTAAATTCACTTCTCAGCTGCTCATCAATCCAAAAGTTTGGGATGCCTGAAAGCTCGCCTAGCGGCATATTCGGAAGAGAGAAAAGACCTCTTGCAAGTCTATCTTGTACTTTTAAGTTGGATTCCTCCCGTTTTAACCGTGAATCGGTTACGTAGTTTTTCTTTTCTCTCTCAACGAGGGCTATACCCTCCGGAGATAAATAAAAACTTAAACTTCCTTTGTTATTTGGGTAGTATCCGGCATATTGACCAGTTTCTTCATTGCCATGATCCTGAAGTATTGCTCGGATTTGATCTGTAGATAACCCCACTCTCGCAATCGATGAAATAGAAAAATAGTTTTCAGGAATACGGTTTCTGGCATCTTCCAAAATCCTGGACGCAGCTTCAGGCTCGATATATATAGCACCTCCAGTTTTTTGGTACTCTCCTTCTATTAGTCGATTCTTGATAAACGTAATCCCTCTCCCGCTATGCTCGGCTAATCTTGCCATAGCAATCCAGCCCTCAGGTACATCTTTTGGCCGTTTATCTTGAATTTCTTTACTAATACTTAATACCTCATTCTCCTCGAATATAATCTCTAGACCTTCAATAGGGGACTCTTTTAGTCGGTCACTAACTACCCTTGACCGTTTTTTTATCTCATCTCTTTTTTCTTCTGGCGCAAGAACGACATCATCAAGATGACTAAATAAGATTGGCTGGGTTCTCGGATTTTCATTTTTATCAACAAATTCAACGATGTATGCAATTTTGGCTGGGTTCGACTCATCAATACGAAGCACGCGTCCCCCTCGCTGATCGGCATTAATGAGAGAGAGCGTTGGAGCAAGGTTAAGACAAACACTCGCTTTTGGCTCATCCCATCCTTCAATAAGAAGCTTCATGTTACAAATTACCTTTATTTCCCCACGAGTATATTTGTTTTGAATATCCTCTCGTTCTTTTTGAGACATTTCACCATGAATTACAGCTGCTGGTACTCCCTTATCATTAAATTTGTTAGCCATTGCTGTTGCATGCGCTATTGAATTACAGTATACGACTGACTGCTCCCCGTCAAAAGCTTTTTTGTAAAATTCAACCGCAGCTTGATTGCGGGCTTCGGTATTTATGGCTTTATCGAGTTGCTCAGCATCAAATTCTCCACCTTCTGAAATCTTTATCTTCGACAAGTCTGCTTGTGTCTTTACGATGATTACTCGATATGGAGACAATATCCCCTCTCTTACAGCCTCTCGTCTTGTCACCTCGTGAAATTTGTGAGGAAGGATTTTATCAAGTGTTTTTTCTTCAGACGCGTCGGGAGTTGCTGTAAAGCCAAATTTAAATAAAGTATTTGCTTGTTTTATAAGTTCTTGTCTTCGGTTGGAGAAACCCCTATGCGCCTCATCAAGAATTAAGATATCGATACCGTTTGGATCAATATTCTCTAATGAATCGTACGTTGTAATAGTAACTGGATTATTTGCATTCTTTTCTTCATCCCCATAAAATAACCCTACTGGAACGTCAGGAGCGAATTTTGTAAATCCTTTTTCTTGAGTTTGCTTAAGAAGAATTTTTGTCGGAACTACAACTGTTATACGTAAGCCGGCTGATACTGCAAGTTTAGAGAGTTCTGTAAACATAACTGTTTTCCCAAAACCTGTTGGTAGCTTAAGATATCCTTCCTCAATCCCCTGATCCAATCCGTCGACAACAGATTGGAAAGCTATTTGTTGTTTTTCTCTCAAAACTCCTCCACCTTCTGTCAAGTGTTGCTGTAATGCATTAATAAATTGAAGTTTCCGAATGCTGTTGATAGTTTCTTTATCGCTTGTAGGATCGAGAGGTTCTCCCCGTCGTTTAAGAAGGTCACGATATAGTTTATATCGGAAAGGATATTTCTCCTGCGCTTCTTGAATAGTAATTGATTCATTGTTTGGGATTGGAGGATAAATGGGATTATTGGACCCCAAGAGATTATCAATTGCTCTGACTTGTTGGGATAACTGTTCGTGAGATTTAATTTGAATTTCCACTCAGAAATATAGTAACAAAAAAAGTATTAATATGCCAATTTTAATTTAAATAGTGAGACTCTAATTAAGAATATTCGGTATTTGTTTTACTATTTTTAAAGATCGATTAAAATTATTATTGTTACAAATTATTGCCAGGTAAAGAAGGCTTAACTTTCCGTAAAGGAAAATATTATTTTGCATTTAAAGAAATTCTAATTACGGCAGTCTGATGTTTGTGTATTAGTTAGAACATCTTGATGAATTAATCTTACAGCCTTATAATCCAACCCAAAGCACTAAATTTTTTAGTCTTATTTTTATAGAGTAACCAACCTATGAGGAGTTATCAGCTGGAACATCTAAAATAGCTCGTGTTTTCACACTAAACAATGCTTCAAAAGTAGACTGTGAGAAAGACAGTACCCTATCGGGCATATCGCACTGATGTGCTCTTAGATTTATAAGCAAATCTATCTAGTCTGTCACAAAAAAGCTGGGTAAAACCCAGCATTTTGTGAGTGAGCCAGACAGGATTCGAACCTGTGACCAAGAGCTTAAAAGGCTCCTGCTCTACCGCTGAGCTACTGGCCCAATAGTAGGGTATAGGAATTAGCAGTTAGGAGTTAGCTAGGAAAACTTTAACTATCTTCTATACGCTATTCTCTATACGCT
>Ga0105047_10003424_pt1 | contig 27948 bp, 23 predicted proteins | sample MAT04_FD_78384 | JGI IMG/M metagenome (GOLD analysis project Ga0105047, IMG submission 78384) | Freshwater microbial communities from Lake Fryxell liftoff mats and glacier meltwater in Antarctica - MAT-04 (megahit assembly) | ecosystem: Environmental > Aquatic > Freshwater > Ice > Liftoff... | reverse complement strand
GCCTGGTACGCGATGCGGCCGAGGCGAGCGGTCGGAGTCGAGCGGAGCGAGCACCACGCAAGTGGGCGTTGGGGCCCCACGCGCAGCGCATCGCAGGCCGAAGGCCGGTACGCGATGCGGCCGGGTCTGGGGCGGAGCCCCAGGGAGAACAGTCGAGCCGCGAACGAATCAGAACCGGAAGCGGGCTTCGAGGCGGAGGGTTCGCTCGGTCGCGTTGCGGAGGAAGCCCGCCATCGCGTACTCGGACATTCGGTTCTCGCTGTAGAGCGCCGTCAGGGTCCCGACGTTGCGGAAGAAGTAGTAGGTGAGTGCGACTCGGTACTGGAACTCCTCGGGGACGAACACCGAGCGCGTCAGCTCCGCGGGCAACATCGTGCGATCGTAGTCCAGCAGGCGGAAGTTGCCGCCCACGTCGGCCGAGAGCACCAGCATGCGGGGCACCAGCAGCGCTTGGATCTCGACGTTGAACGCCTCGTTCGCCGCACCACCGTAATCGATGGCAAAGCGTCCGATGGTGTCGGCGCGCACCGCGAAGTGCCAGAAGCGGAAGATCGCGCCGGCCTGCCAGACCACCATTCGCTCCAAGGGGCGCTGATCCCACTTGGCACCGGCGCGGAGCGCGAGGCCCGCGGTCTCCGGCGTGTAGAGGAGACCAGCGTCGTAGCGGGGATCGATGCGGCCCACCACGTTCATGTGCAGCTGGGCGCCGCCGGTCCACGCGAAGCTCGAGCCCTCGATCGAAGGATCGACGCGCGCGCCGCCGACGTTGCCGGTGAAGTTGCCCGCGCCGCCGCCGACGAAGAGCCGGAATCGCAAGAGACCATCCGAGTCGATGGGTCCGCCCACCTCGGCGACCGCGCCATTGCCCGACTCGTAGAGATTCAGCATGTAGAACGCGGGATCGAGCAGCGGCAGCCGGGCCGCCGACACGATCCGCTGGGTGGTGAGGGTGCCCGAGCCGGAGTTCAGGTTCAGGTAGTGGCCCGCATCACCGAGCGGGACCTGGAAGAGCAAGAAGGTGAGACGCACCGAGTCGGACGCCTCGACGTTCACCAAGAAGAACGAGTTGGTGATTCCAGGGATGGGTCCCAGCGCCCGCAGCTGAAGGCGGGTGAAGCCGGCTTCTGGGGAGTTGGTGAGCAGTTCCTCGGACTCGTTGAATCCCAGGTTGACCCGCGCGCCCACGCCAGCCACGATCGAGAAGCGAAACCCAGGCTCGCCCTGACACACGGTCACCTGGGGATCGAAACGGCAGCCGAAGTCGGCGCAGTCGGTGCGGCCGTCGTCGTCGTTGTCCAGGCCATCGGAGCAGGTCTCATCACTGCGCTCGCCGTTCATGTCGCCGCCGGTGCCGATGAGGTCTTCGACGCTCATGCCCTCGCCGAGCTCGGGGAGATCGTCGGTGATCTCCGCGCTGCCGCCGCCGCTCGCGGCCGCGCTGGTCCAGCTGCCGTTGCAGACATTCACCCAGTCAACCCGGCAGTCGTCGTCCTCGCAGTCGACCGCGCTGTCGCCGTCGTTGTCTATCCAGTCGCTGCACGCGAGGTTAGTGCGCTCCTCGGTGCCGCCGGCGCGGCAAGCCGGGTCCCCGAAGCAGTCGGCGTCGGCGCAGTCGGGCAGGCCATCGCCGTCCTCGTCCTGACGACCGGTGCACACCGTCTCGTGCGCGGGGAGCGACGTCGTGACCGCGGGGGGCGTCACCACGGGAGGCGGCGTCACCACCGGAGGCGTGACCACCGGCGGATCGATGGGCTCCACGATCGCAGCTGAATCGTCCGGGGGCTGCGCGACGGCGCTGCCGACCGGGACGGTGAGGAGCGCGAGGAGCGCCAAGAAGGAGAGGTTACGGAGAGCGTTCATCGAAGGTCGTCCTCGAGCGGAATGGCGCCGGGTACGCGGAGGGGGCGTGTAGAGAGAAAATCGGAAGAGACGTCAGCCGGGGTCTCGGCAGACGCCGACCCCCATGGAGTCGCAAAGGGCCTGCACCAGCGGGTGCCAGTTGCAGTCGAAGTCGTCGCAGTCGGTGTAACCGTCCTGGTCGTTGTCGATGCCGTCGGTGCAGAACACCGTGGGATTGGCCAGCGGGTCGTCCGGCGTCTCATCACACGGGTGAACCAACAGACCGGTGAGCGGATCGTTGTCCAAGGGGGCGCCGGTGCAGCTGAAGTCGGCGCAGTCGGCGAAGCCGTTGCCGTCGTCGTCGATCCCGTTGCGGCACTCGCGGAAGCTGCTCTCGCTCTGGTCCCGGCAGAGCATCATCACCTCGGCGTCGGTCGAACGCGAGCAGCTGAAGTCGTCGCAGTCCCTGAATCCGTTTCTGTCGTTGTCGATGCCATCCATGCACTCAGCCAGCGTGGTCTCGGTCGGCAGCGACGCGCAGTACGCCATGATGCCGGCGTCGGTGGAGCGCGAGCAGGAGAAATCGCTGCAGTCGGTGAAGCCGTTGCCGTTGTTGTCGATGCCGTCCATGCACTTGGCCAAGGTGTTCTCGGCCAGGCTGTCGCAGTACGCCACCGCCGCGGCATCGGCCGAGCGGGAGCAGGAAAAATCGTTGCAGTCGATGAAGCCGTTGCCGTCGTTGTCCACGCCGTCCATGCAGCGGGCCAGCGAACTCTCGCTCAGCGAGTCGCAGTAGGCGATGACCTGGGGACTGCCGCTCCGGGTGCAGGAGAAGTCGCGGCAGTCGATGAATCCGTTGGCGTCGTTGTCGACTCCGTCGGTGCAGCGAGCGAGGGTGTTCTCGGGGCCCATGAGCGACGCGCAGTACGCCGTGATCGCCGGATCCCCCAGCTCGGTGCAGTCGTTGTCTGCGCAGTCGACCTGGGTGTCCTGATCGTTGTCCAGACCATCCATGCAGCGATCGGGGGTGTTCTCGTCACCGAGGCACGACATGCTCTCGTTGCAGTCTCTATCCCGACAATCGATGAGACCGTCGCCGTCGTCGTCGAGGAGGTTGGTGCAGTCCTCGCGACAGGCCGAATCGCGGGCGCAGTCCGAGTCGGCGCAGTCGGTCGCGCCGTCGGCGTCGTTGTCGATTCCATCGATGCAGACGGTCTCACCACCGGTGCAAGCAGGATCACCGAAGCAGTCCGAGTCCAGACAATCGCGCAGCCGATCGCCGTCGTTGTCGAGGCGGTCGGTGCAGTTGAACTCGGCCGCGCAGACATCGACAGGCGTCGGCTCGCGGCGGCAGCCGAAGTCCTCGCAATCGGCAAAGCCGTTCTGATCGTCGTCCAGACCGTTGGTGCAGCGGTCGAGGCCGAACTCGAGCGAGATGCAGAGCTCGCGGATGGCTTGGCAATCCCTGTCTCCCGCGTCGAAGGTGCCGTCGCCGTCGTTGTCGATGCGATCGGTGCAGCGCCCGACGGTGTTCTCGGGGACCAGCCACGCGCCCTCGTTGACCCGCTCGCTGCAGAACGCTCGGGCCCGACAGTCCACGTCCAAACAGTCGACCTGAAAGTCCTGATCGTCGTCGATGCCGTTGCGGCATGCCTCTTCGTCGGTCTCGTAGCCGCGCGGCGGTCCGCCCGCATAGGGAGGGCCGCAGCCCGGACCGCCCATCGCCACCCCGGTCGCCATCAACAGCACGGAGACCAGAACCAGACGGGTGCGCATCAGTGGTGGTCTCCCAGGTGCCAGACGTCGGCGACCCCCGGAGGGAGGGTGCCGTGCCCTGCCAAGCAGCTCGCGCGACTGCTGCCGTAGCGTCGGTTGAACGCCGCATAGAGCATGCAAGAGCCCCGGACTGTGGTCGTCGCGGGCAGCTCGCTGCGGGTGCGGGCGCCCTCGAGGAAGCTCATCACGGGCGTGCGCGCGGGATCGACCAAGTACTCCGGGAGCTCGCCGATGCGGGCAAAGCGCGCGACGTACTCCTCCAAGATCAAGTTGGCTTGATCGGCAAGGAAGGGGGCGAGGGCGGGATCGGAGCGCATGGCGCGAGCGACCCGGGTGACGCCGGCCGCTTCCGCGACGATCTCGTCGTTGCACACCCACTCACACTCGCCGTAGGTCTCGCGGTGTCGGTAGCTCTCGGTGTGCCCGTCACGGGTGGAGATCAGACGGTTGTAATGAAACTCGCGTGTGGTGTCCTCATCGAAGCTGTGGATCGAGGTCATCACATAGCCAGGGACGCCGTGGGCCCACATGCCGCGGCCCGCGGTGATCGCCTCGTCCTGGGCCCGGATGTATTCGGGGCGGGACGGGGTGTCATCGGGGTTGTAAGCGTGGGCGTAGCCGTGGCGGATCTGATCGACCACCAGATCGGGACACTCGACCAGCAAGCGCCCATAGCCGTCGTGCTCGCCTTCGGTGAAGCAGTGCCAGTTGCCGCGGCGCGCGTTGTAGGTCGCGAGCTTCGCGTTGATGTAGAGCTCGTAAGGATGCCAATCGCCCCACTGGTGGGCGGGACCGAAGCTCTCGAGGGTGTTGAAGCCGGTGAGTCGGCACTGGGTGCCGGAGAACTCGCCGCCGCGGACTCGGAACGAGTCGCCGTCGTTGAACGAGACCGGCACCACGTGGCCATTCAGCGAGACCCGAGTCCAGCCATCGGCGTTCGCACGAGGCGCGAGCGGTCCATGAGGCATGAGCACCAGCGCGCCGAGCAGGGCGGCAGCGGTCAGTGCCAGCAACGAGGAGCGGAGGGTGCGAGCCAGGGGCATCGGAAGGGCCCGAAGCTAGCCCGATGCGCCCCCCGCCGGCCAGCGGAAATCCGACGCCTTTGGGTGTCGTGGAGGGAGCGGCTGCGTGGCGCAGTGCGTCTTGCGTGGTAAGCGCGGCCGCGATCGCATCGGGACGAGCCAGCGCGCGGAGCACATGACGAGCACCATCGACATCGCCCTTTTGGGACACGGCCGCTTCGGTCGCGCGCTGACCGAGCTCGCCGAGGACGCCGGGCTGACGGTGGGCGCGTGGGACGCCAGCGCCGAGATCCCCGCCCATCGCCAGCGGGGCTCGCTCGCCGAGCTCTGCGCGAGCGCGGACGTCGTCGTGCTCGCCGTGCCCGTGCCCGCGATGCGCTCGGTGCTGACGCTCGCTCGTCCTCACCTCGATCCGCGGCAGCTCCTGCTGGATGTGGGGAGCGTGAAGGTCCACCCCGTCGCCGCGATGGCGGAGGTGCTCGGCGACGAGATCCCTTGGATCGGGACCCACCCGCTCTTCGGGCCCACCAGCTTGGCGCTGGCCGAGCGGCCGCTGCGCGTCGTGCTCTGCCCCAATGGGCAACATCCTCTCGCGACGGCGCGAGCACGCGCCTTCTACGAGCGGCTCGGCTGCTGGACCATCGAGCAAGACGCGCACGGCCACGACAAGGCGATGGCCGAGACCCACGCGCTCGCGTTCTTCGTCGCCAAAGGGATGCTCGACGCGGGCGTGGACACCAAGGTTCCCTTCGCGCCTCCGTCCTTTCAGGCGATCGCGCGCACGGTCGAGGTGGTGCGCAGCGACGCGGGACACCTCTTCTCTGCCATCTGCGCCGAGAACCCCCACGCTCACGAAGCCCGCAAGCGGCTGCTCGATGCGCTGACAGCGGCCCACGGGCTCTTGGAGAAGGGGAGCGCGTCGGGGCTGCCCGCGATCTCGATCCCCGCCCTCTCGGCGGAGTCCCCGTCGAACACTTCGGCCGAGCTGGCGGAGACCCGCGATCTCATCGACGACCTGGATCGAGAGCTGATCGAGCTTCTGGCCCGGCGCGCCGAGCTCTCCCGGAGGGCCCGAAAGGCCAAGCAAAGGGTGGGACAGCCGCTGCACGACGCGACTCGGGAGGCCGATCTCTTGAGCGCGCGCCGGCGTCTCGCGAGCGACCGGGGCCTGGACGAAGAGTCGATCGAGGACGTGTTTCGTGCGGTCTTGCGCTTCTCGCGACGCATCCAGGGCTGAAGCGCGCCCGCGGTTCAGGTGCGCAGCCCCCAACCGTGAGTCGTAAGAAGCATTGCCGTCGGGTCCCGCGGAGGCCACCCTGCGGCCCCGCAGTTCCTCGAAGCCGAATGGCCATCTCCTCATCGATGCTCGGTGAGGGATGCCGCAGAGCCTCAGACCCCTACCGAGCCGGACCATGGACATCTTCACGAACCTCAGCGAACAGACCGACTACTCGATGCCCAAGCTCCAGGCGATCATCGCCGCGTGGGTGGCCAGCTCCGCCTTCGAGCGCAAGGGCAAGGTCGAGACGGGCGACGGACACGTCGAGGAAGAGGACTACACCAAGCAGTCCGTTTACTCGCTCCTCTACGCGCTCTACCGCCAGGTCGGTCAGGTGAAGAGTGATCTGGGGATCCCCTACGAGTTCACCTTCAACACCTGGGGCTACGACTGGCCCAAGGCGTGGGGCCCGCCGCCCTCGGGTCCCGAAGATCCCCAGCGCTTCGGCCGCAACGCGTACACCGGCCTCTACCACTTCGACGCCGTCAAAGAGGCCGTGAAGAAGAAGAACGGCTACGTGCACGTGGTGGAGATGGGCTCGGGCGCTGGCGCCGGGGCCGATCACACCTGCGGCTACACCCTGCCGCTCTGCACCTACGAAGCCGTGGACATGCAGTACGCGGGCGTCATGACCTGCCGCAAGCGCTTCGTGCCCAAGTACAAGGGACGCTTGGTCGCCACGCGCGCGGACGCGACGAACCTGCCGATCGCGGACAAGGTCGCCGACTTCGTCGCGGTCAACGAGACCCACGTGACCGATCAGGGCGAGGTGATGACCGAGGAAGATCGCAAGTTCTGGCGCTCCGCCGAGCGGATCCTCAAGCCCGGCGGCTTCGTCACCTGGGGCAATGCCATCCCCGACATCGCTTGGCAGCCCAGCTTCGACTTCATGAAGTCGATCGGCATGGAGGTGATCGAGGTCTGCGACGTGAACGACGAGGCGGTCCGCGCCCGTGATCTCGACGCGGCGCGCATCGATGCGTACTGCGAGCAGGCGCTCGACAAGTTCCCCGCCTTCAAGATCCCGGTGGTCGGCGCCAAGAAGCGCCTCGAGGCGGGTCTGGCGATGAAGAACCTCGCGCGTCAGCCCGGCACCCGCCTCTACGACGATATGGCGACCCGCCGCGACACCTACAAGGTCGCGCTAATTCAGAAGAAGGGCTGAGCCAGAAGAAGGGCTGAGCCAGAAGAAGGGCTGAGCCAGAAGAAGGGCTGAGCCCCGCCGTCGTCACCGTGAATACCTCGATGAAAGTCGGGGTGTTCGCGTATGCAGGGGCCGCATGTGCAGATCGCGACGACTGCACCGCGAGCGAGGTCTGCATCGATGGCATGTGCACGCCCGACCACGACACCATCGCGACGGCCGCTGCTGCCTCGGGGTGATCTTTCCTCGACTCGAGCTGGGCCGTCGCGCTCGCGGCGGGCCCAGTTCATTCCGTCACGCCGTTCGGAGGTTAGCGCGAGCGAGGATCGCGTCGGCAAGCGAGGCGCCGTCGAGCCTCAGCTCGCGCCGCATCCAGGCGCGCCTCAGCTGGGCTATCCGATCGCTGGGCGGATGAACGGTGGTTGCTTGGGTCGCGAGACCTGACGCCGGACGGGTGGTGCTCATCTCGGGGGGGACATCGGACGCCTTGCGCCCGGACGTGAGGTCGAAACGTCGGAGGTCCGTCACCCCGTGCGGCCGATCGGTGGTGATCCGTCGGTCCCCCGATCCACTCTCGCTGGATCGGGTGGTTTTGTGCTGGGATCCGTTGGATCTCCGCCTTGGCGCGACGGTTGCACAAGCACCCTGTCGAAGCGCTGCAGCGGAGTGAGCAGCGAACGACCGAGGCAGGGATGGTCCAGACGCCTCGGGGATGGACGATCTGCGTCCGCCGCCCTCCGCGTACCCACGAGGTCCTCATGTCCGATCGCGATAGCACGTTCCCCGACACCTTCCATGGCGCCTCACATGGCGAGGATGTGGGCTTGGGGATCGGGTCGGTCACCTTCGCCATCGAGACGACGGCCATCAGCGCGGTGGAGCGAGCCTCGCGCATCGAGCGCGGCCTCCCGATGGTGCGCCGCCTGGCCATCAAGACGGCGCGGCGCCTGCCCGGTCGCCCCGACCATCGAACGCTGCTCGGCGCGGGCACCGTCGGACTGATGCGCGCGGTGGAGAGCTACGACGCGGCCCGGTGCGACCGCTTCGAGCCCTACGCCGAGATGAAGATCCGGGGCGCCATCCTCGATGAGCTCCGCTCCCTCGACTCGGTCAGCCGCCATGGTCGCCGCAGGATCCGCGAGCTCGACGGCGCCCAGCGCGCGCTGTCCCAGACGCTCGGTCGCGCGCCCTCGGAGCAGGAGCTCGCCGCGCACCTCGACGTGTCCGTCGCGGAGCTGCAGCAGCGCGCGCTGGATCAGCACCTGGGCGCAGAGCTGAATGGCGCGGCCCAGGATCCGGACGACCTCTTGGGCGACGCGCCGGGCGCCGATGAGCTCTGCATCGAGCGCGAGCTCCGTGACCGCCTGGCCGGTGCAATCGATAGGCTCCCATTGCGGATGCGCGAGGTCCTCGCGCTCTACTACCACCACGAGTGCACCCAGTCCGAGATTGGTCAGGTCCTCGGGGTCACCGAGAGCCGGGTCTGCCAGATCTTGCGCGAGGCCTCGCTGCGCCTGCGCACCGCGCTCGGGCAGGACGCGGCGGAGGTCGCGTGAACCTCGCGGTCGACATGCCTCGCACCTCCATGCGGGCCTTCGTCGTGGGAAGCCGCCACTGCGCCCGCTGTCAGCTCCCAGGTCCTGCCGGTCACGCGGAGGATCCCCAAGAGGGCACGCTGATCGACGGGCGCTACGAGGTGGAGCGCCTGCTCGGTCAGGGCGGCGGCGGGGTGGTGCTTCTAGCGCTCGACGTTCATCTTCGCCGGCGGGTCGCGCTGAAGCTCATGAGTGTCGCCAACGAGGACTCGGTGACCAGCCCCGAGCGCTTCGTCGATGAAGCCGCCGCGCTCGCCTCGGTGCGACACGAGCACGTCGCCGCAGTGCACGGCCTCGGAGTGCACCAGGGGCGGGCGTTCATCGCGATGGAGTACGTGGATGGCTCGAGCGTGGCCCACGCGCTGCGCTTGCACCGGAACCACGACGGACACCTGTCGGTGCAGCGCGCGATCTCGATCCTCGAGGGCGTCGCCGCCGGCGTCTCTCAGGTGCACGCGCAGGGCATCGTGCACCGCGACGTGAAGCCGGCGAACGTCATCGTCGAGACCGGCACCGGCCGGCCCGTGCTGGTCGACTTCGGCCTGGCCACCTCGTATTTGGGTCACGGTGACGAGCTGGTCGCCGGTACCCCCGAGTACAAGGCGCCCGAGGCGCTCGTGGGGGCGCGCCTCGATCCTCGCGCCGATCAGTACTCGCTCGCGTGCATGGCCTACGAGATGCTGACCGGCAGACCGCCCTTCGTCGCCAGCCACCCCCACCAGGTGGCCCAGGCCCATCTCACCTCGTCCGTGCTCTTGCCGAGCGCGTTGCGTGCGGAGCTCGCCCCGCTGAACGACGTGCTTCTCAAGGCGCTCAGCAAGTACCCCGCGGATCGCTTCGCGAACTGCCAGGTCTTCTCCGATGCGCTGAGCGATCGCGCGCGGCGCATCCTGTCGAACCAGCGTCAGAGGCCCGTCGCCTCGGTCTGGCCCAGCGCGAACACCCCTTCGCCTAGCGACACGTCACCTCAGGGCCTGCGGGTGCTCGTCGTCGACGACGAGCCCATCTTCGCCGAGCTGGCGGAGCACGCGGCAAGCGAGGCGCTCGCGGGACAGCCGCTGGAGATCGTGCGCGCGCACACGGGCGAGGCGGGCCTGGCGGCGCTCCTCCAAGGGCGCCTGCCGCGCTTGCTCTTGCTCGACTACCAGATGCCTGGTCTCGACGGAGTCGAGCTGCTCTCGCGCATGCGTGCGATGCCCGGCGGCGGGGACGTCGAGGCGATCGTGGTCAGCGGGAGCGTCGGCGAGAACGAGCGCTGGCGCTTCTCCCTCCTCGGGGTGCGGCACTTCGTGCAGAAGCCCGTGGACCACCAGCAGCTGGTGTCGATCATCGCCGCAGCGGGGCAAGCGCGCGGCTGGCTCTTCACCGATCATCAGGTCCAGACACGAGCGATGCGATGAGCCGCCTGCGCATCTTGATCGTCGACGACGAGCCCATCAGCCGGATGGGCGCGCGTCTCATCACCTCGGGGGAAGGACACGTGGTCCTCGAGGCCGACGGCGGCGCCGCGGCGGTGCGTCTACTTGCGGACGACGAGGGCTTCGACGTGCTCCTGCTCGATCGCCACATGCCCGGGTTGGATGGCGCCGCGGTGCTCCGAATGGCGCGCAGCCAACGCTTCGCCGGCAAGGTGATCTGCCTCACCGGGAGCGGCGATCCCGCGGCGCGCAAGGCGCTGATCGACGAGGGCTTCGACGGCGTGCTCGTGAAACCCTTGAGCGCCGCGGCGCTCCGCTACGCGCTGGCCGAAGTCGCGCCGCGCACCACGCGCGCCTCTGCGCCGAACGCCAGCGGCGAGAGCGCGAGAGAGCTGATGCGTCGAGCCGCGCGGGCCGCAGAGCTCGCCGTCGGTTCGCTCCGCGACGCGCTCGAGCTGGGCGATCGTCAGGCGATCCACGACGCGGCGCACCGGCTAGGCTCGCTCGCGCTCCAGGTGGGACGGACCCACATGGGCGGCTTCGCGCGCGTCCTCGAGGTGGAGGCGCGCCGTCAGCTCCCCGATCGACGCGTCGCGCGCGCGGAGCTCGAGCGAGCTCGAGCCCGTGACCGCGCCGTGCCGGGAGCCGCATGAGCTTGGGCGAGCACGCGACCGACCTCACCCGCGCCGAGCGGCCCCGCCGTCGACGCGCTCGTCGAGAGCGGCCCTCGTCGGAGATGTCGGTCGAGATGTCGACGATGATCGTCCCTTCCCCCGCCCTCCCCGAGAGCCAGCCCGATGAGCGGCCGCTCGCGCTCGGCAAGATCGCCCTCCTCGCAGCGAGCCTGCTGTTGATGGCGTGGTGGGCCGGCGCGAAGGCGACGCTCACGGTGGGCACGCTCACGCTGGGACTGGGCTTCGTGGCCTTCGTCGTGTCCGTGCTGGTGCTGCTCACGCTGAGCGAGCGCCGCTCAGAGCGCGCTCGCCGTCGACACGCGGAGCTCGCGCAGCGCGTCGAGCGCGCCCAACGCGCGCAGATCCAGCGCCTCGAGGCGCTGGCCAAAGAGCACGCGACGCAGATCGGGCGGACCGAAGGCCTCACCGCGATCCTGGACGCCGCCAGCGACGCGATCGTCACCGTCGAGGAGGGCACCCGAAAGATCGTCAGCTGGAACCTGGCGGCCGAACACCTCTTGGGCTGGAGCGCCCAGGCGATCGAGCGCGAGGGGATGCCCACGGGTTTCCTCGCCGCCTACCAAAAGGTCATGACGAGCGGCGAGCGCACCGCCGAGGTCGAGATCACACGAAGGGACGGCACGCCGCTCACGATGGAGGTGTCCTTCTCGCGCTGGTACGACGGCGCGAGCGGGAGGATCACCGCCGTCGCCCGTGATCTCACCGAGCGTCGTCAGGTCGAAGCCGCGCGGCGCGACGTCGAGGCCCGGTGGCGTTCCATCGTAGACGGCGCGGGCTACGCTCTCATCGCCACCGACACCAAGGGACAGATCACGGAATTCAATCCTGCCGCTCAGAACCTCCTGGGCTACCGCCGCGAGGATCTCGTGGGCCGCTTGGCGCCCGAGCTATTGCCGGATCGGGGAGAGCTCCAGGCCCACGCCTCCGCGTTGGGCATGGGTGAGATGGCTCCGTTCGAGGTGATGATCGCGAGCGCCCAGCAAGCCTGGAGTCGCGGCGAGCGCGCCATCGAGCAGGAGTGGACCTACCGCCATTGCGACGGAAGCGTGCTGCCGGTGTTGATGAGCCTCTCCGCGCTGCGGAACGACGCCGGAGAGGTCACTGGGTATTTGGCGATAGGTTCGAGCCTGACAAGGCGCCGGGAGGCCGAGGCCGTGATGCGCCGGGCCAAGGAGCTCGCCGAGTCCACCGTGCGGGTGCGCTCTGAATTCTTCGCCCGGATGAGCCACGAGATCCGGACTCCCATGAACGGCGTCTTGGGGATGATCGAGCTGGTGCTGGAGAGCGAGCTCGCAGCGAGCCAGCGCGAGCACATCGAGACCGCGCGCGGATCGGCGATGGATCTCTTGCGGCTGATCGACGACATCCTCGACTTCAGCCAGATGGAGGCCGGGAAATTCCGCCTCGAGCCCGCGCCCTTCCGCATCCGTCACTGCGTGGGTACGGCGCTGCGCGCGCTCGCCGGGAGCGCCCACGAAAAGGGCCTCGAGCTCAGCTTCGACGTCGATCCCGACGTCCCCGACTCGGTGACAGGCGACGCCGCTCGCCTACGTCAGGTGGTGACGAACCTGCTCGCCAACGCGATCAAGTTCACCGAGCGCGGCGAGGTCGCGATGGGCCTGCGGTGCAAGTCGCGCGGCGCCGAGACGACGACGATCGAGCTCACGGTGCGCGACACCGGGATCGGCATCAGCGCCGAGGCGGCCGATCGCCTCTTCGGCTCGTTCGAACAAGTCCACGCGCCCGATGGTCGCTTCGGCGGCAGCGGTCTGGGCCTCGCGGTCTCCAAGCAAATCGTCGAGCGCATGGGCGGCCAGATCGACGTCACCAGCAGCCCGGGCGTGGGCAGCACCTTCCACGTGCTACTCGAGCTCCCCATCGCGCACCTGCCCGTCCGGGTCCCGCTCGCAGGGGTCTCTGGACGACGCGCCTGGGTGTCGGTGATCGGGAAGGGGCGCCGCGCCGCCATCGGGCGGATGCTCGAAGGCTGGGGCCTCGTCGTGGTCACCAGCGACAAGGAGGGGCTTCCTCGCTCGGACCGTGATGACTTGGTGGTGATGGAGCCCGAGCCGGGCACTGCGTCGGTGCAGGCCGAGGCGCTTCATCGCTCGCGCACTCCTGGGATCCTCTTGGTGTGGGACCGCGAGCCGCGACCGCCCGAGGACTTGCCTCAGGTGGTCTATCTCCCCAAGCCACCCACCCCCGACGCGCTCCTCGACGCGCTCGAGCAGATCCTCTGCGGCAAGCTCAAGCAGCGCAGCAGTGGCGCCTGGCCTGTCCCTTCGAGGCCGCTTCGGGTGCTGGTCGCCGAGGACAACAGCGTCAATCGGCTGGTGTTCACTCGCATGCTGGAGCAGCTAGGTCACCAGTTCGAGGTCGCTCACGAGGGTCACTCGGCGTTGGGCCTCGCGAGCTCGGGTCACTACGACGCGATCCTCATGGACGTGCAGATGCCGGGCCTCGATGGCCTCGAGGTCACCCGAAGACTGCGGGCCTTGAAGATCACCACCCCGATCATCGCGGTCTCCGCGCAGGCCAGCCCCGCCGATCGCCTGCTCTGCCTCGAGGCGGGGATGAACGATCACGTCGCCAAGCCCATCGAGCCCCGACTCCTGGTCGAGGCCCTCGACCGGGCCACCTCCTCGAGCCTCGCGGGCAAGCCGCGGCTGACCCTGGCGCAGGTCACCCCGATTCGGCCGCCCGCGCCCATCGATCGCGCGGACCTGCTCGATCGCTTCGGAGGCGATGTCGCCGTGGTGAACGAGGTGCTCGGCCTGCTCCTGGACTCGGCGCCCTCGCTCATGGACTCACTGCGGAGCGCGGTCGCTCAGCGCGATCACGCAGCGGCAGCGGCGGCGGCGCACTCGCTCCGCGGCGCACTCGCCACCATCGGCGCGTCAGGCGCGGCAGAGATCGCAGGAAAGCTCGAGCACGCGGCGCGCAACGGGCAATCGCTCGAGGCGGCGGTGCTGATGGAGCGATCGGTGCGCGACGTGCTCGCCGCCGCAGGCCGCATGCGCGCCGCGGTCTGAGCCTCTCCGGACTAGGACCCTCCGGACTAGGATCCGAAGTCCGATGCGCTCGCGAGCAGCGCCGCCTGCCGGTGGGAGCGAAGCGCCCCGAGCATCTCGTCGAGATCGCCCGCGATCACGTGATCGAGCTTGTGCAGCGTGAGCCCTATCCGGTGATCGGTGATCCGGTTCTGGGGATAGTTGTAGGTGCGGATCTTCTCGCTCCGTTCCCCTCCGCCGACCATCCCTCGGCGCTCCTCGGCGACCCGCTCGTGCTCCACGCTCTGGGCCCGCTCGAGCAGGCGCGCGCGCAAGACCTTCATCGCGCGCGCCTTGTTCTTGAGCTGCGAGCGCTCGTCCTGGCACTTCACGATGAGGCCGCTCGGGCGGTGGAGGATCTGCACCGCGCTGTTGGTGGTGTTGACGCCCTGACCACCGGGACCACCGGAGGCCGCGATCGAGATCTCCAGATCCTTGTCGTCGATCTCGACCTCGACCTCATCCGCTTCGGGCAGGACGGCGACGGTCGCGGTCGAGGTGTGGATACGCCCCTGGGTCTCGGTCGCCGGCACCCGCTGGACCCGATGGACGCCGCTCTCGAAGCGAAGCCGCGAGTAGACCTGCTGACCGGTCACGGACGCGATCATCTCCTTGAGACCGCCGGCCGAAGCCTCACTGCTCGAGAGGATCTCCACCTTCCAGCCCACCCGCTCAGCGAAGCGGGTGTACATGCGGAAGAGATCGGCCGCGAAGAGCGCCGCCTCCTCGCCGCCCGTGCCAGAGCGGATCTCGAGGATGGTGTTGCGCGCGTCGTTGGGATCGCGCGGCAAGAGGAGAAACTCGAGCTCCTTCTCCAGCTCGAGTAGGCGCGCCTCGAGCACCGGGATCTCTTCTTCGACCATCGAGCGGAGCTCGGGATCGGCGAGGGCTGTGCGGTCCTCGGCCAGCGCTTTGCTCGCCCTCTTGTGCTCGGCCCACGCCTTGGTGAGCTCATCGAGATCGCCGTGCTCCCGGCGCAGCTGGGTGTAGCGCTTGCTGTCCGAGATCACCTCGGAGATGCAGAGCAGCTCCTCGATCTCGGCAAAGCGCGCGGCGAGCGCGTCGAGCTTCTGGGTGGGGAGCATCGCTCAGGCCGCAGCGCGGGTGGGGACCAGGCCCGCTTGGGCGTCGCTGAAGCTCGAGAAGGTGCGCGAGCGCTCGGCCGCTTCGTTCTCGGTCTCCCGCGCGAAGGCCCCCTGCATCGCGGCGATGGCCACCTCGATCTGGGTGTCGTCGGGCTCACGCGTCGTGATCTTCTGAAAGAGAAACCCCGGATAGAGGAGCACCCGCAGCGGTCCCTTGGTGCAGTACTTCGCCGCGAAGCGCTGGAGCTCGTAGCTTATCGAGGCGATCAGCGGGAGCATCGCGAGGCGAAGCCCATACGTCATGAGCTGCCCGGTCCAGCCCGAGGCATTCGGCAGCACGATAGGCACCATCACTGCGCCGACCACCACCGAGACGATCACGACCATGACCAGAAACGTGGTGCCGCAGCGGGGATGCAACGTCGACTCGGCGCGCACGTTGGCGATCGTCAGCTCTTTGCCCGACTCCCAGGCATAGATCGTCTTGTGTTCTGCCCCGTGGTACTGGAACACGCGTCGCATGTCGGGGATGAGCGAGATCGCGCCGAGGTAGCCCGCGATGATCGTCAGCTTGAAGAGCCCGGTCAGCGCGTGGAACTGCCAGCTCCCCAGCTCGACGGGCAGCCCGAGCAGATCGAAGAGCCCGGTGGCCAAACCCTGCGGCGCGCCGATGAAGAGGACCGCCGCGATGAGCATCGAGACGACGCCGGCCATCATCCCGCCGCCGGAGCTCTTGGCCCTCTCTTCTTCGGTCATCTGCTGCTCGGCCGAGAACTGAAGGGCTCGGTAGCCGACCGAGAACGCTTCGCCGAGCTGGAGCACGCCGCGGAAGAACGGCCACTTACGCATGCCCGAGTGCTCGCTCGGCAGCTTCTCGTCCTTCACCACGATCGAGCCATCGGGCTTTCGCACCGCGACGGCGAGACCCTTGGGAGACCGCATCATCACGCCTTCGATCAGCGCTTGGCCGCCGATGTAGGGACGATCACCGAGGGGCGTTGCCGAAGATTCCGAGTTCACGGCTGGGGTTGTAGCAGCCCTCGAGCGAGGGGGCCGCGGGCTAGAGCCCACTGACGACGGGTGCAACCCACGCCCCTCACAGCGAATCCCCTACTTTCTCCTCGGGCACGGAACCTGATAAGGGCTGCGGCGGAGGTCCTCATGCTCGATCAGCTACTCGGTCCCACGTTCGTCCAGAACTTCACCCAGTCCACCCAGGGCAAGCAGGCCACCGAGGTGTTGGCGAAGGGCGGCCTGTCTCAGGATCAGATCACCAAGGTGATAGCCGAAGGCCTACCCGCCGCGGCCACTGCGCTGAAGAGCCAGGTGACCGGCAAGGCCGTGAGCGCGAAAGCCGCGCCTGGTGAGGCCGAGCTCGGACTCTTCGATCTGCTCGGCGGTCACCCCGGCCAAGCGTTCCTGATCGGCACCGTCACCAGCCTGGTGAAGGGCGAGGGCTTCGTCGACGCGATGCAAGACGGTATGTTCAGCGTCGTGGGCTCGCACATCACCGAGGTCATCGCCTCGCGCGTCGGGCTCGATCGTCAGAAGGCTGGCTGGGTCGGCGCCGCGCTCACCCCATTCGTGGTCGCGTTCGTCCAAGATAAGCTCGGCAACAACCCCGGCGTGATGGCCCAGCGCGGCGCGCCCCCGACCCACGCCGAGGTCCAAGAGATCATCGCGGGCAAGCAGAAGAAGGCGTTGGCCAGCCCGAACGACGCGCACTCCAAAGCGGTGCTCGCCGAGCAAGCAGCGAAGACGGCGAACGTACAGAAGGTCCTCGCCGAGAAGGCCGCCAAGGCCGGAGCCGCGAAGACGGGCGCGGTCCCCGCGAAAGCACAGCAAGCCAAGGTCCCGCCGAAGAAGTAGTCGGGACGGGCTCAGCCAGAGCCGGAGTCACCGTCCGTCTCGGGCCAAGGCCAGTCGCCCGCGACGCGACCCACGTAGTCGTAGTGGAGTCCACCCTCGTAGCCGATGGACATGGGCTCGCCGCGCACCGACCACTCCACGTCGCGACAGTCCAGATACCAGGTGAGCGTCGCCAGCACGTCGTGGATGCCGCCACTCCGTTCTTCGTCGAGTAGGCGCGCGAGGATCGCTCGATCGCCCGCGTCGAGCCGCCCGACGAACGCCCCGACGTCGATGCGTTCCTGCCGCCTCCCCTCGGCCGCCTGAACGTCCTCGGCGCTCCGCCAAGGCTGCGGCTGAACCGGGTCTGGAATCCGTCCCAGGTTCCCGCGCTCGCGCACCGACGTTCCCCACATCGAGGGCGTCTTCTGCACGAGCGTGTCGATCAATTCACGGTAGGTCGCGTGCGCGTCGAGCTTTTCATCCGACATGCGGTCGAGCGTACTTTGCAAGACGGCGTGTCACACGAACTGAAGGGGCTCGCGCGCTGCGCGCCACTCGAGCGGTCTCGCGCCACCACGCGGCGAAGAGGCCGCCAAGGAGTGACGCGAAGCCGAGCGTGATCGCGATGGCTCCCCAGGTGCTGCTCGGTTGGGTGAACACACCTTGCTGCGCGGCGAGCAGCAAGAGCGGCGGCGCGATGGGAATGAGCGCCTGCTTGCGGCGGCCGAGCGCGAAGGCGAACAGACATCCGAGAATGAAGATGCCGAGGGTCCAGAGGCCGACGTCCGGGGTCGCCAGCTCGAGACAGAACAGCGCCCAGGCGCTCAACAGGAGCTGCTCACGCAGGCGCGCATCGACGAGGCCGAAGCGCTGCTCGACGACGCGCGGCAGCGGGAGCACTTCGTCACCTTCGACGCCTCGGTAGGGCGAGACGATGGGATTCGAACGCTCGCCACTCGCCGATGCGGGTCCTCGCACCGCGCGAAGGACCAGCGCGCTCATCAGCAGGACGAGGACGAGGTGTCCAGACACGTCTTCGATCGCGAATGTCGCGCCGAGCGCCAACAGCACCAGGACCACGCAGGTGACGCCGTTCGGCGCGAAACGTAGCGCGAGGATCAGCGCGACGAACACCAACACACCGAGGTGCACGCCAAGCTCGGCCTGCCAGTCCGCGAGATGGAAGGCCAAGCCGGTCGCGAGCAGCGCCCAGCCGCCCATCACGGCGCGCCGTCCGCGCACATCGAAGCCAACCGCGCTCTCGATCGCGCGCGGCATGTACAGCGCGGCGGCGCTGAGGAGGAACACGAAGATCGCGACCAGCTCGGAGCGCGACATCAGCCCCGTGCGAAAGAGCTGCGGCAAGAGGGCGACACCGAGCGCGCCGAAGCCCGCGACTGCGTAGCTCGAGCGGCTGATCTTCAGCTCGAGCGCGCCACCCATCAGGCGCAGCTTGAGGAGGAACAGGCCTGCCCACAGCAGCGCCGCCCTCACCCCGAGCTCGGGGCGGAACGCGGACGACTCGAGGAACATCGTGAGATCGCACTGCCAGACCATCACCAGCAGCGCGAGCATCACCGCGACCCTTCGCTGGCCCAGGCGCCGCAGCAAGAAGACCCCGAAGATGAGCGACAGCGCGTAGAGCTCGGAGATGCCCGCGAGCGCGAGCGCCCCGTGCTCGGCGCTCGCGAGATCGAACGACATCATCGTGAGCCCAGCGAGCACCAGCGCCGCGCTCGCTAGGTAGGCCGGGTTGTACTCGACGAACCAGCGATGAAAGAGCCCCTCTGGATCGAACGCGGGCGGAGGGGGCGAAGGGGTGGACGAAGGCGTGGGCGTCTCGGCAGGGGGGATCATCGAGCGCGCCCATTGCGCCTGCCGTGCCAGCGCGCCGAACCGCCATTTCTCTGGCGATCGCGCTTCGAGCGCCCTTCGCCGACTGCCATCGCGACCGCCGACACACCCCGTGAACGACATCCTGACGATTCATCCGCAACGGGCATCGAGTCCTTTCGATGACGCGCGCCCCGCCACTGTCGGCGGGCTTTCGAAAGGCAAATACCATGGTGTCCTCTCTGTTGATCGGTTGGCTCTGGACCTTCTTCGTGTCGGTGGTGGTGTTCCGCGTGCTGGTGGGTGTTCAGAACGCACGCATCGCCGCGAGCGACGACGCGCACATCGCGGCTACGAGTGGCACCGACCCATCGCTCGCTGCCGTCATCACGTTCTTCTTCGGCATCACGGCGCCCTACTTCCTCTACGTGGCGCGAGGTTGGCGCGGCCTTCTGATGGGAATCGCGCTAGTCGTCGTCGCCATCGGGGGCTCGCTCGCGACAAACGTCGCGCTTGCGGTCGCGGGGCGCTGACGACGGAGGGAGTCAGCCCCGCGCGCGATCGGCGAAGGCCTTCCACGTCGCGGGCGCCTCACCCACGCTCGCCTGCGCCCCGTCGCGGACGATCGGGGTCTTGAGGAGCAGGGGGTCCGCCATCAAGAGCTCGAGCAAGCGGGTCTCGCTCGGGGCAGACACATGCAGGCCCTTCTCCTTGGCGCGGACGCCCTGGGCATCGAAGAGCATCTTCAACCCGCCGACTGCGTGGGCGACGCTGGTGAGCTCACCCTTGCTCAGCCCTTTCACCTTCAGATCGACCGACTGCACCTTGATCGATCGGTCCTTGAAGAAGCGCTCGGCGGCCCTCGTGATCTTGCATTTCTGGTGACCGAAGATCTGGATCATCGATCCTCAGTCCTTCATTTCCAGGCGGCGCTCAGCGCAGAGAGAATGCCTTCTTCACCGGGGCTCATGCTGTCCGAGAGCGCGACCTGCTTGAGCAGCCGGAGCGTCAGCGTCCGCACCTCGGGCCGCTCGATCCCGATGCCGGCGGCGCGGATGTCTTGATCGGTCTTGAACGCCTGCGCCGAGTCCGAGATCGCCCGCCAGAGCTGCTCTCGACCGCCGAGCTCGTCGCCCAGCGCGTTGATCTTCTCCTCTTCCTGCTCGGAGAATTCGCCATCGGCGCGGACCAAGAGACGCAACAGACCGCCCAGGGCCAGGCGCTCGGTGTCGGTGAGAGAGGAGAGCTTCATCGGGCGGCGAGGGTAGCGCCAAAACACGCAGTTGGGTCGAGATCTGGCGCTCGGGGGGCCCCCGAGGCGATGGTGCGCCGTGTCCGGCGTTCCGTCTGCTCCTGCCAACACCGCGCGCGCCGCCACTGCCCGCTCTGCAACCGCGCGCTACGTGCTGCTGCGCCTGCTGCGCGCGGCGGCGACGGTGTGGGCGGCCATCACGCTGGTCTTCATCCTGGTGCGCGCCGTCCCTGGCGATCCCGCGACCGCGATCTTGGGCGACACCGCCTCGCCCGAGGCCCACGCCGCGCTGCGTGAGGCGCTCCTGCTCGATCGCCCGCTGCCCGAGCAGTACTTGGTCTTTCTCGGCTCGGTGCTCGATGGGTCCTTGGGCCACTCCTATCGCGTCCGCGATCGCGAGGTCGCCACCGACATCGCGGCAGTCATGCCGCACACGATGGCGCTCACGGCGTGCGCCCTCGCGATCGGCTGGTTGATAGCGCTCCCTTTGGGGACCTTCGCCGCGCTCGCGCGACGCAAGGGACAGCGCTTCGGCTGGGATCTCGGTGCGCGCGCCCTCACCTCGCTCGGGGTCGCGGTGCCCACCATCGCGCTCGGTCCGCTGGCCATCCTCCTCTTCTGTATTCAGCTGCGGGTCTTGCCGATGCCCGGCGACCAAGACGCGGGCTTCCTCGGACTCATCCTGCCCAGCAGCATCGTGGGCATCGCGCTGGCTGCCAGCCTCACCCGGCAGACCCGAGCGCAGATGCTCGAGAAGCTCAGCGAGCCGTACGTGATGGCGGCGAGGGCGCGGGGCCTGAGTGAGCGGAGCGCTGCGCTTCGTCACGCGCTGCGCAACGCCGCCGTCCCGGTGCTCACGCTGGGTGCCGCGCAGCTGGGCGCGCTGCTGTCGGGATCCGTCATCCTCGAGCGCCTCTTCGAGCGCCCGGGTCTCGGGAGTCTGTTGCTCGACGCGTTCGGCGCGCGCGACATCCCAGTGGTGCAGGGCTGCGCGTTGGTGGTCGCGATCCTCTATGTGCTGGTGAACCTCGGGAGCGATCTGTTGCTGCTCGCCATCGATCCTCGGGTGCGTCTCTCGTGAAGCGCGTCGCCTTCGTATTGGTGATCACCTTCTTACTGCTCGCAGCGCTCGGCCCCCATCTCAGCGCCGCCTCGCCGCTCGACATCGACTTGGGCCACGAGCTCGAGGGCCCGAGCGCGCAACACTGGCTGGGCACGACGGAGAACGGCGTCGACATCCTCGCGGTGATGCTGCACGGCGCGCGGGTCAGCGCGAGTGTGGCGCTGATGGCGGTGGGTCTCTCGGTCGGCGTGGGGGTGTTGCTCGGGGTGCTGGCAGGACATCTCGGCGGCGCGCTCGATCACGCGGTGAGTGGTCTCGCCGATCTGATGCAGGCCTTCCCTTCGATCGTGCTTCACATCGTGGTGCTCGCGCTGGTGGCCCAGCCCACCCTCGTGCATGTTGCCCTGGCCCTCTCGCTGAATGGCTGGGTGCTCTTCGCGCGGCTGGCCCGCGCCGAGACCTTGCTCGTTTCGCAGCGCGAGTACCTCACGGCCGCGCGCGCGCTCGGGGTGACAGAATCGACGGTGGTGTTTCGTCACGTCCTTCCCAACATCGCAGGCCCGTTGGTGGTGCAAGCCAGCAGCGCACTGGGCGGCGCCGTGGTCGCCGAGGCGTCGCTCTCCTTTCTGGGTCTCGGTCCCGGCGCAGGAATCTCCTGGGGCGCGCTCCTCGATCAGGGCGCGGGCCTACTCCTACGCTTCCCTCACGTCGCCCTGATCCCCGGCATTGCCATCATCCTCACCGTGCTCGGCTTCCATGGGATGGGGGATTGGCTTCGTGACCGCCTGGATCCCAAGAGTCGCCTCTGACGAAAATGCACCACATCGCCTCCCTGTGGCTGGGACCCAACGCCTGAAGGGTAGTTGCCCTCGATCCGGGTGGCGGCTGGGTGACGGCGCCTCCGTTCGCGGCGGGGATCAGGCTCGATGTCGCCTTGGCACGCTTCGCGCTTTGGCAGCCGACGCGACCTGATCTTGGATGTTCGGGGTCAGCGCGGACATCTTGCAGTCGGTGACCCACACCCTCGGGGTCCTGCAGGCCCAGACCATCCCCTAGCGATCGTTCGAGATGTTCCACCGCGCGCTCACGGCCATGCCGGAGCGCCCCGAGGTGCTCGGCGTGGTCCTCAACATGTTCGATCGCTCGAGCTCGGCGTCCGTGCTCACCGGGGTCACGGACGCGATGCCCTACCGTCTGCTGGAGACGACCATCCCCCGCGCCCGCGCGATCGAGTCCGCCTGTGAGGCGGGCGTGCCTCTTCAGTACCTGACGCAGGACGCCCCCGCCGTCGCCTGGCTCGTCGAGATGCTGGCCGAAGAGGTCCGAAGCGCGCTGGACCTGGAGTCGGTCGCCCAGCCCGTCGCCGCCTCATTTCTGGTGTGAGTCGTTCGTGGAGTGAGCGCGACTTGGGGGAGCAGTACTTTAGAAGCGCGGGTTGTTGAACGTCACGTCGTAGCCCGTCGTGGTCGACGGAGGGTGGATCGCCGTCACGTCACAGCCGGTGTCGCCGCTCCCATCGATGTGGGTGACCACGTCGGCGACGCGCCACATCGCGCCGATCCCCGAGGTCCCGCGGGTCCCGCTGAACGCAGGCACGGTGTCGGGCGCCACACCATAGGTGGAGGTCAAGCGCCCGCCGCAATACACGTTCACCACGGGCCTGGCGATCGTGCCCGTGAAGTTCTGGACCATGATCCGGAACCGCTCGCCTTCATTTGGGGTGTCGACGTTGATGTTCTCCGGCACCCCGGTGCCCTCGGAGAGGTTGTTGTCGATGTCCAGACGGGGATTGCCGCACGAGCCGATGGCGCGCCACTGCGCGCCGAGGGGTCCACCGTCGCACTCGGCCAGCGGGCTCGTGGTGTATCCCCAGTTGGCCCGGGGATACATTCCGCCAGCGCGCAGGGTGCCGCGGATCAGCGCCTCGCAGTTGTGCCAGCCGCACACATCGCGCGAGGGCTGGAACGCATCGACGGTGTCGAGGTACCAGTTCCCGGAGAAGCCCGGGCGCGAGAGGAAGAGATCCAGATCCTGGGTCTGGCTCTCCGGATAACACATCTCGATCCGCAGCCCGGGGCCCTCGACGTGCACGATCCAGGTGCAGGTGAAGGTCTCCCCCGTGTCGGTGATGACGGTCATCGTCACCGTGTAGTCCCCCGAGAGCGTAGGCCGGAAGACGGCGTTCTGCGCGTTGGCGCCCGTCACCGTGTAGCTACGACGCGGCAAGATCGCCTCGCAGGGTCCGCCCGTGACGGCCCAACTCCAGCTCATCGCCGTGCCCGAGAAGAAGTCGCCGCCTCGAAGGGGGTAGTCGTTGAAGGGCGAGCCATCGGCCACCCGGGGATCACCCGGTCCGGGGCACATGCCCATGGGCACGCAGCCCTCGACCTCGTCCGTGCATCCGTTGCAGTCGTTGTCCAGGCCATCACAGGCCTCGGCGCCTGGGGGAATCCCACCCTCGCACACACCCCACGTACCGAACTCCCCGCCTCCGGTGCAGCGCTGCATTCCGTCCTGACACGCGCCCACCGCGCGGCGCCCCGGGGGACCCCGAAAGCACGGCTGCACGGCGCCAGGGACGCAGCTGCAGTTCTCATCGACCAGACCATCGCAGTCGTCGTCGAGCTGGTTGCACAGACCTCGCGCCGACTCGTCGAGGGCAGCGAGGCACCCGGTGGGGACGATGGCACTCGCCGGGCAGAGCGCCTCGACGATCATCCCGCTGTCGGGGTCATACATGCTGCCGTCCGCGAGCATGGCGGACGCATCGATCAGCATCCCGCCATCGGCACCCACAGGCCAGCGGGGATCGAGGCTGTCGGGGACGCCATCTCCGTCGCTGTCACGCGGCGGCGTGGCGGGGTCGCTGTCGCCCGCCTCGATCTGATCGCCAAACCCATCACCGTCGCTGTCGGTGTCCAGGTAGTTCGGGGCTCCGTCTCCGTCGAGATCGCCTTCGCCCTCCTCGGCGTCACAGATGGTGTCGCCATCCATGTCGGCGCAGTCCGCTCCGCCGATGTCGATGTCGGTACTCCCATCGCGGCGCGGCGTGCCCGGCGGCTCCGAGCACCCAGAGGCGATCATCCCCGCGATCACGATCGAGCACACCCAGAACGACAGGCGATAGGACATGACGCCATGAGGCGGGGATCGCGCCCCGGTGTCAACCCTGTCCGCGAATCAGACCCGGTGAAGCTCGCCCAGGGTGCCCCGGAGCGAGAGGGTGGCGCCGGTGTGGGTCACGACCTCCGGGATCCCGAAGTGCTCGTCGTCCTGCCCCATCCAGCGCAAGAGCGTGGTGAAGAGCTGGTTCTGGGACGGGCCGATCGGGAACTCGCCGTGCCCCTGCCAGGGGTAGGGCGTGGTCAGGTCGCGGGCGTAGCGCACGTAGCGCCCCAGCCGAAAGAAGTCGCTCCCGCCGGCCAACAGCGTGCAGACGTCGTTGTGCTCGTGGGTGCCGGTCGCCAGCTCGGTGAGCCAGACCACCGCCGTGTGATCGAGCAGTGATCCGTCTCCGTCGCGCATCCCATCCAGGCGCTCGAGGAACCCCACCAGCCGCTGCGCATACCAGACGTTGTAGTCGATCATCGCGCGCTCGGAGACTGGATTGAAGGGCTCTCCCCCGGTGTCCACCGAGCTGTGGGCGTAGTTGTTGTGGACGTCGTTCTCTTCCGGATACCCGAACTCGGCCGTCCGCAGGATGGCGGGGATGATGGTGATCACCCGGGTCAGATCACAGGAGAGCGCGAGCGCCGCGAGATCGAAGTACTGCGCGACCCGGACCCGATTGGCGGCGTCCTCGTCGATGAGCAATGCAGGATCACAGGCGACGGCGCTGGTGCTGGCCAGGCTGCGCTCGAGATCGGCCAGCAGATCGCGGTGGTCCTCCAGCTTGCGGCGGGCGTCGCGGCCCACCCGAGGGAGCACGAACTCGTACTCGCGCGCCGCCGCGTCCACCACGCTGGCCCTCGACGCGTCCAGGCGATCGGCGCGGGTGGGGATACCGGTGCTCGGCGGTCGGTAGATGCCGAGCAGATCGTCGTAGATGCGCTCCGGGCTCTCCACCCGCGGCGACTCGCGCCCTGCCTCGAGGAACGAGTACGGGAGATAGTGGTTCGCGCCCCACACGGGCGCATCGACGCGGCCTGGGCCCCCGCTCCTATCGCCGAGCACCTGATCTATCGATCGCCCGCCCCCGAGACAAGGGACCAGCGGCGCGCGCTGGAACGCGGGCTGGGCGCACAAGAGGTGCGCCATCGCGATGTTGTGGTTGTTGAGATCGGCGCCCTCTTCGTGTCGTGCGAACGCCCCGAGCACACTCGTATGACAGAGACCCTCGATGGGCAGGATGCGATCGCGCATCGCGTGGAATGGCCGCAACACCTCCGACAGCTCTTCGCGACCCACCCCCAAGAGATCCCTTTCCACGGTGCGGGTGTCGGGCAGTCCAGGCAGGCCCATGTGCCAGCCATTCCACACGTGCCCGTGACCGGTGCACATGAACACCGTCCGGCGCGGCGCCGTGGGCTCGTCCGCGCGCGCGGGACTCGAGACCAGACCGCTGGCGGGGACGCCCAGCGCCGCGCCGAACGCGCCGAGGCCGAGCGCCGAGAGAAAGCGGCGACGATCGAGCACGGTGACCGGAGGGAGCCTCTTCATTCGATACTCATTCGGCGATACTCATTCGGAGAGCGGCAGTCGCTGGCGAAAGGTAGGGTCGGTGACGATGGCCAAGAGCAGCGCGTCGATGCGCCCGCCCGAGCCCGCAAAGTGCGCATGGACCCGCTGAAGCGCGGCCGCGTCGTTGCCCGTCAGCGCGCGGCCCCAGACCATCTCCATGAAGCGCCTCGTGTAGCAACGCTCCACCGTCATGCTGCGGGCCAAGAGCGCGGAGAGTTCGACCCCACCGTGGTAGTCGCTCGCGACGTCGAGACCGACCAAGCGGCCGCTCGCGTCGATGGGTTGGCCCACATCGAGGGTTCGGAACACCCCGCGCGCGTCGTAGCTCTCGAGACCGAAGCCCACGCCATCGAGGCGACGGTGGCAGCTCTGGCAGCCCGGGGACGCGGTGCGCGCGGCGAAGAGCTCGCGGTTGGTGCGGGGCCCTTCTCCTTCTTCGGGGACCGGCTGGGTGAGATCGGCGCTGGCCGGCGGCGGATCGAACGCAGCACAGGTCACATGGCTCAGGACGAAGTTCCCCCGCAGCGGCGGCGACGCGTAGCCGGGGTGCGCGTGCGAAGCGAGCACGGCTATCCGGGTGAGGATGCCGGCCCGCTCGCCTTCGGGAAGATCGACCTCGACCCACGTCCCTGGCACACCCTCGAACGGCACGCCGTAGAGCGTGGCCAAGCGCTCGTTCACCTGCGCTCGACGGCTGGTGAGGAGCGCGCTCAGGGTCCCTTCGCCGTCGCTGAGCGCCAGGCTGATGAAGCGCAGCGCCTCCTCGTGCGCGGCGGCGATCGTCGCGGCGTCCCAGTCGGGATCGCCCGCACGCGAGAGATGCTCGGGGATGAGGATCCGATCGAGGTCCAGCCACTGCCGATGAAAGTGGACCAGCATCCCGCGGGTGCGCCGGTCTTGCAGCATGCGTCGGGCCTCGGCCTCGATGGCCACGGGCTGCTCCAACCGTCCTTCGCGCGCCGCGTCGAGCAGCGCGGCATCAGGCATCGACTGCCACAAGGTGAACGAGAGACGGCTGGCCATCTCGTAGGAGGAGACGGGGATCACGGCGTCGTCGGGCGGCGCGCCCTCGCTCGGGGGCGGAGAGAACTCGATGCGATAGAGGAACGCGGGCGACTGAAGCATGGTCGCGATGGTCAGCTCGGCGGCGGCGCGAACGTCGAGCTCGGAGGCCCAGTTGCGAAAGAGCGACTCGAAGCGCGCGATCTCATCCTCTGCGAGCGGTCGGCGGAACGCTCTGAGGCCGAACGTGGTGATGAAGGTGTGCCCACAGGACTCGATCTCGGTGGGCGTCGTCGGTCGCGCACAGCCCATGAGCGTGTGCAGCCGATCGTCGTCCGCGACCGCAGCGGCCGCCCAGGTGCGCGCGGTGTCTTCGTACCGTCGCAGGAGGAGCTCGGACGCGCCCATCGCCCGCGCGTCGTTCTCCAGCCCGTCGCGCGCGGTGTCGTCCGGTAGATCGGGCGGCGCCAGATCGATCCCGAGCAGATCCCTCAGACTGTTCCGGTATTCCGCGTGCGAGAGCCGCCGCAGCGGCTCGGGCTCGGTCACGCTGGTCAGCTCGCGCGGTCCGGCAGGACGCGGCTCGTCGCACCCCACAGCGAGCCAGAGGGCGCATCCCATCAGCCAGATGCATCGAAGGGAAGGGTTCAACGGAGTCCGGGAGGATAGCGCAGATCCGCGCGCGACCAGCTCCGGAGCTCGTCGAGGTGTGGCGTTGATGCAGAACGGACGAAGGGCCGGTGCGCCCGCGAGAACGCACCGGCCTCCGAACGCCGCCCTTCGAGTGGGCAGCTCAACGCCCCTTTGATTATGGGCAGCTCAGCGTGCCCATGAAGTTGCAGCAGCTGCTCCCCGCTCTCCATGTGCCTGGCGGCGGAGGCGCCGCCGCGCACTGCGCTGCGTCGCTCGCCGCCGGGATGCCTCCCGCGAGGGCGTTCCGGACGTAGCAGAAGTCAGGGTTCGCGGCGGGCTGCGCCGCGCGGCAAGCGATGATCGCCGCCGCCATGTCGGCCGCCACGAGCGTCGTGCTCGCGCGCCCGTTGTTGCAGCCGAAGCCTGGGAGCGCCCAGCCGCAAGTGAACATGCGGATCGGTGCGACGCACGTACCACTGCCGTTGCAGGTGCCACCTGCGCACGCGGTACCGGCGGGCGCGTTTCCGCTCATCGAGCACACGGGCGCGCCACTACCGCAGGCGATGGCGCCGCTGGTGCAGGGGTTTCCGGTGGAGCACGACATTCCGGCCGTGCAAGCGACACAGGTGCCCGAGCCGCTGCAGACGCCACTTGGGCACGCGGTGCCCGCGGCGGCGTTCCCAGTTGCCGAGCAGACCGGCGCACCGCTACCACAAGCGATGCTGCCTGTG
>Ga0105047_10003423_pt1 | contig 27951 bp, 20 predicted proteins | sample MAT04_FD_78384 | JGI IMG/M metagenome (GOLD analysis project Ga0105047, IMG submission 78384) | Freshwater microbial communities from Lake Fryxell liftoff mats and glacier meltwater in Antarctica - MAT-04 (megahit assembly) | ecosystem: Environmental > Aquatic > Freshwater > Ice > Liftoff... | reverse complement strand
GCGCCGCCACCGTGTCGCGCGCGTGTACCGAGTTGGGCGTTGCGATATACACCGCGTCGATCGACTCGTCCCTGTCAAACCTTGCAATATCCTCATAACCAAAGACCCGGTCACGCCCCAGCCCCAGCATGTCCGCAAACGCCTTGCCCTTCTCCGGGTTGCCCGTCACCAGCGCTGTGATCTCACACCGCGGCGTGAGTTTGAGCGCTGGCAGAATCTCATCGATCATCAGTTTGCCCAAGCCCACCAGAGCGAAGCGAACTTTTCGCGCTGGCGGGCCGGGGATGACCGGCCCACCCTCCTGTGCCGCCGCCGTGAGAGAGACCGGCTTGCCCGCGTCCCTCGTCGCAGTGGGGGCCGCTGGGGCCTTGTCGGGTTTGAGTGTTCTCGGCGGCTGGGTCAATCCCGGCTGACTCCCCAGCACGCTGTGAACCACGCCCACCGAGAGCACCGAACCGCCCAGCGAAACCACCGATCTACGCGAAAGGCCACGCGAGACTGAACCAGAAATCGGGCCAGAGCCGGGAGTAGATCGATTCATAAATATCTCGATTGAAAGTTTACAACACGTTTTCTCGAACCAAACTAAGTGACACGACAATCCACCGACCGCCCGACCCCCGCCCGCGCCGAAGAAGCACCGGCGCGATCATCTGTCCGGCTCATCCTGGGCGCCACGGCGCGGGCCTCACAACCGCATCATCCCAGAACCGGCGAAGCGCGACGGGTAGGAACCATCACCGTTTCGCCAGCCGCACGCTTCGATGCCGATGCCGCCAGCGCCGGCTTAATCACCACCTTGATGCAGCCATCCTTCTTGTCGCGAAACTTGGTATACGCCTCGGGCGCATCATCAAGAGCCACCGTGTCAGTGATAACAAACGAGGGATCGATCTCGCCCTTTTCAATCATCGCCAGCAGCGGCTTGAGATAGCGCTGCACATGCGTCTGCCCGGTGCGGATCGTGAGCCCCTTGTTCATCACGGCCCCCCACGGCAGGCCCAGCGCGCCAAAGTAGACCCCCGGGTCAGAAATCTTCCCGCTCTTCCGGCAGCACTTGATAATCTCAGCCAGCGCGTACGGCCTGTCGGCCTCAAGCCGCACCGCGTCTTTGGCCTCGTCAAACAGCGCCTGCGACGGGCTTGCCGAGTGCGCCTCGGCGCCCACCGCGTCAATGCAGCAATCCGGCCCGCGGCCGCTCGTCATCGCCATCAGCGTCTCATACACATCCATCAGTTTGAAGTTGATAACCTCAGCCCGCCCATGCTTCGCTGCCATCGCCAGCCGCTCGGGCACGTCGTCAATCGCAATCACCCGACCCGCGCCGAGTTTCCACGCGCTCTGAATGCTGAACTGCCCCACCGGCCCGCACCCCCACACCGCCACCGTCTCGCCGGGCTGAATGTCGCAGTTCTCAGCCGCCATCCACCCCGTCGGAAAAATATCAGACAAGAACACAACCTTCTCGTCGGGAACGCCATCGGGAATCTTGATCGGACCAACATCGGCAAACGGCACCCGCAGATATTCCGCCTGCCCCCCGGCAAACCCGCCCATCATGTGCGAAAAGCCAAACGCCCCGGACGGTGCCATCCCCATGATTTTCGACGCCTCGGCCTTGTTGGGGTTCGATTCATCGCACGCAGCAAACAGCGTGTTGTTGCAGAACCAGCACGTCCCGCATGAGATGGTAAACGGCACCACCACCCGGTCACCAACCTTTAGTTTCTTCACCGCCCGACCAACCTCCACGACCTCACCCATCGGTTCATGCCCGATGATGTCGCCCGCCTTCATCGTCGGCACAAGCCCGTGCAGGATGTGCAGGTCAGAGCCGCAAATCCCCGACATAGTCACGCGGATCACCACGTCGCGATCGTCCTCAATCCGCGAATCCGCAACCTGATCAACCCGAACGTCGTTCTTGCCGTGCCAGCAAAGTGCTTTCATTTGACTATTTCCTCGTGAACCGGCTCATGCTCGAACAGCGAGCACGCGCCACCACATCAGGGATGATCCACTCAGCCCGTGAGCATCCACTGAAAGCTCCGTGAAAAACCAATCACCAGCGCGGCTGCACGTTCCGGCCTGATTCTCACCCCGTCAAATCCCGCCCGCAATCCGCTCAATCCCAGAGTTCCACAGCACCGGCCCGCCCGCGTGAGCAACACCAACTGTGTGAAGTCCAATCGCTCGAAGGGCCCCGTAAACCATCTCGATCGTCGCCAGTTCCTCGGCGCCACCGGCGCTCCTCGCCGCCCGCACCATCGACTCACCCGCACATAAGCCCCCCCACACACAGGCCATCTCACCGCCCTGCCCACGCCATGTCCACGCCCCGTTCACCCCAGCCGACCGAAAATCTCTCCAAGCTCCGGTGGGGCGTTCACTGACAGATTCCCATCCTCAATCTGATACGGCAACTCAATCCACCGCCCCCGCCCGTCCGTCCACCACACCCGCGGCGAGATCGCACCCGGCGACTCTACCGCCGCCTGATGCGTCAGCGTGATCAACCGGCTTATCGCCGTCAGCACCTTCGGGGTTGAGAGCGGCATCGCCAGAATCGTGTGCCGATCGGGCAGACTCACGAACGCGCCCTCATGGCGAAACAGCGACGGGAACCGCTCGCCAATCACCAGCGCCAACGACGCCACCAAAAAGCTGTCGCCGCTGATGAGCGTGATCGACGCTCCATCGCCCTCGGGCAGTTCCAGTTCCGCCACTTCCGGCTCCGCCACCCGCTCCACGTTCCGCAGCGCCACCGCAAACAACTCGTCCTTGTCGCCCAGCCGCTCACACTCGGTGTCGGTCACGTTGCGGATCGAGTTGGGCATCTCCAGGCACAGCACCGTCATCAGCCCCGGAATATCACTCCGGCGCACCAAACTCAGCGCCCCTTCCTCAAACGCACCTTCCTCCCACAGCCGAAGCACCAGCAGCTTGCGAACCTCTTCCGATGTCATCGTCTCCGTATCAATATCCGCATCGGCATCAAACGCCGCCCGCACCGTGCTAAAGTGCCCCGCGATAAGCTCCGCCCATTCCTCATCCTCCGCCCCAGCGCACAGCGCGGCCAGATTGCTCAGCCCCCAACGCAGGTCCTTCTGCTCGGCGTTCTGCGGAATCACCCACCCGTCCTCAATCACCACCTCCACACCCTGGGCCTCAAAGTAGTCGGCCAGGGCCCGCTCAAACTGCCGCGCGCGGGCCGCAGTTCGGAACACGGCCGCCCAGTCGGGAAGGGATCGCTGCTTGTCAGATTCGGCGCTCATGCGGGAGGGTAACCAGCATTCACCAATGACGTCCGCCGCCCACCAGCCATCGTGACGCAAAAACTGAGCGTCAAAGCGCAGCCCCCAAATGACCGATAAGGTGCGAAGCCGGCCCCCGGTCCCCTTGGAGCTTTCCGTGCGCGCCCTCCGTTTTGATGGCCAATCTGTCCGCCTCCTCACCGACGTTGCCCAGCCGACCCCCGGCCCCGGCGAAGCGCTCATCCGCCCCACCCTCGTGGGCATCTGCTCGACCGATCTCGAAATGTCCCGCCCCGGCTCAAACTTCCGCGGCACGCTCGGCCATGAGTTCGTCGGCATCGTCGAATACGTCAATCTCCCAGACAACGCCACCCCCGGGATCATCGAGCGCGCCAAACGCCTCAAAGACAAACGCGTCGTCGGCTCCATCAACATCGTTTGCAGCAAGTGCGACATGTGCCGCTCGGGCCTCTCCTCACACTGCCGCTCCCGTACCGTGCTCGGCTGCTTCGGCAAAGACGGCTGCTTCGCCGATTTCCTCACCCTTCCCATCAACAACCTCTCGCCCGTTCCGGCCGGTCTTGATGATGCCCGCGCCGTCTTCGCCGAGCCGCTCGCTTCAGCCGCCCACGTCACGCAGATGTTTCGCGTCGAAGGCAAGCCCTACATCACCGTACTCGGCGATGGCAAGCTCGGCCTGCTCTGCGCGCAGGTCATGGCCCGCCTCAACGCCAGCGTCCGCCTGCTCGGCAAACACCCTGAAAAGTTCGGCCTCTGCGAGAAGTGGGGCGTCAAGCATCGCCATATCGACGATGTCGGCCGCCGCGCCGATCAAGATGTCGTCGTTGACTGCACCGGCAGCGCTTCAGGCCTCGCCCTCGCGATGCAGCTCTGCCGGCCCCGCGGCAAGATCATCCTCAAATCCTCCGTCTCGCCGCTCCCCATCCTGCCCGGCGCGCCCATCCCCGGTGCCAACCACCCCGCGTGGAGCGCGCCCGTCAACCTCGCGCCCATTGTCATCAACGAGATCGAACTCATCGGCAGCCGCTGCGGACCCATCGAGGTCGCCCTCGGCATGCTCGAGCGCGAGGAAGTCCAGGTTCTCAACCTCATCACCAAGCGCATGAAGCTCGATGCCGGCCCCGCCGCCTTCGATGCCGCCCGCCAAGGTGCCATCAAAATCGTCATGGAGATCTAATCCCGCCCGCTCCCGCCCTTCCAAGTGCCCACGCCCCCCGTCCCTACCCGCGAGCCCGTACACACACCGCCCACACGAATGAACCCAACCCCATATCGTGCCGGATCTCGTAAGTGCTGACGTAGCATCACCCGCCCGTCTCGGACCAATGACGGCCCCTTTCGCTGCCCACGGAATGGTTAAACAACCGTGACTCACGCCGACCCCAACCAGTTCACCCTCGTGCTGCAAAGAGCCCAGGCGGGCGATACGCGCGCAGCCGACGAACTCGCCACGCTCATGTACGGCGAACTCAAAGCCGTCGCGGTCGCCATGCTCCGCCGCGAGGGACCGGCCGCCGGAGGAGGCGCCGCGCCGCTCACCCTCCAGCCCACCGCCCTCGTGCACGAGGCCTACGTCCGCCTTCTCGGCTCGGCTGGCAAGTCGCCCGCCTACAAAGACCGCAAGCACTTCTTTAACGCCGCCGCGCTCGCCATGCGCCACATCCTCATCGACCGTGCCCGCTCCGGCCGCATCGGCCAACGCTCCGCCGCCGTGGACTCAATCGTCCTCGGTGCCGATGGCAGCACCGCTGGCGGCCAGCACACCGCCGCCTCCACCGACGAGCAGTTCCTGGCCCTTGAAAACGCCCTTCAAGAACTCGCCGAGCGCGATGCGCGACAGCACGAAGTCGTCATGCTCCGCTATTTCGCAGGTCTCACCATCGAGCACACCGCCGAAGTCATGGACCTTTCAACCGCCACGATCAAAAGTGAATGGACCTACGCCCGCGCCTGGCTCCTGCACCGAATGGAGAAGGACGGGCACGCCCGATGAGCGGCGCTGACCCATCAGTCGTGCGGGCCTTGTTTGAGCTGGCGCTCTCCGCCGGTGCCGACCAGCGCGCCAAACTCCTCGCCGATGCCCGCCCCCAAAACCAGGAAGCCTGCGACGAGGTCGAAGCCCTCCTCAAACACCACGAACGCACCAACGCCCTCCTCGACGCTCCCGCCGTCGCCGGCCTTGGCGGCTCTATGACCGGTGCAGGCTCGCTCTCCGGCGGCGTCCGCCCGAGCGGCGACTCCGCCCGCCCCGCCCGCATCGGCAGCTATGAGATCATCGGCGTCCTCGGCGAAGGCGGCATGGGCGTCGTCTACGAAGCCCGCCAGGAAACTCCCCGCCGCCAGGTCGCGCTCAAGGTCGTGCGGCCCGAACTCGTCACCAGTTCCATGATGCGCCGCTTCGCCCACGAGGCCGAAGTCCTCGGCCTCCTCCAGCACCCCGGCGTCGCGCAAGTCTTCGAGGCCGGCTCTGAAGTTGACGACAAAGGACACCGCCGCACCTTCATCGCCATGGAGCTCATCCGCGGCGCCACCATTATCGAGCACGCCCAGGCCCGTTCCCTCTCCGTTCGCCACCGGCTCGATCTCGTCGCCCAGGTCGCCGACGCCGTTGACCACGCCCACCGCCGCGGCGTCGTTCATCGCGATCTCAAACCCGCCAACATCGTTGTTGACGACACCGGCCGCGCCCGCGTGCTCGACTTCGGCGTCGCCCGCCTCACCCAGTCCGGCCCCGACAGTGCCACCATGCACACCGCCGCTGGCCAGATCATCGGCACCCTCGCCTACATGAGCCCCGAGCAGGCCGCCGGCGATCCGCGCTCGATCGATTCCCGCGCCGATGTCTACGCCTTGGGCGCCATCCTCTACGAACTCCTCGCCGGCTCGCCTCCACTCCCAGTTACGCAGATGACCATCGCAGAGGCCACCGCCGCCATCCGCACCCGCGAGCCCACACTGCTCAGCACCGTGAACGCCTCGCTCCGCGGCGATGTCGAGTCCATCGTCGCCAAAGCCCTCGAAAAAGACCCCGGCGACCGCTACCAATCCGCCGCCGAAATGGCCGCCGACCTCCGCCGCCACCTCGCCGACGAGCCCGTTCTCGCGCACCCGCAAACCACCTGGTATCAGGCGCGCAAGTTCGCGCGCCGCAACCGCGCCCTCGTCGGCGCCGTCACCGCCGCCTTCATCGCCCTCGCCGCCGGCGCCGCCATCGCCATCTCACAAGCCCTCGCCGCCGACCGCGCCCGCGACAAGGCCGAGACCGCCGGCGTGAAACTCCGGGAACAACTCACCGAGACCGAGCGGCTCACCGTCAAAGAACGCACCGAACGCGAGCGCGCCGAGCGCGAAGCCGCCACCGCCCGCGGCGTGACCAACTTCCTCGTCGAAGTCCTCAACCAGGGCCACCCGGAGTTCGCTCAAAAAGCTGATCTCACGCTCCTCGAAGCCACCCAGCGCTCCGGCGAGCTCATTGACAAGCGCTTCGCCGATGATCCCGCTATCGCTTTCGCCATGCACCAGATCACGGGCTCAGTCTTCGGCGCTCAGGGCGATTCGGCACGTTTCGAAGCCCACTACAAGCGAAGCCTCGAACTCGCCCGCCAGCCCGGCGTCGTCAGCCCGCGCTCTCGCGCTGGCACCGCCGCGCAATACATTAACGCACTCTCAAACAACGACAAAGCCGCCGAGGCCGAAGTCGTCGCCAAAGAAGAACTCGCCTTCGCCGAAAACGCCCTCCCCGCCGCCGACGACGAACTCGCCGGCCTCCGCCTCCGCTACGGCGACATCCTCGCCCACACCGGCCGCGAGAAAGAGGCCGAGCCTTACCTTGTCGCCGCCCTCAAAGGCCGCGAAGAAACTCTCGGCAAGAGCGACCGCGCCACCAACGTCGCCGTCAACCAGCTCGCGCTCCTGTACGCCGGTATGGGCCGCAACGAAGAAGCCCTCCCACTTCAGCGTCGCAACCTCGCCAGTTGCATCGCCAACTTTGGGCAAGATCATCCCGATGTGAACGCCGCCCGCACCAACCTTGCCAGCGTGCTCACTAACCTCAAGCAGCACGACGAAGCCGTCACCCTCGCCCTCGCCGCCATCGACTCCACCCGTCGCATCCTCGGGCAAGATCATCCAGACACCCTCGCCATCGCCGAACTCGGCGGACGCGTGCTCAGCGCCGCCGGCCGCTTCCCCGAAGCCATCGAGCTCCTCAAAGACACCAACGAGCGCCTCAAAGGCCTCTCCCCGCGCAACCTCTTCCGCGAAGCCCGCGGCCTCAACGCCCTCGCCTTCGTCCAGGATAGAGCTGGCGACTTCCCCGGCTCCGCCACCACCCGCCGCGCCGTCGTCGCCATCATGCGCGAGCGCGCCGTTGACGATCAGTACTACCTCCTCTCTGAACAGTCCCTTGCCAACTCCCTCCTCAAAACCGGCGCCCACGCCGACGCCGTCGAGCACTACCAAGCCGCGCTGGCGCTCAAAGAGTTTGAACGCTCCTCACCCAGCAACCGCGCACGAGTTCTCGCCATGCTCGCCAGCGCGCTCTCCCTCGCCGGCAAACTCGCCGACGCCGATGCCCGCTTCGACGAAGGCTGGGCCATCGTCGAGGCCTCCAAAACCCACGCAACACCCGTTGGCAGAGACCTTGCCAAACTCCGCGCCGAACACTGCACCCGCGCCGGCCGCGACGGCGAAGCCGCCTACTGGACGGCCCAGCAGAACCGCGAAGGCGAGTAAGAACGCCCGCTCATTCGATGCAAACATTCACGCTCACTTCTCGGCCATCGCCTCAAGAGACTTGCGCAGCGACTCGTTCTTCTGCTTGGCCGCAAGGCTTCGCAAGTACCGCTGCGCTGAGGCCTGCCCCTCCACCTTCCGCACCACCCTGGCGATCTCTTCAGCATCGCGGAGCGTGCTCTCGCGCCGCGGGAAGCTCATCAGCAGCACCATCTGCCGCTGGCTCAGCAGCGTCCCCTGCGGCCCGCCCGCCGCCCCAAGCGCCTGCCACAGCATGTCCCCCGGGCCGTGCCCCACGCTCTCAATGTCATTGACCCGAGGCGAAGTGAGATCGGCAAGGTCGGTAAACGTTTCCAGGTCGGCCTTCATGAACGCCACCGGCAACACCGCCAGCGCTACCTCCTGCGTGACCTGCTCTTTCTGATCCCGAAGCATCGCCCGCGTCAACCGCAGCGCATCGGCATCGCGCCCGGCGATCAGCAGGTTCTCAACCGCCTCGCCAAACTTCCCAGCCTTCAGCGCCTCGGCAATCAGCACCGCCGTATCCACCGCGCCAGTCAGCGGCAGCGGCGAATCCAGCCGCGGCGCAGGCACGCCAAACGTTATGAGCGGGTCACCGATCACCGCAATCCGCCACGGGCCCATGCCATCAATCCGCGCCGCCGCGCCCAGCGGCGCGGGCGCCAGCATCCGCTTCACAAAGTCCGGCGTCGGCTGAAACGCCGTCAGAAACGGCTCATGCACCGAGCCGATATACGCATACGCCCCGCGCTCCAGCCACCGACCCGCCACCGTCGCCGTGTTGCCTGGCTGCTGCGCCGACCACGAGTGCACAAAGTGCACAATCGTCGGAAGGTTCAGCATTGGAATATCTCCGCCCACGCACTGCCCCGGCCGCAGATCAAAGCTCTCGCTCATGCCGCTCGTGTTCACGCAGATAAGCCCCGCGCTCACCCCGCCAACCTCACCCGCCCCCCCCGGCCCTTCCGCCCCTGCCCCCTTCGGCTTCTTCGTGCCCCCCAGCGTTCGCCACGCCCCCGCGCTCAGCACCCGCCACTCCTCGCTCCCCTGCCGCGGCACATCCGCCACCGAGGTCGCAAACCCCCCCTTGGTGAGCATCGCCCCCGCCGCCGTGCAGTCAAACGCGTTCCACACGCCCGTGTTCTCATACCCGTCAAACAACCACGCCGCGCGCGGCTGGATGAACAACGCGCACATCGCGTCGTTGGCCGCGCTCGAGGCCGTGCCGAAAATCTGCCCGCACCACGCCCAGCGCTCCATGTACTCACCCGCGCCCACCTTGCGGCCCACAATGTCCGTCGTCGCGACCGCTTCGCCCGGCTTGCACACAAACGGCGCACGCCCCAGCGGCGGCGATGTGCTCGGCACCACCGCCTTCACCGGCGTCGCCATGCACAGTGTCACCGCATCCACCGCATCACCCAGTTGGTCATACCCCAGCCCCGCATCGCGGCAAAAACGCGCAATGTCTTCACTCAGTTGCCCCGCCTGCACCAGCGACATCGCCCCGCTCGCACCACCGCCAATCGGCGGCGCATCAATCCACGCGATCAACTGCCCCCGCCCCGCCGCCAGCGCCAGCGCCGCCGTCCACGCCGGGTCATCCATGCTTGCAGCGATCACACCCGGCGGCGTGTGGTTGAGTTGCTTGTAACGCTCCAGCGTGCGCCCCGGCCCCTGCGCGCCCCAGGCGCTCGAAAGTGCCGCCTCCACCAGCGTCTGTCGGCCCGCCTTGTCGGCCGGCCACGCGTTCGCCGCCGGCGCGTCCCAGCGAACCACCTTGGCAGGCTCAAACGCCCGCACAAACCGCGCGATCTGCAAGCGCGCCTGCGGTGTCCCGTCATCAATCAGCACCGGAAAATGACCCTTGTCGAGCGACCACTCGCTAATGGCGATCACATAACTCCGCTCATCGCGCACCACCACCACGGTCGGCAGCACGCCAAGTTGCCGCCGCAACAACTCAGATCGAATCCCCAGCCGCACCTGCGGCGGCAGGTCTTCCACCCGCAACGGCTGTTTCGCCGAACCGTCACCCGGTGGATCCTTGGCTGGTGCCTGCCCGTCTTTCGTTGGCCCGTCCTGTGCATCCTTGTCCGGCGTCCCCGGCACCGATGGCGGCGTTCCCGTCGGCGCATCCTGCCCAAGTGCTCGGGGGCAAACCAGACCAGTGCTCATCGCCACAACCCAGGCAGCGACAGCAAGTGCTCGATGAATCATGAGCGCAGGATAGAAGTCGATTCCACCCAGCGTGAGGTACCTGCGCCTCTACGCTTGGTCCATGAAGATCCTTGCATGCGCGGCGGGGCTGGCAGCAGCTCTCACGATCCTGGTCGGCTGTGCCTCAAGTTCCGGTGATAAACACGCTCCCGCCTCCAAACTCAGCGGCCACCTCCTCATCATCGGCGGCGGCCTCGATGACGACAACCAGCCTGTCTACGACCGGTTCGTCTCTCTCGCGCGCAAGATCACCCCCACCGGCGCACCTCCAAGGGTGCTCATCGCCACCGCCGCCAGCGGCGACCAGCCCGCCAACCTCAAGGGCAAAACCGAGTCCATCGGCGCCTACTGCCCCGACTGCGAGATCGCCGGCATCGCCCGCGAAACCACCGAGGCCCAAACCGTCGCCCTCATCGACGCCGCCCAAGCCATATTCTTCACCGGCGGCGATCAAAAACGTATCACCACCCGCTACCTCAAAGACGGCAAAGACACCCCCGAAGCCGCCGCCATGCGCCGCCTCCTCGCCCGCGGCGGGGTCATCGCCGGCACCAGCGCCGGCGATGCCATGATGAGCGACCCCATGTTCCTCACCGGCCGCAGCGCCGAAGCCCTCGGCATCGCGTCCACCCGCACTCAGGCTGCCGACGACGACGATGCCGACACCAAGGGCAAACCTCCCGTGCTCGGCCCGCAGATCGGTCAGGGCATGGCCTTGCTCCCCTGGGCCGTGACCGACTCCCACTTCTTCGAGCGCCACCGCTTCGGCCGCCTCGTCGCCGCCCTCGAAGTCAGCGGCCAGCGCCTGGGCATCGGCGTCGGCGAAGATGCCTGCGTAGAAGTTGACCTCGCCACTGGCATGCTCACCGGCATCAGCATGGCCGATTCGCTCCTCGTCGATGTCGGCAGCCCCACCAGCGGCAGCAAACTTGAGCGCACCGGCCTCACCCGCCGCAACGTCCGCGCCCTCGTTATCCGCCAAGGCACCACCATCTCGCTCCCCGCGCGGCTCGCGGCCACCCTTCCAGCCGCGCCCGCCCAGCCCGAGCGTGTCGAAACCGTCACCATCGTCGAGCCCGGCCAGAATCGCCAGCTTGCCTCATGGCGGTTTTTTCTACGCGCCCAGACACCCCCCGCGCCCGGCACGCCCCTCACCGCCATCCGCCTCCAGCTCGATGGCTACCGCCAAACCGCCTGGCCCGATGGCTCCGGCTGGTCAGTGGTTGAGATTGGCCCCTTTTTGAATCAATAACACTGCAAGAACAGCAGACGTTCCGCCTGCGTATAGACGCCTGTGTTCCTATGATGAGTATCGCGGGTGGAATTACCGCTCGGCCTTGTGCCGCGCTTCCACCCCCTGCCCCGATGCGCGGCTTGCGCGTCAGTGCTGCAACGCGAGGCCCTGCCTCGGTGCGGCCCTTGCGTGTTGAAGAATCTCTTCCGCACGCTGCGGAGCGGTGATTCATGTCGATTGAAGTCCTCGCAGCATCCCCGCCTCCGGAGGCGGATGTCCAATCGAGCGAGCCAATCCCAGCGGAAGGAAAGGGCCAAGCCGAACAAACGGGTCCACACCCGGCCGCGAAGCCGCGCCGCCTCACCCCCGGCGACCGGCGCGTCCGCATCATCAACCTCGGTGCCATCATCATCCCCTTCCTCGGTCTCGCCACGCTCGCGTGGCTCTCCTGGGGCACCGGCTTTGACTGGACTCAGTTTGGCATCATGTGGATCATGGGCGTCACCTCCGCCATCGGCGTGACGGTCGGCTATCACCGCCTCTTCACCCACAAGGCCTTTGCCGCCCCGGCACCCGTCCGCTACGCACTTGCCGCCATGGGCTCCATGGCCGTTCAAGGACCGGTCATTGAGTGGGCCGCCACCCACCGCCGCCACCACCAGCATTCCGATGAATCCGAAGACCCGCACTCCCCCCACGCCCACGAGGGCGGCACTTGGGGCGACGGCATTCTCGACACCCTCCGCGGGTTTGCCCACGCTCACTTCGGCTGGCTCATCGAAGGCCGCCAGCGCGGCGGCGGTCGCTACAGCGTTGACCTCCGCGCCGACCCCGTCCTCGTCGCCGCCAGTCGCCACTTCAAACTGTGGGTCCTCATCGGCCTCGTGGCCCCGGCCGTCATGGGCGGCCTCATCACCATGACTTGGTGGGGCGCGTTCCTTGGCTTCCTCTGGGGCGGCATGGCCCGCGTCTTCGTGGTCCACCACGTCACGTGGAGCATCAACTCCGTCTGCCACCTCTGGGGCACCCAGCCCTTCCGCAGCCACGACGAAAGCCGCAACAACGCCCTCTTCGGCGTCCTCGCCCTCGGCGAAGGCTGGCACAACAACCATCACGCCTTCCCCACCAGCGCCCGCCACGGCCTGCGCTGGTGGGAGCTTGACATGAGCTACATGATCATCCGCGGCCTCGGCCTCGTCGGCCTCGCCCGCGATATCCGCGTGCCATCGCAAGAGCGAATGGACGAGAAGCTCAAGACCAACGAACGCTAAGCGAGCGCGGCAACTTTTTTGTAGCGGTCCACCACTCAAACCGGCAACGTGATCTTCGGCCACAGCCAACTAAACGTCGTCGCCGTCAGCAGCGTATACACCGCTGCATCAAAGAATGCGCCCGGCAGGTGCGACCACGGCCGGCCTTTCCAGATCGAATCGGTCAGCATGCTCCCGCCGTGTGCCAGCATGGCCACCGTGCACACGATCTGGAACACCTTCATGAACTCCGTACCTTGCGGCAGCGTCGCCGCCGCGACATAGGCGATCAAGACCGTCACGACCGTCAGATTGAACACCCACGCCCCCAGCATTTTGCCCATGTTGGGCACACCGGGCATGATGCAGACAGTGCCAAACGGTCCCGACTTGAGCAGTTCGGCCCGCTCGGGCGAAGGCGGCGTTTTGCTGTGGTCGCTGTAGGGGAACATATAGAACCCCGGCTTCAGCCCGCCCGAGCGAACCAGGTCGAGCATCTTCCCCTCGTGCTCGCCGAGGTTGCCATAGTCCTTCTTGTGGATCGGCAGCATCATCCAGATGACGCTGCTGGCGACGAACAGCGCCGCCACGGTGACAAGAATCGGCAGCCAGAGTGAAACAAGCGAAATGGCCATAGAGAACCTCCAGGCAAAGCCCTGTTAACGGGTGAGCGGGCGGGTACAAATCAACTTCCCGCGGCTGTGCGGCCCGCAGGTAATCCTTCGATACTACCAGATTCTCGGCCAGAACGCGACAGAACCATTACAGATGAATGAACGGTCGGCAGCCGGTTTTCGCTCCACTGCCGAAGACGCTCACGGATGGGTGGTGAACAAGGGTCAAGCACCGCCGCGCAAGCCTCGCCAGCAGCGTGTACGGGTTTGAAATACCATATCTTCCGCATGGCTTCCCTCCACTCGCACGTTATGGCAGTTCATCGCGTTGAAGAACGTCTGAAGCGGGTCACGGCGGCGCTCAACGCGGCCGGGGTGCCGTGCGCGGTGGTCGGTGGCAACGCGGTGGCTGCATGGGTCGGCAGTGTCGATCCCGGTGCGACGCGGGCAACCAGGAACGTGGATCTTCTGGTCCGTCGCCTCGACGCCGACCGCGTCACGACTGTGCTTGAATCGATCGGGTTTGTCCGCGAGAATCTGCGCGACATCGTCCTGTTCCTGCTGAGCCCAGCCGCAAATCCAGCGTCCATCTGGTCTGGGCGGCCGACCGGATTCGCCCCTCATACACCGTGATGTCCCCGGATATCACCGAGGCGCAGGCCGTATCAGAAGGCTTCACCGTGGTGTCCCTGCCGGCGCTCGTGCGGATGAAGCTCACAAGCTTCCGCGATATCGACCGCGTACATGTCGCAGACATGCTCTCGGTCGGGTTGATCTCGCCCGCCGTTCGTGCGAGCCTGCCTGCTGAGTTGCTGTCCCGGCTGGATGAGATCATTTGGTCGGGAGAAGATGAACGCAACTGACGCACCCGGGTCATTCGAGCAGTACGCTTGTGCCCATGAACTCCATCCGTCCCGCCACGCCTGCTGATCTGCCGCTCATCCTCGATCTCATCGGTGAACTCGCCGAGTATGAGCGCGAGCCGCAGGCCGCGGTCGCGACGATTGAGTCGCTGTCGCAGCATCTGTTTGGCGCGGGGCTCGGGCAGGGGCCGACGGCGCGGTGCGTGATCGGCGAGATCGATGGGGAGCCGCAAGGGTTGGCGGTGTTTTTCCATAACTTCTCAACATGGAAGGGCAAGCCGGGTGTGTATCTGGAAGACCTGTTCGTGCGCCCCGCGGCCCGTGGCAGCGGGCTGGGCAAGGTGCTGCTTCGGCATGTCGCCAAGGTGGCCGTTGCGCTGGGTTGCCCGCGCGTTGAGTGGGCGGTGCTGGACTGGAACGAACCCGCCATCGGGTTCTACAAAGCCTTCGGCGCGATCGCCATGACGGAGTGGACGACGTTTCGCCTGACGGGCGAGGCACTGGCGAACTTTGCCGCCGGCGAGGCGTGATATGCTCGGTCGGATTAGACCTTGAGCGACGCCATATCGATCACGGCTTCCTTGCCTTCGCTCAAGGCCTTGCATGCTGCGAGCATGACGACGGCGGTCTTGAAACCTTCTTCGGCCGTGCACGCGGCGGGCTTGCCGGAAGCCGTGGCCTTGATGAAGTTCTCAAGGGCGTAGTAGAGCGAGGTTTGCTGCAGGCCCACGCCGTCTTTAAGCTTGCCCTGGCTGGCGAGCTGGGTGGCATCGGCGATGAGCGTGATGCCGGTGTCGGTGTGGAAGGGCTGACGGTTGGCGTAGACCTCCCAGCCCTGGGTCGGGGCATCGCTCTCTTTGAACATCCAGCCGTGCGTCCACGCGAGCTTGATGGCCGAGGCCGAGCCCTGGAAGAGTTCGTACTTGCCTTCGTAGGAGTTGGCGAGGGTTGCGAAGCTGGTGGCGTGCGCGCCGTCTTCAAAGACGAAATCAACGTGGACGGTGTCGGCCACTTCGCGGCCGTCGGTATGGAGGCGAACGCCGCCGCTGGCGCGAACGCTCACGGGCTGCTTGCCACGGTACCAGTGGAGCACGTCGAGCTGGTGCGAGATGATCTCGCCGATGAGGCCGGTGGAGACCGCCTTGTCGAGGCGCCAGTTGAGCACGGCCTCGCGGGCGGAGTCGCTGGCGGCGACGCGCCAACTGGTCTTCTGGGCGTAATGGGTGCGCATGGCGGCCATGTCTTTGAACGCGTCGGTCTTGAAGAAGGAACGGGCGAGGCCATAGACCGGGTTGCTGCGGCCTTCGTGGCCGACGGCGAAGATGGTTTTGGAACCGCCCCCCCCACTGCCGGCGGCCTTGGCGATGGCGCGGGCGTCTTCAACGGTGGTTGCAAGCGGGCCTTCGCAGTAGACGTGCTTGCCGGCGGCGGCGCAGTCCACGGCGGGCTCGCGGTGCATGTGGCTGGGCGTGGCGATGATAACGGCGCTCAGGCCCTTGGCCTTGTCGAGCATTTCTTTGTGGGTTGCGTAGCCCTCGGACCCCGGCGCGCGGCCTTTGGCCGATTGCAGGCGTGTCGCATCGGTATCGCAGACGGCGACGACGGTCACGGCCTGATCCATCTTGGCGAGTTCGGCCAGAATGGCCCGGCCCTGTTTGCCACAACCGACAAGCCCGACCTTGAGCGGGTCAGCAAAGCGCGGCATGGCGGGGGCGAACTCGGGAAGAATGGCAACGGCGGCGAGGCCACCGGTGGCGACGAGGAACTGGCGACGGTCGAGATTGTTCATGGTGCCTTTCAGGAGGTGGGAAGTTTACGCGTTGCGCGAGCAAGTAGGGCGGGCGGAGGCTGCGGGGTTACGCGGATCGCGCTGGGGGGTGGCGGGGGATGAGCCGGAGCAGCCGGGGAGGGGATGAGCCACAGAAATTCCCAGACGGCCCAGATAGCGTTTTGGAGGACGGTGGTGGGATGGAAGGTCGGGGCGGGAGGGGCGAGGCGAGTCGGTCTCTGTAAGGTTTCCTTTGAGTCCACCGTTCGTGGGTAGGGTCAGGTCAGTCTCAGTCTCAGTCTCAAGTCTCAGTCTCAGTCTCAGTCTCAGTCTCAAGTCTCAAGTCTCAAGTCTCAAGATTTGAGACGACGAAGGCGCTCAGATGCAGCGGGACTGGGATTTTTCATGCGTTATAGGACCTATTGTTGGGCTGACCATGGGTCCGGACGCGATTGGGCGTTTAGATTGAGATTTGAGACGGGGTTGAGATAAGGTCTGATAATGTCTTGAAAGCAGGAGTCAGTGAGGCAGGTGGGACCTGGGCCTGGCGAAGGAGGGATGTTGAGTTTAGAAAGACGGCGCGTCTATATACATGGGGGTGGCGGGGCGGCGGGGCGGGCGCGGGGTGGTTGAAGAGGGGGGCGTGGTTGGTCGGTCGGTCGAGGGCCGCGGGCGGTGATGGCGAGGGACGGGGGCACGACGGATTTGCCGCTTGTTGCATTCTGGCGTTTTTCATGTAGGCTTGGGGCATGGGAATCACCAGCCAGCGGTCACCGGGCACGCAACTACTCCAGGCGATGAGACTGGCCGGGCTGGCGGGGGCGATTGTCGGGCTGGCTTCGACGGCGTGCGTGGCGCAGCAGTTTGCGACATTTACGCGGGTGGGTGATCTGCCGGGCGGGGCGTTTTTGAGTGAGAGCTGGGCGATCTCGGGCGATGGCCAAATCGCGTGGGGCGGAAGCGTTGAAGGCGGTGGCGGGTTCAGCCCGCGCTTTGCGGCGTGCGGGTTTGGTGAAGAGCTGGGGCTGTTCTCGATCTTCAGCGATGCCTCGGGGCCGAGCATTGTGGCGTTTGGCGCGAGCTTTGACGGGGGCGTGGTGACGGGCAAGGCCGATCACGGGTCGTTCAGCCCCTTGGGCGTGCAAGCGTGGATCTATCGGCCGGGGATCGGGGCGGTTGAGATTGGTGACTTGCCGGGCGGGGCGACGGGTGTGGCACGGGGGATTGGGCGGGCGGTTTCGAGCGATGGTGCGTTTGCAGCTGGAATCGGCGAGTCGGTGCGCGGGACGGAAGCGTGGCGGTATGAGATTGCGAGCGAGACCTTTGTGCCGCTGGGCGACTTGGCGGGCGGGCCGTTTGCGAGTTACGCCATGGGGATCAGTGGTGATGGCGCGGTGGTGGTGGGTTCGAGCAGTTCGTCGGTAGTGCAGAGCCAGCAGGCGTTTCGCTGGACGGTCGCGACGGGGATTCGGCCGCTGGGATTTTTGCCGGCGCCGGCGGGGACGACACCGAACTCACTGGCCGAAGCGGTCTCTGCCGATGGGCTGGTGATTGTGGGGCAGAGCAGCAGCGCGGCGAGTTCGCCCAATGGGAACGAAGCGTTCCGGTGGACGGCGGCGACGGGGATGCAGGCGCTGGGCGATTTGCCGGGCGGAGGATTTCAAAGCTGGGCGTATGCGTGCAATGCGGATGGATCGGTGATCGTGGGGCGGGCGAGTGTGCAAGGCCCGTGCGGGCCGTTTGGGTGCGGGTCGCTGGGACGGGCGTTCATTTGGGATGCGACCAATGGCATGCGCAATGTGCAGCAGATGCTGGTGGATGCGGGGATTGATATGACGGGGTGGTCACTGCTTGAAGCGCGCGGTATATCGGCGGATGGAACGGTGATTACGGGGAACGGGATCAACCCGATGGGTTCGGTGGAGGCGTGGCTGGTGCGGCTATCGCCGCCGCCGCCGCCGGTGTGCGCGGCGGACTTTGATGGCGATGGGCAACTCACGCCGGATGATCTGGCGGATTACATCGGGGTGTTCTTCGGCGTGCCGCCGGGTGTGGAAGCGGATTTCAATGGGGATGGGGGCGTGGATCCAGATGATTTGGCGGATTTCATCAGTGGGTATTTTGGTGGGTGCTGATTGAGTGATGCCAGTCAAGGAGTATTAGAGGTCCGCTACCGTGCGTCGGCGATAGTTGGCTCAGCAAGCTGGACTGACCCTCGACCCTTATCGTGGCACAATGCGAGCGCCAGCAAATGCAACGTCGCGAGCACGAAGTTCCTCGCGATGGGATGCACGGACGTTATGGTATCGCCCAAACGGAATGGGAGACAACCACACGGGAGCCGCCGATCCGCTGGCCAGAGCGTCAATCCTAATGAGTAAATGCAAAGAAGCGCCAAGCCCAGTATCGCGCCCGCTCGGACTTCGCCCGTCCAGAGCAGAATCGCTGCCAGCTTCTCGGCAAGAACCACGAGCGCCAAGAGCGCTGGTGCGAACCCGCTCGCCCACATCGGACCGGCCCGCGGAACACCGAGAGGATCGGCCAAGAGTTCGACCGCCATTCCGGCCGATGCCACGCTCCAGAGGAGGCCCATTAGAAGCGCCGGCCAGCGATGCATCTTCGACCGTTTGGCGATGTGATTGAGCCAACAAACCAGCACGGTCACGCCCTCCGCCGAACATGCCAGATCCAGGCAACGAGACCCATCAGCACAACGCTACCCGTGACTGTTGTTAACGTCCCGTTGCGCCTCCAAAATCCCCCAATCGGGGTAACGCTCGGCGGCGGCGGCGCTTCGCCGATCAGTTTGCCGGTTCCGTCGGTAATCGTGTTATTCGTTCGATCATGTATAACAGTGTTTGCAGGGAACACGGCTTCTGAGGGCTCATCCGCTGCTGCAATAGGCCGAACAATATCGATAATAATTATGCTGGTATTGTCAGGACGTTCACCACCGTACTGGCTGATCAGGTCGATTCGGCGCGGATATAACGCGTTACCCTCGCCGCACGGCTCGTACTTGGAATACTCAAACCTGGCCGTCACGTTCCCCGCCAAGAGGCGCACAAGCGGAATCGTGCCTGTCCGATTGTCGAAGGTGACTTCAACGGTTGGCCGACCCGCCATCGCAGATGTCACGATCCTTGCCTCGGTGCTCTCAGTTGTCGTTTGGGTTGCTCCCCGGTCGCGGTGCAGCCGGAGCTCCCTGAGAAATCCAAGCGGACCGGCCGAACCCTCGAATACTGAGATTCCGTTTGCACCGAACTCGGTAGTCCGCATCGCCCGATTGGATGAGGGCGTGTACCGAACCGAGGATGCGATGGTCTCGCGAAAACTCTCGCCCGCAACGAAGCCGAGCGAACCGCGGTGATACTCAATCACTCCCGCGACGTTCGTCGGCCGAATATCGATGACCAGTCTTGAAAACGGAGGGGCATGCAAACCGTTGACAAAGGTGCGCATTTCGACATGAACCGCAGCAGGGAGTAACGGAGCCGAGAACGGGTCGGGATCGGCCACCATTCCACTCAAAACACAACCGAGGGCGAGCGCGGGCAAAAACATATTGGCTCCTTCAGCATCGGCAGTGAGTCAGTTTTCGTCGCCAGGTTCGCCAGCCCACCAACTGCACACGCCGGCAGGCGTAACAAACGATTTTGATATGTTGCCCAGGAAATGGCCAGTCGGGGTACCATTCTCGCAGCAAAGCGAGCCAACGATCGGCGTTCCGCCCTGATACTCGTCGCATGAGACCGTTGTGATGAGCGTGATCGGGCACGTGTCGTAGCCGGTAGCGTACCAGCCCGAGCAACTCTCATTCGGCGGACAAACCGAATAATAAAGACAACTGCTTGTTGCGGAAGCCGTACAGGGCGCGGTCTCAAGGGAACTCACGACTGGCGGATCAAGATTTACGCACGCCAACGCGGCAGTGGTCGCGTAAAAAGCTACAGCAGCCAACGTCGTCGTCAAGATTCTGTGTTTTCTCATTGCTCGGTTCCTTGGGCGCCTGCCAGTGTTATTGCCCGGTTATCTTTTATCATGCCAGCCAGAATCGTGAAATCAAGCCCAAAACAACTTTTATTGTCGAATGGTTTGAGTTTGATGGTACCCTGTAGTCGATGACCCAATGCTGTGCGACGAGTTCCAGCGCTGAAAGACCAAGAGCATTTTCGCTGCTTGAACTTCTCATTATTGTCGTGATCATGGTGCTCTTGATCGGGATACTCATTCCGGTACTCCGTCGCGGCAGGCAGCAGGCCAAGGCCGTCGAGTGCCGCCAGCAGATGGCCGACCTCATGCGGATCGTTACGGGCTACGCGACCGACCATCGCGACTTGTTTCCATTTGGACTGCGTGCGCCGAAGGCGCCCGGACAGTATGAGATGGGGCATCCGCCACAGCCGGTTGACTACGAGGTGGCCGGCGGAATCTGGCATTTTCCGGTCATCGACGCATTCGGGTATCGAACGCTCGACCCGGCGCTCATATGTCCCCTCGACGCAAACACGGTGCAAGATCTCGAGGCGTTCGCGCAGCGCACGGGCACCGATATTCGAAAGTGGGGCGGAACGTTGACGCGGCGTATGTCGATGGCGATGTATCTGACGCCCGAATCACTCACGCCGGAACGTTGCTTCTGGGGACCTCGGGCGTTCAAAGTGGCACGCTTTGCAGACGTGGCGTTTCCTTCGCAGAAGGCCGCGCTTTATGAGTCGCTCCCGTATCACGAGCCGGAGAAGATGGAGAATCCGCGATCCCCGCAGCCGCCGCCGTGGCTGCTTGTGGTGGCGGGAACTGATGGCGCGGTTGAGATGCGGAACACGGCCGACGCGCTCGCGGCGGTGCTGCCGCGCGGGGCGACCCGAAGTGTGACGGCGGGCATGGAGGCTGAGCTGGCCAAGTTTCGCTTTACGGCTCGCGGAGTGGCGGGGCGCGACTGGTAGTGCGCGTTGGCGGGAGAACAAAGGTTGTCACGGAGTATGGCAGACGATTTCATCGGGACGGCGTGTCATCGATCCAGATGATCTGTCAGGCTACATCAGGGCGGTTTCTGAGGAGTGTTGATTGAGCGGCAGGCGAACGCACGGTGTGACGTGAGGCCAGCTCCAACTTGTCAGGCAGCAATCAAAGGCGAGCCGTTCGACTCGACTGACTGCATTGCCATTTCGACCAAGCTCGCTTGTGCTGCTTGCGATAAGGTGGTATTTCTCGCCAATGCCGCGGCGACTGCGGCCCGCGATGAGCCGGCGATTCCTGGCCCGCCGGAGAAGCGCAGGTACCGCGAGAACGCTTCCATACTGCCAACATTGTCTCCGGCGTCGGCAAGGAGCATTCCGAGCAGTCCATAGCCACCGGCAATGACAGACAAAAGCCGATTGCGCGATCCCTCCTCATTCAAGAGCGCGTCACGCAGGGCGTTGATCCAGTCAGCGAGAACCAACTCGTCGCGTCGTTGGCAGCGAATGAGCACGGTCGAGGCAATAACTTTCAACCGTGGCGCGGCGCTTGGGTCTTTGAGTGCCTGCGTCGATTCCTGAACGGCCCCTTCGATGTCACCGGCGCGCCATCGTCGTTCGAGAGCCATTGCTGCGAGATTTGGGTTACCCGAGTCGATTTTGGCGGCGAAATCCATGAACGCCCATGCCGTCATGGGCGCTTTCAGTTGCTCGTAGGCGCGAGCGCGGATATAGGCCACTTCAGGCCGGCGTACCGCGGCACAGTGATGCCTGAGCAGGTCAAGCAGAGTGGCCCACTCCTCCTGCGCATAGGCGACCAGGATTCGGCGCGCCAGTTCCGGCTCAGGCATACCGGCGGGTTCGAACACTTCTGCTGACTCAAGCATGTACAAATCACCGGAGATGTCATTTGCAAGCGCCAGTTCTTCGCGCGACAGGGCGAAGCCCGACTCATCCATCTGCTCACTGATCGTTTCACACAGGGCTTCATCTCGCGGGCGAGCGGCCATGGCCTGCGCGAGTTGCACGAGCAGACGCTCATACCGCCGGAATGAGTCGGAACGCTCAATCATGCTCATCGATCACCCAGAGTGGTTGAGTCGCCGCGATCGCGGCCTGGTAGTCGAAAAGGCCCGTCGGTCCGTCGGGCCGGATGACACCATGCGTGGGCGAATCTATCAATAGATCCAACTTGTCCGCAACGGGCCCGTCGGCGAACGCCGCATCGGCGAGTCGCCAGACACGGAGCGGCGGGAGTGCGCGGGCACCGCGCAGGGCCCGGTGGCCGCGTCGAAGGTGGTCGGGGATAAGGTGTGTGGGCATGGTGGCAATCGACGCAGACACAGATATGCCAGCGCGCCCAACGACAACTCGACCGTCGGCCCCGACCTGAACATCGGCGTGCCGGCCGGGCGGCTCCCGCACGCCGAGCATGCGAGCCGCGCTGCCAATGGCGGGTTTGCCCGCGTTCTCTTTCATTGATCGGAGTACCTTCGACGTCGCTGGGCATTGTAAGCGGCCAAAATGCCGGGGGCGAAGTCGGCCCTCCGGGCCTCAGGACGCGCGTCGTCAATCCTCACTCGTATCCAACACCGCCATGAACGCCTCCTGCGGGATTTCGACGCTGCCGACGGACTTCATCTTCTTCTTGCCCTTGCGCTGCTTGTCGAGGAGTTTGCGTTTGCGGCTGATATCGCCGCCGTAGCACTTGGCGAGCACGTCTTTGCGGAAACCTTTGATGGTTTCGCGGGCGATGATCTTGCCGCCGATGGTGGCTTGGAGGGGGATCTCGAACTGGTGGCGGTCGATCTGCTTGCGGAGTTTGCTGAGGAGCAGCCGGCCGCGATACTCGGCCGTGAGCCGGTGGCAGATGAGGGCGAGGGCCTCGACCTTTTCGGAGTTGATCAGGATGTCTACCTTCACCAGGTCGTTGGCCCGGAAGGTGATCACCTCGTAGTCCATGGTGCCATACCCGCTCGTCAAGGCCTTGAGCTTGTCGTAAAAGTCGTAAATAATCTCGGCCAGCGGCACCTCAAACGCGATCATCTGCCGCGTCTCGCCCACCAGCATCTGATTCTTAAACTCGCCGCGCCGTTCCGCACAGAGTTTCATCACCTCGCCGATCGAGGCGTTGGGGACGATGATCTCGACCTTGCAGATGGGTTCCAAGATCTCGTCATAGGTGCCGGAGTTTGGCAGTTCGGCGGGGTTGTGGACTTCCTTCATGGTGCCGTCGTGCATTTTGATGCGGTACGTGACGGTTGGGGCGGTTTGCACCACCTCGGTGTCGAACTCGCGCTCGAGGCGTTCCTGGATGATTTCCATGTGGAGCAGGCCGAGGAAGCCGCAGCGCAGGCCAAAGCCAAGGGCTTCTGAATGCACGGGGAAGAAGGTGAAGCTGGAGTCGTTGAGGGAGAGCTTCTCGATGGCGCCGCGGAGTTTTTCGAAGTCGCTGCCTTTGGCGTTTTCACTTGTGGCGGGGTAGAAATCGCAGAAGACCATCTGCACGGGCGGCTTGTAGCCGGGGAGGGATTCGGTGGCGGGGTCGCTCTCAAGGGTGATGGTGTCGCCGACGCGCACATCGGCAAGGGAGCGGATGGCGGCGACGACATAGCAGGTTTCGCCCACGCCGGCCTGACCGACGCGGACGGGCTTGGGGGTGCGCTTGCCGATGTCGGTGATTTGGAAGGTGCGGCCGGTGCTCATCATGCGGATCTTGTCGCCGAGTTTGAGGGCGGGGCCGTTCTCGGGGCCGTCCATGATTCGGCAATAGACCACGACGCCGCGGTAGTCGTCGTACTGGGCATCGAAGATGAGGGCGCGGGTCTGCTTCATGACCGGCTTGCGCGGGCCCTTGAAGCGCTCGCAGATGGCGGCGAGGAGTTCGGGGATGCCCAGGCCGGTTTTGGCCGAGACGAGGATGCAGTCTTCGGCGGGGAGGCCGATGACCTGCTCGATTTCCATGGCCACTTCGTCGGGGCGGGCGGAGGGAAGATCGACCTTGTTGATGACGGGGATGAGTTTGAGATCTTCGCTGATGGCGAGGTAGGCATTCACGACGGTCTGGGCCTGGACGCCCTGGGTGGCGTCAACGACGAGGAGCGCGCCTTCGCAGGCTTTGAGGGCGCGGGAGACTTCGTAGTTGAAGTCAACGTGGCCGGGGGTGTCGACGAAGTTGAGCATGAACGCCTCACCGTGGGCGTTGTCAACGCTTTTGGAGGCGTCCTCGCCTTCGGGCGCGGCGGCATCGTTTTCTTCGAGATCATCGGACTGGCTGCCGGCGACGTGGTGGTGATAGACCGTGACGGCGGAGGCCTTGATGGTGATGCCGCGCTCGCGCTCGATATCCATATCGTCGAGGAGCTGGGCGCGGGCCTCGCGGGCGGAGACGGCCTTGGTGGCCTGCATGAGTCGGTCGGCCAGAGTGCTCTTGCCGTGGTCAATGTGGGCGATGATCGAGAAGTTACGAATCTGCATAGAAGTCACTTCAGGTCGAACGGGGGGCGGCGAGGCGGGCGGGAAGACTGCCCCGAAGCCGCTCTTAAGAACGATGGAGGTCGCGGTTCGCCTTAGGGCGGGCCACGCGGCGCGGCGGGAAAGGCGGATCGGCAAAGATGGCCGTGGACGATGCGAAGCCCACCGCGAACCCCACCAGACGGGGGCCGTCTTGTCTTGCGAGCGGTATGTATAAGGATAGGGAACCGGCGGCACGAACCGCGCCAAGCACACCGTCGCCGAACTCACATCGCCAAGATCGCGGAGTCTTGGCATCGCAAGCGGCACCGAATCGGGACAAGGAATCGCGGTTTGGCGTTGCGTTATAGGACTATTGGAGTCTGGTTTCGGGTTTTCCCCGGTACCACGACCGCTTTTCGGCTCTCTTTGGGCGGGGTCTGGTCAGTGGCGACACCGTTTCGATTACCATGACGGCGTGACTTTGAACCCTGAAACTTCTCAAGATGCCACGCTGCTCATGATGGCGGCGGCGGGTGGTGATCAAGAAGCGGCGGGTCGCCTGCTTTCGAGCACCAAGGGGCACGACGCTCAATTCGCGCAGTGGAAGGCGAAACTTGATGCAATGACGGCGGCCGAGGCGGCCGCGACCCTCGCGACTCTCGCGGCCCCCGCACCGGAGAAGAAGTAAATGACCAACCCCGATGGCAAGCACGATTCGAAGCCGAATGACCCGACACTCGATGCGCCTGCGTTGTCCGAGGCCGCGGCGGCCATGACTGCGATGGCGACCGCGCCATTGCGTGAAGGGCCGGGAACGAAGATCGGGCCGTACAAGATTCTCCAGTTGATTGGTGAGGGCGGGTTCGGGTCGGTGTTCATGGCCGAGCAGACCGCGCCGGTGCAGCGGAAGGTGGCGCTCAAGATCATTAAGCTGGGCATGGACACGCGGCAAGTGGTGGCGCGGTTCGAGCAGGAGCGGCAGGCACTGGCGATGATGGACCACCCGAATATCGCGCGGGTGCTGGATGCGGGGGCGACAGACACGGGGCGGCCGTTCTTTGTGATGGAACTGGTGAAGGGTGAGGCGATCGTTGATTACTGCGACAAGAACAATCTTGCGATCAACGATCGCCTGGAGTTGTTCGCGCAGGTCTGTAACGCCGTGCAGCATGCGCACACCAAGGGGATCATCCACCGCGACATCAAACCGTCGAATGTTTTGGTGAGTACCCAGGACGGTCGGCCGCACATCAAGGTGATTGACTTTGGGATCGCCAAGGCGACGGCGAGCAAGCTGACAGAGAAGACGCTGTTTACCGAGCACCGCCAGTTGATCGGCACGCCCGAGTACATGAGCCCGGAGCAGGCCGAGGGCAACCTCGATATCGACACACGGACGGATGTGTATTCGCTGGGCGTGCTGCTCTACGAGTTGCTCACCGGCACCACGCCCTTCAGCAGCAAGGAACTCCGTTCGGCGGCCTACGCCGAGATCCAGCGGATTATCCGCGAGGTCGAGCCGCCGAATCCGAGCACGCGACTCAGCCAGAACACTGCCACCATCGCCAGCGTCGCGGCCAAGCGGCACACCGAGCCCAAGCGGCTGGGCACGCTGGTGCGCGGCGAACTGGACTGGATCGTGATGCGGGCTTTGGAGAAGGACCGCCAGCGAAGGTACGAGACCGCGAACGGCCTGGCGATGGACATCCGGCGGTACCTAACGGGCGAAGCGGTGGTGGCCGCGCCGCCCAGCACGGCGTATCGATTCAAGAAGTTCGTGCGTCGCAACAAGGGCACCGTCACGGCGGGCGGCGTTGTCGCCGCGGCGCTGGTGCTGGGCATGATTGGCACAGCGTGGCAGGCGGTGCGCGCCGAGAGGGAGCGCGGCGAGGCCATCGCGGCCAGGGATGGCGAGACCCAGCAACGCAAGGCGGCGGAGGCCGAGCGCGACAAAGCAACGAAGATTGCCGAGTTCATGAGCGAGACGCTGAAGGGCGCGGGGCCGAGCGTGGCCAGGGGCCGCGACATCAAGATGCTCAAGGAGATGATGGACAGCGCGGCGGCGCGGATCGAGAAGGGGGACCTGAAGACCGCTCCCGAGGCCGAACTGCGCCTGCGCGGGACCATTGGCGACACGTATCGAGAACTGGCGCGGTACCCGGAAGCCGCGAGGATGCTCGAGCCGAGTATCGCCATGGCGCGGCTGCAGCACCCGGGCGACCACCCGGACACGGCCAGCGCGCTCACCAGCCTGGCCGGGCTTCTCATGGATCGCGGCGACTTGAAGAGGGCGGAGGCCCCGTTGCGCGAAGCACTGGGAATGTGGACGCGTCTTGAGCCGGGCGACCACCCGAGCACGGCGGACGGCATGAACAATCTGGCCGCCCTCCTCAGGGGTCAGGGAGAGTTGGCAGGCGCTGAGCCGCTGTTGCGCGAGTCACTGGCGATGCGGAAGCGCCTGTTTCCGGCAGACCACTCGGACGTCGCGATCGCCCTTGGAAACCTGGCGCAGCTGCTTCAGGCCCGGGGCGACCTGGCGGGCGCCGAGCCGCTTGCGCGCGAATCGCTGGCGATGTGGAAGCGACTGTTCCAGGGCGACCACCCCGATGTGGCGCTGGGCCTGAACAACCTGGCGGGCTTGCTCAATGAGCGCGGTGATGATGCGGGGGCTGAGCGGCGCTACCGCGAAGCCCTGGACATGTGGGAGCGGCTCTTCCCTGAGGGCCACCCATACCGGGCGAACGGCCTCAGGAATCTGGCCGTCCTGCTGCGGGCGCGCGGGGACCAGGCGGGCGCCGAGACACTCTTCCGCGAAACGCTGGAGATGAGAAAGCGCCTGTTCCCGGGCGATCACGCGGATGTGGCGCTAGGCCTCAACAGCTTAGCGTTCATGGTCCAAGCCCGCGGCGATTTAGCGGGAGCCGAGCCGCTGTTGCGCGAGGCGCTTGAGATGTACAGGCGCCTTTATCCGGGCGACCAGCCCAACACTGCCATCAATCTTGCCATCTTGGCGCAGGTGCTCCAGGGTCGCGGTGACTTGGCAGGCGCTGAGCCGCTCGCCCGCGAATCGCTGGACATGAACAGGCGACTCTTTCCGGGCGATCACCCGAATGTGGCGCGCGGGCTCAACAACCTCGCGGTCCTGCTCCAGGCCCGGGGTGACTCGTCCGGGGCCGAGTCGGTCGCCCGCGAGTCGCTGGGAATGTACAAGCGGCTCGTCCCTGGGGACAGCCTGGACGTGGCGCTGGGCCTCAACAACTTGGCGGCACTGCTCCAAGCCCGCGGCGACCCTGCCGGGGCCGAGACGCCGGCGCGCGAGGGCGTGGCGATGTACGAACGTATGAGCGGCAAGGACGCCTTCTCCACCGGCAACGTGCGACTGAAACTCGGCCGCGCCCTTGCGGGTCTGAACCGCTTCGCCGAGGCCGAGCCCGAACTGATCGAGACCGAGCGTGTGTTCTCAACAGCCCGGGGCGTGCCTCCAGGACGGCACAAACAGTGCATCGAGGCGATCATGGCGCTCTACGAATCGTGGGACAAGGCCGAGCCGGGCAAGGG